>Ga0209596_1000531_pt1 | contig 35270 bp, 34 predicted proteins | sample M_130807_MF_Meta_FD_187314 | JGI IMG/M metagenome (GOLD analysis project Ga0209596, IMG submission 187314) | Freshwater microbial communities from Lake Montjoie, Canada to study carbon cycling - M_130807_MF_MetaG (SPAdes) (version 2) | ecosystem: Environmental > Aquatic > Freshwater > Lake... | reverse complement strand
GGACTCGACGAAAAAGGACATCACCTACCGCCTCGGGACCGTGCTCGAGAAGATGGGCAAGAAGGACGAGTACATCGAGTGCATGAAGCAGATCTACGAGGTGGACTACGGCTACCTCGACGTGGCAAAGCGAGTGGAGAGCAGCTACGGCGGGTAGCCTCGCGCCACCGCCCCCAGCCAGTGCCGCGTCTTCGCTGGACGTTGGAATTTGAGCGTTGGACGTTGGACGTTTTTTCCCCCTCGCCCACCCCCCCCGCCCCGCCACTATCCACCGCCATGCCCCTCCACCTCCCTCCCCTCACCCGCCGCACGTTCCTCCGCCGCTCGCTCGCCGCGACCGCCAGCCTACTCACTTTCCCCTCGTTGCGCGCCGCGGAAAGCAGCGCCGATCCCGATCGCTGGGCGCTGCTCTCCGACACGCACATCGCCGCCGACCGCGCCGCAATCCAGCGCACTGTGAACATGACCGAGCACCTCGAAGCCGCCGTGAAAGGCGTCCGCGCACTCGCGTCGCGGCCCGCCGGAGTCTTCGTGAATGGCGACTGCGCCGTGCTCAAGGGCCTCGCCGAAGACTACGCGACATTCTCCGCGCTCATCACACCGCTGCGCGAGGCCGGCCTGCCGATCCATCTCACGCTCGGCAACCACGACGACCGCGACATTTTCCGCACCTCGCTGAAGGCCGCCATCCCCGCCGCGCCGCCGCTTGTGAGCAAGCACGTCTCCATCGTCGAAGGCGCGCGCACAAACTGGTTCCTGCTCGACTCGCTCGACGAGGTGAACAAGACCCCCGGCCTCCTCGGCGACGAGCAGCGCGCATGGCTCGCGAAGGCGCTCGACGCAAACACGGCGAAGCCCGCACTCGTGATGGTCCACCACAATCCCATTTCCGGCACGCCGGGAAAAAGAGGCGCGCTCACCGATGCCGACGAACTCCTCGCCGTCCTGCTCCCGCGCCGCAATGTGAAGGCGCTTTTCTTCGGCCACACGCACACCTGGCGCTTTGCCGAGAAGGACGGCCTGCACCTGGTGAATCTCCCCGCCGTCGCGTATTCTTTCGCAGCGACGGAAGTCACCGGCTGGGTGGACGCGAAGCTCTCGGAAAAGGGCGCGGCCCTCACCCTCCACGCACACGACACGCGGCACGCCGCGCACGGCAAGACCACGGAGATCTCCTGGCGCGCAGCGTGAACGGAACACCTTAAGGACGGATCACGCGCCTCGGGAGACAGAGGTGGCCCGTCTGTGCTCCCCGATACGCGCCATCCCACCAGTCTGACACAGCCCGCTCCGCCTTCATTTTAATGATTGAAATCCCTCATATCTCCGCGGTTTCTAAAATAACCTGCCAACCCTTCCTTTAATTGACTGTTTTCAGTCATAACCACCGAACCCATGCGCCTCCGCATCCCCGCCCTCCTCACCGCCTTCTCGCTCCTCTCGACTCCCGCCTTCGCTGATCCCGCGCCGGACCTGAAGGACTTCCACACTGTCTCGACAGACAAGACCACCGCCATCGAGAAAGCCAGCGCGACCGCCGGAGCGCGCCCCGGCTACCTCGGCGTGGAGTTTGCAAATGGCGACTCGACTGCACCCGTCGTCTCCGGAGTCGAACCCTCTTCGCCCGCGCAGGTCGCCGGAATCCTGCCCGGTGACATCATTTCAAAAATCGGCGCCGTCGAAGTGCCGAACGCACGCGCGCTCCGCGAAGCCATCCAGCCGCTCAGCGAAGGCGCGACCGTCCCGGTTCACCTCACGCGCGCCGGCAAGGACGCGCGCATTTCGTATTTCATCTGCCCCGAGGGCGGCAAAACGATGACGATCATCAGCGTCTTCTGCCATGAATTCGGCCACATGCTCGGCCTGCCCGACCTCAACGCGCGCCCGGAAAATCCGGGCTCCGAGGGCGTCGGCGTGTGGTGCCTCATGGCCACCGAACTCCAGAAGGGCCGCCCGCAGCACAACTCCGCGTGGTGCAAGGAAAAGCTCGGCTGGCTGAAGCCCGCGGTGATCGATCCGACGGAAAAACAGAAGCTCATCCTCGCGCCCGTCGAGGGCAGCAGCACCGAGTGCTCCAAGGTGCTCATCCGCCGCGATGCAAGCGATTACCTGCTCTTGGAAAATCGCCAGCCGCGTTATTTCGACACCGGTCTTCCCACCGCGGGCCTCCTCATCTGGCGCGTCGTCGGCGAGCACCCCACTCTCGATGAATCGCACGGCATCGAAGACCCGCTCGGCCCGCGCGTCTTTCTGAATTCGATCCCCTTCCCGAGTCCGTCGAATCACGCCTTCACGCCCGACACACATCCCTCGTCGCGCTCGCTCCTCGGCGGCGGCCTCCCCGTCCACATCAACGAAATCCGCCAGCTCCCCGACAGGCGCATCGCCTTCACGATCGGCCACAGCTACCAGTGAGCGCGCGGCAGGTCCGTAGCCTCCGACGGCGGGAGGCGGGCTTTTTTCCGCGTTCCACACTCCGCTTTCCGCATACGAGTGATTCCCGCTTGCACGCGCCGGGCAGACCGGGAAATGTCCGCGCTCTGTTTCCACGCAGGGACACGTGCCCTCGCGCTGGGGTTCATTCTTAAAAATCACGCCACACTTTTTTTCACACCATGCCCGTCGTCGCAAAAGGACTCGAAGGAATCGTCGCCAACTCCACCCGCCTGTCAGACGTGCTCGGCGACATCGGCCAGCTCATCTATGCGGGCTACGACATCAACGAACTCGCGGGCAAGGTCACCTTCGAGGAAGTCGTCCACCTGCTCTGGTACGGCGAACTGCCAAACTGGCGCCAGCTCAACGCGCTCCACGAGACGCTGCGCACACACCGCGAACTGCCGCAGGGCATCATTGATTTCCTCACCTCGGCGCCGAAGGACGCGAACCCGATGGACGTCATCCGCACCGCCGTCTCAATGCTCGGGCTCTACGATCATCACCTCGACGACACGTCCGTGGATCGCAACCGTGAGCGCGCCGTGGGAATCACCGCGCGGATTTCCGTCATCGCCGCATATTTTCACCGCGCGCGCTCCGGCAAATCGCTGCCGCCCGTTCGCAAGGATCTCGGCGAGGCCGCGCATTTCCTCTACCTGCTCACCGGCGAGACACCGCGCGAGGAAGCCGCGCAGACGCTCGACGTCGCATACGTGCTGCACGCGGATCACGGGATGAATGCGAGCACGTTCAGCGCACGCGTGACCATCGCCACGCTGAGCGACATGTTCTCCGCGATCACAAGCGCCATCGGCACGCTGAAAGGCCCGCTGCACGGCGGCGCGAATGAGGGCGTGATCCACATGCTCCAGGAAATCGGCAGCGAGGCGAACGTGGACGCGTGGATCGAAAACGCACTCGCGCAGAAAAAGAAGATCATGGGCATCGGCCACCGCGTGTACAAGGTGCTCGACCCGCGCGCACCGCATCTCCGCGCCATGGCCATGAAGCTCACCGAAAAAGCCGGCGATCCGAAATGGCTGCGCATGAGCGAGCGCATCGCGACCATCATGAAGGAAAAGAAAGGGCTGAATGCGAACGTGGATTTTTACAGCGCCACAGTCTATTACTCGCTCGGCCTGCCGACGGACATGTTCACACCCATCTTCGCCATCTCGCGCACCGCAGGCTGGACCGGCCACGTCCTCGAGCAGCTCGCCGACAACCGCCTCTACCGCCCGCTCAGCGAATACACCGGCCCCGCCGTCGGCAAGAAAGTCACGCCGATCGCGCTGCGGGAATAGGCTGTGGAGCGCCGTGGGAGCTACTCCGTCACCCCGCCGTCCTTCTCGTCCTTTTCCTTCCGCTCCTCACGCCCGCGCTCGATCGCCTTCTTCCCATCGGGCTTCTGAAATTTCGAGAGCTTCGTGCGGATGATTTCCGCGCGCAGCGTGTCCCGCTCCTCGGCCTGCAATTTTTGCTGCGAACTTTTCTGCAAGTGCGCGGGCTGCGTCTCCATGAAGAGCTGGTCCACGATCAGCCGTCCGTCCTCGGGGAAAAATCCGAGGTCGGTGCCGAGCTTGATGCAGCTCAGGAGGTTCAGCGCCTCCTTGCTCGCCATGCTGTGCGCGTGGCGGAGGATGCCGTAGGCACGGCCGATGTTGTCGAGCAGGAGCACGGCGCGTTTTTCGAGGAGGCTTGCGCGCGCGTTCACCTCGTGGCTGAGGATCTGCTCAATGACCTTGTTCAGCCGCGTGAGGATTTCCTCCTCCTTTTCGCCGAGCGTGATCTGGTTCGAGATTTGGAAAAGATTTCCCAGCGCCTCGGTGCCCTCGCCGTAGAGCCCGCGCACCGCGAGGCCGACCTTGCTCACGGCCTGGATGACCTGGTTGATCTGCTCGCTGAGCACGAGGCCCGGCAGATGCATCATCGCGCTTGCGCGCATCCCGGTGCCGACATTCGTGGGGCACGCGGTGAGGAAGCCGTACTGCTGGTGAAATGCAAAATCGAGCTTCTCGCCGAGCGCCGTGTCCACCTTGTCCACGAGCTTGAAGACATTCTTCAACTGCAAGCCCGAGCGGATGCCCTGGATGCGCAGGTGATCCTCCTCGTTGATCATGATGGAGAGCGTCTGCTTGCGGTTCATCACGACCGCGGAGCCGACGCCCTTGGCCGCGTGCTCGCGCGATACGAGGTGCCGCTCGACGAGCACCTGCTTTTCCAGCGCGCTGAGATCCTGCGAGTATGCCGAATACGCGTCGGCCATCTCCGGCAGCGACTCGACCGCGGGCTTCACGCATTCGAGCACGGAGATGCGGTCCGTCTTTTTCGCCCAGCCGGGAAATGAAAAATTGCGCAAGTTGCGCGCGAGCCGCACGCGGCTGCTGATGACGATGTGGCTCTGCGGGCCGTCACCGCTCAGCCACTCACCGGATTCCGCGAGGATGTTGTGCAGGGCCATGGCTCAGGCCTTTCCGGCGGCACCGGGTTCGAGGTGCTTGATCTTGTCGCGCAACTCCGCGGCCGCCTCGTATTTTTCGTCGTCCACGGCCTTTCGCAATTCGCGCTGAAGCCGCTTGAGTTCCTCCGCGTGCTGGCGCGCCTTCAGCAGGCGCTGCGGAACTTTGCCCGTGTGCGTCGTGCCCTTGTGCATGCCCTTCAGCATTGCCTCAAGGCCCTCGGAGAAAACCTCGTAGCAGTTCGAGCAGCCGAAGCGCCCGGTCTTTTTAAAATCCGCCTGGCTGAATCCGCACATCGGGCATTTCTGCCCCGTGCCGCTGCGCTCCATCTCCTCGGATGCGCCGAGCCCGAGCAGCAGATCGGCGAGCGCAAATCCCTTCGGATCCGTCACGCCCTTTTCCTTCGAGCAGGACTCGCAGAGGTTCACCTTCTGCATCTTCCCATCCACGATCTGGGTGAGAAAGACCGTGGCTGTTTTCTGTTTGCAGACGTCGCAGTTCATTCCGTGGAAAAGATGGAACCGCCAGCGCGAAGGTCAAGCACGCGCGCGATCTGCGGGCCTCTTAATCTTATTCGTAATCCCAATCTTAATCCCTCCCCACGCTTCGCAGCGCACGCCGGGGCGGGAGTAAGATTAAGAAAAAGATTAGGATTAGGATCGGGGTCCCTGACCGGCATCGTAATCGCCATTCCTACTCGTAAACCGGCGTCCCCGTCGCATTCGCGATCTCGCGGAATTTCGCGATGACACGCTTCGTGATCACACCCGGCTTGCCGTCGCCGATGACACGCTGATCGAGCTTCACCGCCGCGATCACTTCCGCCGCGGTGCCCGTGAGGAAGCACTCGTCCGCCGTGAAAATGTCGTGCCGCGTGAGGTCACGCTCAAGCAGCGGGATGCCGAGCGTCGCGGCGATCTCAAACACCACGCGGCGCGTGATGCCATCGAGCGCACCGGCGCTGAGCGGCGGCGTGGAGATCGCACCGTCGCGGATGATGAAGATATTGTCGCCCGTGCATTCCGCCACGAGCCCCTGATCGTTCAACATCAGCCCCTCTTCCGCACCGGCCTGGATCGCCTCCACTTTCGCCATCACGTTGTTGAGGTAATTCAGCGACTTCACCTGCGGCGGCAGGATGTCGTGGCGCGGGCGTCGCGTCGCGACCGTCGCCATCACGAGCCCATTTTCATACGCACTCGGCGGATAGAGCTGGATGCTCGCCGCGATGATGAACACCGACGCCTTCGGGCATTTGTAAGGCGAGAGCCCCATCGGCCCCACGCCGCGCGTGATCACCGTACGAATGTAGCCGTCGCGAAGGCCGTTCGCCTTCACCGTCTCCACGGTCGCGCGGATCAGTTCCTCGGGCGTCATCGGGATCGTGAGCAGCAACGATTTCGCGCTGTCGTAGATACGCCGCGTGTGCTCTTCGAGACGGAAAACACGCCCATTGTAAAAGCGGATGCCCTCGAAGCAGCCGTCGCCATAAAGCAGGCCGTGATCGAAGACCGAAATCTTCGCCTGCGATTCAGGGACAATCTTTCCGTCGAGGTAAATGAGCAGTTCTTTCGTCATGCGAGCCGCGGACGGTGGCAGGCCGCGCGACGAATTCAAGTGGCGACATGCGCAGCGGGCATTTCACTTTGAACATGAAAGTCATGCCGGGATTCGCGGGCGCGATTCATGGACTGCGCGCACATTGAAAAATCTTCTCCGTGCCATCTGCCTCCTCCGCGGTTAGACCATCTGCGCCGTCCAAGTCCCGATGAACACCGAACTCGAAGAACTCTACCAGCAGGTCATCCTCGACCACTCGAAGCGCCCGCGGAATTTCGGCGAGCTGCCCGGCGCGGTGAGCGTGCATGGCGACAATCCGTCCTGCGGCGACGAGATCGATCTGCATGTGAAATTCCGCGCGGACGGCGGAGTCGAGGACATCAAATTCACCGGCAGCGGATGCGCGATCAGCCTGTCCTCCGCGTCGCTCATGACGATGAAGCTCAAGGGCAAGCCGCGCGCCGAGGCCGAGGAATTTCTCCGCGCATTCCACCAGCTCGTGACCACCGACATCGCGCCGACGGTGAAGGGCTTCGGCGATCTGATGCTCCTCGGCGGCGTGAGAAAATTTCCACAGCGCGTGAAGTGCGCGATGCTCGCATGGCGCGCATTCGAGCAGGCGCTCCACGAGCCGGGCGGTGCGGTGACTACGGAAGAAGGTTGAGAGGTGGGCGTTGAGCGTTGAAAGGCGGTATTCGCCGCGCCCACGGCCTGGCGGCTCTCAACACTCAACTTTCACCCCGCCGCAAATCGACGCTTGCCAGCGGGCGCTGAAAACCGCCCGATCGCCGGATGCAACTTACCGACGAGCAAAAACAGAAAGTCTCCGCATGGCTGGCGGATGGCCTGAAGCTTTCCGACATCCAAGGCCGGCTCGGCGACGAATTCGGCCTGCGCCTGACCTACATGGATGTACGGATGCTCGTGGGCGATCTCAAGCTCGTGCCGGTCGATCCGCCCGAGCCAGTGGTGGAAAAACCAGAGCCCACGCCCGCAGAGGCCGCCGTACCCGCCGCAGCGTCCACGCCCGTTGCGGATGCCGCCGATGCACCAGCGCAGGCCGCATCGAATATATCGCTCACCGTGGATCAGATTGCGCATCCCGGAACGATCGTCAGCGGCGGCGTGACTTTCAGCGACGGCAAATCGGCGGTGTGGTATCTCGATCAGACAGGCCGTCTCGGCGTGACGCCATCCGAGCAGGGATACCGCCCGCCCGAGGGCGACGTGGAGAAATTCCAAGTGCTGCTCGACCGCGAACTCGCGAAACTGGGCTACTGAAAATGTGGTGCCGACAATCTGTCGGCACGATTCGTCGTAAACGGAAGGTGCGAAAACATTAAGAGTGCACCTCCGCAACCCGAACGGACCGCGGGCTGTCGGAATGCCGGATGCCAAAGTAGTTCCGCGCTTCAGCGCGCAAGACCGGACAGTTCAAACTTGGTGACCTAATGTGCTCCGGCGTCACATTCTGAATCGCACACCCTGGCGGGCTGAAGCCCGGGACTACTTTGGTGCCGCGAGCATCCGCACGCGCTGGTCGCTGAGCGGAAGTTTCATCGTGAGTGCGAGGCCTTTTCCGGAGTCGTTCAGCAATTCGATCTCGCCGCCGTGCTCGCGCACGATGCGGCGCACAATGAGCAGTCCGAGGCCGCTGCCTGCGGCCTTGGTCGTGAAGTAAGGCTCGAAAATTTTGCTCATCTCCGCCTCGGGGATTCCGCCGCCGGTGTCGGCGAATTTGATGCTCACGAAGCGGTCGTCCATGTCCGTGCGGATGCGCAGGATGCCGCCGCTCTTCATCGCCTGGAATGCGTTGCGGATGACGTTAAAGAACGCCTGCTTGATCTGCGTGCGATCGAGTTCCAGCAGCGGAAGGTCGGAGCGCAGTTCGGTCTCTACGATGATGTTCCGGTCCGTCGTCTCGACATTCAGAAAACGCACGCTCTCCTCGACGAGGTGGTTCACATTTTCGAGCCGCCGCTCCAGCCGCGCGGGGCGGATCGCGCCGAGGAACTGCCGGATGATTGTGTCGAGCCGCGCGATTTCCTCCTTCGCGACGTCCACGCTTTTCACGAGGTCCTTGCGCTGCGTCTCGGGCAGTTTCCGCAGGCGGCGCGCGAGGAGCTGGAGCTGGATGTTCAGCGAATTCAGCGGGTTTCCGATTTCGTGCGCGACCCCGGCGGCGAGCATCGTGAGCGCGTTCAGGCGTTCGCTCTGGATCGTCTCCTCGGTGCTCTTCCGGCTCTCCGTGATGTCGCGCAGGATCACGGCATAGCCGATCAGCTCCTGCTCGGAGGTGCCTTTCTTTTTCGCAGGTGATTTCTCCACGCGCAGCGGTGCGACGTAAAAATTCAGGAAACGGTTCTGCGGGTAAAAAACTTCCATGTCGCGCGAGACGGATTTTTCCGACGTCGCGATGGCATTCCAATCGAGCCCGCGGAGCTGCTCGGCGAGCGGATGGCCCATCGCGGCGTCGCGCTCGATGCCGAAAAATCCGCACGCGGTGCGGTTCAGATATGTGATGCTGCCGGCGGGATCGGTGACGATGACGCCCTCGTGCAGCGCATCGAAAATCGTCTCGAAGAATCCCTTCTCATCCGCAAGCCGCACGACGTAATCGCGAACTTCCTCGGGCCGGACGCGGCCAAGGCGTTCGAGGAGCTTGTCGAGGAATCCGGAGTTCATGCGAGCCGTGCATAGCCGCACCTTCGCGGTTGCAAAAGCAAAAGGGCGGGCCCGCTTTCGCAGGCCCGCCCTCTGTGAGTTGTGTGAGCCTTCGGCTTACGCTTACGCTTCGCCTTCGGTCTTCTTTTTCTTCGCGGCGCGCTTGGGCTTCGCTTCGCCTTCGGCTTTCGCTTCGGGTGCGGCTTCGGCGGCGGCTTCAGCCTTTGCGGGCTTCGCGGCCTTCGCTTTCGCGGCGGTCGGCTTGGCTTCGGGCACGATGACGGCGGGCTTGTCCACCCACTCGATGATCGCCATTTCGGCGGCATCGCTGCGGCGCATGCCGAGCTTCACGATGCGGGTGTAGCCGCCCTTGCGTGTGGCGTTCAGCGGTCCGATCTCGGTGAAGAGCTTACGGACTGCGCCTTCGTTATGGCGGAGATCGGCGAGGGCCATGCGACGCGAGTGCAGCGTGCCGGTCTTTGCCTTGGTGACGAGCTTCTCGACGAACGGGCGCATGGCCTTCGCTTTCGCGACGGTCGTTTTGATCTGCCCGTGATCGATCAGACTCACAGCCAGATTCGAGAGCAGCGCGTTGCGGTGCCCCTGCGTGCGGCCGAGTTTGACGGTTTTCTTTTGGTGACGCATTTGAGTTGTCTTCCTTTTTCTGAATTAGCCTTCGCTGGCTGGATTAGCCTTCGGTGGCGGGACGCACTTCGGCGGTGGTGATATCCACCAGGCCGGCCTCGAACTTCATGCCGAGTGACAGGCTGAGTCCAGTGAGCTTCTCCTTGATTTCGTTGAGCGACTTTTTGCCGAAGTTGCGATACTTCAGCATCTCCTGCTCGGACTTCTGTGCGAGCTGGCCGACGGTGGTGATGTTCGCGTTGTTGAGGCAGTTTGCCGCGCGGACGGAGAGTTCGATTTCGTTCACGGACATGTTCAGAAGCTTCTTCATCTTCTGGTTTTCCTGGTTCTGCGCGGGTGCCGTCTCGTCGAACGCCACGAGGGCCTCGTCGTAATTGTAGAAGGGCTCGATGTGCTTGCGCAGGATCGAGCTAGCCTCGATGAGCGCCTGCTTGGGATCGATGCGACCGTCGGTCCAGACTTCGACGATGAGCTTGTCGTAGTCGGTGCGCTGGCCGACGCGCGTGTTTTCCACGGCGTACTTCACGCGGGTGACGGGCGAGAAGATCGAGTCAATCGGGATCACGCCGATGGGCATGTCGGGATACTTGTTCTCGTCGCCGGTGGCGAAACCGCGGCCGACGCGGACGGTGAGCTCGGCCTCGAACTTCGTTTTCTTGTCGAGCGTGCAGATGATCTGCTTGCGGTTCACAACTTCGACGCCGGTGACTTCCTGAATGTCGCCCGCGGTCACGTTGCCTTCCTTGTTCACGGAGATGGAAAGCGTGCGCGGCTCGTGGTCGGCGCACTTGAACTTCACCTGCTTCAAATTGAGGATGATGTCCGTCACGTCCTCGACGACGCCGGGCAGCGTCTGGAATTCGTGGTTCGCACCGGTGATTTTCACGTTAGTGATCGCGCCGCCTTCGACGGAGCTGAGCAGCACGCGGCGGAGCGCGTTGCCGATGGTGACGCCGTAACCGGCCTCGAAGGGCTCGGCCACAAATTTGGCGTAGTTGGATGTTGCAGTTGCCTCGTCTCTGACGGGCAGCTTGGGCAGTTCGAAACGGCCAAGACGTACGGACATGATGTTTTTTCTTTCTTTGAGTCGCTGGGTTTCCCTCGGCGCATGGCGGCCCGCGGTCTGACGACCGGGGCCCGAGGACCAACAGCGCGATGTAGTGTGCGCGGATTCGGAGGGCGGAGACAAGCGGATGCGCGGAGAAATGCAACCGCTATTTTCCAAACCGGCGATGGTGTCCCGAAGATCGAAAACGACTCTTTCTCCCGTACGAAACAAGACGGCAGTTGCGCCAGCACATTATTCCGTGCTACGCTCCCGGCATGAAAATGATCCTCGCCGAAGACATTGTGAGCGTGACGGACTTTGCCCGCGGCACCAAGGAACACCTCGCGGACATGGCGAAAAAACAGCGTCCGCGGGTGCTGACGCAGAATGGCAAGGCCGCCGCGGTGGTGCTGACCGTCGAAGCCTTCGACGAGATGGCGCATCAGGCCGAGGAGCATCGGCTGGATCTGGAACTGAAGGCGGCGCTGGAGGCATACGCGAATGGAGATCGGGGTCGGCCGCTTGACGAAGCGTTCGCTGATCTGCGCAAGAAACATTTCCCAAAGAAGGCGGGCGTATGATCTATCGCGTGCGGTTGGCTGTCTCGGGCCACAAGTGCGTTGACGCGCAACTGGCTTGGTATCGGTCCGACGAGAAGCACGGTGGGGAGACGCTGGCTGAACGGTGGTTCGACGCATTGCATGTGGCCTTGGCGGGATTGAGCAGTCGTCCGACTTCCCATCGCCTTGCGCCTGAAAATGACCAGTGGCTTCCCGAGCTTGAGATTCGCCAGATACTTTTCCGCCCTTGGAAATCTGGCGTCGGGTGGCGCGTGCTCTACACGATTGATGAGCGGAAGAACCTCGTGACTGTGCTGCAAATCCGCCACGAGCACCGGCGTCGGATGTTCGAGGCTGAGGATGAAGAATGACGCAGTGGAAGATTGTCGCTTGGCGCTAAATTTCCGCGCCGGGCGTTTTCCCTGAATCGCCGCTTGGCAAGCGCGCAGAGACCGCTATTTTCGCCGCCCTTTAATTCGTCCGAACCCATCCGAAAACATACATGAACGTCGCATTTGAACCACTACCGAACTGTCTCGCGAACCTCAAAATCGAGGTGGATCCGCCAGACGTGCAGAAAAAAATGGGGGAGATCACGAGCCAGTACACGAAGCAGGCGAAGCTGCCCGGCTTCCGCCAGGGCAAGGCGCCGCGCTCGGTGGTGGAGAAGAAATTCCTGAAGGAAATCCACGAGGAAGTGACGCGCCAGGTGCTCAGCGATGCGTGCCGCGACGCGATCAAGGATCGCAATCTCCGCGTGCTCTCGCTCTCGGAGATCGAGGACGTGGAGTGGGGCGACGACAAGTCGCTGAAGTTCCGCGCGACGCTCGTGTTGCAGCCGGAATTCGACGTGCCGGACTACAAGGGCATCCCCGTGAGCGTGCCGAGCGCCGAGGTGACGGACGCGGACGTGGACGGATCCATCGAGAACCTGCGCGAGCAGCAGGCGGATTTCCCGGATGTGACGCCTGCGCGCCCCGCAGCGATGGAAGACTACGTGGTGGTGGACTACGATGGCACGATCGAGGGCGAGCCCGTGCATGTGAAATTCCCGAAGGCAGGCAAGCCGCTTTCACACAACAAGGATTTCTGGATCATGATGACGGACGAGGCGTTCTTTCCCGGGTACTGCAAAAATCTCGTCGGCGCGAACACCGGCGAGACACGTGAGTTTGACGTCGAGGTGCCTGCGGATTTCCCGGTCGAGGGGATGCCCGGCAGCAAGATCCACTACAAAGTCACGCTCAAGGAACTGAAGGAGCGCGTGCTGCCCGAGGTGAACGATGAATTCGCCGCCAAGGTCCTCAAGGACAAGTCGCTCGCCGAACTGCGCACGCTCGCCCGCGAGGAACTCGTGCGGCAGAAGCAGCGCGAGGCTGACGCGGCGAAGCGGACCAGCGTGATGACGCACCTCACCTCGAAGGTGGAGTGCGAACTGCCGACGACCCTCGTGCGTCAGCAGACGCAGAGCATCCTCGACGACATCGTGAAGGAAAACCAGGAGCGCGGCGTGGCCGACGAAATCCTGCGCGAGCACGAGAAGGATCTCGTGGGCAGCGCGGCACAGAGCGCACGCGAGCGCATCAAGGGCACGTTCATTTTGCTCCGCATCGCGGAGAAGGAGAAGATCACCGCCACGGAAATGGACCTGCGCCGCCGCATCGCACAGATGGCAGGGCGTTCAAACATGACCTTCGACAAGATGGTGAAGGAACTCCAGAAGCGCGGCGTGATCGATCAGATCCGCGAGGAGCTGGTCACCGCGAAGGCGCTCGATTTTGTCGCGAGTCAGGCGGCTGTCAGCGCCGGTGCAGCCGAGGAGAAGAAGGAAGAGGCCGCGCCCGCTGAGCCGCAGAACCCTTGACCGTTTGCGCCCGAGGCACGATTGAAAAAGACAACATGATCATCCAACCCAACAGTCGCATCCAATCCCCGCAAGCAAACTGGCCGCTCGTCCCCGGCGTGTATGAGACGGACGCGCGCGGCGAACGCGGGCACAACGTCTTCGACCGGCTGCTGCGCGATCGCATCGTGTTCATCGGCACGGCGATTGATGACTGGATCGCAAACATCGTCATCGCGCAGCTTCTCTTCCTGCAGATGGATGACTCAAAAAAGGACATCCACATTTACATCAACAGCCCCGGCGGCAGCGTCACGGCGGGCCTTGCGATCTACGACACGATTCAGTTCGTCACGCCCGACGTGAATACTTACTGCATCGGCATGGCGGCCTCGATGGGCGCGGTGCTGCTCTCCGCTGGCACGAAGGGCAAACGCTACGCACTGCCGAACAGCGACATCATGATCCATCAGGTGAGCGGCGGCGCGCAGGGGCAGGCGAGCGACGTGGAGCGCACCGTGGAGTACATGTTCAAGCTCAAGAAGCGCCTCATCAAGATCCTCTCCCACCACACCGGGCAGGATGAGAAGAAGGTGCATGACGACTCTGATCGCGACTACTACATGAGCGCCGAGGAGGCGAAGGCCTACGGGCTCGTGGACGAAGTGGTGAACTCGCGGAAGCAGGTTCCGAATTTCGCCGAGATGACGAAGCCAAAAAACGACTGATAACGGGAACGGATTTCGCTTATCGTTGGCAACAATGGCCCGCGCTTCCAATCTCACCATGTGCTCGTTCTGCGGCAAATCGCACGCAGAAGTGCGAAAGCTGATCGCAGGGCCGGGCGTTTACATCTGCGACTCGTGCATCAATGTCTGCAAGGGCATCCTCGACAAGGAACTGAACGAGGAGGCCAAGCGCACCAGCACGCAGCTCCGCGTGCCGAAGCCCGCGGAAATCCGCCGGCAGCTCGACAACTACGTCATCGGCCAGGAATCCGCGAAGAAGACGCTCAGCGTCGCGGTACACAACCACTACAAGCGCATCCTGCACAACAGCACCGTCGGCGGCACCATCGGCGGCGGCGATGATCCGCTCTCGGAGGTCGAGATTGACAAGAGCAACATCCTCCTGATCGGCCCGACCGGCAGCGGCAAGACGCTCATGGCGCGCACGCTCGCGCGCGTCCTCGACGTCCCCTTCTGCATCGCCGACGCGACCACGCTCACCGAGGCCGGCTACGTCGGCGAGGACGTGGAAAATATCATCCTGCGCCTGCTCCAGGCGTCGGACTACGACGTGAAGCGCGCCGAGATCGGCATCGTTTACATTGACGAGATTGATAAGATCGGACGCAAGACCGAGAACGTGAGCATCACGCGCGACGTGAGCGGCGAGGGCGTACAGCAGGCGCTCTTGAAAATCCTCGAAGGCACGACGTGCAACGTCCCCCCGCAGGGCGGACGCAAGCATCCGCAGCAGGAATACATCCAGGTCTCGACGGAAAAAATCCTCTTCATCTGCGGGGGCGCATTCGTCGGCATGGACAGGATCATCGAAAAGCGCCGGGGGAAAAAGACCCTCGGGTTCAGCATGGCGCAGAAGAGCGAGCAGGACGGGCGCGAGGCGGAAATTCCCCCGAGCGAATTGCTCCGCCACTGCGAACCCGAGGACATGCTGCGCTTCGGGATGATCCCCGAGTTTGTCGGCCGCCTCCCCGTCGTCACAGCGCTCGATCCGCTCTCCGAAGACGAACTCGTCTCGATTCTCACCGAGCCGAAGAACGCCCTCGTGAAGCAGTACACGAAGCTCATGTCCATGGAAGGCGTCCACCTCTCTATCACCAAGGACGCCTTGCGCGCCTTCGCCGAGCAGGCCGTCAAGCGTGGCACCGGCGCACGCGCCCTGCGCTCGATATTCGAGAAAGTCATGCGCGACGTGATGTATGAAGTCCCCGGCAGCAACATCGAGGAAGTGACCGTCAACCGCGCAGTCATCGAAGGGAAGAAGACCCCGATCCTCCGACGGAAGCAGGACAAGGACGCTGCGTGATGGGATTCTCGGCTCTCGATTGCGAGATTCCCGATTCCCAATCCGCTCGCAGATTGCCAGCGCCGCATTTTTCGGTTCCCATCCGCTCCTTTGTCATCTAACCGGCAGCGCGCTCCGCGGAGAGGCTGACCAATCGAAAATCGCCGCGCCCATTCATGAAAAAAGCACTCATCACTGGAATCACCGGACAGGACGGCAGCTATCTCGCCGACTTGCTCATCGAAAAAGACTACGAAGTCCACGGCATCATCCGCCGCGCCTCGTCGTTTAACACCTCGCGTATCGATCACCTTTACCAGGACCCGCACATCAGCGGCGTGCGCCTCTTCCTCCACCACGGCGACCTCTGCGATTCGCTGAACCTCACGCGCCTCATTGACCGCATCGGCCCCGAGGAAATCTACCATCTCGGCGCGCAGAGCCACGTCCGCGTCAGCTACGACATCCCCGAAAACACCGGCGACATCACCGCGCTCGGCACCATCCGCATCCTCGAAGCGCTCCGCGAGTCCCGCGTGCAGGCCCGCTTCTATCAGGCGTCCTCGTCGGAAATGTTTGGAAAAGTGCAGGCCGTCCCGCAGACGGAGACGACCCCATTTTGGCCCCGCTCGCCCTACGCCGTCGCGAAAGTGTACGCCTACTGGGCCACCGTGAACTACCGCGAGAGCTACGGCATGCACGCGAGCAACGGCATCCTTTTCAACCACGAGAGCCCGCGCCGCGGCGAGACGTTCGTCACTCGCAAAATCACGCGCGCCGTCGCCCGCATCAAGCTCGGCATCCAGAAAGACCTCTACCTCGGCAATCTCGACGCCAAGCGCGACTGGGGCTTCGCCAAGGAATTCGTCGAAGGCATGTGGCGCATGTTGCAGCAGGACACGCCCGACGACTACGTCCTCGCGACGAACGAAACGCACACCGTCCGCGAATTCTGCGAAGTCGCCTTCGCGCACGTCGGCCTTGACTGGCAGCAGTTCGTGAAATTCGACGCCCGCTACGAGCGCCCCGCCGAGGTGGACCTCCTCATCGGCGACTACGCCAAGGCCAAGCGCGTCCTCGGCTGGGAGCCGAAGGTGAAATTCCGCGAGCTCGTGCAGATCATGGTGGACGCCGACCTCGACGCCGCGAAGCACGAGCACCGCTGAGCCCGTATCCGCCGAGGGTACGAGACGGGCTAATCTTCCTCGCTTGCGTGCGGTTTCCGATTCGTCGGAAATTCGTGCCCGCCTCCTTCCGTCGTCGGCTACGGCAAGAACCGTCGCGCCGAGGCGCGCATAAAAAGCAGTCCGACGCTTCAGCGTCCGATGCCGCGCGGCGGCAGCTTTGTGGGCGAATCCGGCATCCGCACGCACGGTCCGGGGCAGCAGGCGTTCCGGGCTGAAGCTCAGAGACTGCTTTGCCGCATCCACACTTGCCGCAATTGACCGCGCCAGCGGATCGTTTACGGTGCCGCCATGACTCTCATCGCTCAGGAACTCGACCGGAAGCTGCAGTCCGTGGACAAGGACACGGCACTGCGGCTGGAGCGAGTGGTGCGAGATGCGATGGACTTGGCGCAGGTGGCGCACGGCGGTGAAGAATTTGAGCGACTGCTTGGCGAAGAGGATGCGGTGCGGGCGCAGATGGTGCAGGCCGGACGCCGATTTTCGGCGCAAGATCGCCTGAGCCGTGACAAAGTCCACGACCGCGATGCGCTTCGCTGATACGAACGTCCTGCTTTATTCCGTGAGCACGGTTCCGGAGGAAACGGCGAAAGCGCGTATGGCGAAGGCGTTGCTGGCGAATCGGGACATCGCACTCTCGGTGCAGGTGCTGCAGGAGTTTTACGTGCAGGCCACGCGTGCATCGCGAACCAATCGGCTGACGCACGATGAGGCGGTGGGATTCATCCGCACATGGCGTCGCTTTCTCACGCAGGAACTCTCATTGTCCGTCTTGGATGATGCACTCGCGCTGAAATCCCGGTTTCAAATTTCCTACTGGGATGCCGCGTTCCTCGCAGCAGCGCGCGCCGCTGGCTGCACAGAAGTCCTGTCGGAGGATCTAAACGAAGGGCAGGACTACTGTGGCGTCATCGTCGTGAATCCGTTCAAATAGCCGGGACCGCGAGGCGCGTTTTGGAAAAACCATTTGCCGTCCCAGTCGCTGCACCGGAACGTCCCCGCCTGAAGGCCATGGACACAGATGCCGAAATTTTTACGCCGCCTTTGCAGAAAGGTGCGCGGGTCGTCGTGGGGATGAGCGGGGGAGTGGATTCCAGCGTCGCGGCCTTCTTGCTGAAGGAGCAGGGCTACGAGGTGGTCGGCGTGACGATGAAGGTGTGGCCGCAGGACTGCATCTCGCGCGCGGAGGACAAGTGCTGCGGGCCGCAGGCGATCGCGGATGCGCGCAGCGTGGCGCACGCGCTCGGCATCCCGCACTACGTCGTGGACGAAGGGGAGAATTTCGAGCGCGCGGTGATTGATTATTTCACGGCGGAATATCAGGCCGGACGCACGCCGAACCCGTGCGTGATGTGCAATGAGAAGGTGAAATTTGGCAACCTGTGGGGAAAGGCGAAGAGTATCGGCGCGGACTTCATCGCCACGGGGCACTACGCGATCGTGGAGCGCGTGAGAAATTCCGACGGCTCCACGCGCGCCGTGCTGCGCAAGGGGCGCGATCCGCGCAAGGACCAGTCGTATTTTCTCTTCAGCCTGCGCCAGCCGCAGCTCCTGCGTGCGCTGCTGCCGCTCGGCGCGATGGAGAAGACGGAGATTCGCGCCATCGCGCGCAAGCTCGGGCTGAAGGTCGCGGAGAAGGAGGACAGCCAGGAGATTTGTTTCGTGCCGGGCAACGACTACAAGGCGTTCCTGAAATCGCACATGGGCGCGGGCGAATTTCATCCCGGCGGAATTTTCGATAAAAGCGGACACCGTATCGCGGAGCACGAGGGCATCGAGATGTTCACGATCGGTCAGCGCAAGGGGCTGCCGGGCGGTTCGCCGAAGCCGGTGTATGTGATTGATATAGACCCCGCGACGAGCAGCGTGATCGTGGGCGACGCGGAGGATCTCATCACGGAGGAATTCACGATGGACCACTGCACGTGGCACCGCCACGAAGATGGGCACGGCGACGCCAGCGAGCCTTTCGAGGTGACGGTGAAAATCCGCTACGCGCATCCCGGCGCGGCGGCGACGGTTTTTCCCGGCGAAAATGGCGAGGCCCGCGTGCGGCTGCACGTCCCCGCGCGCGCGGTCACGCCCGGCCAGGCCGCCGTGTGCTATCGCGGCGATGAAGTCCTCGGCGGCGGCTGGATCACGCGCCAGAAAGTGGCCGAGCGCAAGCCGGTGCTCGCGGAGCCGGAGGGCGATCTCGAGACACTCACGGGACTCGGCGCCGGCTGCGGCGCGAAACGCTAGCGCATGGACGAGGAGATCTTTCTGCTCATCAGCAATTTCCCCGGAGCGGACACCGCGCGGAAGGCCGTGCGCCTGCTTGTGGAGGAACGGCTGATCGCGTGCGGGAATCTGATCACGGGAGTCGAATCCATCTACGAATGGAAGGGCGTGATCGAGAACACGCACGAAGTGACGGTGATCGCGAAGACCACCGCAGCTCGTGCGGATGAGGCGATGTCGCGGCTGCGCGCACTGCATCCCTACGAAGTGCCGGAGATCCTCCTGGTGCCCGTCACCACGGGCTGGCCCGATTATCTCGCATGGGTCGCGGCGCAATGCGCACCGGCGGCAAGCACGTAGCGCAAGCGTCCGCGTCTGCGCTACGCGGTGCCACGCGGAGTTTCGCAGCAGGGACAATCCTGTTCCGGTAATCTTCGCATGACCGCATGCCCGGACAGGAATTTTCCGGCTACGGACCCTGCACCGGCATGATTTTCCACATGATCTCGCCATCATCGAGCGTGAGCCACGCGTAGCTTGCGGGCGCGCCGCGGTTCGGGCGCGTGATGCAGCCGGGGTTCAGGAAGCGCACGCCGGAGACGGTCTCGTCGCGCGGGACGTGCGTGTGGCCGTGCAGAAAAATGTCGCACGCGGGCGGCCTCTTGGTCGGGATGTGTTCGAGGTGCAAGCGGATGCCTCCGAGCGTGAAGTCCAAGGTGAGCGGCCATTCGGATTCCGAATCGCAATTGCCGCGGACGACGCGGACGGGCGCGATGCGTTCGAGCATGACGAGTATTATCGGCGAGCACACATCGCCGAGATGCCAGATTTCATCCGCGCCGCGGATGGCTGCGCACACGCTCTCCGGCAGGCGGTCGTGCGTGTCGGCTACGACTGCAATTCGCATCGGCTACCGCGGTGGCGGGCCCTTCGGCAGTTCGCGCCGCGCCTTTTCCTGAACGTCGAAATTGTTTTTGATCACCTCGAACACGCGCGCGCCGGCGATTGGCTTGTCGGTGACTAGATCGAGATTTCCGTCGCGCCCGATCACGGCGATCAGGAAGTCGCCACGCATTCCGTAAGCCGCAGCGACCGCAGCGGGATTTGCCGCAAGGGCAAACGGGATGTTGCTCTGCACCGTGCCGCCATCGGACAGCGCGGCGATGAAGACCGCGCCGCGGCTCGCGCAGTCGTGATACACGTTTTTGAAACTGCCCAACTGCGAGCGCAGCGCCTTCGATTTTGCGCTCGTCGCGATGACGAGCACGACCGGCTGCCCGCGCAGGCTGGCGAGTGAATTTTTCCCTCCGGCCCCGCCAAATGTGAACACAGGCGCAGGACGCACGACGCCGGAAGGCGCGGCAAAAACCGGCCCGGCGCAGAGCGTGAGCGCGGCGAGTGCGATGGAGAAAAAGCGGCGCACGCGCATCGCTACACCTTCATGATGTCCGCTTCCTTCAGCGCGAAGGCATCGTCCACTTTCTTCACGTAGTCGTCGGTGAGCTTCTGCACTTCCTTCTCGCTCGACTTGAGAACGTCCTCCGTGATGCCGCCTTCCTTCTGCCCTTTCTTGAGCTGGTCCATGCCCTCGCGGCGCGCGGAACGGATGCGCACGCGCGTCTCCTCCGCGATGGTCTTCACCGTCTTCACAAGGTCGCGGCGCCGCTCCTCGCTGAGCGCGGGAATCGGGAGGCGGATGATTTTTCCGTCCACGATCGGCTGGATGCCGAGCTTGGATTCCTTGATCGCCTTTTCGATGAGCTGGGTCGTGCTCGCATCAAAGGGACTGATGACCAACATACGCGGCTCCGGCGTGGAAATGATCGCGAGCTGCTTGAGCTTCATCATCGAGCCGTAGGCCTCCACATCAATGTTATCCACGAGCGCGGGCGAAGCCTTGCCGGTGCGCACGGAGGCGAATTCATGCGCCATATATTCGGCGGCCTTCTCCATTCCTTCCTCGGTGTTCATCATGATTTCATCGGGATCCATAAGCGGTGTGTGTTTTGGTTATTCGGGATAAACGAGCGTGCCGACATGCTCGCCGAGCACGACCTGGCGCAGCGCGCCGGGGGCGAAAAAATTGAAGACCACGATGGGCATCCGGTTGTCCTGACAGAGGCTGAACGCGGTGGAATCCATGACGTTCAGCCGGCGCTGGAGCGCCTCACCGTGCGTGATGCGATCGTATTTTTTTGCCGTCGGATCCTTCATCGGATCCGCGGTGTAGATGCCGTCCACTTTCGTCGCCTTCAAAATCACATCCGCGCCGATTTCATTCGCGCGCAGCGCGGCGGCGGTGTCCGTGCTGAAGAACGGATTTCCAGTGCCCGCGACGAAAATTACGATGCGTCCCAGCTCGAGATGCCGCACCGCTTTTCTCCGGATGAACGACTCCGCGACCGCATCCATGCGGATGGCCGTCTGCACGCGTGTCTGCAAGCCGAGGCCTTCGAGCGTGCTCTGGAGCGCGAGGCCGTTGATGACCGTCGCAAGCATTCCCATGTAGTCCGCCGTCGTGCGCTCCATGCCGCGATGGCTCGCGCTCAGGCCGCGCCAGATGTTGCCGCCGCCGATGACGATCCCGATTTCCACGCCGAGCGAATGGATGGATTGGATGTCCTCCGCCATCTGCTGCGCGATCTCCGGCGTGATCGTCTCGTGACTGCCGGGAGCGCGCAATGCCTCGCCGCTGAGCTTCAAAAGGATCCTGCGGAATTTCGGCGTGGCGGGCTTGGAGGCGGACTTCGGCATCGGGGCGCACAGGAAAGCGAAAGCGTTTCCGCATGGAAAGGGGAAAGCGGGGCGAGTTGAGAATTGAATGTTGAGAGTTGAGAGGCGTCCGATCTTTTTCCTCACAACTCTCAACCCTCAACTCTCAACTTTCTTCCCAGCATCAGGTGGAAATTCCCGAGCGGGAACTCGTCGTCGAGCGCGAGCGCGAGCCATGCCTTCGGATCGCTCTCATCCGGCAGCACGCCGGGTTTCCAGCGCGAGCCGACATTGGGATGCACGTGCCTGCTCACAAATTCATGCGCGGCCAGCCAGAGCGCGACGCGCGAATATTCCGCGCCGATCTTGTAGAGCGTGTGGATCTCCGCATCGAGCGCGGCCATCGCGGCCGGCAGAGCGTCCCATCGGATTTCGAGATGGTTGTCGCGCCACAGCACGGCGTCACTTTGATGCAGCGCGCCGAAGAGAATCTGCCCGCCGAGCGCGTCGTAATTCCGCGCGCGCGAACCGGTGATCGGGAAACGCAGGATGCGGTCGAGCACGATCGCCCAGCACACATTGCGCGCAAATGGGAAGCCCTCGCGCGCGAGCCGGTGCGCCTCGCCAAACGCGCGCACATCCACGCGCAGCTCCTCGATCGCATACATCCAGAACGGCGCACGCTGGCGGATCATGAACGGGTCGAACGGCAGGTCGCCGAGCGCGTGCGACTGGTCGTGGATGAGATCCCACAGCGCGCACGTCTGCTCGACGACGGTGCGGCTCGCGAGCATGCACTCGAGCTCGGGGAAAAGCCGCAGCCCGACGGCTTCGGAGGCGCGCAGCGCAGTGGACTGCAAGCGCCGCGCCTCGCGGTCGCAGAAAATCCCGCCGAAGTGATTCGTCGACCGGCCCGCGACGGAGACGGTCTCGGGGAAAAGCACCGCACATTCGCTCCCGTAGCCATCGGTGAAATCCACAAGGCTCAGCGGGACGAATTTTGCATTCGGGTACGGCCCGTGTTCCAGCGCGGCGAGCCAGTCCGGCCACGCCGTCCGCACCAGCAGCGCCTCGAAACGCACGGCGGACGATGCGTTCGGCGTGTACATCGGGAACACGACGAGATGGATGATCCCATCGTGGCGGTTTCGCTCAGGCCGGAACGCCGCGAGCGATGCCGCAAAATCCGGACGGCCAAATCCACCGCGCTGCCACATCGCAAAATCCTCCACGAGCCGCGCGATGTATTCCGCCTCGTGCGGGAAATGCCGCGCGAGCAAACGGATTTCGCAGGTCGCCGCCTCGACGAGTTTCGCCGCGCTGCCGTGATTCGCGAGCCCCACGCCCGCATCCGGCTCCTGGATTGCGCGCAGCGTGTTGATGATTCCGCGCAGCCGCACCCACTCGGGCGACGATGCAAGATGCTGGTGATTTTCCGCGCGCAGTGCCGCGTCGTCTGCGCGGCGATACGCCGGAGCCGCGAGCCAGTGGACGATGTTCAGCCAGAGCTGCCGGTGATCATGTTCGCCGATGTGCTCGTCGCCGAAGAGCAGCGAATCCGTGACGACGACGATGCGCCCGCTCCCGAATTCCGCGCAGCCGATCACGCACGCATCCGCTGGGTGGGCCTGCGCCGAGGCGCACCACGCTGCCCGCGCGCCGTCCTTCACCGTGCAGGATCCTGCGCGGAGAAAACACGCGCGCGCAGCGAGGTGGCCGAGCGGCGAGCCGGGCGCGGGCACTGCGAAAATCCACTCGGGATTTCCCGGCACGCAAGCGCTGCGGTCGAAAACGCGCGTGTTCTCGACGTGCAGCCCGACGGGCGCGAGCAGGGCGTTCAGGTTGTCGCCGTATTTGTCGTGCTCGTATTCCGTCACCACGAGCAAGCCGCCGCCCGCGCGCACCCACGCGAGCACGGCGGAGATTTCCTCCGGCGCAAGCGCGGGCGGGCCGGAGGATGTCGTACGCTCCCAGCGCGGATCGCACGGGTGCAGCAGCGCGAGCACGTCCGCACCGGCGAGGAGCTTTTCCGTGAGTGGAAAGTCGCGGTTGCGGAGGACTTCAAAATCACGCCCCGCAAGAAGGTCCGCTGCGCGCGAATATGAGGAGCTTTGCGGATCGTCGCTCCCAAATTCTGCGGCCCGCTCCGCGGAAAGCGACCAGCTCTCGCTGTGAAATTCATCAGCGAGAAAGCGGACGAACTTTCGCGGCGCGGGGTTCATCGTGTGCCTCCGGCGCAAGATACCCGGTGCGTCCCGTTGCGCAATCTTCGCGAAGCTTGCCCGTCGGAAGCGCGGGCAGATGCGCGGCTACTTCCTCGCCTCTTCGCTCTCGACGAATGCGTAGCAGAGCATGTGCAGGATGTTCATCTGCACGTCCTCGACGCGGCCGTAGTGCGTGTCGCCGACGGCGATGACCTGATCGGCGAGCGCAGCGGCGCGTCCGCGTTTTCCACCGACGAGCGCGATCGTCTTGAGGCCGCGCGGCTTTGCCCATTCGAGCGCCTTCACGACGTTCGGCGAATTGCCGCTCACGCTGATGACGAGCAGCACGTCGCCGGCCTCACCGTAGTTGTGCAACTGGCGGAGGAATGAATCGTCGAACGAGTAGTCATTCCCGATGGCGGTGATCCACGCGATGTTGTCCGTGAGCGACATCACGCGGAACGGCGTGCCGATCGCCTCGCTGGAATTTTTCCCGAGATCGGTGACGAAGTGCGAGGCGTTCGCCGCGCTGCCGCCATTGCCGCACACGTAGATGCGCCGTCCGGCGCGGTGCGCCTCGCGCAACGTCGCGATGAGCGGCACGAGGTCGGCGGGGTTGATCGTGTCGAGCGCCTTTTTCTGCGAGGCGACGTAGTTGTTGAGCCAGTCGAGCATCCGCGACACTTCGGCGAAATATCCAGCGCTGTCCAGAATCCGATGCGCCAGACCGCCTACCGCCGCCGGCGGCTACAGCGAGGAGAGGCAGAGCGCGAGCGCGCCGACCGGCACGGCGTCCTCGCCGAGCGCTGCGAGTTCGATGCGCGGGCCGGGCGCGAAGGCATCCATCACCCAGCGTGGGAGCGCGGCGGCGAGGCGCGCGCGGAGTGGTTCGCCGATGAGGCCGAGGCCGCCGCCGACCACGATCATCTCGGGATGCAGGAGCTGCACGGCGTGGCTGAGGGCAAAGGCAAGTTCGTCCATCGCACCGGTGAGGATGCGATCCGCGAACGGGCAGCCTGCGGCGATCGCGGGCGCGAGGATGCGCGCGCCGGGCTCGGACTTCGCGGCAAGCTGCGCCAGCACGCTCTGCGGATCCTCTTTCACCGCATCGCGAACCGCGCGATCCACGGCCCAGCCCGAGCAGCGGTCCTCGACGATGGTGCCGTCGCGTTCGAGTCGGATGTGGCCGATCTCGATCTCGCCGGGCACCGCGCCGTGGTAGATGTGCCCGTCCACGACGAGGCCGCCGCCGACGCCGCTGCCGCTGTTCACCCAGAGGACGGGGTTCGCGTCGCGGCCCGCGCCATGCACGGCCTCGCCGAGGGCGGCGACGTTGGCGTCATTCTCCACGAAGACCGGGAGTGATGTGCCCTCGCGCAGCCAGTCGCCGAGCGGAAAATTGTCCCAGCCCGCGATGTGGTGGGAGCACTTGATGCGGCCGGTCTTCCAATCCACCGGGCCGCCGTAGCCGACGCCGATCGCGCGCGGGCTCCACTTTGCGATCAGATCCGGAAGCGCGCCGATGATCTGCGCGCGGATGCCTTCGCCACCCCCAGCGCGATCCACGGCGAAGCGCGCGCGCGCCACGATCGCGCCGTCCGCGGTGCCTGCGCAGACCTGAAGTTTAGTGCCGCCGATTTCGATCGCGAGAAAGTGCATGGGCACGGTCTGCCTCGCCGCGCATTTTCACGCGAGTGTTCCGATGCGACGGCGGCGGAGTCAGTCGGCGAGGACGGGGCCGGAGCCTTCGTCGCGAATTTGTGTTTTGTCTTTGTCGCTCATTGGGTGGTTCGGGCGTTTGGAAATCAGCCGCATCCCTCGCTGTTGCCGCAGTCCTGGCAGGTGCCACATACACCAGTGCGGATGACTCTCCCGCTGCCGCAGAAGGAGCAGGTGATGCCCATGTATGCGCTGCCGAGCGCGACGGCGAGTCGCTTGGCTCTGATGTCGTCAACGCTCGCGTCACCCGGACGGACATCGCTGCCGCCGTTGTCGTTGCCGGACACGGACAGCGGTGCGCCGATTCCGTTTGGGCTGATGGTGAGCTTGGGCGTCATGGCAGTTTCACGGCTATGAACAGCCTTGGCTGGTGCCGCACTCGGTGCAGCAGCCGCACGCGCCGGCGCGGATGACTTTGTTGCTGCCGCAATTCGAGCAAAGGATGTCCATGAACATGTTGCCCAGCGCGTCCTTCAGACGTTCGGCGTGGGTGTTCCCCTTTACCTTGATCTGCGGATGGCCGTCGTTGCCACCCTCATGGGTGATGATGTCGATGACTTCCTTCTCGCCGGTGCGGACGAGGTCGGACACGGGGCGGTTGATGGCGCCCTTTTCGATGTCCGCCAATTCCTTCAGCGGGAGATCGGCCTGTGCCTTGTTCGGCGAGGTGGCCTCCTTGTAGCCCTTGATGAACTGGCAGCCGAGCCAGCGGAACACGTAGTCGGTGATGCTGCTCGCGGTGCGGATGTCGGGGTTCTGCGTGAAGCCGGACGGCTCGAAGCGCGAGTGCGCAAACTTGCGGACCATGCTCTCGAGCGGCACGCCGTATTGCAGGGCCATCGAGGTGAGCGCGCCGACGGTGTCCATGAGGCCGCCGATGGTGCTGCCTTCCTTCTGCATCTGAACGAACAGTTCGCCCGGCTGGCCATCGTCGAACATGCCAACGTTGATGTACCCCTCATGGCCGGCGATATCGAACTTGTGATTGAGCGCAATGCGCGTGTCGGTCATGCGGCGGCGCACCGGCTGGCCGGCCTTCGTGCGAAGCTCGGTGATTTCCCTCTCAAGCTCCACGACGCGGCCTTCGAGCTGCGTCTTGTCGCTGAGTTCGGCTTCGACATCGGCGAACCCATCCGCGACCGCGACCGCACCGTTGCTGCCGTGCTTTTTCTTGTCGGCGGAAAGCGGCGCGCTGCGCTTCGAGCTGTCGCGGTAGATCGCGATGGCCTTCAGCCCGAGCTGCCAGCCTTCGATGTAGGTGTTCATGATGTCCTCGACGGTCGCGGTCGAGGGCAGATTCACGGTCTTCGAGATCGCGCCGCTGAGGAACGGCTGCGCGGCGGCCATCATGCGGATGTGACCACGGTAGTGCAGCGAGCGCGTGCCCTGGTGCGGCTTGAATGCGCAGTCGAACACGGTGAGGTGCTCCTCGCGGAGGCCGGACTTCACGACCTGGCCGCTGTCCTCGTCCTGCACGTCCTCGATGGTGTCGTATTTTTCAATGTGCGCGACCATGTGCTCGATTTCCTCGGCAGCGTAGCCGAGGCCGCGCAGCGCGGGCTTCACGGTCTGGTTCACGATCTTCAACATGCCGCCGCCTGCGAGCAGCTTGTATTTCACGAGCGCGATGTCGGGCTCGATGCCAGTCGTGTCGCAGTCCATGAGGAATCCGATCGTGCCGGTCGGCGCGAGGACGGTGACCTGCGCGTTGCGGTAGCCGTGTTTTTTCCCGAGGGAAAGTGCGGTATCCCATGTGCGGCGCGCCTCGTTTTTCAACTCGGCGAAACGCTCGCTCACGCCGATCTGCTCGACGCTCTCGCGGTGGAGCTTCATCACTTCGAGCATGGGCTTCACGTTGTCCTTTGCGACGGGATTCGGCACGCCGCTGCAGCGCGCGTCCTTATAGCCGGGGAACGGCCCCATCGCCTGCGACATGCGCGCGCTCTGCTCGTAAGCATGGCCGGTCATGATCGCCGTGATGGCACCCGCAAGCGCGCGGCCCTCGTCGCTGTCGTAGCCGAGGCCGTAGCTCATGATGAGCGAGCCGAGATTCGCGTAGCCGAGGCCGAGCGTGCGGTAGATGTGCGAGTTCTCGGCGATTTCCTTGATAGGGTAGCTCGCGTTGTCCACGACGATTTCCTGCGCGGTGATGAAGACGCGCACGGCTGCCTTGAAGCGCTCCACGTCGAATGCGCCGTCGGCCTTCTTGAACTTCATGAGGTTCAGCGAGGCGAGATTGCACGCCGTGTTGTCGAGGAAGAGATACTCGCTGCACGGGTTCGTGCTGTTCTGCCGCGCGGTGCCCTTGCAGGTGTGCCACTTGTCAATCGTGGTGTCGAACTGCATGCCCGGATCGCCGCAGACGTGCGTGCCCTCGGCGATTTTGCGGAGCAAAGTGCGCGCATCCTTTTTCTCGCACGGCTTGCCGTCGGTCACGCGCTTCGTCCACCACTCGCGGCCTGCGATGGCGGCATCCATGAAGTCGTCGCTCACGCGCACCGAGAGGTTCTCGTTCTGGAACATCACCGAGCCGTACGCGTCGCCGTTGAACGATCCATCGTAGCCCATCTCGATCAGCGCCCACGCTTTCTTCTCCTCCTTGGTCTTGGCCTCGATGAATTCCTCGATGTCCGGGTGCCAGTCCTTGAGCGTGTTCATCTTCGCCGCGCGGCGCGTCTTGCCGCCGGATTTCACGACGTTCGCGACCTGGTCGTACACTTTCAGGAACGAAAGCGGCCCGCTCGGGCGTCCGCCGCCGCTGAGCTTCTCCTTCGTGCTGCGCAGCGAAGAAAGATCGGTCCCGGTGCCGCTGCCAAATTTGAACAGCATCGCCTCCGAATGCGCGAGGTGCATGATGGATTCCATCGTGTCCTCGACGCTCTGGATGAAGCACGCGCTGCACTGCGGGTATTCGTATTGCGTCGCGGCGCGTTGCGCGATCTTGGTCTCGCGATTGATGAAATAATTCCCCTCCCCGCGCCCGGCGCCGGTGCCATACTGCTGGTAGAGCCCGCAGTTGAACCACACCGGCGAATTGAACGCGCCAAACTGGTTCACGCACAGCCAGGTGAGTTCGTTGTAGAAGGTGTCCGCCGAATCCTTGTCGGCGAAGTAGCCGTCCTTCATCCCCCAGTCCGCGATCGTGCGCGTGACGCGGTGGATGAGCTGTTTCACCGAACGTTCGCGGCCGCCCTTGTAAGGATCGGTGCCCTTCGCGACATCGCCGTAGAAGTACTTCGACACCGCGATTTTCGTCGCGAGCGGCGACCACGAGGCGGGCACCTCGATGTTCTCCTGTTTGAAGATCGCCTTGCCCGAATCATCGGCGATTTCAGCGGTGCGTTGTTCCCACGCGATTTCATCAAACGGCGCGACGTCCGGATTGCTGAAAACGCGTTCGAATTGGAGGCCCTTGTGGGTCAGACGGATTGCCTTGCCGCGCGAGGACGGAATGGCTGCGGTGGCGGCTTTGGAGCGGCGGGAGGACATGAGCTTGGAGGTGGTGGTCGGCATTGTGAGTAACTTGGTGAAAAGTGTGTGCCCAACGGCCCAAGAAGCGGTGAATGAACGGGGGTAACCCTGTGAACAACCACACTATCTTGGGCGTGGAGTGAGATGAAACCACAACCCGTGGTGGCACCCAAGAAAAAACTAACGCATCCCGAAGAAAAAATTCTGGCGGTGAATTTTTGCTTGCCACAAGCCCGATCAGCCGCTCCCCAAGCAAAAAAAACGCTCGCGGGACACCCCCGCCGTGGAACCCGCATAGATCGCCACTTTCGCGAACCGCACGGCCCCGAAAGCAGCATCTGCAGCCAGTGGAACGTTCGCATGGCGATCCGGTAAATTTTCCGTGCCAAAACAATCGCCCGGTACGCGTGAAAATCAAACCGGGGAACAGGCGGCGGCGGCGGCAAACCGAATGACGAATGACGAACAGACACCCCGTCATCCGTCATTCAGACCTTCCACCGCTTGTGCATCCAGATCCACTGCTCGGGATGCCGGAGCAGCGCGCGTTCGAGCGCAGCGTTGAATGCACGCGCAGTCAGCCGGATCGCCTCGCTCGTATTCTCGTGCTCGACGACCGGCACGGGGTCCTCGAAACGCAACACATGCGTGCCGTCGGGCTCGCGCCAACTCGTCGCGGGAATCACCGGCGCGCCCGTATCCATCGCGATGATCGGCAGGCTGCGGAATGTCCGGGCCGGCTGCCCGAGAAAATCCGCGACCACGCCCTCCCGCGCCGTCGCGTGCTGGTCGTAGATGAAGACCACGATCCGCTGCTGCGCGAGCAGATCGAGGATGGTGTCGAGCGAACCGCGCTTCGCGATGGTGCCGAACCCGGCGCGACGGAATCGCCACGTCACATACGCATTCAGCGGCGCGGGCTTCAGCGGGCGGCGGACGAAATGGAACAGCCCCTTGAACTGCGCGAACTGCCCGATGCCCGCGACGGTCGCGACCTCCCAATTTCCGAAGTGCCCCGTGAGCAGCAGCACCCCCTTCCCCTGCGCGTAGGCCCGCTCGATGGCCTCGATATTTTCGATGCGGATCATCGCCTTTTTCTTTTTCGCCGACATCCACGGCAGCCGGAAAAATTCACCCATGAACCGCGCAAAATGCGCATAGTAGGCCTGCGCGAGCCTCAGCAAATTGTCCTCCGAAAGCACATCGCCGAACACGCGCCGAAGGTTCGCCATCACGGTGCCGCGCTTGATTGGCAGCAGGTGGTAAAAAAGTTTGCCAAACCACGGCACCTCGATGCGCTTTGTCTCGGCGACAGCAACCGCCGACGCACTCGAATCCGTGTGCGTGATCGAGAGCCGGATTTCGCCGATGAATGCACGATCCATCGCCGTGCGCGCCGCCGCACTCGGCTCGATGGACGGCGCACCGTAGCCGTCCTTGCGCACGGAAAAATCATACGGTTCGATCACCCCGAGCGCCGTCTCGCGCGGGAACAGTTTACAGCACGCCTCCTTCGCCGCGAAACGCGCCGCCAAGCTCGCGGCGCGACCGGGGCCTTCGCCCGCATCAGCGATTTCCTGCTCGCTGAAAAATCTCCGCAAATCCTCCGGCGCAGTGTCGCGCAACAGCTTTTCGATGCGCGCAATCTCGACCGTATCAATCCCGCACCGCGTCGAGGGCGGCGGGTTCGCGGCCAATGCCGGTGAGTTCGTATCGGTGCCAGCGTTCATCTTGAAATTGCAGGGACTCGGGAAAACGCGTTGCGTCTGGCGAGCGGCGGGCGTGCAACGGAAGTTGAGCACCAAAGGTGCGGGACATGCCAGCCCAAGGCAACGCCCTGGGTTTGTCCGACCAAAATGAAAAGCCCTGAAGGGGCGCGACACGATGGAGCCGCCCTTTCAGGGCTTTGACTTTTTTTTAGACGATCACCCAGGGCGTTGCCCTGGTCTGGCATGTCGCCGGGCCTTTGGCCCTCGATGCGTGACGAACTTATCACACAAAACTTTGTCACGCCTTCACCGCGCGGACGATGAGCGCCACATTCATCCCGCCGAATCCGCGGCAGATCACGAGCGCGATGTCGCTGCGTGGCTTCTGCGGATCGCGCGAGACGGGCAGTGTGGAAAATTCCGCGTCCACTGCATCCAGCGTCGCGATGCCGGGCACGATGCCCTGCCGCAGCGCCTCCAGCGCGAGCACGAGATCCAAAATTCCCGACGCCGCGAACAGGTGCCCGACGCACCACTTAAATGCCGTGACCGGCGGCGGATTGCCGCCGAATGCACGCAGGATTCCCTTCGCCTCCGAGGCATCGGACGCACGCGTGCCGTTGCCGTGTGCGACGATCATCCCGACATCCGCAGCGGTGATTTTTGCATCCGCGAGCGCGAGTGCAATCGCGCGCGCCGGGCCGTCACCGTCGGGGCGCAAGTCCACGACGCCGGTCGCCTCTGTCACGCAGCCGTGGCCGAGAAATTCGCCGAGCATCACCGCGCCGCGCGCCTGCGCATCGTCGAATTTTTCCAGCATCACCGCCGCGCCACCTTCGCCGAAAATCGTCCCCGTGCGCTCACGATCGAAAGGTCGCAGCACGTCCGTGGAGAGCAGCCCGAGCTTGTGGTAGCCGAGCACGGCTTCCGGCTCGATCAGCGTGTCGTGCCCGACGGCGGCTATGCGATCCGCCTCGTCCGTACGCAGCGACTCGGCGGCTTCTGCGACGGCCAGCACGCCGCCCGCACACTGGTTGGTGATGCACGCATTCGTGCCCTTGAACATGTGCCGGATGCCGACATGGCAGAGCACGTTGTTCGGAAGATTTTTCAGCAGCCACATCGGGTTCACCGCCGAGCCAAGTGCCGCGCCGAATTTCCGCATGTCACCGCCCGACTCGGTCATCAGCAGTAGGTATTCGTAGTTGCTGCTGTATGCGCCGCCGCCCGAGCCGACCACGAGGCCGCTGCGGTCGTTGAAGAGCGACACCGCCGCGGCGTCGAGCGTCTCGCGGTGAGTTGGTATGCCGGAGGATTTGATCGCCTCGCCGCCCGCGTAGATGCCGAAAAGATCCGTGCGCGAAATGCTCTTATGCAACTTGCGATCCTCGACGAGCTCCTGGTTCTTCACGCCGTTCACGCCCGCGGTGATTTTCACAGGCCAGCGCTCGGCGTCCCACAACGTGATCGGCGTCACTGCAGACTGACCGCCAATCACAGCGGCCCAGATTTTCTCCACAGTCATGCCCGCGCCGCAGACTGCGCCCGAGCCGGTGAGGGCGATGCGAGGTGAAATGCTCATCGCCCTTCCTCCGCAAGGTCGGGATGCCGGAATGTGAGCGAGCTGTTCGAGCCGCCGAAGCCAAGCGAGTTCGAGAGCGCGGCGCGGATGCGCATCGGGCGCGACTGGCCGGTGACGAGGTTCACGTTGCTGCACTGCGGATCGGGCGTCGTGTAGTTTGCATTAACCGGCGCGATACCGTCGCGGATCGCAAGCGCGCACACCGCGGCCTCGACTGCGCCGGCGGCGGCGATGAGGTGGCCCATGCAGCTCTTCGTCGAGCTCACGGCGACATTCGGAAGGTGATCGCCCATCACCGCACCGAGCGCGACGCACTCGCTGCGGTCGTTCATCATCGTCGAGGTGCCGTGCGCGTTCACATAGTCAATGTCCTCCGGCTTCAGCCTCGCATCGGCGAGCGACTGCCGGATCGCCTGGATCGGCCCGTCGCCATCCGGAGGCGTGTCGGTGATGCGGTAGCAGCTCAGCGAATTTCCGTCGCCCGCAAGCTCGGCATAGATTTTCGCGCCGCGCGCGCGTGCGGCGTCCCATTTTTCCAACACGAGAAAAGCCGCGCCTTCGCCGAGCACGAAGCCGTTGCGCGTGCCGTCGAATGGCCGGCTCGCGCGCTCCGGAGTGTCGTTGTCCGTCGAGAGCGCACCGAGAAGACAGAAGCCCGAGAGGCCGATCGGGTTCAGCATCGAATCGAAGCCGCCCGCAAGCATCGCGTCCACGTTGCCCCGCCGCATGACTTTCAGCGCGGTGCCGATGGCTTGGCCGCCGGATGAGCACGCAGTGTGCACCGCCGTCGCGTAGCCGCGGATGCCAAAATTCTTCGTGAGCAGCGCAAGCCCGGTGTTCGTCTGGCTGCGACAAAATGCGATCGGGTCCGCCGGGTAGTCGGGGCTCAGCAATTCGTCGGGATGAAACTCACCATCCGCCGCCGCGTGACGATGCACGCTGCTCAGCTCCTCGAACGACACGCCCATCATCCCCGCGCCGACGACGAAGCCCCATCGCTCCGCAGTCTCCGCAGTCGGGCGGATGCCCGCGTCGGCGAACGCCTGCTCCGCGGCATTGAGCGCGAAACGGTGCGAGCGCGAGGCGAGCTTCAGCAGCTTGCGGTCGGCGATCGCGTTTTCAAAATCAAAGCCCTTCACCTCCGCACCGATGCGCGTCGTGAAGCCGCTCGCGTCGAAAATCGTGATCGGGCCCGCGCCCGATTTTCCGGCACGCAGCGCGTCCCACGTCGCCGCCGTCGTGTTGCCGATCGGCGTGACCATTCCGATGCCTGTGATCGCGACGCGCGTCCGTTTCAAGCCGCGCCCTCCGCTTCAGTTCGTTGGACGTTGGACGCTTCCTCCTCGCCCGACAGCTCGACGCGCGCCGCACCGAGCCGCCCTTTTTCATTCCGCGTCTCGACGGAAATTTTCAGCGCATCGCCCTCCTGGCGCATCACCTTTGCCTCGATGGTCAGCAGGTCACCCGGCGAAATAAAGTCGCGCAGCTTCATGTCCGCGACCGCACGCGGAACCCACCGAACGCCGGGGCGCACGGGCACGCCCGCGGCGAGCGCGGTGACGAGCTTGAGGTTCATATTCATGAGCAGGGTGCCGGGAAACACGCGTCGTTTTGGAAAATGGTCGCCGAAGAAAGCAGCGTCCGCCGGAACCTGCAACTTCGCATGCGCTTTCGGTGCGGGGCCTTCCTCGATCACCAGATCGTCGAGCGAAAATGCGGGCACGCCCGTGAACGCGCCCGGCACCGCGCCTTCGCCGCGCAGCAGCGCGAGACGCGCGCGGAGCAGATCGGGATCGTCAAATTCACCAATCGGCACCATCGGCCCCATGCAGTGATGCAGCCGCAGCACCGGCTCGCCGTTCACCGACGCGCAGCCGCCGTAGGCCACGTCGCTGGTGTCCGCGTTTTCGAGTTCAGCGGAAAGTTCGAGCGTGTCGCCGGGGCGCACTTCGCGCAGCAGTTCGACGCGGCCCGCGAGCCCCGCGACCGGGCGGTGCGAAAAATCAATCGCCGCCATCGCCGACCACGCCGCGAGCTGCCCGGTCGCCTCCGCCACAAGCGAAAGCGGAAACCCCGCGTGCGACATGGGAAACTCCGCAAGCGCCGCCGGAATCGCATAGCTCCCGGAAATCCGCACGCCCGGCTCGATCGCAGTGATGCGATCAACGAACGAGAATGCGCGGAAGTGGTGGTCCATGAGTGAACGGTCAATTAGCCTGAACGACGCGGGGGAAATCAACCGCGAAGAACGCGATGCCGCAGTGATTGACCGTAAAGGCCGGCAACCGTGTCCGGCCTCGGCGCTACTTCAGCCACCCGACAATGTCCGCGCGCAGCTTCGCGGCATCTTTGTCGAGGAGATACATCATGTGGCCGCTGTCGTAGGTCGCGATGGTGATGTTCTTGCGCAGGCTGTCCGGGATGGGCATGTGCTCGAGCGAGAAGCGCATCGCATCTGGCGGCACGGCGAGGTCGCGCAGGCCCTGGCAGACGAGCACGCGGAGGTTTGGGTTTTCCTTCATCGCGCCGGCGAGGCGCGGTTCCATGCTGGCGTAGCGGTTTGAGAAATTTTTGTAGTTCCACGGCAGGCCCGTGAGGATGCGGTAGGGCTGGTCGGTCTCGTAGCCGAGCGTGCCGCGCACGTAGGCGTTCGCCGCGGCGCTGAACGGCCCGGCGATGAAGGCGTGGCTGGGATCAAATTCCGGGCTCGATGCGCTGCGGTTGCCATCCTCAGCGAGGACACGACCGTCGAAGCGTCCGATGATTTTCCCCTCCTTCTTCAGCAGCGCCTTGCGGAATGCGGTGGGCGAGACGCGCAGTTCGTGATCCTCGACAAACTCCGTCGTGAGGCCGGTGAAGCGCGCGACCTTCTCCGCGATGCGATGGCGCTCGGCGGCGGTAATGGCGCGGCCTTTCAGCAATGCCGTCGCGTATTCGCCAAACGCGAACGTGCGGACTTCGGCGAGCGTTTTTTCGAGGTTCGCGGAAAGTTCGGGTGCGAGCTTGCCGTGGAATGCCGCGGTGGCAGCCAGCGTCGGGAGAAATGTGAGCAGCGGCAGATCGTTAGCTGTGTCGGGCTGGAGCGTCTGGAAATTCAGCAGCCCGCTCACGACGATGAAGCCGTGGAGGTACATGCCGTGGCGGTCCTGCAAATATTCGCAGAGGCCCGCGCCGCGGATGCCACCGTAGCTTTCGCCGCAGAGGAATTTCGGCGACATCC
>Ga0209596_1000530_pt1 | contig 35282 bp, 58 predicted proteins | sample M_130807_MF_Meta_FD_187314 | JGI IMG/M metagenome (GOLD analysis project Ga0209596, IMG submission 187314) | Freshwater microbial communities from Lake Montjoie, Canada to study carbon cycling - M_130807_MF_MetaG (SPAdes) (version 2) | ecosystem: Environmental > Aquatic > Freshwater > Lake... | reverse complement strand
TGGCGTTGCCCTTGGAGATATGGTTATTGGTATGTCGGCTGGTGTAGACGAGGCGGGTTTAGTTCGCCGTGCTTACGTTTCAGCGGCAAACACAGTGACTATTGCAACAACTAATACAACTGGTGGGGCTGTTAATTTAGCTTCTACTACTGTTAAATTGGTTATTGCTCGAATGGTATAAAGATTGGGGGGCTAGTCCCCCCTTTCTCATTTAAGGGTTTTATGGCTACTTTTCGTTGTCTACAGTCGGGTAATACAGTAACTTTTACCCTCCAACATGATATTGACTCTATGGATGGTCATCAGGGTTATGAGTTGGTAGACGAAGAAGAAGTAACCATAGAATCAGTTGATTCTGAGCGTACAGATACCGCTTTTGCGCCTGTTATTCCAACAATTAAGCGTATGGGAAGACCCCGAAAGGTTGCAAATGTCTGAAATTGACGCAAGAGATTTTGGTAGGTTAGAGGCTCAAGTAGAGGCTCTAAATGGTCAAGTAACTCAATTGAGTACCGATGTAAAGACACTATTAGAGTTAGCCAATCAAAGCAAGGGTGGATTTTGGATGGGGATGGTTATTGCATCTGCCTTATCTGGAGTGTTAAGTTTCTTTGCCGCAAGGTGGATTAAGTGAAAGAGGGACTTCTTTCAGGTCAAGTTTGTCCATTGCCTACGCAAGACATTGAACTTAATCTAAAAAATCGTAATAACGCTTTTAAGAATTTTGGGTATGGTGCGCCAAATCCACTTGAACCCAATGAAGCGTTTTGGCTGAAGAAAGCCAAGATGTATAACGCACCTACCGATGTTGTTAAAACCATGCGTTGCGGTAATTGTGCGGCATTTATTCAGACTCCTAAGATGATGGAATGCATCAAGTCGGGTTTAAAAAAAGGCAAGAGTTCGCCTAATGAAATAGACTATGACCAGCAGTTTATTGATGCCGCTGATCTTGGTTTCTGTGAGTTATTCCATTTCACTTGTGCGGCATTGCGTACTTGTGATGCTTGGAAATCTGGTGGTTCAATTAAAAAGGATTGATATGAAAGCTAAACCAAAAACTCCCGCAAATGCTCCTAAAAAGGGTATTCCAGTATCTATCATGGTAGCTATCGGCAAACCAAAAATGCCTATGCCTATGAAGGGCGCTAGAACTGCTACCAACATGATGAAGAAATCTTCAAGAGGTAAATAATGTCATCTTTAACATCACCAATCACAGTCCTTAATGCTGTTGGCGCAACTGGCGCATCAACGGCAGTTCAAGTAGACGCTGGACAACCAGCGTTCTTACAGGTTTCTGGCATTACATCAGCTACTGTTGTATTGCAAGGTAGTCTTGATGGGACAAACTGGTCAACTTTGGGAACTGCATTGACTGCTAACGGCATCGTTACTGTCCAAAATGCACCAACGTACTTGCGAGCAAATTGCACAGTTTATGTAACAGGCACTATTACCGCAAAGATAATGTACTAAGGAGTAACCTTATGAAAAAACCCACAATGGCTCAGAAGAAGGTTGGCAAGGTAATGCACGAATACAAAGAAGGTACTTTGCATTCAGGCAAGGGCGGTAAGGTTGTAAAGAACCCTAAACAGGCGGTTGCCATTGCTTTATCTGAAGCTGGTATGTCCAAGCCTAAGAAGAAGATGAAATGAAGCATGGACTCTATGCCAATATTAACGCAAAGAAGCAACGGATAGCCGAAGGTTCTGGCGAGAAGATGAACAAGGTTGGGTCTAAAGCCGCACCAACAGCGGCTGACTTCAAACAAGCGGCAAAGACTGCAAAGAAGCCAAAAAAGGCAAAGTAAATGAAAACACCCACTTGGCAAACAAAAGCTGGTCAAAATCCAAAAGGCGGCTTGAATGCCAAGGGTAGATCATCTTATAATGCAGAAACTGGTGGTAATCTAAAGCCTCCAGTAAAGTCGGGGGATAACCCTCGCAGAGCAAGTTTCTTGGCTCGTATGGCTGGTAACAGCGGTGCAGAGTACAAGGATGGTGAACCAACAAGACTGCTTCTTTCGCTTAAGGCATGGGGTGCAACCTCAAAGGCTGACGCAAAGGCAAAAGCTAAAGCTATCTCCGCAAGGAATAAGGCAAAAGCTAAATGAGAGCATTATCAGTTGGCGCAAATCTTACAGCAAACACGCTGACAACCCTCTATACAGTACCTACTGGTTACTATGCAAGGGTGGTATTGCTACGAGCAGTTAATACAGGTTCGCAAAAACATATTTCTTTTTCTTGGACAGATACCTCTGCGTCTGTCACATATTCTCTTGTATTTGAAACTCCTTTAACTACTAAAACTACCCAAGATTGGGGCGGCGTATCCTATTTTGTAATGGAAGAAGGCGACATACTTAAAGCACAATCTGAGGCGGCATCTACATTTTCAGTAGTAGTTACCATTGAAGAAGAAGGATTGACTAGAACATGACTTATCTTGAACTTGTAAATGATGTACTTGTAAGGTTGCGTGAGACAGCAGTTTCTACTGTTTCCGAAACATCTTATTCTTCCTTAATTGGAAAGTTTGTCAATGATGCTAAACGTCAGATCGAAGACGCTTATGCTTGGAATATTTTGGGTCAAACCATTACAGTTACCACTGCATCATCTACGTCATCCTATGCTTTAACAGGTGCTGGTCAGAAGTTTCAAGTAATGGATGTAATCAATACCACAAGCAATGTTGGACTTACAAACATCAGCTTTGTGGACATGAATCGTAAATTAAATTTCACTCCACTTGTCAACTCAATACCTACAGAATTTGCTTTTGATGGCGTTAATGGTAGTTACGATACAAAAGTAAATCTTTATCCAATACCTGATGGCGTTTACACGATCAAATTTGCCTTGACAGTGCCACAGGCTACCTTAGCATCAGATTCAACTGTTGTGGCTGTTGCTGACACTTTGGTGGCTCAGAATGCTTATGCTCGTGCCTTAGTAGAGCGTGGTGAAGATGGGGGTCTGTCTTCTTCTGAGGCATACCAGTTGTATAAAGCTATGTTGTCTGATTACATTGCTTTAGAAGGCACTCGCTATCCTGAGAATCAGGAGTTTGTTGCAATATGAGTCAGCAAATACAAACTTTCAGCATCTCAGCCCCTGCACTTTATGGGTTGAATACGCAAGACTCTCCTCTTGATCTTGCGGCTGGATTTGCTTTGGTTGCGACAAACTGCATCATTGACCAATATGGTCGTATGGGTTCACGCAAAGGTTGGTCTAGGGTTAATGCGTCTAGTGGGAATCTAGGTGCTAATGATGTAAAAGTTATCCATGAGTTAGTTCAAGCTGATGGCACTTTGACTGTATTGTTTGCTGGTAATAACAAGATATTTAAGTTAAGTTCAACTAACACAGTGACTGAACTTACCTATGGTGGTGGCGGTACTGCTCCAACCATTACTGATAGCAACTGGCAATGTGCATCATTAAATAACATCACTTATTTCTTTCAATCTGGTCATAATCCTATAATCTATGACCCTGCTGTTAGCACTACAACATATCGTAGAGTTAGCGAGAAGACGGGTTATGTAGCTACTGTACCTGATGCCAACATTGCAATCTCTGCTTTTGGTAGATTGTGGGTGGCAAATACTACAACCAATAACGCAACAGTATACTTTTCTGACCTGATTGCTGGTCATGTTTGGTCAACAGGAACATCAGGTTCTTTGAATGTAGATCGTGTATGGGCAAATGGCTCTGACCAGATAACAGGTCTTGCCGCACACAATGGTTTTCTGTTTATCTTTGGTAAGCGTCAAATTCTTATCTATCAAAATGCTACTACACCAGCATCTATGTCATTGAATGACACTGTTGAGGGTATTGGTTGCATTGCAAGGGATAGCATTCAAACTACTAGCACTGATGTGCTTTTCTTGTCTAACTCTGGTGTTCGTTCCTTGATGAGAACAATTCAAGAGAAGTCTTCACCTGAGAGAGACTTGTCTAAGAACATTCGTAATGATTTAACGACTGTAATTGCTGGCGAGACATTAGCAAACATTAAGTCTGTTTATTCTGAGCGTGAAGCGTTCTATTTATTGAGTACGCCATCTATATCTAATGTGTATTGCTTTGATACTAAGGCTTATTTACCTGATGGTGCGGCAAGAGCAACAACTTGGGACTCAATAACACCAACAGCATTTTTATCTAGGCGTGATGGAAGTTTGTATATTGGCAAGAATGGCTATATTGGTTTGTATGGTACTTATCAAGACTACCAATCTTCATATCGTATGTTGTACTACACGAATCATGCTGACCTTGGCAATCAGAACCAAACTTCTATTTTGAAGAAATTGTCTATTGTGGTTATTGGCGGTACAAACCAGACTGTTACCTTTAAGTGGGGATTTGACTTTAAGACAAATTACTTGTCTGCTGATGATTTGATTCCAACTCAAGGCGAGTCATATTATGGGATTGCTGAGTATGGCGCTAATGCCACTGTAGTTGCACAATACTCTGATGGTGTTGCATTACAAACCTTGTCTGTTTCTGCATCAGGAAGTGGCAAGGTTGTTCAAACAGGATATGAAACAGATATAAATGGGTCTGCTTTATCTATTCAAAAGATTGAAATTCAAGCCAAAAATGGCAAAGTAAGTTAAAGGAGTAACTATGTCAGACTACACAAAATCAACGAACTTTGCAACCAAAGATGCTTTATCTTCTGGTAATGCCTTAAAGATTGTTAAAGGCACTGAGATTGACACTGAGTTCAATAACATTGCCACTGCCATCGCCACTAAAGCTGATCTTGCAAGCCCAACATTTACTGGCACTCCTAGCCTGCCAACTGGAACAACTGGTGTAACTCAAACTTATGGTGATTCAAGTACAAAGCTATCAACAACTGCTTTTGTACAAGCCGCACTTCAGCTTTTATACCCTGTTGGAACAATTTACACAAATTCAAGTGTTAGCACTAATCCTGCGACATTGTTAGGTTTTGGTACATGGACTGCATTTTCCGCTGGACGTGTAATGGTTGGTTTTAACTCTGGCAATGCACTGTTTGACACTGCTGAAGAAACTGGTGGTAGTGCTAATGCAATTGTGGTTACCCACACTCATACGGCAACATCTACTGTTTCAGATTCAGGTCACTTTCACTCTACTACTACAAGCGTTGTGGGATCGGGTAGTTTAACTGGCGGGCAAAGCGTTGGTAGCGCTTCAGCCGCCAATAATTCAGATACAAAAACAACTGGAATTACAGTTGCAACTACTAACGCATCTGCTGGTTCTTCAGGAACTGATGCCAACTATCAGCCATACATTACTGTCTATATGTGGAAGCGAACAGCATGATTACACACCACTTTTCTGATGGACTGTATGCCAAGGAAGCTAGGTTTCCTGCTGGTACTGCCATCTTGAAACACACCCATAACTACAGTCATTTGTCTATTTTGGCTCATGGCAAGGTTGCTGTATTGCGTGGTACTGAGATTGATATTGTTTCTGCACCAGCTTGCATTGAGATTGAGGCTGGTGTAACTCATGGTGTAAAAGCCATTACGGATTGTGTTTGGTTTTGCATTCATGCCACAGATGAGAAAGACCCGTCTAAAGTGGATGATATTTTGATTAAAGGGGATTGATATGCCTATTAGTGCAGTATTTAATTTTTTAGGTGCTAGTGAACAAGCTGATGCTACTAGAAGTGCGGCTAATACTTCTGCGGCGGCTCAACGTGATGCGGCTCGACAAGCGGCTGAAGCGGCTAAGTTTCGCCCTGTTGGAATTACTACTCGTTATGGTTCATCAAACTTTCAGTTTGACCCTAGTGGTTATTTGTCAAGCGCTGGTTATAACCTCAGTCCTGAATTAAAAGCATATCAAGATCGTTTGATGGGTCTAACTGGTGGCGCTTTAACTCAAGCAGAACAGGCTGGACAACAGTATGCTCCTTTGCAAACTGCGGCTACAGGGTTGTTTGGTTTAGGTCAACAGTATCTTGCACAGAGTCCTGAACAGGTTGCGGCTCAATACATGGCTAAACAACAGGATTTGCTTGCACCTAGCCGTGAGCGTCAGATGGCTCAGTTGCAGAATCAGTTGTTCCAACAAGGTCGTGGTGGATTATCTGTAGGCGCTACAGGTATGCGCCCTAGTGGTGCGGCTGGATTAGGTGCTACTACTCCTGAGATGGAAGCCTACTACAACGCTATGGCTCAACAAGATGCTCAGTTGGCAACACAAGCACAGCAAGCTGGTCAACAGAATGTTGCGTTTGGTGCTGGACTGTTTGGCACAGGCGCTAATATGTTGGGTCAGTATCAAGCTGGTCAGGTTGGTGCATTGAGTCCATTCAGTGCTTATTTGGGTGCTGGTCAGACTATTGAGTCACTTGGACAACAGCCTTTGGATATTGGCGCACAGTTAGGCGGTCGTGCGGCTACTGCTGGTGCTAATGTTGGTCAGTCATTGTTGCAAGGTGGTATTTATTCCGCTAGAACGCAACAAGCTGGTGCTGGATACAGTCCTACCGCTGGTTTGTATGCTGGATTAGCTAATAGTCCAAGACTGCAAACTGGCTTTGAGAACTTGTTTGGCGGTGGTCAAACTCAAACTGGATATACAGGAAGTTCATATATGACTCCATATCAAAATGACCAATTAGCCGCAAGTTGGGGTGGCGGGGCTGAACCACAAACAAATATGTCTGGGATTAAGTTTTATCCATAATGATATACGCTTTGTTTCACTAAGGAATAATCATGGCATCAGAAATTCTCGGTTTATTTACCACTCCTGAACAGTACCAACTTGCTCAACAGCAAGCACAACAGGCTCAAGCTATTCAGTATGCAAATCTTGACCCCATGGCTCGTGCCAACTATGGGACTTTTCTTGCTGGTCAAAAGTTAGGTGGTGCTATTGGTGGCGCTTTGGGTGGTGAAGACCCACAGTTGAAGCTGATCTCTCAGCGTCAGCAAATCCTTGGGATGATTGACCCAACTAATCCTGATTCCTATGCTCCAGCTATTGAGGCATCTTTGCGTGGTAATGACCCACAAACTGCTTACCTTTTACGCAATGAGATGATGAAGGCAAAGCAACAGGCTCAAGAGCAGCAGTTGCAGGGTTATAAATTGACTGATTACTTAACTCAACGTGGTTTAGGTATGCAGGCTCAAGGTCTTACCAACATGGCAAATGATTTGTTTAGTCAACTCAAGAACCCTGATGGCACTATCAATGAACAAGTCAAGGCTCAATTGCTTTCATTCCCTCAAGGTCGTGCGTTAATTACTGAGCAAGCTAATGTTATTCCTGCTTTACGTAAGATTGGTGCTGGTGGTGCTGTTGAAGTTAATCCGTTTCAACGCTTCCTTGATGACCCTAATGCGCCAGATTGGATTAAAAATAGTGCAAAGCAATTTGCTACAAGTTATAGCAATGGCGTTTACAACGAAGAACAAACAGACAAATTTGTCAACAAACTTGATGAATCTTTGGGTAGGTTAGAGCCTAAGACTCCCTCATATGGAACTGATGCAGAACGCTATGCGTCAGAATTATTTAACAAGCCATTTAGCAAGTTAACTCCACAAGAACGTACACAAGTAAACAAGAAAGTTGACGAAAAAGCAGCGGCTAACGTGCCAAAAATGTCAGTTAATTTAAGTGACCCAACTGCTACTGCAAAAGCAAGTCTTGATGTAATGAATAAATGGGAAGGCTTCTTAAACAAGGGTGGAGATGTTGAAGTTGCCAACAGATTTAAAGCTGTTCAATCAGCAGTTGTAATGGCTAATGCTGGAAACCCAACTGCTGATGGAGCACTCTTGTACAACATTGCAAAGATGTATGACCCATCTGGTGCTGTTCAAGAGGGAGATAAAAAATCAATCACTGGAAACCCAAGTATCCCAAGTAAATTTAAGTTGCTAGTCCAAGGTGTATTGGAGGGTGGTAGTTTTACTCCACAACAACGTAAAGATTTAGAAAAGATAGCAAATGAAATTGTGAAAAATAGAGAAAGCCAACTTAATGTTTATCGTAAGCAATATGTGAATAAAAATAAAACATTGGGTGGTGCTGAAGACGATATTTTGAATCCATATCAAGGTTTGATAAAACCACCAATGGAAAATTTCATAATGCAAACACCGAACACTAATCCTCAAAACTTAACTGGTGGAAAGAGGTAATCATGGCTGGTATCAAAATAGATCGTGAAAAAGCAAAAGCTGCTGGTTACACAGATGCAGATATTGACAATTTTGAAAGCACTGCAAATCAGTTCTCTCCTACTGTCATGGGTCAGCAACAAGAACCTGACAGACAAATGCTACGCAGTGCCTTGCAAGGTACAACATTCAAGTTTGCTGATGAGGCAGAAGCATATTTGCGTTCTTTAAGTGGTGAAAACTATGATGCAGCACTTAAAGACATTAGAGGCAAGTTAAAGGATTATGAGAAATCTAGACCAGTTGAGTCTGGTCTTATTGAGGCTGGCGCATCAATTCCTATATCTGTAGCTATGTCCTACCTTACTGGAGGTGGTAGCACTTCTGCAACAACTCAATCACTATTTCCAGCATTAGCTAGGGTTGCTGGTGTCGGTACTGTACAAGGTGCTTTAACGGGTGCTGGTGGTGCTGAAGGTGATGCCTATAGCCGCATAGTTGGTGGAAGTCTTGGGGCTGCTACAGGGGCAGCAGTAGCACCAGCAACCTATCTTGGTATGAAAGCTGTAGGGAACACTATTCTTGACCCAATGATTGATTTTACCCGTAGGACAATAGGTGGTCGGGGTGCAAAGATTGTTGAGACTGAAGTACAGCGCATTCAACAGCAAACTGGACTTGAGCCAGATGAAATTGTTTCAAAAATCGCAAGCGGTGAGATCATGGCTGAAAACCCCAACATCTTGGGGATTGTTAGAGCCTATGCTTCAGGTGGTGGTGATGCTTCTCGGACTATTAGAGATGCTTTGACAAATAGACCAGCAGCTTTACGCAATAAGACAGTTGAAAAAATATCAAAAGAGTTAAATGCGGGCAATCAACCTAATGTTATAAAGAGTTTTTCTGAGTCTGAAGTACAAAGAACAAAAGCTAGGAATGCGTTATATACAAAAGCATATGAGGAAGGTGGTGTTATCACTGAGGAGATGTTAAACGCTTTAACAGATGCAATGCAACGCTCCCCTACTTCTTATGAATTGATAGCTAAATTATCTCAAGCACAGTTAAAGACAAAGCCATTCTTCACAATGGATGCATCTGGTGAAGTTACATTCATTAGACCGCCAACCATCAGAGACATGGAGATTGCTAGACGTGGTCTTAAAGCTGATATAAACAAAAAATATACCAGTGGTGAAGGTGATATTGCAAAAGAACTTCAGCCTTATGAAGAAACATTAAGAGGTCTGATTAATAAGTCTGCACCAGCGGTAGGTGAGGCAAGGGCACAAGCCGCAAGCGATAAGTTAACTACAAGTTCATTTGATGCTGGTAAAAAAGCATTTGCTAAGAGTCCAGATCAAGTGCAAGTTGAGTTTGAGGAACTAGTTTCTAAGAACCCTGAAGCTGTTTCAGCCTATCGTGCTGGAATAATGGCTCAGTTACGCAACAAGATGAGTATGGGTGGTAAAACATCCATGATGGCTAACTTGGAAAGTGCTGAAGCTAAAGAGGGTCAGATTCTTAGGATTATTTATCCTCAAGACAAGGTTGATGACATTTTGAAATTGGCAAGGGTTGCATCGCAATCTCAAAAGGCAGCGGGTAAGGTTTTGGGCGGTTCTCCAACCGCTGAAACAATGCTTGAGTCTAAGAATATTGGGATGAATATTTCACCTCAAGAAGTGGCATCAGTATTTTCTGGAGATGCTTTCACCACTATGCGAGTGGTTTCAAAGATCGTACAAAAGAATGCACCTAATTTAAGTCCAGAACAAAAGCAACAAGTGGCTAGAGTTTTGGTATCTGAAGACCCTGCTTTAGTATCACGGGCTTTGCGTGATGAAAGCGGTATGGCAATACTTCAGCAAAGATTACAGACTATTGGTAATCGTGTTACTAGAACATCTAGTGGATTGTTGACTGCTCCAGCAACAACAGGGTTGCAGAACTTCTTAACCCAATAGGAGACTGAAATTGACCCAATCTCTATTTGTCTTCTTGCGGCTGGCTTGGTCAAAAACATCCAAGCTGGCTGTGATCTTTACAAGCAAGCTAAAGAGCAGTTTGTCTCTATTAAGCGTACTGCTGATGAAGTTGTTGCCATTGGCAAGGAAGTCAAAGGAATATTTGGTTTCTTACGCAACTTTTTTAATTCTGCGCCTACAAGTAATGCTTCTCAACCTTTGGCAAGGTCTAAAAAGTCTGACTACGTTGCTGTTGAAGAAACTCAAGTCAAAGCTGACATCGTTAAGAACCTGAGTGAGTTTTTCAAGTTACAGGAACAGTTAGAAGCGCATATCAGGGAATCAGAGGAGAAGGCTAGGACTGTTGTTTTCTCTGATGACGTGAACTTGATGGAAGAAGCCCTAAACAGGGTTTTGGCACAGCAAGAGATGGAGAGGTTGGTAGTTCAGATCAGAGAGTGCATGGTCTATAAGTCACCCCCTGAGATGGGTGCTTTGTATAGTGAAGTGTTCAGCATGAGAGACATTATTGCGGCAGAGCAAGAGAAGGCGAGAAAGAAAAGAGATGCAGAATCATGGCTACGAAAGGAAAGGGAGCGTCTTCTAGCAGAAAAACAAGCATACCTCTTGATAGCTTTCCTATTCCTCCTGTATCTATGGATGCTAATAGGTCTAATAAGCAAGATTGGGAGAGCGTAGTGGGATGGATTGCCGCTTGTGTACTTGTCATATTGCTGTTGCCTGTTTTGGGTATGTTGTACATGGATGTACTTCAAGCCAAGCATGAAGCCAAACAACAGCAAGAAAAAGTGCAAAGACTGATTAAACAAGTTGAAAAGGAAAACCGAGATGCAAGCACCGATAGACCCAAATGACACGACAGTCAAACACTTCATTTACTACTATGCGTGGTTTTGGGCGGCAACGTCAGTTCTGTACTTTTTTTGCGTAACCTTTATCTTGTTGCCTGAAGGCGGTAGGGACTTTGCCAACATCATTCTTGGGTTTCTGTTGGGTACAGCAGTAGCTACCATTATTTCGTTCTTCTATGGGTCAAGCAAGTCCAGTAAGGATAAGACTGATGCCATGATGAAAGTAGATGATGTTAAGCCTCTTTAATCCTTGGGTGCTTCTAGGCATCCTAATGACTGTTTTAGGCGCTTTTGGTAGCGGTTATTACAAGGGTGGCGAGGATGAGAATGCTCGTCAACAGGCTGAAATAACTTCTTTGAATGCTGATGCTAGGGCGAAAGAACAAGCCCTTGTAAAGGCTGTTAACACTCAAACAACACAATTATTGAAGGTAGAAAACAATGCAAAGATTCAGATTGCAAAGCGTGATGCCGCTATTAGTGCTGGTACTCTCAAGTTGCGGATTCCTGTCCAAGCCCCCGTCTGCCCCGTACACACCGCCCCAGATGCCCCCGCTACCCCCAGAGATAGCGTTCAAGCAACAGCCGAACTTGACCGAGAGACTGCTAAAAATCTTATCGCCATCACAGACGATGGAGACAAAGCCATCAGACAACTGAATGCTTGTATTGATGCTTACAACACTGTTTATCAAACTTTGAATAAATCACGTTAAGATTCACATTGTTGTCATTGATTTAGTTTACTTTAGGGCAACTTCACTGGAGTTGTCATGGGTAAAACTGTTTACAGCGATCAAGAGTTTATTGAACTTTGGAAGACGCATGAATCTGCTAGTGCATTGGCAAAAGCTGTTGGTATGGATTTGCGTAATATTATCAGGCGCAAAAACAACATAGAAGCTAGGTATGGTACGCAACTGAAATCCAAAAATAATACGCAGCCAAGTATTAAAGAAAATCCAGCAAAGAAAATGTTGGGGATTGAAAATGGTGTCATTCTGGTATTTAGTGATGCTCATTTTCATCCAAGCATTCATACTACTGCTTATAAGGGTCTTCTTTGGGCAATTAAAGAGTTTCAGCCCAAGGCTGTGATTGCTAACGGAGATATATTCGATGGAAGTAGTATTAGTTTGTATCCTAGGATTGGGTGGGATAGCGTACCAACAGTTGTAGAAGAATTAAAAGCCTGTGAGTTGGCAATGGGCGAGATAGAGGAAGCCGCCAAGAAAGCAAGACACAATGTAAACCTGATATGGACACTTGGCAACCATGATGCTAGGTTTGAAAACCGCCTAGCTTCCAATGCACCTCAATATGAACACGTTAAGGGGTTTTCACTCAAAGACCATTTCCCTGCATGGCATCCTTGTTGGGCTTGTTGGGCAACTGATGATGTAGTCATAAAACACCGCTGGAAAGGCGGTGTACACGCTACGCACAATAACACTGTTAACTCTGGCGTTACGATGGTTACAGGGCATCTACATAGCCTTAAAGTCACCCCTTTCAATGACTATAGACCTTACACTCGTTATGGTGTAGATACAGGGACTTTAGCGGATACAGATGGGATACAGTTTGAGAACTACTTAGAACTATCTCCAACTAACTGGCGCAGTGGCTTTGCCGTACTCACATTCCATAATGGAAGATTGCTTTTCCCTGAATTAGTGATGAAGTACGCTGAAGGTCAAATTGAGTTTAGGGGTAAGGTATATGACGTATGACCTTGTAGCTTATCTAAGATCAGAAATCAAAGAACTGCATAACATTCTGCATGAAACGCAACTTGCTTTAGCGCAAGCAAATGACAGGTTAAGCCGCCGATCTGAACCCTTAACTGAGGAGCGTATATATACATTGTATAGACGTAGTCTTGATTGGCGACAGTTAGCTAGAGATATCGAGGCAGATCACGATATTGAATAAAAAAAGGGGAGTCCTAAGACCCCCCTGAAGGTAACAACTGCACCTGAATTATGACACACGAACCCAAGTTACTCCGTCTTCGTCTTCTACGATCTCTCCGATTTCGTATTCTTCGGATTCTTCGTCTTCATAGGTTTCGTCTTCGTCAACTTCGTCTTCGCTGACTTCTTCATCGCTTTGGTTGTATTCGTACTCATCGGTAACGTCATAGTCAACAGCCCAACCATGCAACTGCTGAAATTCGATGAATTCTTGAATGATTGCAATCTTCTCGAAATCAGTTGTTTCAATAGTCACTGTCTCTGTACCAAAATCCCACTCAGCAATGTCAATCTCAATCTTAAACATGATGTTCCCCTTGGTTGTGGCACGATTGCCAAGTAAAATCCTATCTCTAATTTGTGACAACTACCAGCAATAATCATCCATTTTCTACTACGAAAGGTTAAAGAAATGAACTTATCCGCTAATTTTTCTTTGAAAGAATTAACGAAATCTGACACGGCTACCCGTCTTGGTATCGACAATACACCTGATGAGGAAACCATTGACAATCTCAAGACTTTGTGTGACAAAGTGCTTCAGCCTGTGCGTGAGCATTTTGGTAAGTCTGTGACTGTCAACTCAGGTTATCGTAGTCCTGAGTTAAATTCAAGTCCAGCAGTAGGAGGGTCTAAGACCTCAGACCATTGCAAGGGCATGGCAGCTGACATTGAGATTGCTGGCATTGCCAATGCTGATCTCGCCCAATGGATTATGGACAATTTGGACTATACACAATTAATCTTGGAATTCTACACACAGGGTATACCCGACTCTGGTTGGGTTCATGTGTCGTATGACCCTAATAACCTCAAGAAGCAGGAATTGACTGCTGTTAAGGTGGCAGGGAAGACCCAGTATCTCCAAGGATTACAGGCTTAATTAGTTGCCTACAGAAGTGTTTAGGGGTGAGGTGTTCGTACAAGATCACCTCACCGCACTTCTCACATAACCATGCTACGCCGTGATCTACAGTGGTTACCTTGTTCCCATGCTGACCATTCTGTTTGCCGTAGAAGGTTCTTATCTTACGAATCATTTACTCGGTTTAGCCTTTGAGTAAACATTGACTTGCTGCTTGTCATGCAAGCACATTTTAGCTTGTGCAGCCTGACCCCATGCCCTACCCTGTGCTATCTGGCGCATCTCCTTGTCTCTTGTCCAGATGCTTGGAGTACCATCTTTCCAATCAAATACAGTCTTAGGTTTGTTCATGTGTTAATCCTGTGGGGGTGTGCAAGTGTGAATATTGGTAAAGTCTTTTGTGCGTTTGCCGCATCTTGAGCAGAAGTTGCGTTCTTGTTCTGACAAGGCTTTGGCAGCTACCAGTTTGGCAAAGGCTTCAAGTTCTTCAACCTCAAATTCAAAAAATATGATTCGACCATAATTTCTTTCTGAGACTTGTGTAGCCATCTCAATGATTTCATCTTGTGTCATTTCTTCATTTCCTTAATCTCCTTTTGCATTCCTGAACTCAGCCGCAGGAACATCCGCATCCACTTCACACCGCCAAGCCTTACATACTCAGCGTACTCTGATTGGGTGAGGCGCAACGTGATGGCTCTACCCAGCTCTGTCTTTTCTTTTGATATGGCACGTTTGCGCCACATACTCTGCTTCTCAATCTCGTTGAATGCCTCATCTTCATCTGTCATGTTTTACCCTTTTCTTGATTTGAGTCGCAAGAATGATTCTTTCAATCTTCTTGCACATATAGCGGTTGTCAGGTGTTCTAGTCCACTCGCAAACTGGACACTTCACTACTCGTCTTGCTCCTTGTTTAATAGGTACAAAACAAACCCGATGCAGACGCAAATTCCCAATGCGAACCCTGTAGTTCCCATCACTAGAACCCACACTATTGTTTCTAACATTAGTCTTCTCCTTTGGTTTGTTGTCTAGAGAATCAAAGTACATCAGAGCCAAGGCACAAGCAGCAGCAATGACAAACTTGATGAGGGTATTCATTTGCTTGCAGCCGCCAGCAAGTCGAGTTCAAGGGACTTCATCTGCTCCTTGATGATGGTCATTTCCTGCTCCATCAAGTCAAGTTTCTTCTCCATATGCTTTCTGGTCATGCTCTCGGCATGACTCCAGCCGATAACTACTGCATCATTGGCAACCTTGGTCATTAGTTCGGTAATTTCCTTGCGGGTCATAAAGATGCCAGCAAAGTTCTTTGATTGTGCAATGCGGTTCACCAGTTCGGTGACTTCTTTCTCCATGCTCATATTGTTTCTCCTTGGGGTTGTGGGGTATGCCATGCTGACTGCAAGGCGGTGAAGTTGATTGGTGCAGTGGTGACTGTGGACAGGAACAGACCCTTGCCATGCAGCTTGCGCCCCCAATCGTCTGTAGCCTTGGTATTGGTCAACTCCTTACGCTTAACAGCGTTGTAGACGTTTGTAGGCTTGTAGCCAGCCTCTACAAGGTCTTCCATTGACCGATGCTCTTGGCAGAAGTCTTGAAGGTCGGTCATGCTTTCCTCGCTTTCATCATTGCGTCTGCCATTTCATAGGCGGTATTTGCGATGTAATCAAAGTTGGGTGCGTAAACATCAACCATCATCCCTTGCATAGCCTTTGCCGCAAAATAGTCTCGCAAGGTCATGCCTGTATCAAACCCTGATGGGCTTATTCCATTGGCATATTGGTTTGTTGGAAATGCTGGTATGTTGTTCATGCTGACCACCATGCTGCCAATAGGACTGCAAAGCCAATGCCGATAGCGATGGCGGTAAGAATGTCGAGGATTGTTTCTTTCATGTTGTCTCCTTAAAACCAGCAAGCTGTTTCGCTTGCAGTCATTTTGTCTTGGTAATGATTCCAGCCCTCAATCCAATCTCTGGATTTAAATTTCTCGCAAGACTCACAGAATGCTGCTGCATCAAAGCCAGCACGAAATTCTTTGCTTGTAAAGTATTTGTTCATGGGGTTGCTCCTTAAATCGTTATTCTTGGGGGTCGCCGTAGGGGTGGTATACCTCGTCATATTCGAGGTCAAGTCCGTTGGCGTAATCGCTAACAGCACCCAACACAACACGCAAGCGCATATACAAGTCTTCAGCGTCTTTGGAAAGTGGAATGTCCATCTCTTTGGCAGAGAATAGAATTTCTTTTAAGTTTTTAATAACCAATTCAGACTTGTCGGCAAGGTCATAAACTGCAGTAATTTCTTGAGTATCCATTTTCAATTTTCCTTTAAGGTTGAAAGATGGGGCTTGCGCCCCGTTGGGTTGATTAGGCGGCTACTAACTGTTTAACAGCTTTGGGGCGTTGGATGACAGTCTGCTTGACTCCATTGCGAACACCATGATCTTTAACAGTGGCGGTGATGGTGAGGGTATCGCCTTTGCTACGCACAGTACCCTCTGGAGTCCAAGCAACAGCATCAGAGTTACCTTTATAAATGACAACATTTTTGTCGGCATCTTCCATGATGTAGATGTAGCTAGTGCCATACGCACCATCTAAAACAACGATATGACCAATGGTGAGGGTCAGGGTCAACTTAGCACCAACTTCACCTAAGTGGGTGCGTGAGGCATTCAAGGCAGCTTCTTTGTCAGCCCACTCAGCTTTACGAGCAGCCTTAGCATCAATGCCTTTAAGGATAGCGGCGCACTGCTTTTCGCTGAGTTTGCCCCATGTATAAAAAGAGTTAGCCATAGAGCCAATAAAGCTATCTTCATAGCCCATAAAGCTACCATGACTGTTATGTATGATGCCAGCGGTCAAAGCACTTTCAATTTCGCCAGCACGATCAGTCTTGGTGCGCCAAGTTTTCTGAGCGTTAGCAATGATGTAGCTTTTAACGGCATTGTGATATGCCACTGGGTTTTCGATAACTGGTGAGAAGTTGTTAGCCATTTTGAATCTCCTGTTTGGTTGCTGACAGTTGCCAATCATACGCTCGTTGACTAAGTAATCAACCCCCACCTATTCAATCCCACACACTCCACTAGGGTATTTAATCAGATAGGACTTGACTAATCAATCCAATGTTCCCTAGAATCCTTGGCTATGAACACTCCAACTATGCAAACCATTGAAAACATTAGGGAAAAGGCTGAGAAAGCTGGCTACACCATCACCGATGTTGCCCGTCATGCTGGCTTTGATCCCTCACAAGTTAGCCGTTATGCCACTGGTAGAACCATACCATTGGTGACTTCAATACAACGGCTAGAAGAATCGGTAGATTCCCTAATTCAGCAGCGTCTTACAGCCTTAAACAGAGGTACAAAATGATTACTCAATTCTTCACCCCCAAACGCATCATTGGCATTGATGTGGGCTTAAATGGCGCAATTGCAATGATGAGAGGCGAGACTTTGACAGGTATTTTTGATATGCCTACAGTCACTTTGAATCGCAATGGCGCAGCCAAGAGACAGATTAGCATTCCCGAACTTATCGCCATCCTCAATGATTTCCAGCCAGAAGAAGCGTTCATAGAGCGTGTTTTTGCTAGAAGTGGTCAGGGGGTGACAAGCGTTTTTTCGTTCGGGCGCAGCCTTGGTGCGATTGAGGGTGTTATTGCCGCAAGATCAATCAAGACTACCCTTGTTCTCCCACAAATTTGGCAGAAAGCTATGGGTGTTACAGGTGGTAAGGATGGCGCAAGAGCAAGGGCTATGGAGTTGTTCCCCTATAACGTGGACTACTTCAAGCGTAAGAAAGATGATGGTCGTGCTGATGCAGCACTCATTGCTTGTTGGGGGTTGAGGCATGGATAAGAAATCTAGATCAGAGGTTGATATATTCCGTGAACATATCGTTTGGCTAGGCTCACAGCTTGACCAAGAGCGTAGGCAAAACCAACAGACTGTAGTCTTCATCAAGCGTCTGTTAGACCCTGAAGACTTAGGTCATGCAGTCTCAAATGAGATACGCCAACTCGCATACCAACTACTCATTGAAAACCATCACATTGAAAGAGCATCATGGCAACAAAACAACTAAGCCTTAGAGCATCAGCGGCATCCCGATGGATTGCCTGTCCCGCCTCTGCCAGACTCTCAGCACAGATGCCCTATGTGGAAGGCGGCGAGGCGGCAAAGATCGGGACTGCCATTCATGCCTTGGCGGAGACTTGCTTTCAGTTGGATTCAGACCCGATGAAGTCAATCGGTACAGTCGTGGAAGGTATCACCATGACTGAGGAAAACTGTGAGTTTGCTCTTGAGCATTTAAAAGCTATCTGGGCTATTGAGGATGAACTTGGAGAAGGCTCAGTAACTGTCGAAAAGTTCTTGCCTTACCAAGACTCTAACAAGGTTAAGGTGGGCGGCACTACAGACGTAATCGGCATCAGCAAAGAGAAACGCAAACTTATCATTGCAGACCTTAAAACTGGAAGGGGTTATGTAGACGCTGACAATGACCAGTTGCGTCTATACGGATTAGCTGCTCTTGAAGCTGAACAACTCTACAAATACATTGATACTGTCGAGTTGTGGATTATCCAACCCCATCATGGTGAGACTCGCAAGCACTCAATGACAACTCAGGAGTTGGTTGATTGGGAACACTATGTTCTCATCCCTGCTATTGAGAATGCACTGAACCCATTGTTTCAACCCGTACCCTCTGACTCTGCTTGCCAATACTGCAACGCTAGAACTATCTGCCCTGCACAAGCAAACATTGCAGAGATAGTTGCAACTGCACCCCCTGTAGAGATGCTCACAGAAAGTCAAATCAGCGTCTTGCTGACTAAGTTTGACATGGTTGAGGGCTACATCAAGGCGGTACGAGATCATGCCCTCAAACGCATGGAGTCAGGCTCTGTCATTGATGGTTGGCAACTGCAGCCTAAGAGAGCGTTGAGGTCGTGGACTGATGAATCTGCCGCTAAGAAAGGACTCTTAGCCTTGGGACTTGATGAAGATCAAGTAACGAAGACCGAACTCATCACTCCTGCAGCGGCAGAGAAACTGCTAACAAAAGACCAAAAGCCTAATCTCGAAGCGTTAACTTCCCGCATATCTAGCGGATTAACGCTTGCACGAGATAAAGGTTTAACACAATAATCACTACCCCGAATCCCCCAACCCTGTGGCACAAGCCACTTTTCATTAAACTTTAAACAGGAAACTTTAAATGAACTTAAACCTCTCAAACTCTGGCGGCTCTGGCAACTACATCAGATTCTCGCCACAAGCTAACGCTTGGTCGAACCAAGATGGTGAATTTGTATTAGAGAAATTTGTATTCGATCACGAGAACTTGCAAACTGGATGGATGCTCATTGCAACTGGCATCTTTGAATTCCAACCTGATGAGTCTCTTGGTCGTAAATCAGCGCAACCATCACCCGAACATAAGCGGGGATTTAAGGCTACTTTCTACAACAAGACTATGGGTATCGCAGAGTTCAGTGCCAATGGCGCAGGGGCAAACATGGGCTTGGAAGGTCTGTGGAAGCAAGTGCAAGCGCAAGCTGGCGCTAATTTGGGGAAGTTGCCCGTGGTTGAATATACAGGCTCACGACCCGAAAAGGTAGGCAAGGGAAGCACTCGTGTACCTGAGTTCAATGTCACAGGTTGGGTAGCTAGACCAGCGGCGATGCAAGAAGGTGCAGCGGAATTTGTTGTACTTCCTACAACTCAAGTTCCAGCACCCATTGCTAAACCCGCACCTAGCAAACCAGCACCCTCAAAGCCAGCACCAGCAATGGATGATGACGAGATGTTTAGCTAACCCTTAACACTCAACAGCACCAGAGTTTCGGGGGAGACTCTGGTTTTTTTGTCCCTTTAATAAAGATACCTAATGTCAGCACAAGAAATAGCGTCCAGTTTGGGTAACGCAAAGAAGGTAGGCAATGGTTACCTAGCATCATGCCCCGTACCTAGTCATGGGCAAGGCAACGGCGACAAGCATCCAAGCCTGTCTATAACTATGTCAGATGATGGCAACTTCCTGTTCAAGTGTCATGGCGGCTGTGACCAGCACACTGTCTTCTCTACCATCAAGGACATGGGACTTCTCCCTGCTTTACCAGACAGACCTGACTACCTTGACAGTATCAAACCAATGAAACCAATCCCTCTAATCTCTACGCCAGTGCTAGAGCATGAATGGCATTACACCGATGAAGATGGCATCAGCCTATTCATCAAGCAAAGATTCAAGACCTTTGACTCCAAAGGCAAGACATATAAGACCCTTAGAGTCATGCCTGATGGCACAAGAGTAGGGAAGTTAGGAGATTGCAGGATAGTCCCTTACAAGTTGCCCGATCTGCAACAGGCAACAGCCGCTGGTAGGGTTGTGTACATAACCGAGGGTGAGAAGGCGGCAGATGCCTTGGGCAGCTTGGGCGTTGTGGCTACGACAAGTCATGCTGGCGCAGGAAACTGGAATCCTGAGTTAAATCAATACTTTGCGGATGCAAATGTCGTTGTAGTGCCAGATAACGACATTTCTGGTTGGCAATATGCACAGAAGGTCGTTGAGGCACTAATACCCACAGCCAAGAGCGTTAGGGTCTTGGACTTGAACCTAAGTAATCCCAAAGAAGACGCTTACGAGTGGGTCAATAGATACGATGGCAGCAGAACCTTGCTGGCGCAAATAGCGAAAGCCTGTCCTGTTGTGGAGTCCATAGCCGAGGTTCACACTCCGCAAAGATTGTTGGAGAGTCCTGAGACTCCGCAAGAAGAAGAAGCCTCAAAGTTTAGATTTCTTGTCGAGTCTTGGGACAGCATTAAGGATGAACCAGTTGAGTGGCTCATTGAATCCATCATCCCAAAGAGAGCATTCGTAGCACTGTACGCACCACCAGCATCATTCAAGTCGTTCATTGCGCTAGATATTGCAGAAGCAGTAGCAACAGGCAGGGAATGGATGGGTTACAGAGTACCCAAGAAAGGCGCAGTCCTATACATAGCTGGTGAGGGACACGGCGGTATGGGCGCTAGGGTGAAGGCTTGCAAGATACAGAATAACTCACCAGATGGCGCAAATCTCTATGTAATCAGGGCGCAAATCAACATCAGATCAAGCCAAGAAGACTTTGATGCACTGGTTGCAGCCATCAACGAACTCATAGCCCAAATAGATGAACCCCTTGAACTCATCATCTTGGATACCTTGATGCGTATGTCAGGTGGCGGCTTCAACGAGAACTCATCAGAAGATATGGGTGGTTTCATCACCCAAGCTGGCAAGATACAAGCAATCTACCTATGCGCCATGCTCCTGATTCACCACTCAGGTAAGGACATTACGAAAGGTCTACGAGGACACTCCAGCCTGTTAGGTGCTGTAGACACTGAACTTGAGATACAAAGGCAGGATTCAGTCATCAACTCAGCAGACCCGTCAGTTGTGGGTAACGCAATCCTGACAGTCACCAAGCAGAAAGATGGCGCTGACTCCATAGCGGTAGGCATCGAAGTGGTGAGTGTTGAGGTCGGTGAGTCAGCCTTGGGGTTTGAAACCATCACCAGTTTGGCAGTTAGACCTAATCAAGAGATCGCTAACAGCAAGCCAAAAGGGACTAAAAACAACTCAGGAAGCGGTGGAAATCAGAAGATTGAGTTGGATTCTCTGTACAAAGCGATTAAGGCTAAAGGCTCATATCGTGTAGTAGATGGTACTAGTAGGTTTGGCGTGAGTTTGGATGATTGGAAGGATGAATTTTGGTCTATGAAGGGCTGCAATGAGGATGATCGGGCAGCTTTTAAGAAGGCTTGGACACGGGCAAGGGAGAGACTTGTAGCCGTGAATAAGGTTGTAATTGGGTCTAATTGGGTGTGGTTGAAACCTACCTCGGAGATATGAGTGCTGTATGTTCATCCAGTGACAAACGAGACAAATGGGGACAAATGTCCCAAATGTCTTTCCGAGTAAATGGGGACAAACCACCTCTTGTCTATGTACAAGAGGTTTGTCCCCTGTCTCTTTGTCCCTTTGTCGTTTTTTTAAGGAGTTATGAAAATGGTTAGATCAAGGTCAAGAAAAGATGTTCCAGATGTTCAAGTACCGAAACGTCAGGCGACTCAGTGGGAGATTCAATCTAACGCTGTGCTGGTTGAACTTGAGCGTAAAAAGGGTCAGCACTACGAGAAATGGGGAGTTGACAGATTGATTACTTTAGTTGACATTGAGTTTAGGGCTAAGTTTTGGGTGCAGATGGGTAGAGTTTGGGATGCCGTGGACTTGGGTGACATTGATAGGCTGCATAAAGCAGTTAATGGAATGTGCAAGGGTTTCGATGCTCTGGAGAAGTGGGCTGAAGAAAATGAGATTGAGCCTAATCCAGCAATCCAGTTCCTTGAATGGAAGTCAGTCCGAGGTGTACCGATGGTAGTGGTCAGGACTGAAGCTGATGCGGTTGAACTTCAGACCCACCGCAAAGACATAAACAACGGCAACATCTGGACTCTTGAGGAGATTGAGGTTTTCCTACAAGAGCCTGAAGTGCAGGAGATCATCAAGATGAAGGCACTTGTGCCAACTGCGAGGATTACCAAGTTCACACCCAAGGAAGGCTTTGGTAAAGGTTCAGGGTTTGATGACATGGAAGACGATCTAGATGCGATCTTCTCTGGTGAGCCTTATGAACCCAAGTACAAGCCTTTGAATCGTGGCTAGACCACCGACTACAACCACAGTCCAGTTCAGGCGCAAGTTGACTGATGCCGATAGGACAATCCTGCTTTGTGCTGGCAAGGGAAACATCAGCAATGGGTTTAAGAATGTCTTGGATTGCTACGCAATCTTGTGGGAACTAGGATATCGCCCTAAAGCCGATCTTAGGGATTTCTTAGGGGTAGATAAGGATAGCCAATAAAACGGCTATAAACCTTGTTTTAATGCTTCCTAGCGGTATTGCCATGACGATCTTTAGCGTGGCTTTGGTAACTAATTATTGAATGCGAATCTATCCTATTTACAATGTAATCCAAACCGCATTGCGATGACAGTCCCCCGATAAAGCACCCACCGCCTCTTTCACACTTCTCCACCGCCCAAAAATCCTTTTCAGAATGCGGAATGCCAAGTTATTTACAGGTTATCCACAGATCGGAGGGCAAGTTATCCACAATTTGCCAATCTGGTTTCATTTCCTGTCACAGTTTGCATATGCGTGTACTACTTTCAGATATTTAAAGTTAACATAATGGATGTTGTATAAAACCGATTTTGTAAGCGATCTGTAAGCATCTGCAAAAGTCCAATGAAATCAACAACTTACAGAAGTTATCCACAGAATCCACAGCTGCCTGTGGATAACTCGGAGATTTTTCGATGGGGGGGAGGGGGTGGTCGCCGCCCGTCAAAGTTATGGGAGCATCCGCCCCTCTGAAAAAGCGAAATTGGAAAAAAGCCAGTCCCCCACTCCCCGCTACGAAAAAAAGAAGATTATCAACTCCCAATTTGCTATAGTCCCCACCTATCACGCCCACAAAGACAAGGACAATCGTGAAGATAGAACAGATGAACAACATCCAAGACGAGGTGCAGCCAGAGAAGAAGAAGGCTGGCAGACCCAAGGGTGTATTTGGCTTAAAGCGTCAGATACAGGAGTACGCAAGGAATCCTGATCTTGCGCTACCCAAGACTGACAACCAAAGAATCAAAGACCTGAAGGATATGCTTATTAGGTCGAGTGGTAAGGATGTTGTCGAGAAGATGATTAGCATAGCGTTGAATGACAACCACCCCGCACAGATGGCAGCTATCAAGATGTGTGTAGACCGCACACTGCCTGTCTCTATGTTTGAGAAGGATAAGAGCCAGAGGAGTGCAATCCACATTAATATCACTGGCATAGGTGCTCCAACAGTAGCCACAACGACAATTGACGCTGAAGAACCCAAAGACATAGAAGACATAGAGGCTAAAGATGGCTGATCTGAACTTTGCGCTACTGCCTTGGCAGCAGGAGGTCTACGCCGACAAGACTAGGTTCAAGGTTGTCGTGGCTGGTCGGCGGTGCGGTAAGTCGAGGCTTGCGGTTACTACTCTCTTAATAGAGGGGTTGAGTTGCCCTGCTGGTAGTGCGGTGCTTTATGTCGCCCCGACTCAGGGACAGGCTAGACAGATTGTGTGGGATGTACTGCTTGATGTTGGTCGGGAGATTATCCAAAGCAGCCATGTGAACAACATGGAAGTTACCTTGATTAACGGCGCAAAGATATATGTGAGGGGTTCAGACAGACCCGACACTTTGCGAGGAGTGTCTTTAACTTACGCAGTCTTGGATGAGGTAGCTGACATTAAACCTGAGACTTGGGAACAGGTAATTAGGGCATCTCTATCCGACAAGAAGGGTAAGGCCATGTTTATCGGAACACCCAAGGGTAGGAATTGGTTCTTTGATTTGTACAACTTAGGTCAAGAGGGTAGTGACCCTGATTGGAAGTCTTGGCACTTTACTACTCAAGATAACCCATTAATAGACCCTAGCGAGATCGAGAGTGCGAAGAAGACCCTAAGTTCATTCGCCTTCAAGCAAGAGTATATGGCATCTTTTTCAAATGCTGGCTCTGATGTATTCAAGGAGGAGTGGATTAAGTACGGGGTAGAACCTGAATATGGCTCTTACTTTGTAGCTGTTGACTTGGCTGGATTTGAGGAAGTAGCTAGACAGGCGGCTAACTCGAAGAAGCGTCTTGACCAGACTGCCATTGCTGTAGTCAAGGTAACTGACGAGGGCAAATGGTTTGTGAAAGAGATTGCTTATGGGCGTTGGGACATTCGGGAGACTGCAGCTACGATTCTGCTGAAGATGCGGGAATACCGCCCTTTGAGTGTTGGAATTGAGAGGGGAGCGTTAAAAAACGCTGTTTTGCCTTATTTGAGTGACCTAATGAGGAAAAATAATGTATATTCCCACATAGTTGACTTAACGCATGGCAACAGGAAAAAGACTGACAGAATTATCTGGAGTCTCCAAGGAAGGTTTGAGCATGGGCGTATTGTGCTGAACTCTGAGGAAGATTGGGATGAATTCAAAGATCAACTTTTGATGTTTCCAGCCCAAGGTGTTCACGATGACTTGCCTGATGCTCTTTCCTACATTGACCAACTGGCTGTTACCTCATACTTCCAAGATGACCAAGAAGATGAGTGGCAACCGCTAGATATTATTTCGGGGATATAAATGGCAACAATGGGTAATTCAGGTCAAGGAATAGTTAAGGGATTGTTTCCTGACTTCCTTGGCTCGTCAGAATCAAACCCACTTGCACCATTTGGCTTGCGATATTCTGAATCTGTAACTGACTTGCCTCAAGTTAAAGGTCGTGGTTACATGGGAGTTATTCCAACATCAGAAGGGATGCCGATGACAGAGTTGTCATCATCCTTTGAGATGAATGGGCAAACAATCCAGCATCCTTTGATTGTCCCAACATTGTCAGCCCAAGAGATTGAATTGTTGCGTATGGGTGGACAACCAACACCTGAGATTTATCAAAAGGCACAACAATTTGCTTTGGGTCGTATTCAGCAAGGTCTTAGCCCATTTGCAACACCTCAAGACTTGCAGATGCCAGTTCCTCAAGCATCACCCACATACTCTGACCCCTTTGGAAATACAATCGGTTCATCAATAAGGTAACACTATGGCAACAGACAAACAAGTCAAGCTAGAACAAAACGAGTTTTATGAGCCTACTGAGGCTGATAAAGATTTGACCGATTTCATTACTAGCCACTGCGACAAGTGGAGAGATTGGCGAGATACAAATTTCTTGCCTGATTATTTAGAGTATGAACGCATATTCCGTGGTCAATGGGCTTCTGAAGATAAGACCCGTGAGTCTGAGCGTAGCCGTATCGTTACCCCTGCTACCCAACAAGCCGTAGAGACTCGCCATGCTGAGATCATGGAAGCTATCTTTGGGCAAGGCGACTTCTTTGACATTGAAGACAATATCCAAGATATAGGTGGAAATCCTATAGATGTTGAGTTAATTAAGGCTCAACTGATGGAAGACTTCAAGAAAGACAAAATCAGAAAATCTATCGACCAGATCGAATTGATGGCTGAAATCTATGGCACAGGCATTGGTGAGATCATTGTCAAGACTGAAAAAGAGTACATCCCATCGACTCAAGCTATCCCTAATCAGCAGGGTCAGGCGGCTATTGGCGTGATGGAGCGTGAGCGCATATCTGTAAAGATCATGCCAATCAATCCCAAGAACTTCTTGTTTGACCCTAATGGAACATCTATTGATGACTGCATGGGCGTGGCTATTGAGAAATACGTCTCAATCCACAAGATTGTAGAGGGAATCGAAAAAGGCATTTACCGAAAGGTAGACATCACGCCCACCTATGAAGATACTGATCTAGAGCCTACGCAAGAGGTTAGCCAGTACCAAGATGAAAAGGTACTGTTGTTGACGTACTACGGGTTAGTTCCCCGTGAATACCTCAACAACCTCAAAGAAAACAAAGACATTGTTGAATTGTTTCCTGAGAATTCAGCAGCAGAAGACTATGCCGATATGGTTGAAGCCATTGTTGTGATTGCCAATGATGGTATGTTGCTCAAGGCTGAAGAAAACCCTTACATGATGAAAGACAGACCTGTATTGTCCTACCAAGACGATACAGTTCCAAACCGCCTGTTGGGGCGAGGTACAGTGGAAAAAGCCTTCAATATGCAGAAAGCTATTGATGCTCAGACTAGGGCTCACTTGGATTCACTCGCTTTGACCACTGCCCCTATGGTTGCTATGGATGCCACACGTTTACCCCGTGGTATGAAGTTTGAAGTCAAGGCTGGTAAGGCTATTCTTACAAATGGCAACCCAAGCGAGATTATTTACCCATTCAAGTTTGGTCAGAATGACCCCAATAACCTAGCAACTGCCAAAGACTTTGAGCGTATGTTGCTTCAGGCTACTGGTACGCTGGACTCTAACGGCATGGTTTCCCAATCTAGCCGTGATGGTGGTGGTATGTCGATGGCTGTTGCCTCTATCATCAAGAAATACAAGCGTACTTTGGTGAATTTTCAAGAAGATTTCCTTGTTCCATTCATCAAAAAGGCGGCTTTCAGGTTCATGCAGTTTGACCCAGAGCGTTATCCCTCTGTGGACATGAATTTCATACCTACAGCAACGCTAGGCATCATTGCTAGAGAGTATGAGCAGCAACAATTCATTGGTTTGTTACAGACTTTGGGTGCAAACACCCCTGTTTTGCCTATTTTGCTTAAAGGCATCATAGGAAACAGCAGTCTGTCTAACAGAATGGAGTTGATTGCCAAGTTGGATGAGATGATGCAACCAAATCCTGAACAACAGCAGATGCAACAGATGCAACAGCAGTTGGCTATTCAGGCGGCACAGGCTCAGATTGCTGTTCAGACTACCCAAGCAGAGCAAAATCGTGCTGAAGCTACGAAATTGTCTGTTGAGGCTCAGTTAATGCCACAAGAAGTGCAGACTAAGAACATGGCGGCAATGACAAAAAACCTTCCTAATCAAGATGACCAAGCCTCTAGGGAATTTGACAAGAGAGTTAGGATTGCTGAGTTGATGTTGAAGGAAGCTGACATCAAAAACAAATCTAAAATTGTTGAATTACAGATGGCTGAGAAGAACAACAAGATTTCAGGCATGGAAGAAGATTTCTTGAATCAACTCACCAAACAGTTAAGTTCTGCTCAAACTGGTACTGAATAATGGATGTAGAAAACCTAGCCAAAGAGTTAATTCTCAAAAATATGACTCCTGAGCAGCAGATGGCTGTTTTGGATTCTGTTCGTGAGTCTGTTGCTCAAGCCAAAGAAGTGCAAAAACGCAAGATTGGTGAGAATGTTGATCTTGTTGTCCAAGCACTCAAGAAGATTGAGTCTGACATTACAACCAGATTTGAGTCAGTTGGGAATTCCATTGAAAAACGAGTCTTGTCTATCAAAGATGGTAGAGATGGCTCTAATGGTAAGGATGGGCGTGATGGTAAGGATGGTAAGTCAGGTAAAGATGGTCTAAAGGGCGAAAGAGGTGTTGATGGTCAAGCTGGTCGTGACGGGGTTGATGGAGTTGATGGCATATCAGTAGTCAACGCAAACATTGACTTTGATGGTTCTTTAATAATTTCTTTGTCTGATGGTCGAGAGATAAATGTTGGTGAGGTTGTATCTGCTGACGTTGCTGAAAAGATCAAAGTTATTAGTACCATGTCTACCAATGCGGCTATTGCTGTAAAGGAAGAAGGAACAACGCTTACAAGTGGTGTAAAGAGTTTAAATTTTGTTGGTACAGGTATTACGGCAACAACATCAGGAGATGATGTAACAGTTACTGTATCAGGCGGTTCTGGAACAGTCACAAGTGTGGCGGCTACAGTCCCTGCATTCTTGTCTGTAACTGGTTCTCCAATTACAACTTCTGGCACATTGGCAATAGGATTGTCAGGTACGGCATTACCTGTTGTTAATGGTGGTACTGGAGTTACCACAAGTACAGGCACTGGTAATGCTGTTTTATCAATTAGCCCTACTTTGACTACTCCTGCCTTGGGGACACCTTCAGCATTAGTAGGAACAAATATCACAGGAACAGCTACAAATTTCACTGCTTCCAACGTCACTACTAATGCTAACTTAACAGGTGATGTCACCTCTGTTGGTAATGCTTCAACACTTGCAACTGTGAACACAAATGTGGGTTCATTTACAAATGCAAGTCTTACAGTAAATGGCAAAGGTTTAGTTACTGCTGTATCTAATGGAACTGCACCAGTTACCTCTGTAACAGGAACTTCACCAGTTGCGTCTAGCGGTGGTGCTACTCCTGCTATTTCATTGGCGGCAAGTTATGGCGACACTCAGAATCCTTATGCTTCTAAGACTGCAAACTTTGTTTTAGCCGCACCTAATGGTAGTGCTGGAGTGCCAACATTTAGGGCAGTTGTTTCCGCTGACATTCCTACATTGAATCAGAATACTACTGGTAGTGCCGCAACACTGACAACAGGAAGAACTATTGCAATTACAGGAGACTTGGCTTATATAAGTCCTAGTTTTGATGGTTCTGCAAATGTAACTGCGGCTGGCACATTGGCAACAGTCAATAGTAATGTTGGTTCGTTCACAGCGGCAAATATCACAGTCAATGCAAAAGGTTTGATTACTGCGGCTTCTAGTGGAACAGCGGGTGCAAGTATCAGTAACGATACAAGCACATCAACCAATCTTTATCCACTGTTTGCAAATGCAACATCAGGCGTACCAACTACCATTTATACTGGCAATGCTAAGTTGCTTTATAAACCTAGCACTGGCGAGTTGCAATCAACTGTTCTTGTGGCATCCAATGGCATTGTTGTTAACTCACAGACTGTTTCTACTGACTACACTATTGCGAGTGGTAACAATGGTATGAGTGCAGGAACTGTATCTGTTGCAACTGGTGTAACTGTTACGATTGCAACTGGTTCTGTTTGGACTGTTGTTTAAGGATAAGAAATGTCACAAGTAGCCATATCAGGTAATGCAAGCGGGACAGGAACGCTAACCATTGCCGCACCTAATACAAACAGCAATAGAACGCTAACATTGCCAGATGGGACAGGAACTTTTACAGTTAACGGGGTCAATTCAAATATTGTTTCAGGTACTTCTGTGGCATCTACATCTGGCACAAGTATTGATTTTACAAGTTTGCCAACGTGGGTTAAGCGTATTACTGTTATGTTTAATGGAGTTTCCACTAGTGGAACAAGTCCACCACAAATACAAATAGGTTCTGGTAGTGTTACAACTTCTGGATATTTAGGTTCTAATAGTATTATTGCTAGTGCTTCAGTTGTTTCTGTTCTTTTTACTTCGGGGTTTGGTATTGGAGTAAATACAAGTAATTGGGCGGCAACTATGCTTGTTCAAGGAAGTATTGTTTTAACTTTACAAACAGGAAACACTTGGGTTTGCTCTGGAAGCGTTGGTAGGTCAGATGCGGCAAGCATTTTCCTAACAACTGGGTCTCTTGCTCTTGGTGGCGTTCTTGATCGAGTGCGTATAACCACTGTCAACGGCACTGACACCTTTGACGCTGGTTCAATCAACATTCTTTATGAGTAAACCATGACACTAGCAATCTCAGGAACAACAGGCATCACCCTTGCAGGGCAGTTTGATTCTGCATCTTCTTTTGGCTTTAAGAATCGCATCATTAATGGTCAGATGCAAATTGCACAAAGAGCAACATCTGCAACCATTACTGCGGGTTCAACGATTGCGGCTGGTTATTCAACTGTTGATCGCTTCTATGTGTACTGTACTGGCGCAAACGTCACTGCGGCACAGGTGGCTGGTTCAGGCGCAACCAAGAACAATCTACAAATTACTGGTGCGGCATCTGTTACTGCTGTAGGTATTGGTCAGCGTATAGAGCAACTTAACAGCTATGACATGGCTGGCTCTACCGCCACACTGTCTGTCAACATCTCAAACAGCTTGCTGACCACAGTTACATGGACTGCATACTATGCAACCACTGCTGACACGTTTGGCACATTGGCAAGTCCTACACGCACACAGATTTCAACAGGCACATTTACTGTTACATCAACACTGACAAACTACAGCGCCCAAATCAGTATCCCCGCCGCCGCTACAACAGGCATTGAGGTTGTCTTTACTGTTGGCGCACAAACTTCAGGCACTTGGGTTATTGGTAATGTGCAGTTAGAAAAATCTGCAATAGCTACTAGCTTTGATTACAGATCTTATGGGACTGAGTTGGCTTTGGCACAAAGATACTACTGGCAAATAACAACCAATGCCACAACAGGATTCTTTTTTCAAGGATATATGTATGCTACTACCCAATTTGAAGGGATTGTTAGATTTCCTGTGACAATGCGTTCTGCGGCAGTTATGACAAGTAGTCCTGCATCTCAATTTAATTTACGCAATTCTGCCATAACAATTACCAGTTTAACTGGTTACACAGTTGGACAAACTGGCTCTTTCAATGATATTTTGCTTTACACTGGGAATACAGCAACTTCAACTGTTGGATATTCTCAGTCATTAATAAGCAATAGTTCCACATTAACTTTTATTGGTTTTTCTGCGGAGTTGTAAATGACACAATATAAACAAGTAATGTTTGGTGACAAAATTAATGATAGAGCAATCATTCGCATAGCAGATGGCGCTTGTATTCCCTTTGAACCAACTAGTATTGATTACCAAGAATATTTAGATTGGCTTGCAGAGGGTAACACGCCACTTCCCGCAGAGGAAACACAATGACCATAACGATTAACGGCACAGGAACAATTACTGGTATTAGTGCTGGTGGTTTGCCTGATGCAATCATCACACAGCCTGATTTAGCCGCAGGCGTGGCTGGTACTGGCCCTGCTTTTAGCGCTTATGCTGGCACAGCAACAACTTTAACAAACAACGCAGATACAAAAGTCCTATTTGATACTGAAGAATTTGACACCAACAGTAATTTTGCGTCTAGTAGGTTTACTCCTACTGTGGCTGGATACTACCAAATCAATGCCGCAGTTCGTATTCAAAGTGTTGCTTCTGGAAACACTTTATATATTACTTTATATAAAAATGGTTCTGCATATAAACTTGGTAACCTTGTAATACAGCCAAATACGGGAGACCCAATTTTTATAGTTACATCAATTGTTTCTATGAATGGATCAACTGATTATGTTGAAATTTATGCATTTCAAAATTTTGGTAGTACAAGAACAACCCAAGCGGCTTCAACCACGACATATTTTAATGGCGCTATGGTAAGGGGGGCATGATGAATTTATACGACAAAATTAAAGCAATTTACCCACAACTAACAAATGCAGATTTTGGATTTGATGGAACTATCAAATTACAAAACGACAGCAATGGCAAAGGTGATTACATATCCAAGTGGGAACATCCAACGCTTGCACGACCTACAGAGGAGCAATTAGCATGACCCCAGAACTACAAAAGTATTACGAATCCCGCTTTGAAATGATGGGCATGGAAGGTTGGAAAGATTTAACTATAGATATTGACAATATGATAGAGTCGCTGAATAATCTGAGCGTTATTCCTGATGAAAAGACCTTGATGTTCAAAAAAGGTGAACTTTCCATCTTGACTTGGCTGAAAACCTTGAAAGAGGTCAGCGAAAGAGCGTATGAGGAATTGAATGAAAAGAATGTTTGATTTTGCCTGTGCAAACGGGCATAAAACCGAAAGACTTGTTGATTATGAGACAACAGGTTTTAAGTGTGAGTGCGGAGAAACAGCCAACCGCACTTTGTCTGCTCCTAACTTCAAGTTAGAAGGGTGGTCTGGTTCTTTCCCGTCAGAGCATGGGAAGTTCGAGAAAAAACACCTAGATCAACTAAAGTGGGAGCAAAAGCACAACTCACAAGCGTAAGCCGAGTTGAATGTCCTAGAACCGATGAACGGCAGGAAAAGGAAGAAATATGTTGATTGACAATGATGATGAGACGCTAAGTGAGTTAGACGCAGTTGAGCAAAAGAAGCAACTACCTGAAGTAGCACCCTTGTCCGAGATGCCTGAGAAATACAGGCAGAAATCTTTGGAAGAAGTGGTCAAAATGCACCAAGAAGCTGAGAAGTTAATTGGAAAGCAAGCGCAGGAAGTTGGGGAAGTGCGGAAGCTGGCAGACGAACTCATTAAGCAAAACCTCTCCTCTAAGCAACAACCTATTGAAAAAGAGCCAGAAGTAGATTTTTTTGAGAATCCACAAGAGGCAGTTCGTAGAACAGTTGATAACCATCCTGATGTACTTGCGGCTCGCCAAGCGGGTCAAGATTTCAAAAAGATGCAGATTCAACAAAAGCTGGCGGCAGAGCATCCTGATTTCGGTCAGATTGCTCAAGATACAGACTTTGTGAATTGGGTGAAATCTTCACCTATTCGCATTGGTTTGTACGCAAAAGCTGATGGTGAGTTTGATTACGACAGTGCAAATGAATTGCTGAGTACCTATAAGCAGTTGCGAGGAATTAAGGCTAAACAGACTTCAGATGCAGGGGAAACTCAGCGCAAGTCAAACCTTAAGGCGGCAAGTGTAGATGTAGGTGGAAGTGGGGAGTCTGGAAAGAGGGTCTACAGAAGGGCTGATCTAATTCGGCTGAAAATGACTGACCCAGATCGTTATGAAGCGTTAAGCGGAGAAATCATGCAGGCTTATCAAGACGGCAGGGTCAAATAATTTAACTTATCGTTTTTTGGAGATTCAAAATGGCAACCTCATTTTCCCCTAGTAACTCAGTTACAGTAACCACAGCGGCTAATTTCATCCCTGAAATTTGGAGTGATGAAATTGTAGCCGCCTACAAGAAAAACTTGGTTCTTGCGAACTTAATTATGAAGATGAACTTTAAGGGCAAGAAGGGTGATGTAATTCACATTCCCGCACCTACCCGTGGTTCTGCTTCTGCTAAAGCCGCTGAAACAGCAGTCACCTTGATTGCCGCTACAGAGTCTGAAGTTCAAGTTTCTATCAATAAGCATTACGAATACTCACGTTTGATCGAAGATATTGTCGAAGCCCAAGCCTTGAACAGCTTGCGTAACTTCTACACTTCTGACGCTGGTTACGCTTTGGCTAAACAGGTTGATACTGACTTGGTTCAGTTGGGTCGTTCTACCAATGGCGGTGCTGGTACTAATGCATACGCAACTGGTGCGTTTATTGGTGGTGATGGTACTACTGCTTATGTTGCCGCAAACAACAATGAGTCAGCATTGACCGATGCCGCTATTCGCCGCACCATTCAGCGTCTTGATGACACTGATACCCCAATGGATCAGCGTTTCTTCTTGATTCCTCCTTCAAGCCGCAATACATTGATGGGTTTGGCTCGTTACACTGAACAAGCTTTTGTTGGTGGTACAAACAGTACCATTCGCACTGGTGAGATCGGTAACTTGTACGGAATCCCCGTATTTGTGTCTAGCAATTGCGACACAGGTTCAGGTAGCACCAATCCACGGGTTTGCTTGATGGGTCACAAGGACTCACTGGTTTTGGTTGAACAAATGGCTATTCGCTCACAAGTTCAGTACCAACAGCCCTACCTTGCAACTCTATATACAGCGGATACGTTGTATGGAGTGCAGATTCTGCGTTCAGCGGCAAGCACTGGTGCGGCTAAGTCTGCATCTATGTTTGCTTTGTTGGTTCCTGCCTAATGCAGTTGCGCCCCCTGCCCTAGTGGTGGGGGGACTTTTTTAAACTAATTAGGAGAAATCAAAATGGCAGCAGCAACAGCAGTTGTTTTAAACAGAGACAACGATTCTTTTCGGGGTTTGTTCAGTGATACATGGACAGTTACTTGCACTTTGGATTCTGCATCTGTTGCAGACCAAGCCGCTGGTACTGATACTGTGACTATTTCTGGCGTTGCCCTTGGAGATATGGTTATTGGTATGTCGGCTGGTGTAGACGAGGCGGGTTTAGTTCGCCGTGCTTACGTTTCAGCGGCAAACACAGTGACTATTGCAACAACTAATACAACTGGTGGGTCTGTTAATTTAGCTTCCACTACTGTTAAATTGGTTATTGCTCGCATGGTGTAAGGATAGGGGGGTTAGTCCCCCCTTTCTCATTTAAGGTTTTTATGGCTACTTTTCGTTGTCTTCAAACAGGTAATACTGTAAGTTTTACATACCAACATGACATTGACTCCATGAGGGGTCATCAGGGGTATGTGAGAGTAGACGAGCCAGAAGTAACCATAGAATCAGAAATTAGAACAGATACCGCATTTCGTGCGCCTGTCATTCCAACAATCAAGCGTATGGGAAGACCCCGAAAGGTTGCAAATGTCTGAGATTGACGCAAGAGATTTTGGTAGGTTAGAGGCTCAAGTAGAGGCTCTAAATGGTCAAGTAACTCAATTGAGTACAGATGTAAAGGCACTATTAGAGTTAGCCAATCAAAGCAAAGGTGGTTTTTGGATGGGGATGGTCATTGCATCTGCCTTATCTGGAGTAGTTAGTTTCTTTGCATCAAGGTGGTTGAAGTGAAAGACGGATTGCTTTCAGGTCAAGTTTGTCCATTGCCTACGCAGGATATTGAACTTAATCTAAAGAATCGCAACAATGCTTTCAAGAATTTTGGCTATGGTGCGCCAAATCCACTTGAACCCAATGAAGCGTTTTGGCTGAAGAAAGCCAAGATGTATAACGCACCTACTGATGTTGTCAAAACTATGCGCTGTGGCAACTGTGCCGCATTTATTCAGACTCCTAAGATGATGGAGTGCATCAAATCTGGTTTAGAAAAGAGCAAAAGCTCACCTAATGAGCTTG
>Ga0209596_1000529_pt1 | contig 35287 bp, 46 predicted proteins | sample M_130807_MF_Meta_FD_187314 | JGI IMG/M metagenome (GOLD analysis project Ga0209596, IMG submission 187314) | Freshwater microbial communities from Lake Montjoie, Canada to study carbon cycling - M_130807_MF_MetaG (SPAdes) (version 2) | ecosystem: Environmental > Aquatic > Freshwater > Lake... | reverse complement strand
GTAACAGAATTTTATGAACCATGATTTATTTTTGTCCGAAATGCCATAAAAAAATACTGATCAAACAGGATTTCAGTAAAATAAATATTGGTGGTGGTGGATCAATTCAGATAAAATGTGGTGATGTAAATTGCAAAGGTGTGGTAAAATTAAAACCTAAAAACAATGGCTAACAGATATTGGGTTGGAGGTAATGCAAATTGGGATGCAACAGTTGGAACAAAATGGGCAATTACAAGTGGTGGTGCAGGTGGAAGTGCTGTACCTACTGCTACTGACGATGTATTCTTAGACAATGGCGCAGGTACAGGAAATGTCACTCTTGCGAGTGGATATGCAGCAGTATGTAAGTCTATCACTTGCACAGGTTATGTAGGAACATTTGCAAGTGCAAATGCAACAGGTAGTCTATCAGTATCGGGAGCAATAACATTTGTCGCAGGAATGACTTTATCGTGTACCAATTTATTAAAACCTTTAACAACAGCAACAATAACGGCAGGAGGTAAAACATGGGGAGGGGATATGTCCGTTTCACCGGCAACGACTTTAACATTAGCGGATAATTGGAGGATAACAGGTACTCTTGCAACATTAGCATCAGGAGCAAATACAACAACACTAAATGGAAATACTCTTTATATCGGTGCAGGATTAACTATTAACGCATCTAATAGTTTAGCAGGGACTACTTCATTAGAAATGAACGGAACAGGAACATGGTCGCATCCATCAACAACAGCAACAGTATCAAATACTTTAACTTTTAACACTGCAGGCACTATTACTATATCAGGCAATGTGTACAGAGCAGGCACTAATAGTTTGATTTATACGGCAGGGACAACAGTTTGGACAGGTTCAACTCTGAACTTAGCAACTACAAGCGGAACACAAACGATTAACTTAAACGGATTAACAATTAATAATTTAACATTCACGAGTGGAAATGCCACCTATACAATCTCAAATAACTTTACAGTAAGTGGAACTTTTTTAGTCAGTTATGTAGGAGCATCCAATTTAACTATCAATGGTTCAACTATTAGTTGTGCAGGTGCATTTACATTAAATGGAGCAGTAGGGATAAATATTGGTGGAACTACAAACTTCACCCTGACAGGAACAGGAACATGGTCGCACTCTACTACTTGCGTTCTTACAAGTAACCTAACTATCAATACAGCAGGTACAATAACAATTAGCGGAAATGTGTATAAAGGAGGAGCAGGCACTTCAATAACTTACACAGCAGGCACAGTAGTTACAACAGGTTCTACCCTTAATATAAGTGCTGATATTACGCTGAACACAAATGGAATGAGTTGGAATAATATAAGTCCAACAGGAACGAGAACGCTAACTTTAAATTCATTACTTACTGTTACAGGAACATTTACTTGTGTAGCAACTACAACCTTCGCCGGAAGTTATGGATTCACAATAACTAATTGGACTTGCATAACAGCAGGAGTAACAGTCACATTCGCTAATGGAATAACATATACTTTATCGGGAGGCACAATGACTAACACAGGAACAGCAGCATCTAAGATTCTATTTTCTTCTGATCACGCTACTATAAAAGCGATATTAACATTGGTAGGTGTAACACAGGCAAATATTTATTTGAGTGGAACAAGGATGGATAGTTCATCAGGTGGTACAGTATGGACATCAGGAGGCATATTAACAACAACCATAAATTGGAATTTAGTAACAGCACCATCCACAATAAGTTATGGATTTTCAAATTAATTTTAACACATGAAAAAAAACAGGGATACATTTCAAGATTTTCTTTGGATAATAATTGCAGTTGTGGTTGTAATTTTTTTGATGGTGATCTGGAATTATCCATTATCCGCGCAAATAATTGTAAAAAAATATGATGGTGTTCACAAGATACGCATTGATGGATCACATCCGGATAATTTAGGAAAGGGATATGTGTTTTTTTGTGGCGGTGGGTTTGTAACACAAAATTGGGAGGTGTGTAATAAGTGGGAAACAATGGCTGTTGCTGATGGTGATGTATCATTTAGGGTTGGTTATTCAACAGCATTTTTGTATCCAACATTGTCAGCAGTTTACAAGGGTGTTGATGATTGTGCAATTGCATTACAGCAGATTCAGATGACATGCCAACAATATGGTGTGCATCCTGATTCCATTTATTTATGTGGCACATCAGCAGGGGGTATTGTTGCAATGCAGTTGGCCTATGCAAAAGGATATGATGTTGCAGGAATATTAAATGGATGGGGTGCAATTGTCAATATCAATGATCTGCAAAATAATAATGTGCCTGTATTAAACATTGGAACAGTAACTGATAAAACTGTGCCACCGGATTGTGGCCAATCATTTGGTGTTAATGTGTGTGGGCAAAATGCCATTTACCAAACAATGTTGATGTTGGACATTCCAACAGATCAATGGATGATTGATGGATATAAACATGGAATGCAACCAAAGGACATGGAATACAATTGGAGGATTGAAAATTGTTTTAACCTGTTTAAAAAGTTTATTAAATAACATGCCACCACAAACACAGATATTGATTGCCGATAAAATTAAGGCATGGGCATTTCCAATATTACTTTCAATTGTTTCTGTTTTCCTATATCATTTTTATCAACAGCAAAATGATTTAACAAACAAGGTTAATGAAGCAATATTGAATCAGGCACATCAGACAGGCCAAAATGAATTAATCATTTACAGATTGAATCAATTGGACAAACAGATTGATTATTGCCACCACCAAAAATAAAAGCCGAATGAAAAAGAAGTTTTCGGATACAAAGGTTGGCACATTTCTAAAAGAAAAGGCACCACAGGTATTAAACAAGATTGGAGAAATTGCAGGAAAGTCAGGCATTCCAATTGTGTCACAGATCGGAAATGTGGTTGATATGATGATACCAGAAATGAAGGAGGAAATACAACCATTGATTGATGCGTATGAATCCGGTGAAATGCAGATGCTGATGGATGATTTGGCTGATGCGCGATCAATGAATATTGCAATACAGGATACAATCAATGCATCATGGTTATCAAAAAATGTTGCCTATATGATGGACATCCTTTTAACAATAATTTGGGGTGGCATAACAGCATACATTTTTGCAATGGTAATAAAGGTTGTTGGTGATGGTAAGGATTTCACAGCAGTTTTATCAATCTATTCAACAGTAACAGCAGTATTTATGGTGGTGTTGCAATTTCACAGGGGTACATCCAGATCATCACAGGATAAATCCGAAACCATTAAAAAATTAATTCAATGAAAAAGTATAAATACAAAGTGATTAAAACTGATGGTGAAAAAGAATATTATTTTCAGATAAGTTATCACAGCAAAATAATTGCATCAGGAATGGGGTACAATACCATCCAAAATGCAAAGAATGGAATCAGGGCAATATGTCGCGCAATGGGTGGTGATTGGAATTTAATTAAACAATTAATTGAGGTGAAAAAATGAGGGATGTATATCTGTTCAGAATATTGATGGAATTTAATCAATCATTGGGATCATTATCATGTTGTGGTGATAAGGAGGTGAATGTATTTAAGACATTGGAATTGGGATGGCATGACAACCAGAAAAATATTTCATGCATTCCATCAGGTGCATACAAATGCCGATGGACAAAATCACCATTATTTTCAGTTAATGCCGGTGTTGATGTTTACACATATGAATTAATGGATGTGCAGGATCGCGGTGGCATCAGGATACATTCAGCCAATTATTATACACAGTTAAAAGGATGTATTGCGTTGGGTGATGCACATAAGGATATTAATGCTGATGCACAATTGGATGTAATTCATTCCGGTGATAGTGTTAAAAAATTTGCGCAATTAATGGAGTTCAAGGATTTTCTATTACACATAATTTAATTACATTTAATTCACTAAAAAAAACAAAATGAAAACACAAGGCAAAAGTATTATAGTTCAGATTGCAATGATCATCCTAATTGTATTAGGATCATTTGGAAATATGTTTGGATCAGAGGTAATGATGTGGACAGGAATGATTGGTGCCGGAATCACATTGATTCTTAAAACATTTTTCCCATCTGGAGTATTGGTGTCAGGGTGGGATTTATTATTGTGGGCAACCAACATTGGAATGATCACCATTCAGATAACCAACATGGTTGCTGATGTCACATGGGTATCACCTGTTGTTATCAATGTAATGCAGGTTGCAATTAACATGATCATCCTGATTATTGGCAATGTCAACACCGGCATATTAAAATCAAAATAAAGAATTGCTGATATTTTTATTGGTAATCAGGCCACAAACCTATATTCACCAATAAAATATATCCATTGATAATCAATAAGTTATGATTATTTCCAAAAATATTTTGGGAAACACTAACAACATATGATATATACCATATACATTTACAGAATCAAATAACAATTAAAAACAAACAAAATGAAAAAACAAACAAAATCACAGGCACAATTTGAAGTAATAATATGTGTTGCATTTTTAATGGGATCATATATTGCTGTGTCAATTTTTAATTTAATCATAAACATTTTTTAATCATGACGAACAAAGAATACACAGAAATGTATGATGAAATCATCAACCGGAATGCAAAAAAATTGGTTAATGATTTAAAGCCATTTGAACAGGGTGAAACATTACACATCCTGATGATTAAATTGGCATTGGCCACAACATCCAGAGAATTGCGCCAATTAAATATTGATGATATTAATTCATTAAATAAAAAATAAAATAGTTGCGCATTAATATATTCAGTATATATTTGCATCATCAAAAAACAAACAAATAAAAATCATGGCAAACGAAAAACAAACAACCAAACAACCAGAAACATTACTATTGATTCAATCTGAATTAAAGGTGCCAAAAGGAAATTACAATCAGTTTGGCAAATTTAAATACAGATCAGCATCTGATATTTTAGAGGCATTAAAACCATTGTTGTTAAAACATAATGTGATCCTAACACTAACTGATGATATTGTTGTTGTTGGCACAAAAATATTTTTAAAGGCAACAGCAAAATTAGGTGATCATGTATCATATGGCTTCGCAGAAACGGATGCACACAAAGGAATGAGCGCGGAACAAACAACAGGCACAGCATCATCATATGCGCGGAAATATGCATTGAATGGTTTGTTTCTAATTGATGAAACGGAATCTGATCCTGATGCTGTACATCAGCATGATAAAAACAAGGCACCAATTGATGCACCTGCTCAACCACAAACACCATTAATACCTGCAAAAAAACAACTGTTTAAATTTTCAAACATGCAAACCGGTGAATTATCAAAGGAATGGATAAATGTTGTATCAGCATTAGAATCAGGCAAGGCCGACATTGAAAAGGTGAAATCTATTTATATTATTCCTGTACATCAGCAATCAGAATTGGCATCAATCACAGTTAAAAAATCCTGATTATGTCTGAATTATTCAAAACTGTTTACAAATACACCATCAGTAATTGTTGTGAATATCCTGTGATCAACAGCATATGTACTAACTGCAACAATGAATGCACAACCAGACAGGTACCAGAAAATCAATATGGATTCCATGATGCTGATGGCACCATTCATTACCATCCAATTGAGGAAATACCAATTGAAAAAAGGCATTCAGTTGATCATTGGAATTTTAACACATCAACAGGATTTATTGTGTTGTATGATACTGATAAATCAATATGGTTAACAGTTAATGAATTTAAAATGGCCACCAGATCATTGTGGATTCCAAAAAACGAATCGGATATTGAAACGGATAATTATGATCTGATTGAAAACACATCAGCAAAAAACGAAAACAATTTCCGGTGGCAAACATTCATCCATCAGTTGTGTGATTGGTACATTTCAGAAATATTAATTGATCACCTTTTAAAAATAAATCATGAATAGATTATCAGATTGCTGTGGTGAAAAAATGTATGATGATATTGATATGTGCATGTCATGTAAGGAACATTGTGCAGAACAGGAAATGATTGTGATGGGTATGACAGCATCAGAAATGGCTGATGATCTGGTGGTTGATTTTATTCCAATCATGAACACAGGCACCGGATTGATTACCTACAAACAAAAGGAATTGCATGGAATTGATGGTGCATTGAAATGTGTGGGTATTGTAATAAAACAAACATTAAATTACAATGATCAGGATGTTAATGATTATTGGAATGATGTAAAAAATTATTTGGAAATATTAAAATCAGAGAAAACAAAATGAATCCATCATTATTACACACCACAGAATATTCAGCCAAAATAAAAACATGGATGAATCAGGTTGATACAGGCAACATCAAATCAAATACAGCCAGAGTATTGCGATACATAAAAAACAATCCATTTACTGATATCACATCCATCAGAAAGCATATCAGCCATCAAACTGCAACATCAATTTTATCAGAGTTAATGGATAGTGGTATTGTAAAGGTTGTTGGTGATAGGAATGTTGATGATTCATTTTATTCTGTTTTAAAATATGTTGATGATCCTGCTGAACAAATACAGGTGTCACATTCCAGAAAAATGAATAAATACAAAGCATGGGTTGAAAGGGGAATGAATGACTTTAATGGCATTATTGATCCGGAATTAAAAAAATTATTGTTAAAAATAAATTATTAAAAAGTAGTGAATACAATATATATTGTATATCATTGCGCCACAAAACAAAAAATGGAAACATTAATTAGTAAAAAGAAAAGAAAAAGCAAACTGATCCATCTGGATGCTGATGTAATTAAGTCAGTAACACTACAGGCCATCCATAATGGAACAGTATTTAAATTGTTTGTTGAAGATATGATAATAAAAGAATCAAAGAAACAACATGGCAAATGATCCTGCATTCCTATTTTATACAGGTGACTTTGTAACCGGCACACAATTTTTTACTGATGCGCAGGTTGGTGTGTACATCAGATTGTTGATGGCACAGCATCAGCATGGCCATTTGTCTGAAAAACAATTTAGGCACATATGTCCAAACATGGATATTGATGTATCTGAAAAGTTTGATTTGGATGTTGATGGTAAATATTTCAACAAAAGGTTGGATGATGAAATCATTAAAAGGAAAAAGCATTCAGAAAAGCAAAAAAACAATGTTTTTAACCGATGGAATAAACAATCCATTGATTTGGTAAATACCAATGTTATACCAAATGAATACCAAAATGATACAATGGTAATACCTTTAGAAAATAGAAATGAAAATGAAAATGAAAATGAAAATAAAAAAGAAATTGAAAAATCTGTGTTTGTAACACAGCCAGAAATTGAAAAGTTAAAAGAAAAATTTGGATCAGGATATCTGTGGGCAGTTGAAAAATTATCCAACTACAAATTATCATCAGGCAAAAAATACAAATCTGATTATCATGCATTGGTTGGATGGGTATATGATCAATACATCAAAGAAAAAACAAACATAAATGGAAACAAACCAACAATTACAGGTACAGGAATCAGCGCAACATCAAAATTTGCAAAAGATTTTATCGGAAAACAATCAGGTGATGTTGCAAATAGCAGATAAATCAATCCAAAACAAATCCAAATTAAACAGGATCAATCATGTGGATGTGTTTCACATGAAACATTTGCCATCATTCAGATTATTGGAATCACAACAGGATGGTGCAATACCTGTTAAAATCCTGATGGCATCAGAAATGCAATCATATTTGGAAATATACCATAGTGGTACCAACAGCCAATTGGTTGCCGATGAATTTGTTGATTTGATATTTGCCCAATATTATGGATGGAATGTGTTGGACATAATTGCATTCATAAATTTTATTAAACTAAACAAACCGGATACATCAGGACATAAAATATCACCATCTGAATTGATCCAATCAGTAATGGAATATGAATCAGGAAAAATTGAATTGATGGAACAGGAACACCAGAATAACAAGTTTACAAAAATTGAATTTGGTGAATTTAAAGGATCAAAGGTATTGGATGTGTGGTTGGAGGCCAGACAAAAAAAGGCACAGGATAAATTGGATGCCATTAATGAATCCGTAAAAAAGGCAAATGAAATCAGATTGCGCAGGGATGCCAAATTAAAAGAATTAAAAAAAAGGATTGCATTGAATGAAATATCAGAGGATGACGCAATGGATGATTGGAATAACTTTTTAAAAACAAACACATAAATCATGAGCGCAAAAACAATATCATTAACAGTATTTGAGGCGATAATGTTGGTGACACAGTCAACAGGTAAAACAGTTTTTAGGGATGATATTGAAAATTACAATGATGATTCATTGGAGATAAAAAGGTGGCGAATTGTGGCCATTAAAACAATGGGTGAATTTGGGATGTCAACACAACAAATTGTGCGATACATGAAATTGCCATCCGAAATTATTAAAACATTAAAAGGATTACAGGATGACATTATCATTATATCAATGCGGAAAAAAGTATCTGGTGAAATGATCAACATAATAAAACGAAACAATGATGTGGTGCATCCTTAAAAAAGTAATCATTGAAATGCTGTTCATTGCAACCACATTAATCATCACCTGTGGCATTGTATATTTTACATCATTCATTTACAATATTTATTATTCACTTTTTATTAATAATTAAACTAATGAAAACCATCCTCCTACTCCTAATCTCATCATGTTGTTACGCTCAACAATATGATGCTGAATCACTAAAAACAATGAACAAGATTGAACTGTCTAAAATCTATCTGGACAAACTCAATCAAGTTAATAAGCTACTGCCTATGATGGCTTTTACTATCATAGTTGCTGATGAACCTACTACTTACGACGGAGTGATAGAAATTCCATCCACGAAGCAAAACAAGACTGCATTAGACAGAGTTACAATCGAGAACAGTAATAACGCTGATGTTAATAGAGATAACCTTAAAGTCCTTATTCCTTATGCAGATAAAGATAAGATTATTGAAAGCATATTAAGGTTTGAAATGATTGCTGACATGATGAAAACAATTAAACTATGAAATTAACACAAATGATTGATAGAAATACAAATGTTCAAACAACCGATGAAGCCCTTGCTTTTGCAAAACCGCTGTTACAGGCAGTACGGGTTTTAAACCTTTACGCTTGTCTTGGTGGCAATCGTTACAAGTGGGATGAAGTCGCAAATATTGAAGTAACCGCAGTTGAATTGGATGAAGAACTTGCAAAATTATATCAAGAGAGATTTCCAAACGATACGGTAATTGTAGCTGATGCTCACGAATACCTATTAAAAAACTATATGAATTTTGATTTTATATGGAGTTCGCCACCTTGCCCAACACATAGTAGAGCAAGATTTTGGGGATTTGGTAAAAATGGTAAAAAACCAATTTTTCCTGATATGAAATTGTATGAAGAAATAATATTTCTACAACACCATTTTAGCGGAAAATATGTAGTTGAAAATGTAATACCATATTATGAACCATTGATACCTGCACAGGAAAGAGATAGGCATTTGTATTGGACAAATATAAAATTACCAATGAGTTTAAATGGTAGAGTAAAGCATTTCGGAGATAGTAAAAATGGAACTACGGAAACACTTAGTAGCTGGTCTGAATTTCACGATTATGATTTTTCAAAATATAAAGGAGAACAACTAATGCTAAAAATAGCAAGAAATTTAGTGGATTATGAAGCAGGAAAGACAATATTTCAAACTGCTTTAGGAATAATAGAAAGGTCAAATATTAAACAAAATTCTCTTTTCGGAGATGGATGGTAGTATTGCCTGTAACATAAAGATTAACGAAGTGTAATCATATCTTTTAATGTACTGTTAAAAAAACTAAAAAATAGAAGATGAAAAACAATATTATATTAGATTATACTTTGAGGTTTCATATTAAAATAAAAAATGATGAAAAGCATAACAGAACAATCAGAATCAACCATCCAAAAACAATGCATCAAATGGATTAGGTATCAATATCCATTTCTGATAACATTTGCAATACCCAATGGTGGCACCAGAAATGTGAGGGAGGCGGTAAGTATGCAACAACAGGGTGTAATGGCAGGTGTATCTGATTTGATAATGCTAAGGCCAAACAAAACACATCATGCATTGTGCATTGAATTAAAAACCAAAAATGGCAGACAATCACCGGCACAAAAGGAATTTGAAAAGAATGTAAAACAATGGAATTATCAATATTCCATTTGCAGATCATTGGATGAATTTATGAAGGTGGTGAATGATTATGTGATGGATATTTAATTTGTATTAAATTTGTAAAGTAACAAAGTAAAAACAGAGTAATGGAGGGCAGGAATGGTGGTGAATTAATACCATATGAAAAAGGAAGGTCAGGAAATCCAAATGGCAGGCCAAAAGGAATGGCATTCAAAACAATTTTGAATGAAATATTGGATTTACCTGCTGATATGACAATATCAGAGGTGCAGGAATACACAGAAAAGTTAGGGAGGAAATTAACAAACAGGGAAATAATGTTGATCAGAATGATGGCAAAGGCCATTACTGATCCAGAATCAAAATCAATGCAACATATTTTGGATCGTGTTGAAGGGAAACCACAGCAATCAATTGATGTAACATCCAATGGTGTTAATGTGCCAATAGTTGATTGGGTAAAAACAGAATCACCAGATGATGCATCTGAATGAAAAATACCAACAATTATTTACAACAGATAAAAGATATATAATTGTTACAGGTGGGCGCGGATCATCAAAATCATTTTCCGTTTCAACATTCCTTACATTACTGACATATGAGATTGGCCACAAAATCCTGTTCACCAGATACACAATGGTGTCAGCAGAAATGTCAATCATTCCAGAGTTTAAGGAAAAAATTGAGATGCTCAATGCAGAATCAATATTTAAAGTTGGCCAACATAATATCACCAATGCGCAATCAGGATCAGAAATATTGTTTAAGGGTATTAAAACATCATCCGGAATACAAACAGCATCATTAAAATCATTACAAGGTATTACAACATGGGTGGTTGATGAAGCGGAGGAGTTGCCAGATCAGGAAACATTTGATAAAATTGATTTATCCATCAGGCATAAGGATGTGCAGAATCGTGTGATACTGATCATGAATCCAACAAACAGGGATCATTGGATTTGGAAAAAATTTTTCTCAAAATCACACACCATAGAAAACATTGCCGGTTATGATGTACCTGTATCAACACATCCGGATGTTTGTCACATCCACACCACATATCTGGATAACATCAACAATTTATCACCATCATTTATTGACATCATCAACAAAATAAAAACTGATGATAAAAAAAGGTATCATTCAGAAATCATTGGAGGATGGAAATTGCAGTTGGATGGAACATTATTTGAGCGCGATAAAATAAAAAGGTACAGCAGAAAGGATTTCAAATTGGATGGGTTGCAATCAATATTGGGATACATTGATGTGGCTGATGAAGGTACAGATTCATTTGCATTTCCTGTTGGATATGTGTTTGATGGCAAAGTATTTATTACTGATATTTTATTTACAAAGGATAACATTGACATTACACAGCCATTAACCATCAGCATGATCAACAAACATATATTTGATTATGTCAGGGTTGAGGCAAATAATCAGGGATCAGTATTCATAAAGAATCTGCGCAATGCAGTATCATCAGATAAAATCCTATCGGTAACCAACAGTAATAACAAACACACCAGAATCATATTAAACTACTTATTCATAAAAGATTATTTTTATTTCCTTAATGATGATGAAATTGAACAGGGTAGTGATTATGATTTATTTATGCGCCAAATTTTTGATTACATGAAGGAAAAAGGTGCAACAAAGGATGATGATGATGCACCTGATTCATTATCTGGATTGGCTGAATTCATCCAATCATTTTTACCACACCTGTTTAAATGATGGCTGATAAAAATTGCAAAAAATGTTTTAAGGGCAAATCAATTTACAAACAATGCATGTGTTGTTTATTGGTTGACAGGGATGGTGATCAGAAATTATGCAAATGGTGTTCATTGTGTGGGGTGTGGTTGTGTGATGATTGCCGGATTAATCCGTTGAAAAGAATCAAAGCGTTTGGATTACAATTTTTCACTTAATCAATTACTTTTGTCATATGGTTAATTTTTTCCCGATAAACCAAATTCAAAGTTGGTTTAATAATTGGCAATGGCGGAGGGGTGCCCAAAACTTTTTTGTTAATCAGGTATTCAATGCATCCACACCTGTTTATGTTGATGTGGAAAAATCCATGATTGCATATATGGATTGCCCACACCTTAATGTGGTTGTTAATAAAGGTGCAGAATTATTTTCCAATGGCCGGTGGATCATGGTTGATACAAAGGATGAATCAATAACATATCCTGATGATCCAATTTTAAAACTGTTAAACAATCCCAATCCAATTCAGAACAGCCAAAAATGGTTGTATCAATATTATTTTTACAGAGCATTGTATTCCAATAATTTTATTTACAAACTACAAGGCACCACCACATCACCAATTAAATGTTTATGGCATCTGCCATCAGATTGGATGACAATAAAATTAACCGGCAAATTTTACAACCAATATGATATCAATGGCATCATTGAATATTATGAGTTGATGCAAACAGCAATGGGGTTGCAGGAAAAATTCCAAACAGAAACTGTCATTTATGATTCTTATAATTTTTCACCAATTGAAGGAAAGGGAATCAGCAAAATCAGAGGATTAAAATTGCCAATCAGCAACATTGTTGCATCATTAAAAACGCGTAACATCCTGATGACAGAAAAAGGGATGATTGGTATTTTATCAAATCAGGCCAAAGATAATTCTGGTGGCATTCCATTATCAAAGGATGAAAGGTTGCGCATTGAAAATGATTTCCAAAATCAGAAAGGATTGTATGGAACAGGATCACACATATCAGTTACCAATGCATCATTGACATGGCAACCAATGTCATTTCCAACAAGAGATTTATTATTATTTGAGGAAATTGAGGATGATTTTGCAACCATCATATCAGCATTTGGGTTGGATCGGGATATTTTCCCATCACTAAAAGGTGCCACATATGAGAATAAAAATGCAGGTGAAAAATCATCATATCAAAATGGCATACAGCCAATTGCCTATGATCTTGCAAATACACTAACAAATGAATTTAAATTGGATGGGAAAAAATTGTGTTTGGATTATTCATATCTGCCAATAATGAAGGAGGATGAATTAAAGGAGGCGCAGGCAGAAAAAATTGAAATTGATGGTTATTCAGTATTGTATAATGATGGGGTGATAACATTGGAACAGTATGCAGAGTTAACAGATCAGCAATATATCCCAATTGAAAAGGAAACATTAACAGAGGCGCAAAATAATTTGCGCGGATTGGTTGGATCAGTATCCGGAATAATGCAAATCAATCAGTTTGTGGCACAGGGAATTGTGGACAAAACAACAGCAGTTAATATTCTGATGTCAGTTTATGGCTACGATCAACCAACTGCAACCGGCATGATAACAAATAATGTGATACCAATAACACAGCCAATACCATCAGTATCAATTCCAACAGCATGAGTATCATAACCAATATTATCAAAGCATTTACACCTGCAAAAAAACAGGACAAAATATACATGACGCACACACAATACACCATTTTCATGAATCGCGCAAAAAACATTCAGAGGATGGCAAAGAAAAAAGTATTGCAGGATGTGTTGGATTGTGAAACAAAACCATTGAATGATTTTATAACAAAACACAAATAAAATGGAACAGAACAGGCAGGGAATCCAATATGCAGTTAAGACATTCGGACAGGGAATATCTGTAAAGGATGTTAGCACATCGGACAGGATTGTAACAGGTTTTTTTAACAGTTATAATTGGTTGGATTCAGATGGTGATATCCTGTTAAATGGGTGTGCCAAAAAATCCATTACAGAAAGGGGTGCCCAATCAACTGCAGTTGCCAAAATTAAACATGCATTGAATCATGATTTATCACAGTTGGTTGGAAAGATACAGGTATTGGAGGAAAAAGAATTGGATGGTATCAATGGAATATATTTTGAAACAAAAATGGCCAATACAGAATTGGGTAATGACACATTGCAGAATTATCTGGAGGGTGTATATGATAACCATTCAATTGGATTCCGGTACATGCAATTGCAGATGATTGAAAAATTTTCAATGGGTGTACAATGGGAACAAATCAAATCATCCATTATTAATCCACAGGATATGGATCAGCGCGAAATGGTGTTTGTTATAAAAGAAATTAATTTGTTTGAAGGATCAACAGTTGCATTTGGATCAAATTCATTAACACCATATTTGGGAACAAAATCCACAGATAAAAAAACTATTCTGTTTTCATTAAACAACAGGATGGATAAATTAGTGAAATCATTATCATCAGGAACACAATCAGATGACATGATGAACACATTTGAATTGCAGGTGGCACAGATAAAACAAATGATGGGTGAAATAATCAACACACCAATTGTTGATGAAAAGAAATCACAACCAACAAATAATCAATTAGATATTAGTAAAATTGTTGCCATGTATTAATCATTGTACATGATCACATTAATTTGCCGATCAAAAAACAGTATTAAAACAGCAAACGAAACCAAATTTTAAAAATTTTAAATCAAAATAAAAATGTCACAAACACCAGAGGATGCACTATTGGAAAAAATTAAATCCGATACCATCAAAAATTTTAAAGAGTTAGTAAACAACGATCCGGAAATCAAAGAATTGAAATCGTTATCTGAAAAAATCAAATCAGCAACAACTGATCAGGATATTGCAGATTGCAAAAAATCCATTGAGGAAGTTGGATTGATGATCAAATCATTGAAGGAAAACCAATCAGCCAAAACCAAATCAACAGGATTTGCTGATAACCTGTGGAACAGTTACAAGGCAATGTTTGATGCCGGTAAGATCGGAACAAAAAATGCTGATGGTGAATTCACAATCAAAATTGGCAAAGGATCATTTGAATCAATGGAATTCAAATCAGCCGGTACAATCACAGAAAGCAATGTTACACCTGTTGGTACCAATGCAATACCATTTACATTGGCTGATTACATGCCAAATTATATTGGAATATCGCGCAGAAATCCATTTATTGTACAGTTGTGCAATTTGGGTAGAACAGCCAAAAGATATATCCAATGGGTTGAGGTTGCAAATCCAGATGGAGGCGCATCAACAACATCAGAGGGATCAGCAAAAACACAACAGGATTTTGATCTGGTTGAAAAGTCAGCAACAGTTCAGAAAATGACATCATATGTGAAAGCATCCAAAGAATCATTGGATGATATACCATACATGGAATCATTGATCCGGTCACAGTTGATGGAATTGGTTATCCTTAAATTGGATGCACAGGTATTGGGTGGTGATGGATCTGCACCAAATCTGAATGGTATCTTAACACAAGCAACCACATTTTCAGCAGGGACATTTGCAAATGCTGTTGATTATGCAAACAGATTTGATGTGTTGCGTGTAGCGGTTAATCAGATTGAAATTGCAAGCGGTGGAGATACTAACTTCTCTGCGAACTTTGTGCCTAACTATATCGTGTTGCACCCTACAGATGTTACAGCGATGGAATTAACAAAGAGTACCCAAGGTGTTTACCTCCTTCCTCCTTTTATGTCAGTTGATGGTAATGTAATATCTGGATGTCGTGTTATTGCAAACACAGGTATCACAGCAGGAACATTTTTGGTTGGTGATTTCAGTAAGGCATTTGTAAAAATGCGCGAGGATGCAATGATTAGTGTTGGATATGAGAATGATGATTTCACAAAAAATTTAGTTACAATTTTATGTGAAACAAGGGCAGTCATTTATATCCCATCAAACTATTTAAAGGCATTTGTTACAGGATCATTCAGCACAGCATTGGCATCATTGAAGAATACATTGAGTTAATTTAGTACAGCGAATAAATAATGATGGCCATCACTTTGTTGTGGTGGCCATTTTTATTTTAGTGTGCAGTAAATATTTATGGTAATATAAATAATTATGTTATAATTGCGATGATGAAAACATCAAAAATATCCATTGGGCATAAATTAAAATCGGATCGCGTATCATTATCATTATCAATATACAGGGTTGCAAAGGATACAGGATTGCAGGAATCACAGATCAAATCAATGGAAAGGGCATCAACCAATTATACCATTGATACATTGCACACATATCAGAATTATTTAAACAGTAAGAAATGAACATTGTATTAGTTACAGCATTATGGCGCAGACCAGAATTGGCAAAGATAGTTTTGGAGTATTACAGAAAAACATTTCCAAACATCCAGATCATTGCAGTTGTTACAGATAATGATTTGCAGTTTGGTGTGGATGGTGTTGAATTTGTGGAGGCACCCAATGATCCATTGGCGCAAAAGTTTAATAAGGTATTTGAATCAGCAAAAAAACACAATCCTGATGCTGTAATCCTAACCGGATCATCAGATATTTTATCAGAAAGGTTGATTAATTATTACAAACTTAATTACAACAGCAGATCACCTTATGTATTAGGGTTGGAAGATTTTTATTTTTATTCATTGGCACAAAGGAAATCCATCCATTGGCATGGATTCATGCAGGGTAAGTTTGGCCATTTACCAATTGGTGCAGGTAGGATATTCAGCAGATCAATATTGGATAAACTAAAATGGAAACCATATGGTGATTTAAAATTGAATAGGGGGTTGGATTGCAATTCATCATTGCATATGGAATCACATGGAATAACACACAGAAAGGTATTGATGGCTGATTCGGGACATGCTGTTTGTCTAAAGGATTCCAACATTGCAATCAACAGATTTGATGATTGGAAATTTAATGGGGATGAAATCAGTAATGATGATGTGATGATATATTTTTCTGATGTCATTAATAAATATCATGAATTGCAGGTTGATGAATCTAAATTCCCATCAGGAAAAATGATTAAATGTGTATTGGTTGTATCCCATGCATATGGGGAATACTTTGGTGAAATAGGGCAGGAAATAATGTTGGAGGGCAGGACAGCATTGGGTATGTACAGAAACAAATTAATTGATATCATTAATGAGTAAAAGCATAAACAAAATGAATAAAGAGGAAAAAAGCGCAATGAAGTTGGGGGTTATATTCCTGCTGATTGGATCATTGGTTGGTGGTTTATTTTGGTACATGGTGTTGAATCTCATTTTCTAATGAGGGCAACCAGATTTATTATCATTTCATCAGGATACAACTGTGCAGATTATGTATCCAATTGCATCAGATCAATACAAAATCAAAGGTATGTTCGATGGAAAGCAATTTTTATATCTGATGGATCAACAGATGGCACAGCATCAGAGATATCAAAAAACATCAGAAAAAACAGCAACATGATTGCTGAAATATATTCTGATAATGTTGGTGCATCCAAAAGAAGATATGATGCCATTAAAAAATATTCTGATGATCCCAATGATGTGATTCTGTTGGTGGGGTTGGATGATGAATTATCCAATGATGCATTGTTTATTATCAATAAGCAATACATTGCCGGTAAATGGATGACTTATGGAAATTGGAAGGATCAGAATGGTGAAATGATACCACAATCATTTCCGTTAACATTTTCAGATGCTGTTCATGAATCCAGAGAATACAGGAAGGTGGCATACAGATCAACAGCACCAAATACATTTAAAAGATTTCTGTTTGATCAGTTGAATGAGGATGATTTTAAAATTGATGGCAAATGGTTTGAATGCACCACAGAATCAAATCTGATGTTTTCATGTTTGGAAATGTGCGGTAAAGATAAAATTGGTGTAATAATGGATGCCATATACACATACAATAAGAGAGGCAACCAGATGACAATAATGCGATTTGGAAGAATGGAACAGAAAAGGGTATTTGATAATGTTGTAAATAGGGATAAAAAAAACAAATTGATTTATGAATGTTGATGAACAAAGTTGGAAACAGGCCACATTGAATCTGATTGAAAGGCGAAAATTATGGGGGCATCCTGATGATAACCGGAAAGTTGATAATGTAATCAGGGATTATAAAACACACATATCAAAAGTATCTGTTGGTGCATCAGTATTGGATGTTGGTTGTGGTGGTGGGTACCTGCAACAATGCATTGATGAATCAATTATGTATTATGGGTTGGATGCATTTCCTGTGAATGATACTGTGATCAATGGAAAAATTGAGGATGATAAAATTGTTGAACAGTTTACTGCACCTAATACAATCATTGATACAATTTGTGCATTTGCGGTGATGGATAATTGCCATGATTTTGATTTGGCAATACAGAACATGAAAAAGATTGCACAGAAAAACATTGTATTTTTAACCGGAATCAACATTGAGGTGGATCAATATCACACATTCAAACTACAGTTGTCTGATTACAGGAACAGGTTATCAGATTGGAATGAAACATACATTGAGGAATTGATGCCACAGGTATTTTTAATTGAATACACAAAACCATAAATGAAAGTATTATTTATAAATTATTCAGATTACGCAAATCTGTCTTTTAATTTATCGGAAAGTTTGAAATCTGTTGGTGTGGATTCCCAATGTTTATGCCTGACATCACATCCATTTGGATATGAAAAACAGGGTGTTCATGTTAATCACATTACCATGATTGAACAGTTGCAAACTGCTGATCTGGTTATCATCGGACATTCATCACCATATCTGATTGAATACATCCCAAAAGGAAAAAATGTTTGGGTGATGCATACAGGAACAGCATACAGGCAGAATCATTTAGGACACAATGAAATTTTCAACTCATTAGTAACCGGCACATTAACTGATTCACCGGAGTTTATGGAATTGGGTGCAAAAAATATCCATTATGTTGCAACAGCAATTGATACTGATGCCATCCAACCAATCAGGTGTGGTTGTACTGAATTGGTGTTTGCACATTATCCAAACAAGGGAGGCACAAAGGGAACAGAAAAGATAAAAGAAATGATGTCAGGGTTTGATGTAAAATTTATTGTTGATGAATCCAATGTGCCACATAAAGAAAATTTAAAAAGGATGGCACAATGTGATGTGTACATTGAATTGTTTGCACCACAGCAGGATGGAAAAATTTATGGATCATTTGGTGTGACAGCATTTGAATCATGTGCGATGGGTAAAATAACCATCACCAATTCATTATTCAATGATGTGTACACCACAGCATATGGTGTTGGTGAATTGTGTGTGGCCAATTCAGAGGAAACATTTAAGGTTTGGATAAAACATTGGATGGATGCATCCAGATTGGAGATCATGAAAAAACAGGATGATGTTAGAAATTGGATTGTTGAAAAGCATTCATATAAAGCCACAGGAAATTATTTACACAAAATACTTTCAATTTTATGAAAGAGATGCAATAAGGGTAAATATGTAGTTGTCGTTGATGATAGTGATTTTGAATGGCTGAATAGATTTAAGGAGAAGAATACAATAAATCCGCTAAATTTTATCATGGAGAATTTGCAAGATTGAATTTAATTTAATTTACTATTTTTGTAATATGGTTATTGTACAAAAATCAGATTTTAATGGATTTCAATTATTAGCGAAATCAAATAACACCAATACTGTATTGCAGTCATATATTGACAGGTATGAAAAGTTGACTATTTATCAATTATTGGGTGTTGATTTGGGAAAATTATTCATTGCTGATTTAATACCATCAACAATAACATTGGATGATCGCGGTGATTATGATGCATCAGTTGGAACATTTCCTGCAACAGGAGGATCAGGAACAGCAGGTGCAATAATGGAGGGTGACTATTGGACAATATCTGTTGCCGGCACATTGGGTACCACAGATTATGTGGTTGGTGATCTGGTGTATGCATTGGATGATGCACCGGCACAAACACCAACTAATTGGGCAAAAAAGGAATTAAGATTCACAACCATTTATGATGCATTCACATTGCAATCAGATGGTGATACCTATTATGGAAATGATTGGGCAAATTTTTGGGGGTATTGGTGTGGATCAGATTCCGGTGGGATTTATAATTCCTATGGTATAAAGGATATTTTGGTGTCAATCATATATTATTATTATGTTGCAGGAACACAGGTAAAACAATCACAATCAGGTGCAGTATTAAACCAAACAGAAACAGGTGATATTATGTCACCATTAAATGCATTCAGAACAGCAGAAATAAAATGGAATGAAATTCTGAACAGTATTGGCGCGGTGCAATGGTATTGCGCAATTTATGATCCTGATACATATCCGGAATACAGGGGTGTGATTTTTAAACCACAGTATTCTGCATTGTTATGATCCGGATACTGATAATGATGATGGTATTATTTGTTGCCTGTAAAAAGGAAACACCATTGCCTGATCCTGTAAAGGAAAAGGTGTACAATGTTACATTTACATCCTATTCAATAAGCAACAGATATTGCATGGTGGTTAATGATACCATTAATCCATCAGGCCATTACATTTATATTGATGCAAATACATTTTCAATCACATTACCATTGTATGAAAAACAATTGGATCATAATGCTGTACTGTTTAATATTTTGATGTTACCACATGATTCATTATTTTTAAAAGCGGAAAGCAATGAAAGATCCACAGAAAAAGGATTTGGATGGAATTGCAATTGCACCACACAATTATTACTACCATTACAAACATTAAAATAAATGGCATATCTGGAATCATTGGTTGATATTATTGATGGCATTGTTAGTGGGTTAACATTTCCTGTTACAATTAAATCAGTTGTTGAAACAACTATTGTTACAGATGAAGGTGAAACCATTGATGTCTATGCGATAACAACATGTGATATTTATCATGCACAGCCATCATTTTATGTAACCATTGGTGGCCATTCATATCTGATTAGGCGCATTGATGCATCAACCAATGTGTTGTATGTTAGTGGATCAGTATCAATAACTGCAACATCATTTAATCTATACACACCATACTTTTTTCATGGTGTTCCAATTGAGGTTGGTAATGAGTTGATGAACATTCCTGATGCTGTTGACAAAACACCAATGATCTGGTTGCATGAAAATTATTTGGAGGAAATAGATAGGAATCCAGAAAGCATTATTGAAAGGGTGTCATCATTCAGATTGTTTTTTTTGACACAGGCAAACAATGAATTGTGGTTGGTTGATACAGCATATGAAAATGCCATCATGCCAATGCGAAGGTTGTCTGAAATATTTATATCAGCATTAGAGGAGGCAACCGGAAGATTTGAAACGGATGATTTCAAATATGATGTTACCAATTATGCAAAGTTTGGTGTATACATATCCAACAAAGGTGTGTTGAAAAATATGTTTGTTGACAAGTTAGGAGGGTGTGAATTAGCAATGGATTTGCCAATCATAAAGGATTTAAGTTGTTGCGATTATTTGTGTTAAAAAATAAAATTAGGAATTAAAAAAAACATTTACATTTACATTATTAATCAAAACAAAAATTTAAAACTATGTCATGCGTTGGTTGTAGTTGCGATGCCGGTTTAAGTAACACAGGCACAGGGTGTACACCTATAATGCAGGTTGCCAGAAAAGTTATTTTGGTACCTGTTTATGATGTCTTAGGTAATAAAAATCGTGTGCTGTATTCAGCAACATTGAATCAGGCATATTTTGATACGCGTTTGGATAATGATACTGCTGATGGTGACAAATGGACACCATTACCTGATATGAAAAATGTGGAGGATGTGCGCGGTGATAATATCATGGAAACATTTGATGATCAATCCACAGTATTCATACAGGAAGCATCACGAAAATTCACAGGAATAATTGTTGGTGCATCAGGATCAGGATCAGCATCACCACAATTAAAGGGATACATTGAGCAGGCGCGATGTGTAAATGTTGGTGTTTATTTCGTTGACAAAAACGGAAATCTGATTGGCAAAAATTCATCTGATGGATTAGCATTGGAACCAATTGTTATTGATGAACAATCATTGTCAGTAATGTTGGTGAAAACAACAGATAAAACCATCCAAAAGTTACAGGTATCATTCAATTTTGACATCAATGAAAAGGATGAAGATTTGCGAATGATTGTTTGTGATGAATTAGGTGGTGCAGATTTACTTGCAATTCAAGGTGAATTGGAGGTGAATTGGGTATTTTCATCAATAACATCAACATCAATTACTGTTCGTTTATATACAAACTATGGCACACCAATTAATCCATTGGTTGTTACAGGAATGGCTGTTGATAATTTTTATTCATGGGTAACAAGTACAACGGCAAGGATCAGAAATACAACTGATTCTTCTGATGTGACAATAACCGGATTAACAGAATCACCCAATGGAACCTATGCATTAACCTATGCATCACAAACAGTTGGTGATGTGTTGCAATTTTCAATGTCAGCATCTGGATTTGATTTCAATGGAATGGAGGATGATCTTGTAACAATACCAATTTCGTAAAGTTTGTTTTTTATTGATAATTGCCATGATGATGGCCATCTGAAAAGGTGGCCATTTTTATTTTATCTTTGCCAGATGATAATGTTTGGTGCAATAAAAAATGTATTAAAGAATGTGCGGAAATTGGATGGAAAAAAAATCCTGCATGACTCATTGGATAACAGCCAAATTCAATCTGATATAATTGGGTTAAATACTGATGAACAATTATTCAAACAGGGTGTGTTTGCTGATGGGAAACCAACAGGTGATTATGCAACCAATACAATTTATGGCACACCGGAATACAAAGGAAAGATCGAAAAAAACCAACCATATGATCACCTGACATTCAAAGATACAGGTGCATTTTATGGATCATTTATATTTATAAATGGTCAGGATGGATTTGTGATTACAGCAAATACAAAAATACATGGTAAGGATTTGCAGGAAAGCAATGGAAAAATTGTAGGTTTAACCGATGAAAGCATTTCAACAGTTAGGGGATGGGTTGCGCCAATATGTATTGCAAAAACTAAAGAAATATTATTTAAGTAAATGCTATTCATCCATTGATGAATTGCCAATATATTATTGGGATAAAATAATTGAAACACATAATGTTGCATTCCTGTTAAAAAAAAATTATAAACAGATGAATGTAAAAAGGGTGAATGCATTATCAGAATATGTGTTGATCCAATATTGGAATGGCATCCAGAATGATTACATAAACAGATTTGGATTTTCAGAATCCTTTTTAGAAATATTCAGAAAGGAAAAACAGATTGCAAAGTTAACTGCAAAGTTGATAATAAGTGGTGATGCAACTGTGCAAACATTCATCAACATTGCTAAATTTGAAGCGGATCAATTAAGGAATAAGAATCTGCGCAAAATGGATATCTATGAAACCAAAACACAGTTGGAAAAATTAATGGGTTTTAAAATCAATTTGTTTGAAACAACTGTTGCAGAATTTTTTGGATACATAAACAGCGCGGAAAAAATAAACCAACAACATACCAATGGCTGAAGATATAATTAAAAGTGAAGATATTATTGCGCCAAATGTATTTCAGCCAACCATTGATCAGGCCAAAGAATTGCAGTTGTGGTTGACAAAGTTGGAACAGGGATTCAAATCCATTGCACAAACAACGGCCGGTGGCATATCCAAAAATGATCCAACATCAATTGATGATCTGAAAAAGCAACAGGAATTAAATGAAAAGTTGGCCAAAACATTGGAAGGTTTAACCGATGTGCAAAAACAAAATCTGATCATACAGGAAAAAATAAAACAGTTAACAACAGAAAGGAATAACAAGATAAAACAGGAAGTGATCCTAAGCACACAACTAAAGGGATCATTAGCATCATTAAAAGCGGAATTAAATTTAATCAGTAATGCATGGAATAAGGCATCAGCATCAGAGAGGGGAAACGAAAATGTAACCGGATCATTAGCACAAAAAAAACGGATACTAACTGAACAGATTAAAAAGTTAGAATTTGCCACAGGAAGTTACAGCAGGAATGTAGGAAATTATACCAAATCATTTGTGACATTGGCCAAAGGATTGGGAGGCATCACAGGTATTGTTGGTGCATTAGGTAATGCCATTGGATTTAATACTGATGCCATTCAGAATGCATCAGCCATTGCACATGAATTTGTTGCATTCTCAAAGAATGTAAAACATGCAAAGGAATTGGAAACTGTTGCAACAGAAACAAATACTGTTGCACAGGAAACCAATACTGTTGTAACCAATACATCAACAAAGGCCACAGGTGTTTATGGTGTGGCATTAACTGTTGTGTCTGGAATTGCAAGGGCAACAGGTTTATCAATGGCGGTATCATGGGCATTAGCAACAGCAGGGATATCAGTATTGATTGCCGGCATTGTTGCATTAACAGTTTATTTGAAACACCAGAGAGAGGAAACGGAAGCATTGGCAGAAAAGGAAAAGGCATTGCAACAGGGCAGGGATTCCAGAGCAGTAAAAAGGGATGCACAGGATCAGATGGAGTTGGATAATATGCAATTCAAATTGGATCGGAGAAAAAAAGAGGGTGCAACATTGGAGGAAATCAATCAATTGGAAAATCAATTGTTGGATATAAAAATCAGGCAGAATGCGGAGGATGAAATAAAATTCAGACATCCAACTGATGTTGATGGATTGAAAAAATATCAGGATATTTTGGTGGAGGGCAACAAACTACAAAATGAACAAATCCTGCTGAATGTAAAAGAGGCGAAAACAATAAAAGAAAAAAACAAAGAAAAAGAAAAGGAAGTTGATTTGGAGTTGCAGGAATTGGAGTTGAATTATAAGTTGAGAAAACAGGGTGAGGAGGAAAATAAATTGTGGAAATCATCACACACTAACATGGCTGTTGTCATTAACGACACAAAAATGTTAACCACAGAATATGACAGGTTGAATAAAACAAGGGCAGGATTAATTGGTGATAAATCAAAGTCTGCAAAGGCATCATCAGAAAAGGATTTGGATGAGGAACAGAAAAAGAATTTGAAAAGAATTGAGGATGCAAAAAAAATGGAGGAAACAATATTCAAAGCATATGCAGATCGTATAATTAAACAAAGGGAAGTTAATGCACAGGAATTATCTGAAATTGAAAGGGGTATTGATGCACAGATGCAATTGGCTGTTAATGGCCAAAAAAACACATTGGATTTTATGTTGCGCCAAAGGGCAGAGGCATTGGAAAAACAAAAGGCATTAGAAAAAAAGGCCAACCGACAAAAGGAGGCACAGCAGATTGCGGAATTATTTTTGGAATTTATGAAAGTTTATGCAGGAAAGGATGGTGGATTTGGTGCATCAGCAAAGGCATTAGCACAAACAGTTATTGCAAAAGGTATTGCATCAGCAATATCCGGAACATATCATGATGGAACAGATGACACAGGTGATGGTGGAAACATGGATAACAAAGGTGGGATGTTGGCTGTATTGCACCCACATGAGGGGGTTGTAACCAGATCAGCCAATGAGAAATACAAAGGTGTGGTAAATGCATTGAACACCGGCACATTGGATGAATATTTCCGCATGAATTATAATTTAACAGATAGATCAAAATCACAGATTGTTAATGATGCACAAAATATTATGCTATCAAATAAAATTGATCAGTTGATTGGTGTGGTTAAAAACAAAACTGAATGGCAGATATCAGAAAATTTGTTTGGTGAATTAATAAAGGTGAAAAAGCAAAATGGAATTGTGCAACATACAACAGTAAAAAGTTCACCAATAATTAAAAGGAATATCAACTGATGGATTATCAATTCAGTATTGATTTTGGATCAGGATATGTTGTGGTGGCACAACCATTAAATCATTCAGCAATAAAAATTGATGTTGATTTCACATCCGGATCACCATCAGCATCAGTATCATCCATTGCATTTGAATGGGTTGGTGATACAGCAGAAAAAATAAATACCTATGTGCAACAGGGTTTGTCCGGTGGGCGTGGAATTTATGAGGGGTTAGGATTGCGCATTGATGCCTGCAATCAATCCATTGGTTTTGATCTGGTGTTGGATTTGGCGCATAGTGAAACACGAATTGAATGTGATAGGGTAAGTTGTCCAATCATTGAGGCCGGCAGAATTGATTGGATGAATGACATTGCAGGATCATTCACATTCTGGTATTTGGCCACACCAATAACAGATGGTGGTGCAGGAATCATAACTGCATCAGATTACAAAGCCACACCATATGTGATAACAGAATTACCACAGTACACACAGGTGATCACATTATCAATATCCACATTGTTAATAATATGGCAAACCATTCAGTTGGTGCAGGACATATCAGATTTGATTGAAAAAATTATTGGTGACATTTCAGATTTAACCACACAAGTGGGTACAAACATTGGAACATTGATTGTTGACATTTTGATATTGGTTGGCACAGTTGCATATACTTACTTAGTTGTAAAGGCATTGATACAATTAATACAGGAAATTGTGGACAATATCATACAGCGCAAAAAATATAAATTGTGTATGCGAATTGATGATTTATTCAGAAAGGGATGTCAATACCTAAATCTGAATTTTTCATCGTCAATATTTTCACCATCATCAATTTATTATGATGCCACATGGATGCCACAAAAAATTGTACAGCCAAATTTAAATTATCAGGCATTTTCATTATCATTTGACAGGCCAGAGGATGAACTGTCAGGAATCGGAAATCCATATGGATATTATGATGGAACATTTAAGGATTTCATTGAGGACATGAAAACATTATTTAATGCTGATATCAGGATTGATAATGGTACAATGTATTTTGAGGAAAAACATTATTGGAATTTATACAATCCATACATTGTTGATAATACAGATGAAATTGGGTACACCTATAATGCCAATGATCCACATGGAACAAATGCAACAGAATGTCCATCAGTTTACAATTTACAATTTCAGTTGGATGATTCAGAAATGAATACCATCCACAGATATCAAGGCACAACAGCATCTGTACAGGTATTGCCAAATGTTATTGGTAATAAAAAACATCTGACATCACAAACAGGTGTGGTTATAACATTCCCCTGTGCATTAGGAAAGCGAAAAGAATATTTAAATGATGTTGAGATTAAACTACAAAAATTAATAAATTTTACCCATGATCTGGTATCAGTTGTTGATTTTATTGTTGAGGTTGCAATAAATTCATTGTTGGGATTGCCGGGTGCAGTTGCAAGTATAATTGCAGGGCATCCAATCATACAGATAAACAATTTGTCCGATAGCATACCAATTGATACATTCAACCAAAGGATTGGTTGGTTGGAATTATCCAATGATTCATTCAGCATACCAAAAATATTTGTTGGTACACAGGTTGGTAATGATTGGGAGGTGCATCCAAACAGTTATGAAAGGATGTCAGCACAGGGATTGTTATATTGGTTTCATGGAAAAAATTTGGCCACCAGAGGAAACCAATACTTAACATATTTTGATAAGGTGTTTAAATTCTGTTGCGCGGATTTTGTGCAGGTGTTACAATCCAATGTGATGATGGTACCAACAACATCAGGTGGGCATGTGTTTGGAAAGTTTACCAGAATTGTGTGGGATTTGGAATCAGAAATGGCCACAGCAGATTACAGGATCAATCAATTATTCACAACCAATTTAACAGAAAGGTTAATTGTTGATGGATTAAATGCAGGTGTGATTGGACAGGGCGGATCATCAGGTGGCAATGGATCAGGTGGTGGTGGTGGTGGTACACAATGGCCACAGTAAAAACAAAACTATGGACACAGATAAGTTTAGACAAATGCAAGAAATGAGTGCAAAACTGCAACAATCAGCAAATGAATTTGCACCACAACTAAAATTGTTACAAGCAAAGGCAGAAGAAATAAAGTTGTTGGCAGAAAAATTTAAACAGCGTGATTTAACCAACATTGTTATTGATGGTAATAAATGTTCAGTAAGTCATTCAGATAATGGTGTTGTGGTAATTACATTTGATGCACCTAACAATGCAAACATTTTTCATCATAAATTAATAACTAACCAATGAGTGTTGTAATTACATCCAGAACATTTTATGATGAATACACAGATACAGGTGGTGGTGGTGTCACATATTTAAATGGTGGCATTGGCAACAGGATGAAATGTGTGATTGAATTTTACACATTTTTAGGAAAAGAAAACAGCAGAATGGTATTTGATTCAGCCACCAAAACCATTACCAATGGCAACAGGTTGGATACAACCAATTTTATATCAGATGGATGGTTGGTTGGGATGACTATTGATGTAATTGGTACAGTATCAAACAATGGCACATACACTATTACAGCAGTTGAATCAACAGTAATAACAGTTGCAGAAGCATTGGTAAATGAAACGGATGAATCATGTTCATTTTATGACACCACACCAATTACTGCCTGTGACTTTTTATACAACATAATTCCAAATGGTGCATCAGAATCATATGCATCCTTAACAGATCGCGGAAACATTCAAAAATATGTTGTTGATGGAATTGCATCAGGAACAGCCACACCTGTTTATTTCCTTGTTGGATCAAATTCAATGGGGTGGGTGACTAATGAGATAACCGACACAACAACAGGTGAAACAAATGAGGTATTTATTGAAGGTGCAGGAATCACAGATTATAAACAGGCATTCACATTAACACAATGGTTTACAGTCACACCATTATGGTTGAACAATCAGGATAGAAATTTTGCAAACAATATTGCACCTGATTACCTAATCCTGCCAAATGGATTAAAATACATTTTCAGAATCAATGCAAAGTTTGATTTTTATGATCCTATTGTGCCACACACAGGTGGCATCAGTAATGAAAATGGGATGTCATGTTGGTATAATGCCAACAATACAAACACCAGATCATTGTATAATGTAAAATCAATTACATATACTAATCCTGCAACATCAGAGGTATTTGATTCAATTGATTTTTCAATACCAACAGAAATTGTGATTGAATTATATTCTGTTGCAGGATCATTTCTATATACTGCACCATCATCACCATCAACAGCAATAACATTGGATTTTATTTGGAATGATTTGAATCTGGTTGATTTCACTAATACACCGGATACAACATTGCGCCAAAATTTTATGAATGATAGGTTGATTGCGCAGATAACTGATCCATCAACTAATGGTGAATACTTTGGAACAGATTACCAGATCATTACAGATTTATCAATTTCATATATTGATGCAAACAATGTTACACTAACATTTCAAACAGATTTTGCAACATATCTGCAGGGCATATTGTCACAACAGCCAATCAGCAACAGGAATTATTCATTACTGATATCAACACAGGATGAAACCATAAAAACAACAAAACAAAATGATCGCGTGGTGGTGTTGGTTGATTACAATCAGTTGGCATATGATCAAACTGATGCAACATTGATTGAGGCATTGGATGAATTCCATGTGTACCAATATCCAAACATTGATGCCAATGATGAAAATTATGTATTGGGGTGGGGTGGTGATCCTTTCTATGTTGATTTTCCATTTTTATTTTTAACTGATCCTGATGCAGATGGTGTTTATCCATCATTGCGAAGTTGTGGAATGCAGGTTGTTGCAGTAAAAACAGGTGAGGATGATTTTGTTATTGAATCAACAACATTTGATACAGGATTTGCAATTGTCAGGGGTGGTGTGCAGGATATTGATTTATCACAATCGCGCAGTTTTATTGGTTTGCCTGATGAATATAACACCTGTTCGATAACAAGGGATGACACCATTGACACCGGCACACAATCAGGATATAGATTCAAATATGCATTTGCATTAAGATATGAATATTGGTTGAATGTCATTCAAACATCACAGCAATGGCAATATCCAATTTATCAGGATATTACTGATGTATCCCAATTGTGGGAAACAATGGTTGCAAATGGATGGACATTGCAATTGAAATTTGTTGCGAATGCCAGAGGATACGATGATCATATTACTAATTTTTGGGCATATACAGAAATGGATCAAAGGGCAATTGGATCGGCACCAGATGGAGGCATAACATTTACATGTGTTGTTGATTTCATAAATGAGGATGATGTTATTGTTGGAACATATGATACAAGTGATCCAACATTATATGGTGCAATATTGATTGGCACCAAAACAAAAATCAGGTGTACATTTTATGGCAATTTCACAACCATGCCTGTTGGATTCAATTCATTTTATGGATACCTTTTCATGGATTTGTTGAATAGTGGTGGAATAAACAATAGAAGGTTTGCACAAACAGAATTTGATTCAGAAACCGGATCACCATTTACATTTGCTGTGGCTGATCCATTGGCTGATTTATCATGGAGTTCAGCAAACATGACAATCAATCTGTTTTATTATTCAAAAGTTACATTGGAATGTTGGTATGACGATACAGTATTAAATTGGGCGGTGAATAATGAGGGGGTGCAGATTTATCCAAAGTTGGGATTTTTAAATTTCATTAGTTAAAATAAAAGGGATGCCATTAATACCAACCAATCCACAGGCAGTAACTGATTTGTTAGGGATGACACCGGCACCACCAACATTTAGTAATCAGGATGATGTGGTGGTTATAGGAACACAATCAAAAAAAATCAATGTTGGAATCATTGCAGGATTAATGCAATTTAACAATTGCACAGATGATGAATGCAGATCATTGAATGATCCATGTTGTTATCGCAATCCGGTATTTGGTGTTGATGATTCATCAATCACATATCCAACATATGAAAATGATTTTTCGTCATTCCTGTTGGCATATTACACATTGTTATCACCATCCATTACCATCACATTGCAAAAGTTATCCGGATCAACATGGGGTAATGTGGCCACATTAAATTCCGGTGCATTAGGATTAAATTATGCTTATGGATCAATTGCCGGCCACAGCAATTATGTTGGTTATGCATTGAATTGGGGATTGGTGTTTGTTAATTATGGTGCAGGGATTTACAGGATCAAAATTGTTACTGTGAATTCTGGTGTAACATCATGTTTGGCATCAGAGGAATATAAACTGTTGGAATTTGATTGTGAAAGGGCGCAGGGTACAGTTAAATTTGAAACAACCACCAATGGAAAAATTGGTGATAAAAGGGTTGATTATCTGTTGCATGATTTCACAAACATGGCATGGTATGATTCATTAAGGGTAAATGGATTTTTCGGATATGAAAAGGTGTCAGAATATCGCACAGTCAATTTGGAGTGGGGAAATCCTAATCATGGCAAAATACAAAAGGTCAGGGATGAATCAGTTTCATCATTTGAATTCCTTATGCGACAGGACACACCACAATATGTACACACCAGATTGATGGTTTATGGTTTAATGGCCGATACATTACAAGTATCTGATTATAACATCAACAATTCTGATTGGGATATAAAAAGGATGTTTGTTGTTAGGGATTCATCATATGAACCAACATATTATAATGATCGCAATCGCAGGATTGCCGGTGTGAAAATGACATTTAAAAAGGGTGTGCAATCATCCATTAAAACCAACTGTTGATGACACCATTGATTCATGCATCCACATATTGGACATCACAGAATATTGTGTTGGAACCATCACAGATTGGATTGGAATCCGACACCAACCAATTTAAAATTGGTGATGGTACCACAGCATGGAATGATCTTTCTTATTATGCAACAGTTTTTGAATATGCTGTGGCATCAGGAACAGATACCTATGCATGCAATTTTGGAAAGGCATTAATTGTATCCAACAACATTCCTGATTATTATACAGGATTGCGCATATGGGTAAAATTTACCAATGCAAATACAGGTGCATGTACATTGAACATGAATGGGTATGGGGCAAAGGGAATAAAAAAGAATGTCAGTACAGCATTGGCATCTGGTGATATTTTGGCCGGTGGGATTTATGTGTTAGTTTATGATGGCACCAATTTTCAAATTGAGGGTGTTGGATCAGGTGGTGGCAGTACATACACAGTTGATAATGGATTGACTGAAAATGTTGCAACCAATTTTCAATTGGGGGGGCAGTTGACACACATAACATCCATTGGTACTGTTGATGATGATTCATTTTATTTGGAAATATTGGGTGATGCCGGTAATTATTCATCCAATGGTATTCTGTATGTTCATGGTGCGCAATATGGTATTGGAGGACAGGGATCATCAGTTGGTGTAACAGGTACAGCAGATTCAATTCCATTGTGGGCAGTTAACACAGCCACAGGAAGAAATAATATTGTTGATGGTGTGGTTATCAATCGCGCAAATGCTAATGCATTGACGGGAATGGGTGTACAGATACACACCAATTTATCAGATTCAGCCGGTGGCATAGACACAGCATCATTATTGATTACCAAATGGAGTACACCAACAGCAGGAAATGAAACAGCGCAATGGGAGGTGTGGCTAAAAACAGGTGGTGCATCAGAAACCAGAAAATTGGCGGTGGCCGGATCAGGCCAATTGATATTGGATAAATATGGCATCAACACATTTGCAGGTGTACCAACATATGCATTGGGTACAGATGCATCAGGAAACATTGTTGAATTTGCAGTTGGTGGTGGTGGTGCAGTTGCAGGTGCTGATAAACAGGTGCAGTATAATGATGCCGGATCATTTGGAGCAGAAGCAGGATTTGAATATGACAAGACAACGAATATTCTTTCAGTTGATACTGTTGATCTTGATAAAGCTATATTAACAGATATTGCAACACCAACAGCACCAGCAACAAACTCATTAATACTTTTTTCAAAAGACCAAAATGGACTATCAGTTCCTCACATATTAGATGAGAATGGAAATGAGATTGAAATAACAAGGGATAACTTAACGATAGTTAGGAATACAAGTGGTGCATCAATTTCTAAGGGTTCAGTAGTCTATATAACAGGTGCAACAGGTTCGGTTCCTAATGTTTCAAAGGCAAGAGCAAATTCATTAACTACATTACCTGCTTATGGTATAATGTACCAAACAACAGCCAACAATGGATTCGGTTGGATGATGGTATTAGGGATGATTGAAAAAATTGATTTATCGGCTTTTTCAATTGGTGATTTACTGTATGTATCATCAGCAACAGCAGGATTATTAACCGCAACTAAACCTGTTTCACCAAATTACGCTCAATCAATGGGTGTAGTTTTAAATAACGGAGTTGGTAATGGGGTGTTACAAGTATTTACAAGAATAGTTGAAGTAGCAACCACACAAGCATCAGGAACTAACGATACATCAATATCTACAACAGCTTTTGTTCAGCAAGAAATAACTAACTTAAAAAAAGGAAGTTTTGGTGCAACATGGGATGGACAAGGTGGTGTGATTGGCACAGGTGGATGGCAGGAAATTATAATCCCATATGCAGGAACCATTACAGATTGGGTGATTGATTCATATACACCGGCAACAGGTGTTGCAGTTAGTGGATCAATTATTATTGAATTATACAGGAGTGGTGCAAGTATAATTGGTGCAGGGAACAAACCAACATTGGCAGTTGCATCAACAAACACAGCATCTGTTAGTGGATGGACATCCACAGCAGTTGCAGTTGGTGATAAGTTATATGCATATGTGAGTAATTCACCTGTATCCTGTTTGAAGGTAACCTGTACATTTAAAATTACCAAAACATAAAAAATGCCAACAAAATACTACATCCAGACAAAGGAAAGGAGAGGAAAAAATACTGCAGTCACATTGGTTTTGTTTGTTTATACAGGATCATTTGTTGATTCAATTGCTGTGGAAATTCAACACCAGAATCCAAATGATGTAAACGAAATTTATTCAAACATTATTAAAAGGGGTGCATCTGAATTATTGAAATTGAAATCAGCACCAATTATTGATGCATTGATACCAAACATTCCTGCAACATTTACCACACCTAATTTTATTGCCAACATTATTGGCACACCAAACAGAATTGGATATGAATATCTGGTAACCACAGTTCAGTACAATTATACATTGGGTGGATTTGAAACAATAACAATTAGCCATTTTAGGCCGACACAACAAAGTGATATTGAAACATTGATTCTGGCATCTGGTGAAAAACAGGTATTGGAAAATGATGAATCAATAAACATTGATAATATATTGGATCAGTTGGTAACAGAATTTTATGAACCATGATTTATTTTTGTCCGAAATGCCATAAAAAAATACTGATCAAACAGGATTTCAGTAAAATAAATATTGGTGGTGGTGGATCAATTCAGATAAAATGTGGTGATGGAAATTGCAAAGGTGTGGTAAAATTAAAACCTAAAAACAATGGCTAACAGATATTGGGTTGGAGGTAATGCAAATTGGGATGCAACAGTTGGAACAAAATGGGCAACTACAAGTGGTGGTGCAGGTGGAAGTGCTGTACCTACTGCTACTGACGATGTGTTTTTAGACAATGGTGCAGGTACAGGAAATGTCACTCTTGCGAGTGGATATGCAGCAGTATGTAAGTCTATCACTTGCACAGGTTATATAGGAACTTTTGCAAGTGCCAACGCAACAGGTAGTCTATCAGTATCGGGTGCGATAACATTTGTCGTAGGAATGACTTTATCGTGTACCAATTTATTAAGACCTTTAACAACAGCAACGATAACGGCAGGCGGTAAAACATGGGGCGGAGATATGTCTGTTTCAGCGGCAACGACTTTAACATTAGCTGATAATTGGAGAATAACGGGTACTCTTGCAACATTAGCATCAGGAGCAAATACAACAACACTAAATGGAAATACTCTTTATATCGGTGCAGGATTAACAATAAACGCATCTAATAGTTTAGCAGGGACTACAAATCTTGAGATGAATGGAACAGGTACATGGAGTCATGTTTCAACAACAGCAACAGTATCAAATACTTTAACAATTAACACCGCAGGAACTATTACTATATCAGGCAATGTGTACAGAGCAGGCACTAATAGTTTGATTTATACGGCAGGGACAACAGTTTGGACAGGTTCAACTCTGAACTTAGCAACTACAAGCGGAACACAAACGATTAACT
>Ga0209596_1000525_pt1 | contig 35362 bp, 26 predicted proteins | sample M_130807_MF_Meta_FD_187314 | JGI IMG/M metagenome (GOLD analysis project Ga0209596, IMG submission 187314) | Freshwater microbial communities from Lake Montjoie, Canada to study carbon cycling - M_130807_MF_MetaG (SPAdes) (version 2) | ecosystem: Environmental > Aquatic > Freshwater > Lake... | reverse complement strand
ATGAATGAAGAGGCTTTTAATGAAACCCTTAAAACAGGGAAAGCTGTTTATTTCAGTAGAAGCAGGAATAAGCTTTGGCGTAAAGGCGAAGAAAGTGGGCATTTTCAAATCGTTAGAGAACTTTTCATCGATTGTGATGCGGATACCGTGCTACTTAAAGTTGAACAAATTGGCGGGGCTGCATGCCATGAAGGGTTTTCTTCCTGCTTTTTTCGTAAATTAAACGATGGCAAGACCGAAGTTATTGGATCAAGAATCTTTGACCCTTCAAAGGTGTATAAGAAATGAGCAACCCGAAGATTTTACGCGTGGGGATTCCTGCTGGAAGTTTGCAGGAAGCCACTGGCGATTTATTCCGTAAAGCTGGCTACAAGCTGACCTTCCAATCTAGAAGCTATTACCCTTCGATTGATGATCCTGAAATTCATTGCACCTTGATTAGGGCGCAAGAGATGCCACGCTATGTTGAAAATGGCTCGCTTGATTGTGGTCTTACCGGCTTCGACTGGGTTCAAGAAAGTCAGGCCAATGTTACAATCATGACCGAACTAATTTTCAGCAAAGTCAGCAAAAGGCCCGTCCGATGGGTTTTAGCTGTGCCCGAAAATTCTGAAATCAAAAACATCTCAGACCTTAAAGGCAAACGCATTGCAACCGAGGTGGTTAATATCACCAATCGTTGGCTTGCAAGTCACAAGGTTGAAGCTCAGGTGGAATTTAGTTGGGGCGCAACCGAAGTCAAACCTCCAAGGTTCGCTGATGCGATTGTTGATGTCACTGAAACGGGAAGCTCCCTAAGGGCCAACCAGTTGCGGATTGTTGCAGAGCTTCTTGAAAGCACAACCCGCTTTATTGCAAACAAAGATGCTCATGAAGATTCTTGGAAACGCAAAAAAATGGATGATATGGTGTTGATGCTGAAGGGCGCACTAGCTGCAGAGGGAAAAGTTGGTTTGATGATGAATGTGCCTCAAAGTTCACTCGAAGATGTTCTGAAAATATTGCCTGCTTTGCAAAAACCCACTATTTCTTCGCTCTCTGATCCTTCTTGGGTAGCCTTAAATACCATCCTAGATGAAAGCGTTGTCAGGCATATTATTCCAAAATTAAGCTTGGCAGGCGCCAAGGGCATCGTGGAATATCCTCTCAATAAAATTATCGAATAAAACATGAAAATCGCATTCACCGCAGACCTGCATCAACCAATCACCCCCTTGTGGCAGATTGAACAGCTTGTAAAAGAGATTTCAGAATTTGGCCCAGATGTTCTTATTCTGGGTGGCGATTTGGGAGAATCAGTTCAGGATTTCGAAAAATGCCTGCGTCTCTTTCGAAAGTCTTTCACCTGCCCTTTGCTTGTTTTACCTGGTAATCACGATTTATGGGTACGAAGGTTTAGCGATAGTAAAAAATTATGGTTCGAAGAGTTACCTAATATCACCAAAGATTTGGGATGCACTTGGCTTGAGGGGAAGTCTTATGTGCAAAATGGTATTGGGATTGCAGGAACGATTGGTTGGTACGATTACTCTGCGGTCGATCCTGGGATTTCTCACTCTGAGCTACACTTTGCCCAAGAAAAATTTAATTTTAATAGCGATGCATTACTAGTTGACTGGGAATGGTCGGATCCTGAATTTGCGTTGAGGGTTTCAGGGCCTTTCTTGGATCAATTAAACGCTTTGGATAATAATCCTGCGGTTCATACGATCATTGCCGCAACTCATTTCCCGATATTCGAGGAACAAATACATCGGGACACCAATCAATCAGGTTGGGCATTTTCCAATGCTTATGCTGGTAACCTTACTTTAGGTTCTCAAGCGCTTAAGATTAAGAAGCTGAGTCATGTTTTAAGTGGTCATACTCACATTGGGAAAAAGGGCTCGATAATAAGAAATGGCCTAAACCCCGTAATCTATCAGGTCTTAGAGGCAGATTATCAAAAACCTGCCATGATCGGTCTTGCATTTTAAAGTACATATTGGCCATGAAGTAAAAGTGAAAATTCAGAGAATAAAACAGGTCAGCTTTACCAAGCTTACCTATCTCTTATTAATCGTAAAAAACTTTGCTTTTCACTTAAGCGTGGCAAATTAACACGCCGATAGAATACTGTTGTGGTGTAAAAGGATTTACACTCTTAGATCTTTGCTCTGGCAAAGGAGTTGCAAGGGAATGTACCGCTGGTTAGGCCAATTGGCCGCCAACCACCCTTGGAAGATATGTTTTGCGTGGCTTCTATTTGGGGCTACGGCAGCATTTCTAGCACCCTCTTGGGAAAAAAACTCCCAAGATGATGATATCCGCTTTCTGCCCGCGCGTTGCGATAGCGTCCGCGGTTACAAGTTATTGGAAGAAGCATTTCCAAACGATATTTTTGCAAGCAAAGTTATCTTCTTAGTCGAAAAGAAAACCGGCACCTTTAGCCCTCAAGATTACACTTATCTCGATCAAGCAGTTTCCGCAATCAAAGAACTCGCAAAGAATGAACCCGATCTGCAAATCGGTAAAGTTCTTTACGAAAAAGAACCCGTCATAGGAAAAAAACTTAAAAGCATCGATGAAACTTGCACCTTGGTACAAGTTTTTCTAGCCACCCCTTTCATGGCTAACCAAACTCGTTTAACCGTCGATAAAGCCGAGAAGGTATTTAGAGAGCATTTCCCCACTCAAGAAAATGGGCCGGTTCAAATCAAAGTAACAGGCATCGCTGCTGTCGGTAGAGATTTAATCAGTGCTGGAGCATCCAGTCTGGATAGCACAACTTTAGCAACGATTCTCTTAGTTATTGTAACCTTGCTATTTGTTTATAGAGCACCAGGATTGGCGATCATACCGCTAATTACCATCGTTCTTTCCGTTTGGATCGCACTCAATTTATTAGCGCTATGTACTTTAATCCCCGGGTTTCACTTGATGAATATCAGCAAGATATTTGCCATCGTGATGCTTTATGGGGCAGGCACGGATTATTGCCTATTTCTCATCAGCCGTTATCGCGAAGAATTATGCAACGGCTTAAACCCCAAAGAAGCGATCGCTGCTTCGGTTGAACATGTTGGGCATGCCATTGTTGCTAGTGCTGGAACGGTAATATGCGGCCTAAGCTTGATGATACTTGCGGAATTTGCCAAGGTTCGTTGTGGCGGGCCTGCAATCGCATTAGGATTGACAGTCGCATTATTTGCATCGTTAACGCTGGCGCCCGCGTTATTAAGGCTATGTGGCAAATTAGCTTTTTGGCCGGGAAAGTTGCCTGTTGCTATTGCTCCTGAAAAAGAACACGCTGCTTGGTTCCGTTTTGGCGATATGGTGGTTTCCCACCCAATCAGAGCTTTAGCGGTGATTACCGTTGCTCTCGTTCCTCTTGCAATCATAGGCCTTCAAGTAACACCTAATTACAACACCACAGGCGAGCTTTCCAGAAAAAGCCAAAGCGTTCTTGGTTTACAAGCGATTCAAGAACATTTTACTCCGGGCGAACTTGGCCCGGTCATCGTTCTCCTTGAATCGAACAAGCCTTGGGACAACCAGGAAGGCAAGAGATTATTAAGCCATTTAAGCCAAGGTTTTCAAAGGTTGTCAGGCGTTGCTGAAGTTCGAAGCTTAACTCAACCTTTAGGTCAGCCTGTTAAAGAACCCAAAGGCATTAATGAAGATGCCCAAGGCATCCTTAAAAAATTCTGGTCGAATGTCTTGGCAGGCGTTGACGACCAAATCATGCGAGTTGCACGCGAATATTATCTGGCAACCCTCGTGAACCGCGAAGGGCGCGAAAAAAATAAACTCAAATATGTTACCAGACTTGAAGTTGTTTTAAAAACAGATCCCTTTGAACTCGCAAGCTTGCCCACACTTGATAGCCTTCGTTATTGGGCTAGAGAACAACTGCCCAGTGCTGCAGGCAGATCCAGAGTCATTAATGCTGAAATTTATGGCCTTACCGTTGCTGCACAGGATATGTCCACAGTTACTGAATCCGACCGATTTAGAATCAACTGGATGGTTCTCGTTGGCATCTTCCTTATTTTGCTTTATCTGGTCCGAAGCCCATGGCTTGCGGCATACCTGCTCGTTACTGTTCTTTTCAGTTATTTTGTCACCCTTGGTGCCACCGCTTTGATGGCACACTGGTATGATGGTAGAGCTATTGGCGAGCTTGATTGGCGCGTGCCCTTCTTCTTGTTTATCATCCTTGTTGCTGTGGGCGAAGATTACAATATTTTCTTAATCACACGAATGATTCAAGAAAAAGAGATTCATGGGGCAGTTGAAGGAACGCGCAAGGCTTTGGCTCTTACCGGGGGAACGATCACCTCGTGTGGATTAATCATGGCGGGCACCTTTGCAACTTTGATGCTTGCAGGATTAAATACCTTGTTTCAGATTGGATTTGCGCTGGCATTTGGTGTTTTGCTTGACACTTTTATAGTCAGACCAATATTAGTGCCAGCATTCACGGTGCTTATTTGGAAGAGGCTTGAAGGTGCGGAAACTGCAAAGATTCATCGCCTGCGATATCGAGAAAAATTGCGCAAGGCGATATAAAAAAAGCGCACGCCTTTAGCAAAGGTATGCGCTTCCTATTTTATTAATCAACAAACTACTTTGCAGCGGTCTTTTTGTTCAGAATTTTGCTGAGTTGGGACTTCAATCTTGAAGCCTTATTAGCATGCATGGTTCGTTTAGCACCAGCTTTATCAATTTTGCTAGCTGCAAGGTTATACTGCTTTTGCAATTCTTCAGTTGAACCTTCAGGTGCGTTCCTTACATTTTTTACAAGTAAGGTAATGTCGCGAAGAGCAGCACGATTAAGTGCACGCCTTTTTTCGGACTTGCGCAAGTTTTTCTTGGCACTGCGCGTGTGAGGCATAGAAACTCCTGTCAATCATACGGGTCAAAAAAATTCATCAAGATATTAGTTTAATAGCAACAAGAGCAAGCGACAAGGGTCAAGCGAGCAATTCTTACCACTCCAGCGAGTGAACTTTTGTCCATGACTTCTTGTTTTCATCAAGAAGGGGTTCTTTGTTGGTTACAAAAATACTCAGCAAATCATCGTCGGAAACCAACGAATTAAGCCACCTCGATTTACCTTGTAAGTCTTTTGGAATATTCAACTTAGGGCCACCACTCTGAGCTTCAACCAATGCCTTTATTTTCGATTCTTTGACTTCTAAAAGATGGGATAAATCAATCGAAATTGGGATAAACCCTTTGATTTCCTCGGAGCGCACAGTTTCTTTTAAAACACTTAAAACATTTTTCACATACAAGGTTACTTCATCATCTACCAAAGATTTTCCCGGGAAGATATTCTCTAAAAGTTCGGGAAGACCTTTTGGGGCGATGATTAATCGGGCCTTTTCTAACAAGAAACCCGCGCCTAAATTTACTTTCATCTCTTCATTTTGCCTGCGCTCGATTTCGATTTTCCTTATGAATGCTCGCTTTTGTATCCCGGCACTTATTCCCAAACGAACCAAGCTCGGGACCCTGCCCCCAAATTTATGCAAGATCCCTTTACGCATGCAGGCCTTGGCTAGCTTATCCAGACGCAAAGATATTTTGTCCAAGACATTGCGATCCGACTTATTAGATAAATAATTAGGCCCAGACTTCGCCAATCGCGAGAACGCCCAATTATGGGTATTTTGAGACAAATAATCAAAAAATGGCTTCACATTCGCATCGATGTCGCCTATCTGATGCCAATGCATTTTAAGCCTCTTAGGCGATGCCTCAATCCAAGCATCCAGAAATGCACGGGTAAGCAATAAAGTTTTTTCTTTATTGCTTTGCATTTCGGGTTGAAACAATGGGCTATAATTCAATCCTTGAAACCATGAGGGGGCGCTCGGGAAGTTTAAATGTAAAACCCCCATGCCCCCTGTAGTTTCTAAACACACATCCATGACGCTCAAGGCTGTTTTTAATAGCTTCTTATCGATACGGGGTTGTTCTAACGCTAAATACTCTGCGCCCTCAAAATGAATTTGTTTTGCTGCGAGATTTTTTATGCCTGAAATGAATTCTTTTGGACTCTGCAAAACCATATCCAGCCAATCTTCTTTCACCCACGATGCCGCCAGAAGGCCATCGGGGAAGGATATCCCTTCCATTTGGATCCACCCTTCCTGGATTCCCGCTGCCAAGTCAGGGGTAAGCACCGAATTCAGCATTTTATCCCGGTTAAACTCTTGAAGTGTTTTTACATTTCTTCCCGGAAACAATTCGGTCTCAACTTCTACCGACCCTTGGCCGAATTCAACTTTATAGGCAAATTCAGGGTATTTCAGAGCTATATCCGGATGCCCAAATTCTCGAACCGTTCTGGTTACCGCAAAAATTACATCTTCTTGTTTTAATGTCGCTCCGGGGTTTTCCGATGCCAAAAAATACGAGGTGGCATCTGCCAACTCTCTTGCAAGAAAGGGATCAGGCTTACCCAACATTACTCCCGTTTCGTATAAATCTTTGCAGATATGATCTTCTTGGAATGGCACGATTCTGCCATCCTTCTTCATTATCCAAGCGGGCAAAGGTGGGGCATCTGGGTGCTTCATTTAGAATATAGTAGGATTCTTTGAATCAAGTGGGAAGTAAAGAAATCCTAAACGCAGACGCCTTGACAGCTTATCACTACTTGTGCCAATCTTTATGATTGAGAATCTTTCAGCTTTTTATGCAAGCACAAGGAAGTGCAAATGCCAGCGGCTTCATACGGAAATTTATCATTGGTGATCCCTGCCTACCGGGAAGAAAAAGGCATTGGGCAGGCAATCATTGAAGCAGAAGAAGCTTTATCTTTGCTAAATCTTTCCGATTATGAAATTCTAATTATTGATGATGGAAGTTTAGATTCAACTTTTGAAGTTGCCTCGCAAATAGCCAGCCTTTATTCGCACACTAAAATCATCAGACATGAAAAAAATCAAGGATACGGTGCAGCCCTTCGCACGGGATTCGAAGCCGCTCGTTTTGAGTTCGTAGCATTTACCGATGCTGACTCCCAATTTTATCTTGAAGATCTTTCCAATTTACTCGAAGCCATAAAAACTTCAGATATTGCTGCTGGGTATCGCTTTGACAGACAAGACCCGAAGTTGCGTATCTTTTTATCCAAAGGCTACAACTTTTTAGTGCATTCTCTTTTAGGGACTGGCGTTCGTGATTGTGATTGCGCATTAAAGATATTCCGAAAATCCGCCCTTAACAAAATCCTTCCCGATGCTAAAAACTTCTTCGTCAACACCGAGATGTTTCACAAGGCTGCTTGCAACGATCTGGTCATCAAGGAAGTGCCAGTAAGACACAGATTGCGTTATGCGGGAAGTAGCAAAGTGGGCTGGATGGAAGTTCCCAAAACTTTAAAAACTCTCATCCCTTATTGTTTCAGCAATCATTTTTTCAACAGTCCTGAATCAACTCCTTCATTTAAGGAATGGAAGAAAAGTGAAAGGCTGGCGTACTTTTCGGGCGTTCTCATTTTGCTCCTCTTTTCTGCTCTCTTATTTGCTTCCAGCCTACGGGCGCCTTTACTTGAACCTCAGGAAGCTCGATATGCGGAAGTCCCTAGAGAAATGCTCCTCCAGAACGAATGGGTTGTGCCTTTGCTTCATGGCAAACCCTATTTGGATAAGCCTCCCCTTACTTATTGGGCCGTGATGGGCCTTTATCAAATCTTTGGTATTCACGATTGGGCCGCAAGGTTACTTCCATGCTTTGCAGGAATTGCCTCGGTTTTTGTTTTGGTTTTCTGGGGCATCAACGCAAGGGCCCACTGGGAAGGACTGATCGCGGGGTTTATTTTGTGCCTTACCAACCGATTTATTTATTTAGAGCGAATGCTGGCTCCGGACACACTTCTTTGCTTATTGGTCACTTTAGGATTATGCCTCGGATTTCTGGCTTGCAATCAAAAGAAGCTTAATCTTTTCTACTGGCTTGGCTTCGGTATTTGCATGGGTTTGGGCATTCTTACTAAAGGCCCCGTCGCCATCATTCTTTTGGCTTTACCCATCGCATTATGGACATTCGTTGACCAACGCACTTTTAAACCTGTAATAAAATCTTGGTTGGTGCCTATCCTCACCGCACTAGTAATTTCCCTTCCCTGGCAGATTGCGGTTACGCTAAGAGAGCCTGATTTTTTTCAGCATTTTTACATAGGGCAGAATGTCTTAAGGTATGTAGCCCCTTATGATCACGAAGAGCCCTTTTGGTTTTTCCTACCTCAATTGTTATTTGGAATGATGCCTTGGATTTTCCTACTTCCGGGGTTGATCAGTTCGTTGTTTCAACCAAAAACAAGTAAGCAGTATTTGGGATCCTTTGCGGGATTTGGTTTGTTGACGGGATTGGTCATATTAACCTTTTTTTCGATGGGATTAAGCAAGAGGCCAATTTATCTTTTGCCTGTATTGCCTATGCTTGCAATTGCGCTTGGGTGTCAAGTGAGGGCAGTACTTTGCTCTAAAGCAGAGGGTCTTTTTTGGAAAACCTTGTTGGCACCTGTTTCAAATGGGGCATTCAATTTTTTGGGTGTACTTCTTTTGGCAGGCTTTGGAGTTTCTTTTGCGGGGATGTTTCGCGGTATTTTTAAGCCAGGCACCGGCTTTATTCTTGGGTTTATCTTTCTGACGGCCCTTTGCTTTTGGGTGATGCTTAAAGCTGGAAAACCCGAAAGAAAACTTTCCTTTTTAATAACTGCTGGAGTTCTTTTTCTGACACTTTATGTTGGAATTAGAGAAATCCTTCCAGCTTACAACCATATTTTTTCATTGCGCGGGCACCTCAGAGCTCATCTTAAAACGGAAAAACAAATGCCCTCTCTTGTGGTTTGTTACCCGCATTTATGGGATTCTGCTCCGTTTTACCTCCCCGATGCCGAGGTCGTTTCTTTCTCTAGAAATGAAAAACCTTTGTTGATGAAGTTCCTCAATGAAAGGCCAAACACCCTGCTTCTTATAAAATCAGGAAAGGACAGAAAAGAGTTGGTGCAAGAGCTACCCGATCATTTAGAGTTTTATGCGGGTGTTCAACCGGGAACTGTTACGGTAGGATGGGTAAGGAAAAAGTCAGCAGAGGACTTGCTGGGGAATTTGGTACCATAAATTATTATGCTTCTACATATTGACCGAAACTACCAATCCCTTCTAGACTTGCATCATTGAACTGCGTCCACATTGTTGTATGCTTTGTTTTTTCTGAGGAGTGGCGCAATGCCAGTGCAGACAAGCTTTCTTGACAAATTAATCGAATTCTTTAGCTCTTTCCCCGAAATGGTTGGCAAATTACTGCTTAGCATCTTGGGCGATAGCAACGAGCGATATGTCAGATCCCTCGGCTTTGTTCGTTCCAACAAACCAGATAGCGTTCCGAAAATCACGCCCGGTACCCTCCTAGCAAAAATTAACGATGTTGAACCTGAAATGCTGGCCCTTAGCGATGATGAACTAAGGCAAATGGCATCCAAACTTCGCGACAGGCTTGCCCAAGGCGATACCTTGGATTCGCTTTTACCGGTTGCCTTTGCTGCTTGTAGGGAATCTGCTCGAAGATCCAAAAACATGAGACACTTCGATGTCCAGATGCTTGGGGGAATTGTTTTACATCGGGGCAACATCGCGGAAATGGTTACCGGGGAAGGCAAAACTTTAGTTGCAACCTTGCCTGCTGTTTTAAATGCCCTGGAAGGTAAAGGCGTTCATGTCATTACCGTCAATGATTACCTCGCTAGGCGCGATTGCGAGTGGATGCTTCCCATTTACCGCGGGGTTGGTTTATCTGCTGGGTTCATACAAAGCGATATGGATCCAGTTCAAAGGCGCGAAGCTTACGAATGCGACATCACCTACGGCACCAACAGCGAATTTGGTTTCGATTACCTGCGCGACAACATGAAGCCTGCGCGATGGGGCGATAATAGTTACGATGCATATGGCCAGCAATGTCAGAAAGGGCTGCATTTTGCCATTATCGATGAAGTGGACAACATTCTCATCGATGAAGCGCGAACGCCACTAATTATTTCTGGTCAGGCTTTTAGCGATCTTCGCAAGTACACCAAAGCAAACGAAGTCGCTGTTCGATTAGCAGACCTACAACGAAATGCCAACAAAGATTCTGCGGAGTCGGGATTCCTAAACGGCCCATTTTTCGAAGTCAAAGAAAAAGAACATACCTGCCATCTTACCGATGAAGGTATTCGTAAAGCAGAGGAACTTGCTGGTGTTGAAAGCTTTTACACTGCAGGAAACATGGAATGGCCTCACCTCATTGATAACTCCCTAAAGGGCCACCACCTTTATAAAAAAGACAAACAGTATGCGGTTATGAACCATCCTGAAACAGGCGAGATGAGCATCATCATCATCGATGAATTCACTGGCCGGTTAATGGTTGGCAGGCAATGGTCGGATGGTTTGCATCAAGCGGTCGAAGCCAAGCATTACCGCGAAGGGGTAAAAATCAAGGAAGAAACCCAGACGCTTGCAACCATTACCTTGCAGAACTTCTTCAAGCTTTACAAAAAAGTTTGCGGGATGACTGGCACTGCAATGACCGAAGCTGATGAATTTTGGAAAATCTACAAGCTTGAAGTCATCGCAATTCCAACAAACCGTCCTTTAATTCGAAAGAATCAACCTGACACCGTATTCCGCAGCGAAAAAGAAAAGTGGAAAGCGGTAGTTGAGGAAGTTGTTGAGGTTCACGAAACAGGCAGGCCCATTCTTATTGGCACCACCGATGTTGATAAATCCATCAAGCTTAGCGAACTCTTAAAGCGAAAAGGCATCAAGCACGAACTTCTTAACGCACTTCCAGAACACGCTGCACGAGAATCTGAAATTGTTTCTCAAGCGGGAAGAATTGGTGCACTAACCATTGCGACAAACATGGCGGGGCGAGGCACCGATATTATTCTTGGGGGAAATCCCGAAGCCATGGCTTGGGCCGTTCTTAAAACCAAATATGCATCTCGATTGGATGTCCCTGAAGACGAGTGGAAAATCATCATCGCAGACATCGAAGCCAAAGAAAAAACGAAGGACGAGGGGCGCAAGGTTAAAGATTTAGGCGGCTTGCATATCGTTGGAACCGAACGACATGACTCACGCAGAATTGACAACCAATTGCGTGGCCGGGCAGGCAGGCAAGGCGACCCAGGTTCCAGCCGCTTTTATCTTTCGCTTCAAGATGATCTCATGCGTATCTTCATGGGCGAATGGGTTGCCAATGTTTTAACAAGATTAGGCATGGAAGAAGGTCAGGCGATTGAAAGCCCCATGGTCAGCAGGCAGATTCAAAAAGCACAGAAAAAAGTCGAAGAAAGACATTTCGAAAGCAGAAAACATCTCCTCGAATACGATGAGGTCATGGATACCCAGAGGCGCAGGGTTTACGGGTATCGTCAGGAAATCTTGAACGACACCAACTGTAAGATTCGCATCGTCGGGATGATTGCGCATCAAATTAAAATGGCAATCGATCGTTTTCTAGATCGCAAATATGGTGCGGATAGTTTTGCGCAATATGCCTCTGATAAGCTTGGCGTGGAATTCAAAGGCTCGGACTTTGACCGTTCCACTTATGAAGAAGCAGAACTTTACGCCAAGAACAAGGCTCTCTCCGTCACCATCACCCAACTTCAGGATTTCATCGAAGAAAATCTTGGATCAGACGAGGAAAGCGAATGGAACTGGCAAGCTCTTACCAACCAAGTTAACAAACGCTGGGAACTTGATAACGCAGAGAAAACCCTTAAATCTGTGGGCAAAAGCGATCTTGTCGAATATCTTTCCAAGCAGACAGAAGATTCTGTTGAAAAAATCAGCCTTCAAGAGGGCTCCATTTTACTTCAACCCAAGTGGGGTTTATCATCCTTATTAAACTGGATGAAATTAAAGTTTCAGATCGATGTTCCTGAAAGTAGCCTTGTAAATCAGCCTCCCTCTGAAGTTGAAAAAATACTGGTTGGGAAAGCCAAGGAACTTTATCGCCAAAAAGAAATAACATTCCCAGTAGCGGCGGGCATGGCTAAATTCATGAACGAGGGGGCCAGTTCCCAAGCTGTTCCCGGAAGCCAGAAATACAATCGTGAAGGCTTATACAAATGGGCCCAATCCAGATTCCACCAGTTTGCTAGCGATCTTTCTGAAGAAAGTTTCCGCACTCTTTCTCGTGCTGAAATCCAACAGATGCTTGTTCAGGTTAGCTTTAAAGCCATGCCAGAAATCGGGCAGGCTGATATCGACCTGAAACTTGCAGAGGCATTTCATGGCACACAGGTTTCCGAAGAGGGCGATGCAAAAGATCTTTGCGATTACATGCGCACTCAGCTTCAAATCGACATTCCTACAGAAAAGTTGACCGGCGTTTCGCAAGATGCTGCTAGGCAGATCATGTGGAACATCTTTGATGATCACTATCGCCCTGAAATGCGCATCATGGAGCGGGGTTTGGTTCTCGCTCAACTCGATAGTACTTGGAAAAATCATCTTTATGTGATGGATCATTTAAGGTCCACCGTAGGATTACGAGGTTATGCCCAAGAAGACCCAAAGACTGTATACAAACGCGAAGGTATGAAAGAATTTGAAGCTATGTGGGAAGGCGTTGAGGAAAGAGTCAGCGAGATTGTTTTCCGCATGGAAGATGCTGACGAAGTTCAAGACACCGTTTGGGTTATTGGTTCTGCAACTCATGAATCTGCACCTAGACTTCAAGCTCCAGAAGTTCAATCAAATGGCGCCCCCGAAGAAATCAAGCAAGAAAAAAAGGTTGAAACCATCAGGAACTTTGGTGAACGAATCGGCAGAAATGACCCCTGCTCTTGTGGTAGTGGCAAAAAGTTTAAAAACTGCTGTATGCGCACTAATGCGGTTTAGCACTGCATCTCGTATGAAAGGAATTTAGGGAAGGAATCCCATGAGCCTCTTTTTAAATTCCTTTTATCTCGTGGCCCTTGTTCTCGCATCGCCCTGGCTTGCGTGGCGTTTCTGGTGGAAGGGCCGTTCCTTCCTTAATTTCCGCACTCGCTTTACGGGTAACTCCAAGTTCTTTAACACTTCTTCCGATTCCAAAACCGTTTGGTTTCATGGGGTGAGTGTTGGAGAAATCCACCTCCTACGCCAGTTGGTTTCTAGCATTCAAGCTTCCAAGCCCGATTGGCTTTGTGTCGTATCTTCATCAACAGACAACGGGCTTTTAGAAGCACAGAAGTGTTTTAAAGGACTTCATGTCTTTCTTTTCCCACTTGATTTCAGCTGGGCAATCAACAAGGCTCTTTCACAAATCAAGCCCGATCTTATTGTTTTGGCAGAAAGTGAACTTTGGCCCAACTTCCTTCAGTGTTGTAAAGTCAAACATCTCCCTGTCTCGGTTATTAATGGACGGATGAGCCCGCGAACTCAGGCGCGTTACTTAAACTTTCCCTGGGTTGCCAAAGCTTTCTTTTCTAAAATCAGGGCCTTTGCTCTTCAAAACATTGAAACCGAACATTTCCTGCATCGCATCGGGGTTTCTCCCTCTTCTACCAGAGTTACCGGGTCTATAAAATTCGATGGCGTTACTTTTTCCCGCATTGATCCAAACATCGAAAAATTCAAAGCCATGTTTGCTATCAAACCTAATGAACTTGTCTGGGTCGCTGGCAGTACACAAGCTCCTGAAGAGCAATATCTGCTTAACGCTTACCTCGTATTAAAAAAAGAATTCCCTCTCTTACGATTGATTCTTGTTCCTAGGCAACCCGACCTTTTTAACCAAGTAAGAAAGCAAATCGAACTTACTGGATTGCCTTTTAAAAACAGATCTGATCTTAGTTCTACGGTAGCGCCTGATGATTCCATTATTCTTGTCGATACTTTGGGCGAACTTCGCTTTGTCTGGGGCCTCGCTGATATTGCTTTTGTTGGTGGTAGCATGGACGGAAAAAGAGGCGGGCAGAATATGATTGAACCTGCGGCCTATGGCAGCGCTGTTTTCTTCGGTGATAAAATCTGGAATTTCAAGCAGGTTGCTGAGCAACTTATTCATGCGGGCGGTGCCTCCATGATTTCTTCGCCTGATTCCCTTCTTTACACCGCTCGAACATTGCTTGCCAATGAATCATTAAGAATACAAATGGGCCAGAAAGCCAAAGATTTTGTTATCTCTCAACAAGGTGCTACTGCTAAAACTATTCTTATGCTTGAAGACTTCCTTTGCCATGATTCACGCAATCTGGCTGCATAATCTCTGTGATCAGGGTTATTCTTTGTGGATAATAATTCGAATCTAGCTTGGATCAATGGCAAATTTATCCCTCAATCTGAAGCTGTGCTTACTCTTCATGATGCAGGCTTTGTCATGGGCGCCACCGTTACAGATATGAGCCGTTCGTTTGCGCACAAACCTTTTATGCTTAAGGAACACATCCAACGATTCATGGGTCATTGCGAAGCTTGTTTTATCAGCATTAAAAAAAGTGAAGTAGCATTGGTAAAATCTGCTGAAGAATTGATTGAAAGAAACTGCCTGCTTCTAAAACCTGAGGAAGATCTGGCCTTGGTGCTATTCGCAACAGCCGGGCCGATTGGGTTTTATTTGGGTGAACCTGGCGGGGCAGGCGATGGTTTACCTACCTTAGGAATGCACACTTTCAAACTTCCTTTTCTTCGATATCGGCCTTGGGTGGAACATGGGGTGGAATTACTCACCAGTTCCATTTTGCAACCCTCGCCTTTATCCATTAATCCTTCCATCAAACAGCGCAGCAGGATGCATTGGTGGATTGCTGAAAGGGAAGTCAAAAAACGATCAGCAACAGCCATGGCTTTATTGCTTGATGAAAATGGTTTTCTCACAGAGACTGCATCTTCGAATTTAATAATTCTTCAAGATGCTTCCAAAAGTGGTGCAGACCTAAAGCTTTTAACCCCGAAACCTGAAAAAGTTTTGGATGGAATTGCCCTGCGCATAGTTAAATCATTTGCAAAGGATTCGGGATTCCCTTGGATTGAAGCAGACATTTTGCCTTCAGAAGTAAGGCCTGACGATGCCGCATTGATCACGAGCAACTCCTTTTGTTTTGCACCCGTAAAAAGCCTCAATGGAATCCAGCTTAGCCAGTCAAAATGGTTTAATGATCAGTTACTTGCCTACTGGCAAAAACAGGTGAAATTGAATTTCCACGAACAGATTTTAAAATAACTGTAGACATCGACCGTTCTTCCACTTACTTTACCTTAGTATTTTGAATTGTTAATAGGCGATGAGTACGGCATAGATTTCAGCTCGTTGCTGAGATAAGTGTTTTTTTTGAATTTCTTGTTTCCTTCGAGACAAGTTATTGCCATGATGTCGTTTAGGTCGTGGTTATTTAGAACTGACTTTGAGAGAATAGTAAGGAAATTATGATGATGAAGATTTTTTCACGGAAGACAAAACCTTTTGCCCCCAGAGGGCTTTGGATGATGGTAGGGTTTCTTGCTTTGGGGCTTATGGGCGCTAGCGGCATTGGCACAGGCGGAACCGGCGAAGGTGGCGATAATTGGCACCCCTTCAGCCTTTTCAGCAGTGATTCTAACTTCACTACATTCGAAAAGATCGCACTTGTTGTTAATCTGTGCGTTGCTTTATCTGGGCTCTTTTACGCTAAAATCCTTGCAAATTATGTTAACAGCCAACCTAATGGCACCCCTGTAATGCAGGAAATTGCCAAGGCTGTCCGCGAAGGCGCAAACGCTTATCTTTCCAGACAATTTAAAGTTATTATCTGGCTCATTTTAATTCTTGCTGCTGTTCTTACTGTTACCAAATGGCCTTGGCACGAACCTGATAACAACACCGAAAAGCAAATCGCTATCGGCCGTGGTATCGCATTCCTTATGGGTTCTATTTTCAGTGCAATGGTTGGTTATTTCGGTATGAGCATGGCAACTATTGGAAATCTTAAAGTTGCAACTGCTGCCCGCGCTAGGGAAAACGGCTTCGGCATGGCCCTTCAGATTGGTTATCGTTCTGGAACCGTAACGGGCATGTTAACCGATGGCCTTGGCCTTCTTGGTGGTACGCTCATTTTCCTTTACTATGGTGAGAAAGCTTTCGAAGTTCTTCTAGGCTTCGGATTTGGTGGTACCTTGCTGGCGTTATTCATGCGCGTTGGAGGTGGTATTTACACCAAGGCTGCGGATGTTGGTGCAGATCTTGTTGGTAAAATCGAAGCGGGTATCCCTGAAGATGATCCAAGAAATGCTGCTACTATTGCTGATAATGTTGGTGATAATGTTGGCGATTGCGCAGGTATGGCTGCGGATATTTTCGAAAGCTATGAAGTTACCATTGTTGCAGCACTTATTTTGGGTCTTGCAAGCTTTGGCCACATGGGGGTTATCTTCCCACTTTTGGTTCATGCCATTGGTGTTATTGGAAGTATCATTTCAACTTCCCAAGTTAAAGCTGAAAAATCTGAAGGTGTTAAGGCAGCCATGGCTGCTGTTACCAACGGTTTTTGGTTGGGTGCATTCATCAGTGTTGTTGCGATCTGCGGCTTGGGTGCATTGTATCTTCGCCCTACTCCAGAATATTTGATCGGTGAATCAATAAAACGCGGGCTTTATACTGAAGCAAGCTTTGTTGAAAGCCTGACAAAGGCCAACCCCGGTTCAACTCTGGTGCCCTTAGTTACCAAATCTAGGGATGAACTTAAAAAACTTGATCAAGTCGCTCGTGATAAATATTCTGCTGATCGTGAAAAATATGTTGCTGATTTGACTTTGATCTGGAAGAAGTCCACGCCTGATAGCCAAGCGAAAATTGCTTCCGAAGATTTGGTCAAGGTTGCTCAAAATTACATGCCGCTTTATGTAGGCTTTGATTATAGGCCTATCCTAACCTGCTTGATTGGTATTGCCCTAGCTCTTGCACTTCACTGGTGTACTGATTACTGGACCAGCACTGAGCACGATCCCGTCAAACAACTGGCGAAGTCTTGTCGTACTGGACATGCAACCAATATCATTTCCGGCCTTGCACTTGGTTATGAAAGTGCGGTTTGGTCGGTGTTGATTATTTCGGTCGCCCTTCTCGGGTCTGTTTTGGTCTATAGCGGCACTAACCCCATCTTTATCGCTTATGGTGTTGCAATGTGTGGTATCGGCATGCTCACCCTTACAGGCAACATCATCAGTATGGATGTTTTTGGCCCCATTGCTGATAACGCCAACGGTATTGGCGAAATGGGTTACAATCGTGACCAAAATAACCAGCCTTTGCCCCCTGAAGACCCTAACTACATGAGTGAGGGAGATTATAAAAGCGCTCGTCAGATCCTTGCAGATCTTGATGCTGTGGGTAATACAACCAAGGCTATTACCAAGGGTATTGCTATTGGTTCTGCTGTTCTTGCTGCAGTCTCGTTGTTTGCGAGCTTTATCGCTGTTGTAGCAACAGGAAAAGGTGAAGACGCAATCACAACATTGAGTGCTGCTGAATTTGCAGAGGGCGCTGCAAAGCTCAATCTTGCTGATTCTTATGTATTCATCGGTATGCTTTTAGGTGGTGCAGTTCCATTCCTTTTCAGCAGTATGACTATCCGAGCTGTTGGTCGCGCTGCTTTCTTGATCGTTCAAGAATGTCGTGCTCAATTCCGTGATAAAGAAATCTGGGCTGGAACAAAAAGGCCAAACTACGGCAGAGTGGTCGATATTTGTACCAGTACTGCTCAGAAAGAACTAGTTGGGCCTGGTTTATTAGCAATCTTTGCTCCTGTTGTTGTCGGTTTTGCTATGGGGCCTTATGCCCTTGGCGGTTTCCTTGCTGGTATGATTCTCATTGGCCAGATGCTTGCCGTTTTCATGGCTAACGCAGGTGGTGCTTGGGATAACGCCAAGAAAACTATCGAAGACCAACCTAAAACTTCAACCACTGGCAAGGGTTCTGAAGCTCATAAGGCTTCGGTTACAGGCGATACGGTTGGCGATCCTCTTAAAGATACCGCTGGCCCTGCTATCAACCCTCTTATCAAAGTTATGAACATGGTTAGTCTTTTAATTCTACCACTGGTTATGAATTACAATCTCAAAGATGGTAATATCGTTGGCCAACGATACACCATTGGCATTGCCATTCTTGGCGTAGGCCTTATTGCTGTTGCTTGGGCTTGGTGGCAATCCAATAAGGAAAGCGACGAGATGAAAGCTATCGATGAAGAACTTTCCAGAGTAGTCGCAGGGGAGTAACCAACTCTGCGGGTATGTACTATGATAAACTTAGGCAGGGCAATTTATTCGCCCTGCCTTTTTATTTTTAACAAGGTGCGAACTGATGCTCTTAACATCCCTGTTTGGCAATGTTTTCTACTCGCAAGCTGGAGATCATGTTGTATGGCATGCCATGCCTATTCTTCTTTTTGCACTTTGTTGCCTGGCTATTGCATACCGCTATTACAGTGCTTTTCTAGCTGCAAAAGTGGCTTGTCTTGATGATTCAAAAGTTACCCCTGCCCATTTATTTAATGATGGGCAAAACTATCACCCTACTAATAGATGGGTATTATTTGGGCATCATTTTGCTGCTATCAGCGGTGCAGGGCCACTCATCGGGCCGGTCCTCGCAATTCAATATGGCTACATGCCAGGATTGCTTTGGCTGGTTATCGGGGTATGTTTGGCAGGAGCTGTTCAAGATATGCTGGTGTTAGCAGCTTCGGTTCGTAGAGGGGGAAAATCTCTTGCTGAAATAGCCAAGCTAGAGCTTGGGCCTTTAGCGGGTGTTTTATCTTCTGCAGCGATTCTGTTTATCGTGATCATCGCTCTTGCTGGTTTAGGATTTGTCGTTGTAAAGGCCTTGGGGGGTGAAACTATTCCTTTTCCCAAAGGTACCAGGATTGATATCCCTGCAGGCGAAAAAATCGTCCTTAACTCTTCTCGATCCAACGATAAAGAAACCATTTACAACTTCCCTCCGGGTTGCACTCTTTATTTCACAAAAACCTCCGCTCCTGCAAAACGAGATGCTGAATTTCAAATCGTTCTTCCCACCGCAGGTAAGCTGCCCGCACATGCCTTGGAACTTGAAGGGAAGCCGATCATTCTTCCCAACGGTGGCGCACAATTTGTTCACGGCAGTTCTTGGGGCGTATTTACGATTGCTTGCACAATTCCAATTGCATTTTTTGTTGGGTTTTACATGTATAAACTGCGCAAAGGGAAAGTCGTTGAAGCCTCTCTTATAGGTGCAGTTGGCGTTTTAATTGCAACCGTTGCAGGCAACTGGATTCCGGGCTCTGCTTTGGAACCTTATTTCTCACTGACCAAAAACCAAGCTGTCATTGCACTTTGTTCTTACGGATTTATAGCTTCAGTACTTCCGGTCTGGATGCTGCTTTGCCCCAGAGATTACATCTCAAGCTTCCTAAAAGTTGGTACCATCGCATTACTTATTCTCGGGGTTATTGTTGCGAACCCTGCTCTCGTTCACAGGCCCTTCGAGCCCGTATTCGCTCAGGGTGGGCCAACCTTTGCTGGCGGCCTTTTCCCCTTCGTTTTCATTTGCATCATGTGTGGTGCGATTTCCGGCTTTCATGCGCTCGTTGCTTCAGGCACAACTCCTAAAATGATTGGCAAAGAATCTGATGTTCGCATGATTGGCTATGGCAGCATGCTTATGGAAGGATTGGTTGGCCTTGTTGCGCTTATTTCAGCTGCTTCGCTCGACCCTAAAATCTATTACGACATCAACATTGGGCTCGAGCAAGTTGACAAATGGCAACCTCAAGTCGATAAGCTTCACCAAGAGTTAGGGAATGCGGGAAACCTCGAACATCTTGACCTTTCTACCATCGAGCGCCAAGTCGGTGGCGAATCGCTTCGAGGCAGGACTGGGGGTGCGGTCACCCTCGCTGTTGGCATGTCACTCATTCTTTCAAAACCCTTGAACCAGTTAGGCATTCCTTTCGACCACCTCATGAAATACTGGTTCCACTTTGCAATTATGTTTGAAGCTTTATTCATTCTCACCACTATTGATACTGGCACACGCATTGCCAGATTTTTACTCCAAGAAATGTTTGGATACATCCATCCCAAGTTAGGAAAAACGGACTGGCTTCCTGGATCGATTTTATCAACCTTCATCATCACTGTAAGCTGGGGTATGTTGGTTGCTACAGGATCCATTGGCACTATCTGGCCCATGTTTGGCATTGCAAACCAACTCCTTGCAGTGCTGGCATTGGCGCTGGTAACCACCGTTATGGTGAATTCCGGCAGGGGTGCTTATATCCCTTTCACATTGATCCCCATGCTTTTCGTATCTGCGACAACTCTTACCGCGGGCGCTACCATGATGAGCGCATGGTTTCAAACCCTCTCAAAAGAAGGCCAATTTGTTGATTTATTTCCCGTAGCACTGCGATTTGGAATGACTTTATTTGTTATGACTTCAGTAATATTCTTAGTTATTTGGGCGGCCTGCAGGTGGATTACCATTCTTGCTGGCTTGGGAAAAACCAACACCGATTCTGAATCTCTTAAACCTTAAGTTTTATCTTGGCTTGCGGAAAAGAGATAAATCTTGGCGCTTGATAATAGCCCCTGCCATCCCGTCTGGCCTTGGCCCCATGGTATAAACACCCATTTTTCCTGTTGTTGTTTCAGCAACATAAAGTGCGGATTGTTCTTTTCCAACAATTCCGGTGGTCATTACAAAATGAACATTTTGCCTGGGAGGCAAGCTAAACTCTTCCGCCAAATCTAATTCTGCCCAACCTACAATCTTGCCTGAAAAGCGGTCGATCACGCTTCCTTGCAATTTCCCTGACTTATAATCCAGCAACCATACGCCATCAGTTGGGGCATTCGTGCTTACCAACACCGGGCCTGTTGCCATGACAAAATCTTCGTGCCTATCATTCCCCGCTACCGCTGTCGGAATATTTTTCATTCCAATAGCAAATGCAAAACCAATCATTATGCCAAACAACACCCAAACGATTCTTGATAAATCTTTCATATTGCCCTCGGTCGCTAAATGGCTTTATAAGCGCTAAATGGCTTTATAAGCTAAGTAATTGTGTTAAGGTTACATGAGATACGAGAAAAACCACAATCTCAGATTATGATAACTCATGTTTAAAATGTTAAATTAAGGTGTTTACCATGAATGCAAATTACCCAGGTTGTTTTGTCATCCTTTGCGCCTTGGTTTCTTCGGGTTGCTTCCCAGAAAGCAAAGCCACTTTACCTGCCAAAGCCCCCTCCCAAGATGGGTATCTTTTCTGCATGTGGAATGTCGAAAACTTCTTTGACAACAAGGATAATCATCGAAAAACAGAACCCGACAAAGAATATGATTCTTGGTTTGGTAACAACCCAAAAGATTTCAAACTCAAGCTTGATCATATCGTGGAAGTTCTACTAAAAATGAACAACGGTACCGGCCCGGATATACTCGCCCTTGCTGAAGTTGAAGAAGCTTCCGAAGTTCCCAATTTATTGGTTGCATCCCTGAATGCAAAACTACCTGCAGATAATCATTACACGGATATCGCTTTTAAAAACCCTCATGGGGGCAGATGCATTGCTACATGCGTCATCAGCAAGCTTCCAATTCAATCCAATAGAGTAACATTACTTGGGAAAAGAATTCGTATTTTAGAGGTGCCCATCAAGGTCAATGGCAAAGAATTAATTGTTCTCGCAACCCACTGGACATCTAAACTTACAGACAAAGATGGCACAGGAAGATCGAAATACGCGGATCAGATTCATGGTGCTTATATCGCAATGGCACGAAACAACCCCGACATCGATTTTTTAGTGTGTGGTGATTTCAACTCAACCCCGGATGAAGATTGTGTCAAGAAACATTTGAAAACGACAGCTTCAGTACAAGAAACTTTGGTTAAAAAACGAGAGATCGAAGGTTCCTCGGGGAATGATAGATGGCTTGATTTTCCTTTATTAAACCCGTTTTCTGATTGGAAGGAAAAGAAACTGGGAAGCATCTATTATCATGGGAAATCTGAATTATTTGATCAAATCGTTGTCTCGCCTGGCTTGCTTGATAACAAAGGCTGGAGCTGCGATCCATCAACCGCAAAAGTTTTTAGCTCATCTCCACCCGCAGATGGCAAAGGCCACCCTGTTCGATTTGGTTCAGAAAAAGATCACAAGCATGTGCGTGGCTACAGCGACCATCTGCCCGTAACCATCCGCTTAAAAGTTGAAGGGGTTAATTAACAATCCCAGCGTTATTTTTTTTCAACACCCTTGGCATCTGAAGCTTTATTACTGCCAAGCTTGAACTCGAGAAGCTGAAGTTCGTAATGTTTCTTTCCTGCTTTTTCGATGGTGACTTTCACCACTCCAACTTTTTTAGCATAGTAGTTCTTGAGTATGTATTCGGTTCCTTTTTCGTCCTTACTTACCGTCGTGGTAACAAAGCACTTGAATTTCCCAAAAGGAACATCCACTTCTTCTTCGGTGACCTTAACCTCAGTAGCTAATTTACCCGGATCAAGGTTCAGAATGATGGGCCATTTATCACCAACTTTAGGTTTATCTTTTAAGAGCAAAGCTCCCTGATCATACCTTTTACCATCCAGAGCGAATCTAAAAACCCCTTCGTTAGTAACGCCAATATGCTCTGAAGATAGGACTGTTTTCCCCTCGGATACTTCAAGTAAAACTGAGGGATAATAACCAAGCTTTTCTTCACGAATAGCTTTTTTAATAATCGTTTTATTATTAGAATCTTGGTACTTCCAGAGCGAACCATCTTCTAAAGGGTAAAAATCGTTGGCAGTGCTAACTTGCGTAAAAGTAAGCAAAAGAAGAAATAAAACCGCCCTGTTTTTGAAAAGAAAGGTCATTCTAATCCTCACAACCTATTTACCTAAAGTTATTGAAATTAAGGGTTTCCGCTGATTCCCCTACCTACTATTATATAAATTAGAAGGTTAAAAAAAATTAACCTCATTATCCTTGTTGATACGGGATTTTTGCTGATATACTTAATCAATAGATACTAGCCTTCCTCGATTTGAAATCAAAGGAATTTAAGGCATTTATATTTAGGAGTTTGCACATGACCCCCTTATTTGGTTTTATTGGTTTGGGCATGCCTGAAATGATTGTTCTTGCAGTCATAGGGGTGCTTATTTTCGGGCGTAAACTTCCTGAAGTTGGCCGCTACCTCGGTAAAGGCATCGTGGAATTCAAAAAAGGAATCAAAGGAATTGAAGATGATGTTGATATGGGCTCTTCCTCCTCTTCTAACCAGCAAGTGGACCAACCTAAGGCACCACAAAAAATGGCTGCATCAACTCCTAAATTCGAAGACATCAGCAGTCCTTCCGAATCCAGTCCAAAGATATAATCCTATTTGTTTATAATTCAACAAGACCACGCCATCGAGTATCCCTCAGGCGTGGTCTTTAAATTTTAACTGCTTAAAAACGAGAACCATTTCTTATTTAATTTATCTTACCATCGTCCCAAAACGCAACCACTACGGCTCCAATAATCAACATGAATGCCACGCCTGTTTTTAAAGTTGGTTTCTCGCCCAGATAAATCATTGCAAATATAAAAAATACAACTAATGAAATAACCTCCTGAATGATCTTGAGTTGCGATGCACTAAATTGCCCATGCCCCATTCGATTCGCTGGTACTTGCAAAGCATATTCGGGAAGAGCGATAACCCAACTCACCAATATGACCAACCATAAAGGAAAGCCTTTGAATCTTAAATGTCCATACCAAGCTAATGTCATAAACACATTGGAAGAAATCAAAAGAAGCACAGTCCACATATTTGCACCTTCTATAAATAAGAATTTAAAGGCTGATGTCTTCAAAAGGAAACATGGGTTTCCTTCGCATTTTATAGGGTAAACGATTTAAACTCGCGCTGGTTACACCCGGGGTATCAACCCGCACAATACTATTGCAAACCGCTTTATACGCCGCCAGCGGAGCATGCACCCCTTTAACAACCAACACCCTGTATTGCTTTGGATCAATGCCAAATGATAGCAACTGATTCAAACTGAAGGGCACCATCCTTCTAGAAGTGATCATCAAGGTGTTTCCTTCTTCTGTATGAAGGATGGCAGTCTTTCCCTGGTCAAATTGGGTGAATCCGCCATGCGTTGGATTACTTTCAGAGAATTCCCCATCACCTAAAAACGAAACTTTAGCTTTTAAACGAAGAGGAACGCCATGAAAACGATCATGTTTTGCTCCAACGGTAAATGATGCGGTATTTCCCAGTCCGATGGTTGTGGCTTGTGCAACTATTTCCGGATCAGCAATCACCGTAAAAAATGGGAAAGCTTTTTGCGCAATCAACTCCTGCACAAGAATCGTACTATCACCAGGTGACCCACCACCAACATTGTCGCCCATATCCAAAGCGCAAATAGGCCCTGGCAGGTTTTTCATCTGCGTCACCGAATCAGCAACAGAAGGTAAAATCGGATCGAATTGTTTTTTCAGGCTCAGCCAATGCTGTGCAAGTTCCTCTGCGTATTTCTTAGCCAATGCCAAATCATCATTGGTCATCACACTTATTGCAGAACCCATTTGAGGAACATCAGCGTAGGGGAAACCTACAAAAACCGAAACCGCCAAAACTTTTGCTTTGTTTCGAATACTTTCAACAAAGCTGATAAACCCCTTGAATGGCTCTTCACTGGAATTTTGGCAGAAGATGTTAACCGCAAAAGGCAGATAAACTGTCGCCTTGGTAGGGCTAACTTTATGGTTTAAAATCGCTCCCATTAATTCTGCAGCTTCTAAACCGCGATCATACTGATCCATGTGCGGATTTGTTCGATAGCTTAAAATTGCATTTACAGAATCTGATTGCATCGGAGAAAGGTTGCCATGCGGATCCGCAGTTGCAACAATGGGCTTATTTCCCATTACAGTTCTTAATTTTCGAAGCCAAAAACCATCCGCATCAGATTCATTTTCAGCAACCGTTGCGCCATGAGGGGCTGCAAGAATACCATCTAGTTGGCCCGCACCTTCAAGCACCTTATCAAGCCTACCCATCAAATGATTCCAGCAATCAGATTCAATAACGCCGTAAGGTAGGGCTCTTGCGGCCAACAAAGGCACCGCTTCAATTCCTAGTTTTTGAAGCCCTTTGAAAAAACCCCCTATTTCGTGGTGCGAATCTTGAAACTTTTGGCGTATACTGTCCCCCTCTGCAAGAATATCGTTTTGAAAATCTCGGAGGGTTGTCTTGCCTTGTATAAAAGTATTGGATTCTTGAAGTATGCTGATGATACCTACACGCATGTTAACCAAGCCTCAATGATTAAATTTATAATTTCAGTAATTGCAGTCTGAATTGAAAAACCTCAAAGAGCAAGGAGAATTTATCCATCATGAAAACTAACCACACCTTCGAACTTCTACGAGAAAAACTTTACAGCGCTGTAGTCAGCGATGTACTTGATGGTTTAGATTCGACCAATCATGTAATCAAATGCCAGTTGCCACAACTTACCGGAAAAACCAACAAAGTTTTAGTTGGAAGATGCAAGACTACTCTTTGGGCAGATATGGCTCATATCGATCCAAACCCCTATGAATTAGAGCTTAAGGCGGTGGATTCTTGCCAACCCGATGAAGTACTAATCGCCGCTGCCAATGGTTCGTTTAGGTCTGCACTATGGGGGGAGTTACTCTCAACAGCGTGTATAAGAACTGGATGCATTGGGGCAATTGTAGATGGTTTGGTGCGGGATCAATTGAAAATGAATGCGATGAATTTCCCGGTATTCGCCAAAGGTGCTAGCCCGCTTGATAGCAAAAACAGGCAAAAAGTAATCGAAATCGATGTAAAAGTGGAGATAGGGAATTGCCTGATTTCCCCAGGCGACATCGTTGTAGCGGATATGGATGGTATTGTAATTATCCCTCAAGAATTGGAAGCTCAAGCGATATCTTTGGCACTGGAAAAAGTTGCTGCAGAAAACACGGTTCGTGATGCAATTAAGAACGGGCTCAGTGCAACCGCAGCTTTTAAAAAGTATGGTGTGCTTTAAATATTTGAAAAAGGAACCGTGGTCATGACAGAACCAGCAACTTTTAACGCCCTCACCAACAAGTTGCTTATCAAAGTATCTTGGCGCCTGATCCCACTACTTTTTTGCAGTTACATTTGTGCCTACCTAGATCGCATCAACATAGGCTTTGCATCTAAGAATTTGAAGGAAGAACTACACTTTAGTGACTCGGTGTACGGCTTAGGAGCGGGCATATTTTTTCTAGGTTACGCACTGTTTGAAATACCCAGCAATGTAATCATGGAAAAAGTGGGTGCAAGGCGTTGGATCGCTCGAATCATGATATCGTGGGGAATTATTTCCGGTGCAATGGCATTCGTAAATTCACCCACCACCTTCTACATTTTGCGATTTCTACTTGGTCTTGCTGAAGCTGGGTTTTTTCCAGGTATCATCCTCTATTTGACCTACTGGTTTCCACCCAGTCAGCGGGGAAAATCCATTTCCAGATTCATGACTGCTATCCCCCTTTCCGGTTTAATAGGTGCTCCTCTTTCCGGCTTGTTGCTTGATATGGATGGCATTGCTACATTACATGGTTGGCAATGGCTATTTCTACTTGAAGCATTACCATCACTTTTAATGGGGGTTTATATTTTCTGTTTTCTTCCAGATAAGCCTGCCGATGCAAAGTGGCTAAATGATGAAGAAAAAGCCGTTATATCATCAATAATTGCTGAAGAAGAATCTAAACTCCACACCTCTGCAATCAAGCCCAATCCATACCTAGCATTTTTTTCATTACCCGTATGGTACATGTGCTTGATTTACTTTTTCCAAGTTACAGGTTTGTATGGAATCGGTTTATGGCTTCCTGATTTACTTCGAAACGCCTCTCATCTTGGAAACATTCAGACTGGATTCTTGACTGCAATTCCATTTTTAGCGGGCGCAATCAGCATGGCAATTTGGGGATGGAATTCGGATCGGTTACAAGAAAGAAAATGGCACCTATTATTAGGAAATTTATTGGGATCGGCAGGGTTTGTAATAGCAGGCCTAAAACCTGAAAGCCTACCTGTAGCTTTATTGGGGATCACCATTGCCAGCATGGGAGTGCATGCGACCTTTGGGCCATTTTGGGCGTTAAAAACAACATTGTTAGCGCCAGGGATTGCTGCGATAGGGATAGCACTTATTAATTCGATGGGAAATCTAGGCGGGTTTATGGGCCCTTCACTTACTGGCTTTTTAAAAGACCAAACAGGAAGCCTTTCTTGGGGATTAATTCTTTACGCAAGCACCTCATTTCTTGCGGCCTTTATGATTTTTTTCCTAAAATTAAAACCAATCCAAGTTGATCGTAGCTAAATAAATAAAGCCCCGATGAAATAACTCATCGGGGCTTTTAAATTAATACGTCAGCAACCTAGTCGCGGAAAATGCCATGGCATTCTACACAGCTATCATTCAAAACCTTAGCTGCAGTCTTTAAACCTTTAGCATCACTTTTGTTGGAAGCTGTAATAAGGTCTTTAGAACCCACGCGCATCTTTTCAACAAATTCTTTCCATTTCTTAGGATCCTTTTCGCCTTTTTTATCTTTTGGCGTATGCGCTTCAGATATCTCAGCAAGAATGAGCGAAACTTCACCAATGGTTGCGTATGCCTTGCCATTTTTTGCAAGGTCAGCTTTATCAGCTTCTTTTTTCTGAAGGCCCTGAAGCTTAGCTTCAATACCATCTGGAGAAATTGCACCTGCGGTTTCACCTACGCCCAAACCACCCTTGTTTCGAAACTTAAATACATGCATCAATTCATCCAAGGAATATTTCTTAGCAAGTTCGGCAATGGCCTTGGCATCAGGATTCTTGCCAACCATTTTTGAAACCGCAGCATTAACTTCCTTGGCATCTTCAAAAAAAGCAGTTTTCGCTTCAGGAGTAACCATAGCGAAAAGGCCGAAAGCAAATAAGGAACCAAAAACACCAACCTTCTTAACAATGTTCATGCAACTCTCCAAAAATAAATGTCCCGGTTAAGCCTGAATACCCCACTAAAAACAAAACTAATGAAAAGAACAAGCTTGCGCTTACTTTTCAATAAAGCTTTGGTTCCCTTGTTTTATTAAAACGAATAAACAAGGCAGGCACCTTAATAATAAAGACATAAGAATTTGGATCAAGTGTTTTCCTAACTAGTTTCTACAAACTTCAAGAAATTTAAATGATAAAGACCGGAAATACTCCCGGGCTTATACCTATGTCCAATTTAAATAGGGAAATACTACTAACCCCCAGCAGCTTTTTTTGCCTTGAATTCTTTGATAAACTTTTCAGGATTTTCAACAAATGCATCTTTGCAACCAGAACAGCATACATAAAAGGTTTCGCCTTTATAGGAAACAGGCATGGTACCTAAACCACCGCTGACCACGCATTCTGTCTTCTTTTCTTTGGCACCCAAACTCATGCCGGACTTGGTCGCTGCAACCATGTAATCCTTGATAAACAAGGTTTTACCCTGTTCTTTGTGAGAATAATTATAAATGAAGCGAACGCCTTCAGCAGCGTTGTTCATTTCTAATTTTTGGGTTTCCTTGGTTTTAGGGTCAATGCGTTCCAAGGTAAGAATATCTTTGTTCAACTTACCATCAAAAACCATTTTGTTATCTTTTAGATCAGAAACCGTGAATTGGTACATCTTTTTTTCGGGAACCCACTTCAGTTCACCATTTTTAAAGAACTTACCATCTTTAACTTCCAAAGTAAGCCAAGAATCCTCGCCTTTAAAGCGCCAGCCCCACTGAAATGTTTCTGCCCAGATAAGCTTGCTAGCCTTTGAATTTGGGGGTGGACCGCCATTGCCTTTCCATTCACCAATGAAATCTTGCAGCTTTTGCAAAGCTTCCTTGTTGGCATCCGCAGTTTTATCTGCTGCGAAACAAAAACTTAGGTTCAATGCTACAAATAATGTCGAAAAAAGTAATTTCCTTAACATCAACTTATCTCCTAGAAATATTGATACTTAACTGAAAGCCTGATTTAATCATAAAGCTTATTGATGAAGTATCACAATAGAATCTTGAAAGAAAAGAGAATTATCTAGGGGTATTAGTCAGTAAATTCCGAGCCTTTACTTCACAATCTTTCATGTAAGCAATACTTTGGGTTGCAATGGTTTTTGGGTCTGGCTTGTAATCAAAAACTTCGACCGAGACCCATCCCGAATACTTCTTTTCCAATAATGTCTGAAAAATCGGTACAAAATCAACATTTCCAAAACCAGGGCCTCGCAAGTTAGAGTCATTCGCATGAAAATGCCCTGTTTTTCCGATATATTTTCTTATCACTTCCGTGGTTGGTTCGGGTTCTGTCGACATCGCCTTCACATCCAAATGCAGGCAAAAATTCGGATGATTGATCTTTTCTACAATTTCCAACCCTTCGCTTGCTGTATTTATGAAGTCCGCATCCGGAGGCGATAATGGTTCAAGGCAAAGCATGACACCCGCTTTACTTATGCCATCGATCGTTCTTTTTAAAGTATCCACCGCAAATCCAGTTGCTTGTTCTTTGGTAAATCCTGCGGGGATGCGCCTCTGAGCAGGGGAACCAAGGACCAAAATAGTCCCCCCAAGTTCTTGGCAGGCTTTTGCCAGTTCGACCAGATAATCAGCGGTTGCGGTACGAATTTGCAAATCGGGAGAAGTCAGGCAAAACCCTTCTGTTTTTGCCAAGAGCCAATGCAAGCCAATAATCTTTATACCTTCGGCTTCCGCTTCTTTTTTAAGTTTTGCCCGCATTGCAGTGGAAACATTGGTGATGCGATCTGCGAGGGTGAAAGGCGCCATCTCTAATCCCAGATAACCAGCCTCGCGAACAAATCCACAAATACGATCGTGTGTCCAGTTTTCAAAGGTTTCATTGCAAATTGCGTATTTCATAACATTTGTCCTTATCTAATTCTTTTTTAAAACAACCACTTCCTGCTGCACACCATCGGTTTGAATAATCGTGAGAGCAACCGAATCGATTACGTTTGCCATGGCTTTGTAAAATTCTGCAGGGGAAGAAACGGGAGTGTTATCAACTCTAGAAATTAATTTACCCGATTGCAATTTGGCGATATCCGCAGGCGATCCTGGAAGCACATCCTTGATAAGAACCGAATCTGGAACACCTCTGCCCCACTGGTTAACGCCAAAAGGCCTTTGCGCCAAAAGGCTTGAATAATCGACAGTAATACCAAAAACAGGAGCCCTTTGATTTGAAGCAATGACCGGCAAAGAAGATAAGTACTTGGCAAGTTTTACCTGCACCACCCTGGTTTGATTCCCAACAACTCCAACGACTTCCACTTGGGCAATATTTCCTGCAAGCGTGGAACCAATGTGAAGAAACAAATCATCAGGAGTATCAACCACCTGCCCATTGATTGCAACGATGGTATCGCCCTGAAAAATTCCCGCACGAGCAGCAGGCGACCTTTCAGAAACCTGAGCAACTTTCACATTCCGAACCCCCGCAGCCATCTGAACCCCTAAAAACCCGTATTCAACTTCCTCTCCCTTGATTAGAACCTCAATAATTTTCCGATGATTGATATCCAAGGGAACCGCATAGCCTTCAGAAGAATCTGCACCAGGCCATCCAGCAATCGAAGCAAGAATACCAACCCAACTTCCATCCATGGTTAATAAAGCCCCGCCACTCGCCCCGGGTTTTACCACCGTATTTAATTGGAGCAAAGTGCCATATTGATAAAGTGGAACCTGAGTACGATCTGCATCCGCAGTTTGGTTATTCCATTTACGCCTAAGGTTGGAAAGCATGCCCCAACCAACCGAGGGGCTGCCATCATAAAACCCCGAGGCATAGGGGTTGGAAAGATGAATCAAGAACTGCCCTTTTTTCAGGTTGGAAGCATCGCCGATTTTTAAAGGTTTAAGATCAGGGATTTTCTCAATCAAACGAAGAACAGCAAGATCGCTTCTACCATCCAACGCATGAATATCTGCATAGCTACCTTTACCACCAGGGAAACGGACATAAATTTTCACCGCATCTTTGACAACATGCGCCATGGTTAAAATTAAACCACTTGAATCAACCACAACACCAGTGCCAAAAGAGTCGGGATAAGTTTCAGGGTCTGAAAGATCCAAAGAAGACCGAGGTTTTTCAGGTGGTTTGCGTGGGCGCTTTTGCTGCTCGATAGGGGGAACGAACCCACCCAACTTCCCCGGCATATTATCCAAGGGAACTGCACCAAGTTCTTTATATTTAGGGCTGCGCGAAACAAGAATGCAACCCACCGAAGGTTCTGCGGATGCTACCGCCTTCTTTACTGCGTTTTCTAATTGGCCAATAAGGTTATCCTGAAAAGCATGCAACCCTGGCTCAAGCAAAAGCATAGAAGAGCAAACCAGAAAGTACCCTAGTGCAACATTTTTGAACAATGCAAAGCTCATAGGAAAAAGATTTATGGATAAGACCAAACCCGATGATAATGAAAAACAAAAGGGTGTCTAATAAAAAACCTCCGGAGAAAGAGATTCCCCGGAGGATATTGATAAACTAGGCAGTCTACTGGCCAGATTGCAACAAATTAATCGTTTGCCGCTGCCGCCGCTGCTGCAGCCTTCTTCGCAGCCTTGCTCATCACAGGAGCAGGGATTTGCAAAGGGGCAGAAACATCGGTGGCATAACCGCCATCAGCGGTAAGGACTAGGCCTTTCTTTTGCAGCAACTTGCGAGTAATTTCTTCCATGACAGCGGGGTTATCCCGGAGATAATTTTTGGCATTTTCACGCCCCTGCCCCAATCGCATGTCGCCATAGTTAATCCAAGCGCCTGATTTATCCACAATCTTTTCATCAATGGAAAGATCCAGCAAATCGCCCTCACGACTAATACCAAAATCGTGCATCAGATCAAATTCAGCTTGTCGGAATGGAGGCGCAACTTTATTTTTTACCACCCGCACTCGAATGCGGGCGCCAACGGTTTCTTCCCCTTCTTTAATGGTGGTAACTTTGCGAGATTCCATCCTGACCGAGCTATAAAACTTCATTGCAAGCCCGCCAGAAGTGGTTTCTGGATTACCAAACACCATGCCAATTTTCAGACGAATCTGATTGATAAAAACCATGCTGGTTTTTGTGCGCGAAATAGTGGGATTCAAAATTCGCAGTGCCTGACTCATCAACCTGGCTTGTAAACCCATGTGCGAATCGCCGATTTCTCCTTCGACTTCTGCACGAGGTACCAAGGCTGCAACCGAATCGATTACGATAATATCAACCGCATTCGATTTAATCAGCATCTCTGCGATCTTCAAAGCTTCTTCAGCGCAAGAGGGCTGGCTGACAAGCAATGATTCCAAATTCACACCAATGCGCTTGGCCCAACCTGGATCCAACGCGTGTTCTGCATCAATAAAGGCAGCGACGCCTCCTTTTTTCTGTGCCGATGCCACTGCGTGAAGTGCTATGGTGGTTTTGCCACTAGCTTCATTACCAAAGATTTCGGTGATACGGCCTCTGGGAATACCATGTCCGCCCAAAGCAATATCAAGGCTTAGCGCGCCAGTTGAAATACCTTGTACATCACTGGAGGCAACTTCCCCCAATTGCATGATGGCGCCCTTACCAAATTGTTTTTCAATCTGGGAAAGAGTTTGTTTGAGTTCTTTATCTTGAGCTGATTCAGCCATTACCGGACTCCTAAAAAAATGGGCACCTGTTAACTGTACGGATGTGAGTATAACCGAGGGTTTTTCAGTCACAAGCCCAGCAGCAGAAATTCTTGAAATATCCCAAATTGTTCAGCTTAAAGCAATTTCGACAATTCTTGCGCCCTTAACAGCCCATGAGCTCGGATTTTTAAAACCCCATCCAACTGCTCATCCCGAATCAAATCTAAAATTTGCTTGAACTTCGGGCCCGGTTTCAGCCCCAATGCCTTCAAATCTTCTCCCCCAACCAAAGGCATCGGGTCAAGAATCTCTCTGGGCCATTCTGCAAGTTTTCCCAGACAATATTCAACCGCTTTTGTATCCTGCCCCAAGGACAAGCAATTTGCGCTCATAAGCAGCAATAAATCATCAATAACGGGTAACACTAATATTTTTTTTAGTTGGCAAAGTCTTAGTTGATCAGGGCTTAGTAATGAATCTTTGAACTGTACCAAACTTCGGGTTGCCTCTATTTCCACATTCGACATTTTAAACCTTCTGCAAGTTTCCTCTGCCTGTTTACTCGAAAGCTTTTGCAGAACGGATGCAAGCACCAAAGGAAAAGATGAAACCTTAGGCAAATGCTGGATAACCGCAAGTATATCGGTATAAACTCCAACTGTTTCAGTTGAAAAAACTTCAGGGAAAATCTGCCTCGCAAGACCAAGCTCGATAAATAATCTTATTCCTACACCCCTGCTGGGATGTTGAAAAATCTTGCGTAATTCATCTGCTATCCGCTCTGGGCTTACCGTTCCGATTGCAGATGCATTGGCTAGAATTGCTGCCTTCGTAGTTTCATCAAGCTTCAAATCAAATCTGGGTACAAGCCTTGCGGCCCGTAACATTCTTAATCGATCTTCTGCAAACCTTACATTGGCATCCCCAATCGCCCGCAGAACTTTACTCTTTAAATCTATTTGCCCCTCAACATAATCAACCAACTTGTTTGCAATAGGATCAAAAAACATTCCATTGATGGTGAAATCCCTGCGCAGCGCATCTTCCTGAGCACTACAATATCTAATAGCATCAGGCCTTCTTCCATCGGTATAACCCAAGTCCGCACGAAATGTGGCAACTTGAATCATGATGGGTTTGCCATTTGGATGTAGCGGCCCAATCACTTCAATAACGCCAAAGCTTGCGCCAACTGCAACAGTTCTAGGGAAAATTTTTCTAACCTGTTCGGGTCGGGCGGATGTTGCAATATCGTAATCAGCAGGCACTAGCCCTAGTAATTCATCTCGCACGCAACCGCCTGCCCACAAGGCTTCAAAGCCTGCATCAACAAGCTTCTGCACTACTTCTCTGGCAAATGTTTTCTCAAGATGTTGGTTCATCGTTCACTGGCTCAGAAACCGCAGGTGGGGCATTTGGGTCGTTCTTTACCCAGAATTGCAATTCGTTTCTGCCGTACTTTCTTATATCCCAACCAGTTCCCGCATCATCGGGCAAATCACCAATCGGAATTTCGCTTTCGGTCTGCACAACCACGACACTACCGGGCTGAACTTTTTCCTGAAAAGATCGGATCATGGAAAAAAGCTCATCCAACTGATTCTTGTAATCAATGAATGGCGGGCTGATAAATATAATCGAAGATTCTTTTGCAGGAATCCACCGGGCAGCCCAGCGATAAGCATCCGTGCAAACAACATGGCCTAGATGACCTACATTGAATTTTTTGATATATCTTTCGATGACCTGAGCAAGCTGGAAATCCCGCTCGATGAAAGTTGTTTTCGAAGCCCCTCTGCTAATGGCTTCAAAACCATTCACTCCTGTGCCTGCAAAAACATCATAAAAACCTATGCCATTGAAGCTGACCCCCAAAATGCTAAACAGGGCTTCACGCACCCGTTGGGGCGTTGGCCTCATCAATGGGTTTACTTCAAATTCAATTTTTCTGCCCCGGAGTATTCCAGATACAACCCTAACTTCAGTACGCACAAAATACCTGCCTATTCCCAAGAAATATGGTTCAATTACTCAATCGCTTATTCTAGCACGGTTATTCTAGCAGATTTGCAGACTTTGGTACCGAAAAGAAAGCTTTATCCCCGATATACTCAAGGTTCCTTCAACTCCATCCTTAGCGATTTTCGATTTTGCTTTTATCCAATGAAATCTGCATAGGCGCTTCTGCTTCCTTCGGTACTTCATACTTTCGGTTGTTCTTTTGATTTGATCCCGCAGTATTGTCGCTCGCAGTCGCATTGTTTGGCCCAAGCAACAACATCAACCGAACTTGGGATCTGTTGTACGCATTGATCGAACCAACATAATTGGCATGCGCCATTTCCAGCCCGCGAATACTTAAAAGCACATCACTCATCGTGGCATTGGGTGCGTTTTGCTCAAGCCGCAATGTATTCAAACGATAAGTTTCAGCAGAGTGTTGAATCTGCTTGGTGCAAAACTGTATCTGCTCGCGCCCATTGATAATCGAATCTCGAGCATCTTGAACACCAGCAGAAAGCTTCGCCTGCAATTCTTTAAAGGTAAGATGAACCTGATTCAACTTCACTTCTGCAATTCGTCTTTTTTCACGGGAGGTGTGCCATTCCGTCAGGTTCCACTTGGCAGCCAAGCCCATATCCCAAC
>Ga0209596_1000524_pt1 | contig 35385 bp, 33 predicted proteins | sample M_130807_MF_Meta_FD_187314 | JGI IMG/M metagenome (GOLD analysis project Ga0209596, IMG submission 187314) | Freshwater microbial communities from Lake Montjoie, Canada to study carbon cycling - M_130807_MF_MetaG (SPAdes) (version 2) | ecosystem: Environmental > Aquatic > Freshwater > Lake... | reverse complement strand
ACCTGCGGGCCGACGGTCTATAACTTCGCGCACATCGGGAATTTTCGCGCGTATGTCTTCGAGGATTTGCTGCAACGGCATCTCGAAGCGCGCGGCTTCGACGTGGAGCGCGTGATGAATCTCACCGATGTGGACGACAAGACGATCCGCGGCTGCCGGCAACTCGGCGTGCGGCTCGCGGACTTCACGCAGAAATTTAAGGACGCGTTCTTCGAGGATCTCGGCACGCTGCGCGTGAAGCGTGCGCAGCACTTTCCCGCGGCGACGGATTACGTGGCGCAGATGATCGAGATGATCCGGGTGCTGATGGAGAAGGAAATCGCGTATCAGGCCGAGGACAAGTCGCTGTATTTCCGGCTCAGCAAGTTTCCCGAATACGGCAAGCTCGCGCACCTGAACCTCGACGAACTTCGCCCAGGCGTCCGTGTGCAGAGCGACGAATACGAGAAGGAAAACATCGGCGACTTCGCGCTGTGGAAAGCGTGGGATGAAAACGACGGCGACGTGAAGTGGGATTCACCGTGGGGCCCTGGCCGGCCCGGCTGGCACATCGAGTGCAGCGCGATGGCGACTGCGCTGCTCGGGCCGGAACTGGACATCCACTGCGGCGGAGTGGACAACATTTTTCCGCACCACGAGGCGGAAATCGCGCAGAGCGAAAGTGTGACCGGGAAAAAATTCGCGCGCTACTGGATGCACAACGCGCACCTCATGGTCGAGGGGCAGAAGATGTCGAAGAGCGCGGGGAATTTCTACACGCTGCGCGACCTGCTCGCGAAGGGCTGGACCGGACGCGAGATTCGCTACGCCCTCATCACGGTGAACTACCGGCTGCCGCTGAATTTCACGTTCGACGGGCTCGCAGCGGCACGCAGCGCGCTCGGACGCATTGACGAATGGGCCGCGCGCCTCGCAGACCGCGCGGCGAGCGCGATCCTGCCGGATGAATTGCCCGCGCAATTTGCGAGCGGCATCGCGGCGTTCTTCACCGACCTCGATGAGGATCTGAACATCAGCGGCGCAATGGGCCGCGTGTTCGATCTGATCCGCGACACGAACCGCGCACTCGATGCCGGCGAAATCAGCGCGGGCATCGCCGTGGGAATTCTCGAAGGCTGGAAGCGGATCGATTCCGTGCTCGGACTCGAACGCGAGGCGCACACTCCGGCGCCTGAAGCGCTCGCGCTCGTCGAGCAGCGCCAGATCGCGCGGACGAACAAGCATTGGACCGAGAGCGACCGCCTGCGCGACGCCATCGCTGCGCTCGGCTGGATCGTGAAGGACACGAAGGACGGCCCGAAGCTGACCCCGAAACCGTAGCGTAGCTCTCCAGAGCTGCGCGCGGTCGGACGCGAGACAAGCACGCAGCTCTGGAGAGCTACGCTACGGTTCTCACCGCGCCAGCTTCACCGTCGCGAGGACGATCTCCGCGAAGCCGCGCGGGTCGAGGCTCGCGCCTCCGACGAGTGCGCCGTCAATGTCCGGCTGGCCCATGAGTTCCGCGGTGTTTGCGGGCTTCACGCTGCCACCGTATTGGATTCGCACCTTGTCCGCGGTAGCCGCGTCCCAGAGTTCCGTGAGCTTGCGGCGGATGAATGCGTGCGCGTCCTGCGCCTGCTGTGGCGTAGCGGTGCGGCCCGTGCCGATGGCCCACACGGGCTCGTAGGCGAGCACCGTCTCGGTGAGCTGCTCTGCGCTGAGTCCCGCGAGGCTGCCGCGGATTTGCTTTTCCAGCACGGCTTCCACCTGGTTCGCGTCGCGCTCGGCAAGCGTCTCGCCGATGCACACGATGGGCCGCAGCGTCGCGGCGTGCGCGGCGTGCGTCTTCTTGTTCACCATCTCATCCGTCTCGCCGAAGATCGTGCGGCGCTCGCTGTGGCCGAGCACCACGTAGCGGACAAAAAGCTCGCGCAGCATCGAGGCGCTGATCTCGCCGGTAAACGCGCCCGATTTCTCCGCGCTCATGTTCTGCGCGCCGAGCTTCACGTTCTGCACATTGCGCAAGATCTCGCCCGCCTTCGCGAGCGCGGTGAACGGCGGAACGATGACGACATCCGCCCGCTTTTCCGAGCCGATTTCGATGAGGAACGGTTTGAAGAACCCTTCCGTCTCGCCGACGGTCATGTTCATCTTCCAGTTGGCTGCGATGATTTTTTTGCGCATGGGATTTTGAAAAGTGGACTGCCTATTTGTCGTTGAGTGCGGCGACGCCTGGGAGCGTCTTGCCTTCGAGGAGTTCGAGGCTCGCACCGCCGCCGGTGCTGATGAATGTGACCTTGTCCGCGACGCCGGCCTTCTTCACGGCCTTCACGCTATCGCCGCCGCCGATGATCGTCTTCGCAGTGCGGTTCGCCGCGATGGCCTCGGCGATGGCAAAGGTTCCCTTCGCGGCTTCCGGAATTTCAAAGACGCCCATCGGCCCGTTCCAAATCACCGTCTTCGCCTTCGCGATTTCGTCGGCGAAAAGTCTCACGCTCGCGGGTCCGATATCCACGCCTTCCCACTCAGGCTCGATGCCCACACCCGCGGGCGCGAGCTTGATGTTGCCGAGCTTCTTCGCATCAAAGTCGAATGCATCCGTGACCATCGCGTCCACGGGGATGAGCAGCTTCACTCCGCGCGCCTTCGCCTTTTCGATCGCAGCCTGCGCGATGGGTTCCCACTCGGGTTTGTAGAGGCTTTTGCCGAGCGTGATGCCCTGCGTGAGCTTGCGGAACGTGTAGGCCATGCCACCGCCGATGATGATCGTGTCGGCCTTTTCCAGCAGGCGATTGATGACCTCGATCTTGTCGTTCACCTTCGCGCCGCCGAGGATCACCACGAACGGACGCTCGGGATTTTCAAGTTCGTCGTGGAGATACGTCAGCTCCTTTTCCATCAGCAGCCCGCTCACCGCCGGGAGCAATGCCGCGACGCCCGCCGTCGAAGTGTGCGCGCGGTGCGCCGAGCCAAACGCGTCGTTCACAAAAATCTCCGCGAGGGCCGCCATCGCCTTTGCGAGCACCGGATCGTTCTTCTCCTCACCGGCTTCAAAACGCACATTCTCCAGCAGCGCCACGTCGCCATTCTTCATGTGCGCGATGATCTTCGCGGGCACTTCGCCAATCGTGTCGTGGCTGAATGCGACCGGGTGCCCGATGAGCGTGTGCAGGTGATCCGCGATCGGCCGCAGCGACTCCTTCTCACTGCGCTTGCCCTTCGGCCGTCCGAGGTGCGAGCAGAGAATCACCTTCGCACCTTTGCCAATGAGGTATTGGATCGTCGGCAGCGTCTCCCGGATGCGCGTGTCGTCCGTGATCACCATGTGCCCGTCCTTCTCGTCGAGCGGCACATTGAAATCCACGCGCACGAGGCAGCGCTTCCCGGTCACTTCAATGTCGCGAATGCTTTTTTTGGCCATAAAAATTTGAGGCGCGGATGAACCGCGAGCGTTGAGGAAAAGACAAGTTTTTTACGGTGAAATTCTGCGGAGGAGGAAGAGGATGAAACGCAGAGACGCGGAGACGCGTAAGAAGAATGGCGCTCTGCAATGCGACTCCGCTTCGCTCCACGCCATTTATGCGAGAGATCGTCTTGTTTTCCATTCTCCGCGTCTCTGCGCCTCTGCGTTTCATTCCATGCTTGGCCACGCAAGGTGTCCCCCTTTCCTCCGCGCCATGCGCATCCTCCTCTCCCTGCTCCTCCTCGCCTCCGCACTCACCGCAGCGGAAATCCGCACCGTCGCCAGCACCGGGACCGCGGGCTCCGCGGGCGACGGCGGCCCCGCGAAGGACGCCACGCTCCCCGGCCCGAAAGGCATCTCGGTCGCGTCAAACGGCAGCGTCTATCCCGCCGACACCGAGAGCCGCAGCGTCCGCATGATTGACATGAAAAAGGGCACTCTCGAACTCATCGCCGGCACCGGCGCAAATGGCGACGGCCCGCCGCGGGACGCTGCGGACGGCGTCGGCGACCCGCTGAAATGCAAGATGGCCCGCCTGCACGGAGTCTTCGTGGACAAGGACGGCAGCGTCTTCATCGGCGACAGCGAAGCGCACCGCGTGCGGGTGGTGAAATAGTCACCGGCACTCGCGGATGCAGCCGCGATTTGCCCTTTCCACCTCCACGCACCCGCGCTATGCCCCGGCCATGCCGAAACTCCAGATCGTCCGCCACGATGGTTCACAGATCGATCATGAACTGACCGAGGAAACCCTCACCATCGGCCGTGCGCCGGACAATGTGTTCCCGATTGATGACGTGAGCCTGTCGAGCCACCACGCGCAGATCGCGCCGGTGGACGACGAGTTCATCCTGAAGGATCTCGGCTCGACGAATGGCACGGCGGTGAACGGCACCGAACTCGCGCCGGAGACCGACCACGCACTCAAGCCCGGCGACCGCGTGCGCTTTGGGCATGTGGATGCGATTTTCGATCCGGAAAATGCCGCGGAGGGCGCGCAGGAATTGCCGGCAGATGTGGACCGTTCGATCGCGCCGGCGGCGAAGAGCATCAAGCCATCGAACTTCATGAACGCGTCGCCGTTCCAGAAGCGCGTGGCGAAGCAGGACACGGTCGGGATTGCGATCATGGCCGTCGGTATCCTCGCCACGCTCGCCGCGATTGCGGTGCTCGTCATGGCGACGCAGATGTCGGTCTCGTAGGCAGCGGAGCGCCGCGCGTCCCTGCCGACCACGTTGCTCCCGCGGGCAGCGCGATTTTTCCGCGCGCGAGGATCTTGGCGGCGATCTTTTCACGCGACCGGAAGTGCCGCGCTCACTTTCACCGCACAGCAAAAGTGCGTGCCGGAGTCACACTCGCAATTTGCATCGCGCGTCCCCTGCCCTACGCTCGCTGCCCACGATGATGCCCGAGGAAAATCCGTCCGCCACGCCAGCCATTCCGCACCAGCGGCGGAAGCGCTATGCCGGAAAAAATCCGCGCCGCTTCGAAGACAAATACAAGGAGCGCGATCCGCAGCGCTACGCCGACACGGTCGCAAAAGTGATCGCATCCGGCAAGACGCCCGCAGGCACGCACCGCCCGATCATGGTCGCGGAAATCCTCGATGCGCTCGCGCCGAAGCCCGGCGACATCGCGGTGGATTGCACACTCGGCCACGGCGGGCATTCGCAGGAAATTCTCGCGCGCATCCAGCCCGGCGGCGTGCTGCTCGGTCTCGACGCCGACCCGGTCGAACTCCCAAAGACCGAAGCACGCCTGCGCGCGCTCGGCTTCGGCGCGGAGGCATTCATCGCGAAGCGCAGCAACTTCGCCGGCATCGCGCAGGCGCTCGCGGCGCACGACCTCGCGGGTGCGGACATCGTGCTAGCGGATCTCGGCGTCTCCTCGATGCAGATCGATGATCCCGCGCGCGGCTTCTCCGTGAAACTCGACGGCCCGCTCGACATGCGGATGAACCCGCTGCGCGGCCAGCCCGCCTCCGCATTGTTGGAAAAAATCGGCATCACCGCCCTCGCCGCATTGCTCGATGAAAATGCCGACGAGCCGCACGCCGCGGCACTCGCAGCGGCACTCGCCGGAAAAAATTTCGCACGCACAACCGCGCTCGCGAATGCAATCCGCGCCGCGCTGCCCGCTGTGAAAGGCGACGCTGCCACGCTCTCCGTCCGCCGCGTCTTTCAGGCGCTGCGTATCGCCGTGAACGACGAATTTTCCGCGCTCGACACGCTGCTGCGCCAGCTTCCGGCCTGTACGAAGCCCGGCGCACGCATCGCGATCCTCACCTTTCACTCCGGCGAAGATCGCCGCGTGAAAAAATCATTCGACGCGGGATTGCGCGCAGGAATCTACGCCACCGTGAGCGACGGAGTCATCCGCTCGACGGCAGCCGAGCAGAATTCGAATCCACGCTCCGCACCGGCAAAACTCCGATGGGCACGGCGTGCGCAGTAACACGGGCAATCCTGCCCGCAGAACCGACGCGCGGACAGGGTTGTCCGCGTTACGCCTTATGCGTCCGCATTACGCTTTACGCGTCCGGCTTCGTCTTGCGGAGCGCGATCACCTTGTCGCCCTCTTTCCACTGGCCGCGCTTTTTTAGCACCTCCACGCGCTCGAAACGCTTAAGGACATTACGCTTTGCCGCGATGGTTGCGGCACCTTTGAGACTGCGATGTTGGGACATGGTGAAAAGGTTGGGTGTGTTTGGAAAAAGGGGCGCGAAGCTATCGTGCAGCCCCGCCCACGCAAGCGGATTTTTCCTCCGCATGACAATCCGTTGCACGAAAGGATTTTTTGTTGTCACCCGCCGGAGCGGCGGTAGGTTTCCACGTCCCGCCACCGCCATGAACGCACGCACGTCACTCCGAAAGCCGAAAAATGCGGCATTCACCCTCATAGAACTGCTCGCCGTAATCGCGATCATCGCGATCCTCATGAAGCTCCTCTTCCCCGTGATCATCTCGGCGAGGATCCAGGGGCTCCGCCTCAAAGCTTCCAACGACACCCGGGCCATCGTCGCCGCCTGCAAGAACTACGCAAGCGACTACGGGAAATTCCCGCCGGTCTCGTCCACGTCCGGGGCGACCGTCTATACATTCGGGCCGAAGACCAAGAACACCGGCGTGACAGGCGAGCAAGGAAACTACGACCTCGACAACTCGGAACTTTTCAACATCCTCCGCGCCATCCCCTCCGGGCTGAACGCCAGCAGCGTGCTGAACAAGCGCGGCTCGAAATATTTCGAGCACCCCGTGGCAAAGGATCTGAAGAATCCCCGGAGCGGCTTCGTGGATGGCACAGGCTACCCCGCATTTGCGCCGACAGGGGCGCTCATGGATCCGTGGGGCACACAATATTGCGTCGTGCTCGACGCCACCGGTGCCGACGAGATCCCCGCGACGGACGTGCAGAAATACTACAGCGACTTCGACATCATCCGGATGGGAGCCATCTCCTTTTCGCTTGGCAAAGACCAGATTCTCGGGACAAAGGATAACCCGAAACGCTACAAGGGCACATCATCCAGCGACACGCCGGATGACGCCATCTCTTGGCAGTGACCGCCGGAACCGCAGCAAAAGCGGGTGTAGTTCAATGGTAGAACGGCTGCTTCCCAAGCAGCATACGAGGGTTCGATTCCCTTCACCCGCTCCCTCCCTCTGCTAGAGGGAATTACAGAAAAAACGAGGCTCTGAAATGCGGTTTTCAGAACAAGAGTCAGAACACGTCCGCCGATTTCAGGGACGTTTTCCGATGCTCGCCAATCTCGTTACTTTTCCTTCTTCCCGTTGACGCGGATGATTCACGGATGCACTCTTGCCGCGTGAGCAAACCAAAGAAGCCAGTTGCGACCGCCACGGAAAAAAAGACGCCCGGCATCATCATGGGCGAAAAAATTCGCGCCCGCGCCAACAATCTCAGCGACACCGAACGCGAGGCTTTGATGGGGGACGCCATGCGCATCGTGTATGGTTCACAAGGGGACGCGGCCCGTGCTCATCGCCGCTGATACCAACGTCCTGTTGGATTTGGCGGAGGACGTTGAGACGGTCACGGATGCCGTCATTACGATTCGCCAGCGATTGCGGGATGCACGCTTCGTTGTTCCACCCACGGCGCTTCACGAACTGGCATTGGCTGTCGGTGGCGGGGAAACCGAACGCATCCGCAAGACGGCTCTCCGCGCCCTCTCGCAACTGCGGGCGTGGGGATTCGAGGCGCTGAATCTCGTTCCGGTCGGGCATGGCATCGTCGAGCGGATCGCGGAGGAAATCCGCCGCGAGGATTTGCTGCCCACGGAAGAAAAGAATGATTCGCTCATTATCGCAGAGTCGGCGTTGCTTGAGTGCCGAATCCTGTTGAGCGGGGACGCTCATTTGCGCGGAGTTGATTTCCAACGGCTCACTCTGCTCTTGAAAGATTTCGACGTGGCCGCGCCGGTCATCGCCACGCCTCGCGAGATTGTGCGGAAGTTTTTCTGCTGAATCATTTGCCGCTAGCACCTGCCGCGGCACCGTCTTGGAAAAACCCGCCGAAAAGCCCTCGAACCAACTGCAGCCAAAACAGCGGCGCGCATTTTACCACCACCTCCTCGTGGCACTGGCGCTCGCGGGCGGGCTGATCGGATTTTCGCTGGGCCTCGACATCCTCGGCTATCATTTCATCGCCGGGCTGCGATGGGTGGACTCGCTGCTGGATGCGTCCATGATCCTCGCGGGCATGGGGCCGGTGAGCCCGCTGACCTCGGATGCGGCGAAGGTGTTCGCCTCGGCGTATGCGCTGTTTTCGGGAGTGGTCTTCATCAGCGCCACGGGGATTCTGCTCTCGCCGATCTTTCACCGGGTGCTGCACCGGTTTCATATTGAGGAGCGGGATTTGAAATGAGGGTTGCCTGCGCGCGCAGGCAGGAGGATTGCGGTTGCGTCCCTCGCACTCCGGGGCACACGTTGACCGCATGAACCGAGACCCCAAGGGAGACCGCGCGTGCCTCGCGGCGATTGCACGGAAGGCGATGATCGAACGCAAGCTGGAGCCGGATTTTCCCCCGGCGGCGCTGCAGGAGGTCGCGGGCATCCGCGGCGCGGCGGGGGCGACGGAAGGCATGAGGGATCTGCGCGGGCTGCTGTGGGCGTCCATTGACAATAATGATTCGCGCGACCTCGATCAGCTCACGGTGGCGGAGGCGCTGGCGGACGGACGCACGCGCATCCTCGTGGCGGTGGCGGATGTGGATGCGCTGGTGCGGATGGGCTCGCCGCTTGACGGACATGCGGCGCATAACACGACTTCCGTGTACACGCCGGCGATCATTTTTCCGATGCTGCCGGAGACGCTGTCCACGAACCTCACGTCGCTGAACGAGGATCAGGATCGCATCGCGATGGTGGCGGACATGGTGTTCGATGCGGATGCGACGCTCGTGCAATCGGAACTCTACCGCGCGCAGGTCCACAATCGCGCGAAGCTCGCCTATCGCACCGTCGCCGCGTGGCTCGATGGCAAAGGCCCCGCGCCGCAACGCGTCCTGGAAACGCCGGGTCTGGATGAAAACCTGCGCCTGCAGGATCGCGTGGCGCAAAAGCTCGCGGAAGTGCGGCACCGGAATGGGGCACTGAGTTTGGAGTCAATCGAGACGCGGGCGGTTTTCGAGAAGGATGCCGTGACGGGCTTGGTGGTGGAGCGGAAGAACCGGGCGAAGCAGCTCATCGAGGATTTCATGATCGCGGCGAACGGTGTGACGGCGGCCTTTCTCAACGCGAGGAAGCTGCCGTCGCTGCGGCGCGTTCTGCGTTCGCCGGAGCGGTGGGAAAAAATCATGCGCGTGGCGGACCAATACGGCACGCATCTCCCCGGCGAACCGGATGCCGCGGCGCTGGAAACTTTCCTCTGCCAGCGGCGCAAGGCGGACCCGGAGAAATTCCCCGACCTCTCGCTGACGATCGTGAAGCTCGTGGGCCGCGGCGAATACGCAGTGGACGTGCCCGGCGGAACGGCACCCGGACATTTCGGCCTGGCGGTGCGCGACTATTCGCACTCGACGGCGCCGAACCGGCGCTTCCCCGATGTGATCACGCAGCGGATGCTGAAGGCAGCGCTCGGCGCCGCTCCTCTTCCCTACACGATCGCGGAACTGAACGAACTGGCCGGGCATTGCACGGAGAAGGAGGACGATGCGACGAAGGTGGAACGGCAGGTGCGGAAGTCGGCGGCGGCATTGCTGTTGTCGGATCGGATCGGCGAGCGCTTCGAGGCCATCGTCACCGGAGCCTCGGCCAAAGGAACGTGGGTCCGCCTCTTCAATCCCCCCGTGGAAGGACGGCTCGATGGCAACACGGAAGCACTCGACGTCGGCGACCGCACGCGCGTGAAACTCGTCCGTGCGGACGTGCAGCGCGGCTTCATTGATTTCGTCCGCGACTGACGCGGCGAAAGCAAACCTGCGGCGGAGAAAAGTCCGTTTCTCCCGGTGGACAACTCGGCTCCGGGCTGCTTTTCTCTGCGCCCCTTTTCACAAAATACCGTCCGTCCAAATTTCAATGTCCGACTTTTCCAAGCACCCCGCCTACTCCCGGCTCTACGCAGCGCCGGGGGCCGATGAGCCTGCTGCATTTTTCCCGGAGAAAATCGCGCACAGCGACCAAGAGCACCTCGACCAACTCGAAGCACAGAGCGTGTTCCTCATCCGCGAGGCGTTCCATCATTTCAAAAACATCTGCATGCCGTGGAGCATGGGCAAGGATTCGAACGTCCTCATCTGGCTCTCGAAAAAGGCGTTTGGCGGGCACATCCCCTACCCGCTGCTGCACATTGATACGACTTACGAATTCCCCGAGATGATCGAATACCGCGACTGGGCGGTGAAATATCACGGGCTGAATCTCATCGTGAAAATCAACGAGGACGCGCGCGCAGGCCGCGGCGCATACGAGAACCGCGTGATCGGCTACGACACGACGGACCCGGTGACGGTGACGCACGAACTGAAGACCGTCGCGCTCCAGCAGGTGATGGCCGAGCACAAGTGGGACGCGCTCATCACAGGCATCCGCCGCGACGAGGATCCGACGCGCGCGAAGGAGCGCTACTTTTCACCGCGCACGAAGGATTTCGAGTGGGACTACAAGGATCAGCCGCCGGAGTTTTGGAACCAGTTCACGACGTCATGCGCGCCCGGCGAACACGTGCGCGTACAGGCGCTGCTCGACTGGAGCGAGCGTGACATCTGGATGTACATCCAGCGCGAGGGCATCCCGATTCCGAAGATGTATTTTGCCCGCAAGGCGAAGGACGGAAAACGCTACCGCTTCCGTTCGCTCGGCTGCTGGCCGATCTCCGGCCCCGTCGAGAGCGACGCCGACACCATTGACAAGATCGTGGACGAACTCGCCCACACGAAGACCAGCGAGCGCGCAGGCCGCGCGCAGGATCACCACGAGCGCAACGCGATGCAGAAGCTCCGCGCGAAGGGCTTCATGTAAGAAACTTTGAGAACGATGACTTCAGATTCCAAATCAAACAGTTCCGAGCGGCGGTTACGCGTTGTGTTCGTCGGCCATGTGGACCACGGCAAGAGCACGCTCATCGGCCGCATTTTCTACGACACGAAGTCGCTGCCCGACGGCAAGGTCGAGCAAATCAAGGCGGCATGCAAAGAGGAGGGCATGGAGTTTGAGTATGCGTTCCTGCTCGACGCGCTGCTCGAGGAGCAGGCGCAGAATATCACGATTGATACGACGCAGATTCAGTTCAAGACGGCCAAGCGGCCCTACGTGATCATTGATGCGCCGGGGCACAAGGAGTTCCTGAAAAACATGATCACCGGCGCGGCCAGCGCGGATGCGGCGGTGCTGCTGATCGCGGCGAACGAGGGCATCCAGGAGCAGAGCAAGCGGCACGGCTATCTTCTGTCGCTGCTCGGAATCCGGCAGGTCGTCGTTGCAGTGAACAAGATGGACCTCGTCGGTTTCCGGCAGGACGTGTTCGAGCAGGTGGTGAAGGACTACACGGCGTTCCTGAAAGACATCGGGCTGGAGGCGCGCGCGTTCATTCCGATCAGCGCACGCAGCGGCATCAACGTCGCGCAGCGCGAACCGGCGGGCACGGATCCGAAATCCGAGATCCGGAATCCGAAATGGTATTCCGGCCCGACGATCACGGACATGCTCGATTCCTTCGAGCCGCCGAAGCCGCTCAACGATCTCCCGCTGCGCTTCCCCGTGCAGGCGGTGTATCGCTTCGACGAGCGCCGCATCATCGCGGGCCGCATCGAAGCGGGGTCGCTGAAGGTCGGCGACACGCTCGTCTTTTCGCCCGGCAACAAGACCGGCGTGGTGAAGACGATCGAGAATTGGAACGCGCCGGTGAAGACCTCAGCGACGGCGGGCGAGAGCATCGGCATCACGCTCAACGAGCAGATTTTCGTCGAGCGCGGCCACGTCGCTTCGCATGAAAAAGACGCGCCAATAGAATCCAACCGCTTCAAGGCGCGGCTGTTCTGGATGGGCAAGCGCAACCTCACCGTCGGCGAGCGCTACAAGCTCAAGCTCACCACGCAGGAACTCGACGCGGAAGTCGTGAGCATCGAGCGCATCATCGATGCCTCCACACTCGACACTCTCCCCGGCGACCGGGGCTTCATCGCGAAGAACGACGTCGCGGAAATCACCATCCAGACGCGCGGCGCGCTCGCCTTTGACAACGCGGATCGCAATGCGCTGCTCGGCAGGTTCGTCATCGTGGACAATCGCAATGTTGCCGGCGGCGGCATCATCTTCGACGGCATCTACACCGATCGTTCGCACGCGAAGTCCTCGAATATTTTCTGGAGCGACGGCACCGTCACGCAGTCACGACGCTTTGCGCGCAATGGCCACAAGGGCGCCATCGTGTGGTTCACCGGCCTGAGCGGCAGCGGCAAAAGCACGCTCTCACAGGCGCTGGACCGTGAACTCTTCAACCTCGGGATGCAGACCTACATCCTCGACGGCGACAACATCCGCCACGGGCTGAACTCGAACCTCGGCTTTTCCCCCGAGGACCGCGTGGAAAACATCCGCCGCGTCGCCGAGACCGCGCGCCTCATGGCCGATGCAGGCGTGGTCATCATCACCGCATTCATTTCGCCCTACCAAGCCGACCGGCAGCGCGCGCGCGCCATCGCGTGCGAGAGCGGCGTGGACTTTTACGAGGTGTATGTGAACGCCTCGCTCGAAGTCTGCGAGCAGCGCGACACGAAGGGCCTCTACAAAAAGGCGCGCGCCGGGGAGATCAAGCAGTTCACGGGAATTGATGCGCCGTACGAAGCCCCGACGAACCCCGAGATCGTCGTCGAGACCGGCAAGCTCTCCGTGCAGGAAAGCATCGCGCACGTGCTCGAGTTCCTGCGCGAGCGGCTGAAGTTCGAGACGGATTTCGAGATCTGACGGCGGCGCGCGCGCCTGCCGTTTCAGCGAAGGCAACGCCCCACGGACTTCTTCACCGCATCCACGATTGCGCGGTCGTCCTCACCATTGACTCGCACGAGTCGCAGAAGCTGAGGCAGCGTCATGGGCTCACTCCGCGGAAGCGGGCGGTCACAAATGACACACACGGTCAATCCGGCTGCACGCAACGCGATGGACCGAAGGTTCAGCTAGGCACCAGCCTTTCGCGTCGTGTAGGGCTGGTGCCGGCTGCGAGCCTTCGGTCCTCGATCTGCGTCGCCTCCCAGACGTGCTGCGCGACCTAGCAGCCTGTCGGCCTTGACGATTGCCGAGCGACGTGAAGATGAAGCACGCGGAGAAAATCGAGCGCGATCCGCAGTAGATGCAAATATTTCCCGCTCTCCATCCGCTGAAAGTGACATTCCATCCGGTTGATGATGCGCCTCTGAGGCGTTTTTACGCTGCGGCCAGGGCGGCACCCATGTGGAAGAGGCGTTTGAGGTTGTAGGCCAGCGTCACCAGCGTCCATTCGATGCGCACTTTGACCAGCCCGCGCAGGCTGAAGCGCCGGAAGCCCATCGTCTCCTTGATGATTCCGAACACGGGCTCGATGGTTTGTTTGCGTTGCGCGTAAAGTTTCCGTCCGGCTTGCGTGGCCAGCCGGTGGGCCATGATTTGTTTGGCGCTGGCGTCCGCGCCGGGAGTGGGCGGGTCGGCGCGGGCTTCGAGTTGCGCGACGGTGCGCCCGTGGGGTTGCCGTCCTGTGGCTGCGTAGATTTGTGGAGCGGGCGCGCCCTCGCGGCTTTGCTCGGCGGCGGCGACGGCTGCCTCGCTGTAAAAACCGCTGTCGATGAGCACCGCGCCGATGCTTTTGACCACGGGGCTCACGCAGCCCAGAGTGGGCACGAGTTGTTCCTTGTCGTTGGGCGCATCGCTCACCGCCGTGCTGACCACCAGCCGGCTTTGGATCTCCACCGCGGCTTGTGCGTTGTAGGTTTGTTGAAAACCATCCGTGGTCTTCATCACGCGGCTCTCGGCATCGGTGAAGTTGTACTGGTCCTTGGCCCGCGGGCCTTCTTGCGGGCGTTTGGGCTCGCGTCCGCGCGGCTTCTTGCCTGTCGCCTTTTGCTTTTCCTCCCGCTCGCGCTGCTTGGCCTCGAAGGCGGCGAGTTCCTCGCGATGCCGCTCTTTGGCCCGAGCCTCGATGACGGCGGTGGCTTCCCTCAGCTTCTCGAGGCGCTCGCTCCGGCGTGCAATTTCTCCCGGCACCGTCAGCCCATCCTCCAGCGGCGTGCTGTCCGCGGCGTCCGCCTTGGCCAGCAGTTCGGCGATCTGCTCCTCCAGCAGCACCATCTGCTTGAGCGCATGGCCGTGGCTGACCGCGCTGTGCTTGCTCGCATTGGCGAGGATCTTCGTCCCGTCCAAGGCCAGCGTCACATCCCCCACGCGCAGCACCCGGATGCGCGCGGCAACTTCGAGCACCTGATGAAAGCTGCTTTCAAGCAACGCACGGTTCTCCCGCCGGAACGTGCAGATGCTGTCGTGATCCGGATGCCGGTCCGCGCACAGGAACCGCACCGCGACGTTCTCGTAGCTGAGCCGCTCGATGCGCCGGCTGCTGAAGGTGCCCGTCGCATAGCAGTAGATGAGCAGCCCGAGAATCATCCCGGGCGGATATTGTTCGCTGCCCGTGCCCCGGTGGTTGACGCGCGCCGTGCCCACGTCCAGCAGCGCGACCGCCTCCATGATGAAGTGGACCAAGTGATCCTCCTGCACCCAGTCGCGCAAATCCGGCGGCAGGAGCATGGGGGTGTCGTGGTCGATGTTGACGAAGCGGGCGGCCATGCAGATGAGATCGCTCCAGCCCGCTTTTGTTCAAACTTTCCCAAAAATAATTCGGCCGCCTAAGTCCGACAGGCTGCTAGTGAACGAAATTCGGGACGTGCCGACCGCGCGGGCCGGGGCCTCCGCCAGTCGGGCCGAAGGTGGAGAGCAATGCTTCGAAATCGGTCTGGCGGCGCTTCAAGTCGCCGAAGCTGCGCGTGGTGGCCGGCACGACTGGATCAGGCGTGTCGATGCCAGTCAGGAATCCGGCCAGCGTCGCGCTTTTCCCCAGCGAGCGAGGCAGCTTGTGATCGGTCGGGAATCCGATTTGCAGGAAAGTCGTGCCGGTTTCGCCGCGGTGACAGCCGTTGCACGTGTTGAGTGCGAAGTTGTGCCGCGCGTCGTTGTTGCGGATGCCGGCAGCACTCCACGGAATGTCGTAGAATGGATCGAGCAGCTCGACCGCGGTGAACGTGCGGTCCTGAATATTCGGGAAATCCCTGAATTGGAACGGGCCCGCAAGCGCCGACGCGCCGAGGTGCTCCTTCGGCAGAACGAAAGTGTCGTCGAGCAGCGCCGCTTCGTTGGCATTGACCAGTTCAGCAAGCGCGGGCGTGCCATTCAATGCGATGACGTCGGGCGTCACCGCCACCGTGCGCTGCTTAAGCTGGCCGCTCACCAGATCGATCCCAAACTCCCGCAGTTCCCACGGAAACCCGAAGGCGAGTTCATTGGAGCGCACTTGGTTTAGCGCCGAGCCGTTGGGCTTAAAGGGCGCAGCGCCACGGTCGGTGAAGCGCCGCGTAAGATGTTCGAGCGCCTGATTGTAATGCGGGCTTCCGACAGGGAAATCGCCCAGTTGCGCCCAGCGCATCGCCCAATCACGCAGTTGATCCATCCGGGTCGCGATGAGTTCGTATTCAAAAATGACGGTGAAGCCGCCTGCGGCATCCCCGGCCAGCGGCGGCAACGGTTTGCCATCCGCGCCTAGCACGCCGAACACGAACCGCCCCTCGCCTGCCGTGGAGGTCTGCCCGCCATCATGCGCGCGCAGGTCCATGCGATTGACAATCGCGAGCAGCTTGAACGGAGCCTTCGCGAGATCGAGCCGTCGTCCACCACTCGCCGTCAGCCAAGGATCAATCACCAGCGCACGGATGCCAGGGCGCGCCGGCGCGATATGGCCATTCACGAGCCGGTCAGTCTCCCATTGCTGCAGCCATAGCATCGCAAAGTCGGAGGGATCCTGCTTCCCGGCCATGTTTTCGATCAGATACTTGAACGTCCAAGTCGCGTTCGGGCCTGAGCGCGGATTGGTTCGAATGGGATCCTCGACGACCCGGAGGTCGGTAATCATGAGTTGCGACTCAACATTTACTTTCCGCCCAGGCGGACGTTGAGCGAACGCCGAGCCGCTCAGCGAAGCGGCGAGGGCGAGAAGGGTGGCGATGCGGACGGGGGATTTCATGGTGTTTCTTCTTTGGGTTTGTGTGTGATTCATGAGTTTCCTCATGCCCATATCTGACACCGTGACTGTTATGCATTGATGTCGCTGGATGAGCGAAAGTGTTAACGAACGGTAAAACTTGGATGAGTGCCCTCACGCTGCCGCCCAGCAGACCAAGGTCAAAAGTGTCCACGAGCGCATCGTGCCGATCATTGAAGACGGCGACGCAGACAGAACGCGTTTCGCGAAGGTCGCACCATCTACGTGATCACCATTGCCACCCATTCCCAAGAAGAAGGCTCGGCATTGGGAATTCAAAATCCAACATTTTCACCACCGCGCCTTCTCGTTTGCCGAGTCCGCGCACACCGCTCATAAACACCTCCATGCGCCAGCTTCTCCTCCTCGCACTCGCCGCCACCGCACTCGCCGCCGAAGACTACCCGCTCGACCCCGATTCCCAGCCGCAGCCGGGCGTGCCGCAGGGCGATGTTAAGAAATTCACATTTGAGACGAGCAAAATTTTCCCCGGCACGAAGCGCGACTGGTGGCTCTACGTGCCGAAGCAATACGACGCCGCAAAGCCCGCGTGCGCGATGGTGTTTTTCGATGGCGGCGGATTCTCGAAGGCCGACGGCGGATTCCGCGTGCCGGTCGTGTTCGACAATCTGATCGCGAAGAAAGACATACCGGTGACGGTCGGCATCTTCATCAGCCCCGGCACCGTCGCCGCGACGGAGCCCGGCAAGAAGGACCGCAGCAACCGCAGCTACGAATACGACTCGATGAGCGATCTGAATGCGCGCTTCATCGCCGAGGAAATCATCCCCGAGGTGCGCAAGCTCGTGAAGCTCACCGACAATCCCGATGGCTGGGGAACGTGCGGCACGAGCAGCGGCGGCATCGCGGCATTCACGCTCGCGTGGGAAAAGCCCGATCAATTTCACAAGGTGATCAGCTACATCGGCAGTTTCACAAACATCCGCGGCGGGCACGACTACCCCGTGCTCATCCGCAAGACGAAGGACAAGCCGAAGCCGCTGCGCGTCTTCCTGCAGGACGGCGCCGCCGACCTCGACAATCTCCACGGCCTCTGGCCGCTCTCAAACAAGGACATGGCCGCCGCGCTGAAATTCGCCGGCTACGATCACAAATTCGAACTCGGCACCGGCGGGCACAGCGGCAAGCAGGGCACGGCAATCCTACCCGACGTGCTGCGCTGGCTGTGGCGGGACTTTCCAAAGTAGCCGCGCACGCGGAAGCACTCCACGCCAGTGCGCTGTTCGAATGTGACTGGTGAAAAGTGACTGCTGATTGGTGGTCTGCGTCTGTCGCTCCTACCTCACTCCATCCCCCGTCGCCGCGAATCACGACAAGCACTCGGACGGGGAACCAGTCACCTTTCACCAGTCACCAATCACAGCCCCGCCGCACACCGCGCGCACCGCGTCCGCCGCCGTTTCATCTCGGCGCTACTTCCCGATGCAGAACTGCCCAAAGATCACGCCGAGCAGTTCCTCCGTGTCCGCACGGCCCACGATGTCGCCGATGGCATCCATCGCAGCGCGCAATTCCTCGGCGATGAACTCCGGCGACAGCGCCTGTTCGAATGCACTGAGCGCGGCGTGAAGAAAATCGCGCGCCGTTTCAAGACACGCTTGGTGCCGTGCATTGATCGCCACGCTCCATTCACCCTTCGCCGCGCCGCCAAGTGCTGCGCCCACGATGGCATCGCACAATTTCTCGAAGCCCTCGCCGGTGAGCGCGGACACAGCGACACCGCCGCGCTCATTCCACGACGCGTGGATGCCAAGGTCGCACTTGTTCAGCACGATGATGTCGCACTGGCATGCAGACGAGCCGGAGGAAGAACCACGGATTTCACGGATGGCACGGATGGTTTTCAGTGGGACGCCCGCCTCAACCGTGCCCATCCGTGGCATCCCTGATTGAACATCCGCGGCCTCTGCATTTCCACGAGTCTCGCCGACAGATTGTCGGCTCCACATTGCGGCGTCACCGCTCGCATCCACGACATGCAGTACGAGGTCTGCACGCTCCATCGCCTGCCGCGTGCGCTCCATGCCGGCCTGTTCGAGTTCGCACGCGGTGTCGCGGATGCCTGCTGTGTCCATGAGTCGCACCGGGATGCCCCGCACATTGATCGTCTCCTCCAGCACGTCGCGCGTCGTGCCGGGGTGATGGCTCACGATGGCGCGCTCGTAGCCGAGCAACCGATTGAGCAGCGATGACTTGCCCACATTCGGCGCGCCGAAGATGACCGTGCGCAATCCTTCGCGCAGCACCTTCCCCTGCCCCGCTGTCGCGAGCAGCGCGGCCACATCCGCGAGAGCGCGTTCGATGCGCGACCGCAGCGCCGCACCCGTCTCGGGTGAAATGTCATCCTCTGGAAAATCAATGTACGCCTCCACCTGCGCGAGCGTGTCGAGCACCGCGGCGCGCAATTCGCGGATGCGCCCGCCGAGCGTGCCGCTGAGCTGTTCATTCGCAGCGCGCAGCGCGAGATCCGTCTGCGCGCTGATCACGTCCATCACCGCCTCCGCCTGCGTGAGGTCGAGCTTGCGATTAAAGAAAGCGCGCTGCGTGAACTCGCCGGGCTCCGCACTCCGCGCACCCGAGCGCAGCAGCAGTTCCAAGATACGTCGCGAGACGAGCACGCCGCCGTGGCAGGAAATCTCCACCACATCCTCGCCCGTGTAGCTCGCTGGCGCGCGGAAGACCGTGAGCAGTACGTCGTCGAGCCGCTGCCCTCCCTCGAAAATGCTTCCGAAGTGCGCGACCCGCGGCGGCATTTCCGGTGCAGCGTTTTTCCCGCGAAAAACTGCGCGTGCAATCTCTACCGCCCGCGGCCCGCTCAACCGCAGCACGGCGATCGCCGCCTCGCCGAATGCGGTGCTGATGGCTGCGATCGTGTCGTTCATGGCCGCACCCTACCGGGCCTGCGGAGCATTTGAAAAGGCCCGCATGAGCAATGTGCGGTGCAGGCATACCCAGGCGCTGAAGGACCGGTGCGGGCGAGATTTTCCTGATCAACGAATCAAATCACGGCATTACTCGAAGAACTGATCCGCTCATGAACTCACCCCATACCGGCACGTTCCTCCTGTCAGTCTTCGCGCTCGCCAGCGCGACCGTGGTGGCCGCTGCCGATCTGCCGACGCCCGATGAATACCGTGGCAACTGGCCGCGTTTCCGTAGTGCCGACGGCGGTGGCGTCGCGAAGGGTGATGTGCCGCTGACATTTGACGTGAAGACCGGCGCGAACATCGCGTGGTCCCTCGCCGTGCCCGCGTCGGTCACGTAGGAGGGAAAAATTCATACGGCCCGTCTGGCATCCTTCTCGCTTTCTCACTGCGCATGGCCCGCATTGATCAGTACTTCAGATTCATGAAGGAGCAGGGTGCCTCAGACCTGCACCTCTCCACCGGCAACCCTCCGATCCTCCGCATCCACGGCGAGATGGTGCGCATTGATGCGGCGCCTTTCGGCAGCGACGATCTGAAGTCGCTCGTCTATGAGATCGCGCCGGAACACAAGATCAAGCAATTCGAGGAAACCGGCGATGTGGACTTCGGCTACGAATATCCCGGCTTCGCGCGATACCGTGCGAATTTCTACAACCAGAAGTACGGCATCGGCGCGGTGTTCCGCCTCATCCCGAGCAAGATTCTCACGGCGGACGAGTTGGGGCTGCCGTCAGTGACGAAAAAATTTGCGATGCTCAAAAAGGGCCTAGTGCTCGTGACCGGGCCGACGGGCTCCGGAAAATCCACGACGCTCGCTGCGATGATGGACTATGCGAATCTCCAGCGGAAGGACCACATCCTGACCGTCGAGGATCCCATCGAGTTCGTCCACAAGAGCCAGCAGTCGCTCATCAATCACCGCGAAGTCGGCGTTCACACGAAGTCATTCGCGTCCGCGCTGCGCGGCGCGCTGCGCGAGGATCCGGACATCATCCTCGTCGGCGAATTGCGCGATCTCGAAACGATCGAACTCGCACTCACCGCGGCGCAGACGGGCCATCTCGTCTTCGGCACGCTTCACACGCCGAGCGCGCCGAAGACTATTGACCGCATCATTGATGTGTTCCCCGCCGGCCAGCAGAATCAGGTGCGCTCGGGCCTCGCGGAGTCGCTCAAGGGCATCGTGGCGCAGAACCTTTTCAAACGCATAGACAAGCCCGGACGCTGTGCCGCACTCGAAATCCTCGTGGTGGACAGCCCGATCGCGAACCTCATCCGCGAGGGCAAGACGCACCAGATCACCGGCATGATGCAGGTCGGCAAGAAGAAGGGAAACCAGCCGCTGGACGACGCAATCATGGAGCTGCTTCGCGCGTCGAAAATTTCCCCCGAGGAGGCGTATGACAAAGCCATGGACAAGAAAAAATTCCGCGCGTTCATCAAGGACGCCGGCGACTGGGAGGACTAGCCGATGAAACGCGCCGAACTCGATGCCATCCTGACCGCCATGATGGACGTGGCACCGGGAATCTCGGATGTGAACTTCACGAGCGAGCGCCCTCCGCAGGTCGAGGCATTCGGCGTGCTCAAGACCGCGGACATCCCTCCGCACATCACGAGACTCACGCCGTTCCAGACGGAACGCATCGCGCTGAACATCATCGGCGGAGAGCGCCGCCTGCTCCGCGAACTCGCCGTCCGCGGCTCGTGCGACTGCGCATACATGGTGAATGAAAAGCTGCGCTTCCGTGTGAACATCTTCCGCCAGCGCAACCAGCTCGCGGTCGTCATGCGCAAAGCGCAGACCGAGATCCCGACGGTCCAGAGCCTCAGCCTTCCCACCGCGTTCAAGGACGTGGCCAAGGAAAAGACCGGGCTCATCCTCGTCACCGGAGCGACCGGCAGCGGCAAGACGACGACGCTCGCAGCGGTGCTCGACGAGATCAACCGGACACTGCCTGTGCATGTGGTGACGCTCGAAGATCCGATCGAATACCTGCATCCGCACAAGAAGGCGACGTTCAACCAGCGGGAACTCGGGCCGGACTTCGATGATTTCCCGAGCGGCCTCCGCGCCGCGATGCGCCAGGCGCCAAAGGTCATCTTCGTCGGTGAGATGCGCGACCGCGCGACGGTCGAGATCGCGATCACCGCGGCGGAGACCGGCCACCTCGTCCTTTCCACCATCCACACGATCAATGCCGGCCAGACCATCAACCGCATCCTCGGCATGTTCGATCGCGAGGAGGAGCCGCAGCTCCGGCTCAGGCTCGCGGACACGCTGCGATGGATCATTTCCCAGCGGCTGCTTCCGCGCATCGGCGGAGGACGCCAGCTCGTGCAGGAAATCATGGGCAGCAACCTGCGCACACGCGAGGCCATCCAGATGGGCGAAGGCGAAGGGCGCACATTTTACGACATTATCGAGCAGAGCCATACGTTCGGATGGGGCACGTTCGACCAGGCGATTGTCGCGGCTTTCGAAACGCGGAGAATCTCCGACGAGACCGCGCTGATCTATTCGACGAACAAGGGCAAGATGAGCCGCTACATTGACGACGCGAAGAAGCGTATGAACCTCGCGGAAGTGGACACCAGCGGCATGAAGCTCGACCTCGAATCCTTCGCCACCAGCCGATGAATGTCATCTCAGACCAGGAATTTCACCACCGGATAGACCTCTTCGAGCCGGGCGACACCACCGCGCTCATCTGCGTGGATGTGCCCGAAGTGCAGCGTCTCGTCGTGGAAAATCTCACCGAACTCGGATGCAAAATCCACACAGGCCTCTTCACCGAGGACATCCTGCTGAAGCTCCAGACGCACGCCTACGACATCGTGGTAATCGCCGAGCACTTCGGCGGCGGGGATCTCCAGAACAACCCAATCCTCGCCTCGACCCTCGAAATCCTGCCCGACCAGCGGCGCAACCAGATCATCGCGCTCGTCGGCTGCAGCGTTCATACCGACAGCGACATGGAGGCCTGGCAGCACAGCGTGAACCTCGTCGTGAACCTCGCCGACGTGCCGAACATCAAGCACGTCCTGCGACGTGCGATGGTGCGTAACCGCAGCTTCTACACGCCCTACACGGAAGCCCTCCGCGACGCGCAGCGGATCTGAAAGCGCGCATCCGTCGGGGAATCCGCAGACGCGCGTGAATCATCTGCGTTCATCCGCGTTCATCTGCGGTTGAAAACGCCAGCCGCACGTCCGCAGTCATGCGGAGATCCGATCCGACTTTTCGGAACACGACATTCTGCAGCCTCAGCGCATCACGCGTGCTGCCTGCACCGCGGCCCGCGATCGCATCCGGGCCGCCGCACAGCAGCGGCGCGAGGTAGAAATGCACACGATCCACCAGCCGTGCATCGAAGGCGGATCCGAGCAGCGCCCCCCCGCCCTCGATCATCACGCTCGTGCAGCCGCGCCTGCCAAGATCACGCAGCACGGCGCGCAGCGGCTTGCCGCGGAAGACAAGCGTGCGCCCGCGATGCGCGTCGGAAAAAAGATGCGCGTGCTTTGGCAAGCGGCCACCACGCGTGAGCACGACGCGCCACGGCTGCCTCGCCTCCGCGCCGCGCACACCGCGCACCGTGAGCCGCGGATTGTCCACGCGCACCGTGCCTGCGCCCACGAGGATCGCATCTGCCTGCGCGCGCAGCCGCATCGCATCCGCGCGTGATTTCTCACATGTGAGGCACGGGCCCTCGCCGGGCGGACGCGTGAGACGGCCATCGAGCGACAGGCCCGCCTTGGCGATCACCAGCGGCATCCCCGTCGCGATCCATTTGTTGAATCCCGCATTCATCGCCGCGCACTGCTCCGCGAGAATCCCCGCAGTCACAGCGACACCCGCCTTTTTCAAAACGGCAAACCCGCGGCCCGCGTGCTTCGGATTCGGATCGGTCGCACCGACGACGACGCGTGCGATCCCCGCTTCCGTGATCGCATCCGTGCAAGGCGGCGTGCGCCCGTGCGTGCAGCACGGCTCGAGCGTGACATAGATCGTCGCATCGCGCGCGAGAGCCGGCCGTTTCAGTGCGTGCAGAGCCTCGATCTCCGCATGCGGCCCGCCCGCGCAGCGGTGCCAGCCCTTCGCGATCACGCGGCCTCCCTTCACAATCACCGCGCCGACCGTGGGATTCGGCGACGTCCGCCCGATGCCCTTCGCCGCCTCGCGCAACGCGAGGCGCATGAATTTTTCATCGTCCGCAAGGTTCATGGATGCACTGCGTATCCGTGCCGCGCTCCAGCCGCAAGCCGGCACAAGACTTGAGCGGGCAGAGCGCGCGGCACATCCGACAGCCAGCCGCACCGCTCTCCTGCCCTTGCGCCTTGCGCCTTGCCGCACGCGCTCGCTTTACTCCGCGCCCTCAAATGCTGCCCGCCATCCTCACCACGCTACTCTGGAGCTGCTCCGCGATCTGCGCGGCGCGCTCCGCGAAAATCGTGGGCGGCGCGCCTGCAAACCTCGCGCGCATGATCGTCGGCGCGGCGCTGCTCGGGCTGTGCGCTCACACCGCCGGGCGTTCGCTGCTCGGCGGGCCGGCGCTGCCGTGGTTCATCTCGAGCGGCTTCATCGGCTTCGGGCTTGGCGACGTCGCGATGTTCGGCGCGATCGGGCGCATCGGCCCGCGGCTTACGATGCTACTCACGCACTGCCTCGCCGCGCCGCTCGCCGCGATCACCGAATGGCTGTGGCTCGGCACGAATCTCGGCTGGCAGGATATCGCCTGTGCCCTCGTGATCCTCGGCGGAGTCGCGCTCGCGCTCGCGCCGGATCGCGGCGCAAAAATCCCGCGCCGCACATTCTGGATCGGCGTGCTGTGCGGCCTCGGCTCCGCCGCGGGCCAGGGCTTCGGCAGCGTGCTCAGCAGGAAGGCGAGCGCGTTTTATCCCGCCACGCACGGAGTCGTCGAAGGCATGATCGGCGGTGCGACCGCAGCCTACGAACGCATCGTCCCCGGCATCCTCGTCGCACTCGCATTTTTCCTCCTCGCGCGACGCACCGCAGAAAAGCGCGAGCCGCGCGCATGGCCCCTCGCCTGGCCCTGGATCATCGGCAACGCGCTCGCCGGACCCAGCATCGGCGTGGCCGTCTATCAGTGGGGCGTGGCCACGACGCCGACAGGAATCCTCATGCCGATCGTCGCGACCGTGCCGGTGATCACGCAGTTCCTCGCATGGAAAATCGAGGGCCATCATCCCACGCGCCGCACGGTGCTCGGCGGCGTCATCGCCGTCGCCGGTGTCATCGCTCTCGCCGCGGCATCGGGAAACTTGAAACTCGGGTAGGATCCTCGCGCGCGATTTTTCAGCGCCGAAGTTTTGCTTTGAACGTCCGGCCCGCGGGAGCAGTCTCACAGCCGCCATGAAAAAACTCCTCTCCCTCCTCTGCTCGCTCGTCATCGCCACACACGTCTCGCTCGCTGCCGGCGGGTGGACGGACAACTACGAAAAAGCCCTCGCGCAGGCGAAGAGCGAAAAGAAGCTCGTGCTCCTAGATTTCACCGGCAGCGACTGGTGCGGGTGGTGCATCAAGCTCGACAAGGAGGTCTTTCAGAAGCCTGCCTTCAAGGCTTTCGCGAAGGACAACCTCGTGCCTGTGACGGTTGATTTCCCGCAAGGCAAGAAGCTGCCGAAGCACACGGCTGATCAGAATGCGAAGCTCAAAAAGGAACATCAGGTGAGCGGCTTCCCGACTATCGTGCTGCTCGATGCGGAGGGCAAAGTCATCAACAAGTGGGGCGGCTACTCGGAGAAGTTTTTCGACGAACTGAAGGCGAAGGTCCCGGGGAAGTCGGCGAAGTAAATCGTAGCCGCGAGGGCCAAAGGCCCGGCTCCATACCAGCCTGGGGCAGCGCCCCAGGTGGCCGGTGTTTGGAAATGCAAAGGGCTGAAAGCCTGTCCCATCGCGCGCACATGCGTTCATGGATCGGGCATTCAGCCCTCTTTCTGTTGTCGGCACGTATCCTGGGGCGTTGCCCCAGGCTGTTATGACATCGGGCCTTTGGCCCTCTGCACACTGATCGCCCACCGGTCCGGCAAGTTGCCGGATTTCGTCCGGCAATTGCGCTGCGTGATTCGATGATCAGCCTGCGCTTTCATGAGCGCGGCTACGGATTAGTAGCTCTTAGCAAAGATCACCCGGCGCGTGCTGGGGTTGCCGCTCCAGACGCATTTGCCGTCCTCATGCGGCGCGTCGAAAGGGATGCAGCGGATTGTGACTTTGAGCTGTTCCTTGATCTCCGCCTCGGTCTCGACGGTGCCATCCCAGTGCGCGGATGCGAAGCCGCCGTGGATCTCGGGCTTGTTCGGATTCTTCGCGGTGAAGAATGCGATGAAGTCTTCCTTCGTCTCGATCTTCACGGTGTGCGCGTCGCGGAGTTTTGTCGCGCGGTCGAGGAGTGAGTCGTGGATTTCCTGCAAGAGCGTGGCGATGCCTGCTATGAAATCCGCAGTCGCTGGAAATGTCTTTTCCTTGTGTCCGCGATCGCGACGGGCGACGGCGACGCTGCCTTTTTCCAAATCGCGCAGGCCGATCTCCACGCGCACGGGCACGCCTTTTTTGATCCACTCCCAGCTCTTAACGCCGCCGCCGAGGTCGCGCTTGTCCACATGCACGCGCACGGGCTCGCCGCCGAAGGTTTGTTTGCGAAGTTCCGCAGCGAGCGCGTCGCACGCGGGGAGGACGGTGTCGCGCATCTCGGGCTTCGGCGTGATGGGGACGATGACGATCTGCTCGGGCGCTACGCGCGGCGGGAGCACCGCGCCGTCGTCATCCGCGTGCGCCATGATGACGGTGCCGACGAGCCGCGTGCTCACGCCCCAGGACGTGGTCCACGCATACTCGTGCTTGTTCTCGCGCGAGATGAACTTGATCTCGCTCGCCTTCGCAAAATTTTGCCCGAGAAAGTGCGACGTGCCGGCCTGGATCGCCTTCCGATCCTGCACCATCGCCTCGATGCACAGCGTCTCGACCGCGCCGGGGAAACGCTCGCCCGCGCTTTTTTCGCCTGTGAAAACCGGCAGCGCCAGCCAGTCGCGCGCGAAGGTCTCATACACGCGCAGGATCAGCATCGTCTCCTCGCGCGCCTCCTTTTCCGTCTCATGCGCAGTGTGGCCTTCCTGCCAGAGAAATTCCGCCGTGCGCAGAAAAACGCGCGGGCGCATTTCCCATCGGACGACGTTCGCCCACTGGTTGATCAAAATTGGCAGGTCGCGATACGACTGCACCCACTTCGCGTAGCTCGCGCCGATGATCGTCTCGCTCGTCGGACGGATCACGAGCGGTTCCGCGAGCTGCGATGCGGGCGCGGGCCGCAGGCCGCCCTTGCCGTCAGACTCCAAGCGGTGATGCGTCACCACCGCGCATTCCTTCGCGAAGCCTTCGACGTGCGCGGCCTCCTTCGCGAGATACGAGAGCGGGATGAAGAGCGGAAAATACGCGTTCCGGTGGCCGGTCGCCTTGAACATTCCATCCAGCGCGCGCTGCATATTCTCCCAGATGCCGTAGCCCCAGGGTTTGATCACCATGCATCCGCGCACGTCGGAATTCTCCGCGAGGTCCGCCGCGCGGACGACCTGCTGATACCACTCGGGAAAGTCCTGTTCGCGTGTGGGGGTGATGGCTGTCTGTGGCTGGCTCATGTTTTAAAAAGTGAAAGGGCGCGGAAGCTAGAGGGCGCGGCGGGTGCGTGCAAGCGCAGCCGATGTAGCCGCGCTTGTGAAAGCGCGGGCTGTTCGAATGACACAGCGCAAGCGCCGCCGGGCAAACGCCGCGCAGTGAGCCCGCTACGACGGCTGACACGCCAACCATGGCTCCTGCAATCCCATCCGCGCGACGTGCTCCTCGATGAACACGCGATCGACATCGGTGCAGACGAGCACGCTGCGAATATCATTCAGATGCTTCGTGATGGCGCTGCCGCCCTCGCGAAAATGCTCCAGCTTGCGGATGATGACGAGTTCCGGCGGCGAGAACCACACGGGCATCCCGTCGAGTTCGACGCAGCGACGGTTCGCAAAGCCCCATAGTTCGAGCGGATCGCGGGAACGGATATAGCAGTCGGCGCGGAAGCCTGTCTCGTGATGCAGCAAATTGAAGTGCCCGCGATCCGCGCGGGCTGATTCCTCGATCGCGACTTCCAGCGACGGACGGTAAAATTCCTCCTCGGGAAATTCGGCCAGCAATTTTTTCGCATTCCCCGGCGTGAGCGCGATAACAATATCCACATCGTTCGTGTGGCGGATTTCACCATACGTGATGGTCGCGACCGACCCCGTGATCATGTAGCGCACGGCCGAAGCGTTCAGCCGCGGGATGAAGATCTGAAGCGGATCATGTTCGGCCATTGGTCGTGAGGCGACGCATCTCATTCGCAATTTCCTCATCCGTCCAGTCCGGGTGCTGCTGACGCAGCGCGGCACGTTTCAATCGGCGTCCCGAACGGATGAAGCCCATGCCAACGGCAAGTCGCTGCGCAAACGACATGGCACGGATCGCACGCACTTGCACGGCGGGCATCGGCTCATTCAAGCCGTATGCTGTGGCATGGTTCGTCGGGAGATTCATCCGCGCACCCTACACCCGCGGACGCTGACAACCAAAACGAAACTTGCGCCGCGCATCGCTCACAGCACCTCCACCACGACGGCGGTCGTGTTGTCGCGCCCGGATTGCTCGACCGCGGCGCGCACGAGGCGCTGCGCCGGATCGGGCGTGCCGGGCGTGCGGATGCATTCGGCGATCGCGTGGTCGAAGAGGCCGTCCACCACGCCGTCGGTGCAGAGCACGAAGGTGTCGCCTTTTTCAAATGCGACCGCGCCGACCTGCGGATCCACGAATTGGTTCCCGCCGCCGAGCGCCTTTTGCAGGCGGTTTCGCGCGGGGTGGTTGCGTGCCTCGTATTCGGAGAGCCGGCCGTTGCGCCGAAGCCAGCCTACGAATGTGTCGTCCTCGGTGATCTGCTTCATCCCACCCGATGCCGGGAGGTAGTAGATGCGACTGTCGCCGACGTGCGCGAAGACCATCCGCCCCGGCGTGAACCAGCACAGGCTCAGCGTCGCACCCATGCCGCGGCATTCCTCGTAGCTCTCGCCGAGGTGGGTGATGGCGCGGTGAATCTGTGTGAAAAGTTCCGCAAGCACGTCGGGGCGACCGGAGCTGATTCCCGCGGCGGCCTGCTTGAACGCACGCGGCATGAGGCGCGTGATTTTTTCCACCGTGATGCGGCTGGCAAATTCGCCGGCCATCGCGCCACCCACGCCGTCGCTCACGGCGAACGCCATGTCCGCGCTGTCCAGTGACGCCTCGCCGAGTTTCCCGAGCAGTCGGACTTCACGCGCGTCGAACTGCACGCCGAGGAACGAGTCCTCGTTGTTCTTGCGCACCTTGCCGCAATCCGAGAGGGCGGACCAGCGCAGGCACACGGCGTTGGAAATATCATGATGAGGGTGCATTCGGGCGGGGCATTGGATGTTGGACGTTGGACGTTGAGCCCCGCGCAGCCGCGTGGCGATTCGGAACGGGCGTCGTGATTTCGGAACGCGCCTGCGGCGGACTCAGCTTCAAACATCAAACGTTTAACGCCAAACTTCAAAATCGGTCACTGCGGCATGTCAGGCTTCTTGTCGGCATCCGCGAGGATCGTGGCGAATTCAAAATCAATCACACAGAACCGTCCATCGGACTTGCGGTATGTGATGTTTCGCATTTCTGCGTCGTCGTGGCGCACGCCGTATTTTTCCAACTGCGCAAAAATCTCGTCGCGCCGCACATCGTCGAGATGCTCGACGCGCGAGCCGCAGTTCGTCGTCACGATGCGGAGTTCCTCCGGATCGGCTTCGATGAGCCGCGGCACAAACAGGCACCCCCGATCCTCGAGGTGCCGCAGCACGCGCACCTCATTTGCAAAACGCTCCTCCGCCTTCGGCCCGCGGAACGTCTTGAAGACGCGGCCATCGTAGCCGATTCGCACCAGCGCCCGCAGAGTGTCCTTCACGTCACGCATGTCCCGGCAGCGTGCGCTTCCCGCACCGCGGAGCAAGCCCGAAACGGTGACGAATTTTTGTGCATCGCGGGCCTTGACCGGCGAACCCATTTTGGTGGTATCTCTCCTGCTGTCTCAAATTTGGCATTCCATTTGCTCATTTCTGAGACGCGCCCAAACCCATCCCCGTAACGGGGAAAAAACCAACAAAACGGCGGTCATAATTTGCGCAGACCGCTCAAAAACAGACAACAACCAACACCACAATGGCGAAGTACAAACTCGAATACATCTGGCTCGACGGCTACGAGCCCGTCCCCAACCTCCGCGGCAAAACGCAAATCAAGGAATTCTCCAGCTTCCCTAAGCTCGAAGAACTCCCGATGTGGGGCTTTGACGGCAGCTCGACCCGGCAGGCCGAAGGAAAAAGCTCCGACTGCATGCTCAAGCCCGTCGCCGTCTTCCCGGACAGCACGAAAAAGAACGGCGTGCTCGTCATGTGCGAAGTCATGATGCCCGACGGCAAGACCCCGCACCCCTCGAATTCCCGCGCAGGCATCCTCGATGACCCCGGCGCATGGTTCGGATTCGAGCAGGAATATTTCCTCTACCAGGACGGCGCGCCCCTCGGCTTCCCGGCTGGTGGCAATTTCCCGCCGCCGCAGGGCGAATACTACACCGGCGTCGGATTCAAGAACGTCGGCGACATCGCCCGCGAGATCGTGGACACGCACCTGGACCTCTGCCTCGATGCCGGCATCAACCACGAAGGCATCAACGCCGAAGTGGCCAAAGGCCAGTGGGAATTCCAGATCTTCGGAAAAGGCTCCAAGCGTGCCGCCGACGAAATGTGGATCGCCCGCTACCTCCTCATCCGCCTCTGCGAAAAATACGGCGTGGACGTGAACTTCCACTGCAAACCACTCGGCAAGGACGTGGACTGGAACGGCTCCGGCATGCACGCAAACTTCTCCACCGAGCACATGCGCACCGTCGGCGGCAAGGAATACTTCGAGGCCCTCATGGGCGCGTTCGACAAGTACAAGAACGAGCACATCGCCGTTTACGGCCCCGACAACCACCTGCGCCTCACCGGCCTCCACGAGACCCAGTCCATTGATAAATTCAACTACGGCATCGCCAACCGCGGCGCATCCGTGCGCGTCCCGCACAGCTTCGTGAACAACGGCTACAAAGGCTACCTCGAAGACCGCCGTCCGAACTCACAGGGCGACCCGTACCAGATCGCCAGCCGCATCCTGCAGACGATCGCCACGGTCCCCACCAAGTAAGGCCCGCGTCCTGCTAAACTAGGACCCACACCTTTAATCGGGGCTCTGCGAAGCCCCAAAGGTTCCAACAGAAACGCCGTCCCGCTCGCCGGGGCGGCGTTTCTTTTTTGGAAAAGTGCCCCCCATCGCATCCCTCCGCCATCCGGCTGCAACTGGCCAACGCAGCCCTCGCAGGGATACCCATCCCGGAACCGCGCAATGCGGGCAACCCGCGGCGTAACGCGGACAATCCTCTCCTCCGTCTCCCCTCGGCAGCCAATCGAAGCTATGCAGGCACCGCGCCCGAGCAGTTCCACAAATAGGATAGCCGGGCTCCGGATTCCGAGTTTCGCGGCGCGTTTCCCGGTGGAACGCGACCTCCGGGCGCGTTTCCCGGATGGAATGCTTGCGCCACGCCGAAGAAGCGTGCCCGGAGGTCACGCTCCACCGGCGCTCCGCGCCTCCATCCCCAGGACTCTCAAGTGCCAATCCCAACCTCAGACTACGGCCAGAGCTTTTCTTGAAATGCTATTGACGATACCGGCCGCCAGCGGGCGCACATCCATGAACGAGGCAGAGACGACCGCAGGCATGGGGCGTCGCTGTCGGCCCAGCTTCGCGCGGGCGCGCGGGCGGGCGAGCGCGCACGCGCGCAGGGGGGGCGCGCGCGCATGCGCGCACATGCGTGCCCCCGCGCGCACGCGCGCACGCGCGCGAGGCTGAGCCTACCAAATACGCCGTGATCAGCAAACCGGATAGGCCATGAGACCTTGGATCTTGGATGTTGGACGTTCGAAGCCCCCATCCGCCTCCGCCCTTACCTCCCCGCCGCCAGCGCATCCAGCGGACTCTGAATCCCAAAGCTCGGCTTCAGATACCGCATCGTCGTCTCCAGTTTCCCGTGCCCGAGCACCTCCTGCAAATCCCGCGCGGGCGCACCGGACGCGTGCGCGTGCGTCGCATAGCTGTGCCGCAACACATGCGGCGTCACCCGCACCGCGATCCCCGCCTTCGCCGCCGCCGCGCGCACCGCGCGTTGGATCGTCACCTCGTGGAGCCGCCAGCGGATACGCTCGCCCGTGCGCGGATGCCTGGACGGCGCGTGGGCCGGGAAAACCCACGCCCACGGCTCCTGCATCGCCGCCTTGGGATACTTCGCCGCCAGCAGCGTCGGCATCGCCACCGGCAGGCCGGACTCGGCATCGCTTTTCAAAACGGCGCGCGCCACCCGGAGTTGAGCCTCCATCTCGCCCAGTACGCATTGCGGCAGCGGCACCACACGATCCTTGTTCCCCTTCGCCGAACGGATGGTGAGCCGCGCCCCGTCGAGATCCACATCCTTGATTCGCAATTCCAGCGGCTCGCTCACCCTCAGCCCGCAGCCGTAAAGCAGGCGGCCGACGAGGCACGCCGTCGCATCCGCCACCTCCGGCATCGCGGAAAGCAATGCACGCACCTCATCCACGCTCAACGCTTCGCGCACCGTCGCAGGCCGCCTCACCCGCAGCGCATCCACCGTCCCCAGCGGCGTCCCGAGGACGTCCTTGTAAAGAAAGGCAATGGCATTCAGCGCCTGATTCTGCGTCGCCGCCGCCACATCCCGCTGCGCAAGGCCGGTGAGGAAAGCCTCTGCCTTTTTTTCGCTCGGCCAAGCCGTCGGATACTTCGGCAGCGCCCTGATATACGACTGAGCCCACGACCGGTAACTTTTCTCTGTCGCGTAGCTGAGATGCTTCACGCGGCATTTTTCAGAGAGGATTTGCAAAACTTCAGGGGCTTTCATCGCAATCGTGTCGTGTAGCGGGGGTGTCAGCTACACGACAGGAAAAATCTCAATTATTTTTTCGTCATGCTCGGAATGCTCTGGACACGGTTTTACCCTCCCGCTACACGACACCAATGCACGCGGCCCAACTCCATTTCAGCCATCCAACAGGGGAAAACCCCGGCATCCCCTACCCCAGCTACGCGACAGGCCGTAAATCCGTGTCGTATAATCAGTAGTTAGGGTGCTCCGATCGTCGCCCTCAATTCCAAATCAGCCCAAATCCAAACCCACAAAACAGATGACCGATAATCAACTCAAAACGCTGGCCGAGACAGTAATTGAAGACGGAGCCCACCTAGACCAAATGATCCAGATCGTTTCCTTGCTCATCAAACACATCACACACGACGAGAAGGCAGATGCTTGGAAAGCAGAGCTAGAATCTTTGCTTGAATCTCAAACAAGCGAGGTCCAGCGTCGCGCGTCGCGGCGAGTTCTTTTAGCAGAGTATTTTCAGATCGTTTCATAGGCAAAGCATCTCAGAAACCCCATAAAATGGCAAACGTAGTCCGAGGCATTTTCTTGATTCTGCTGGGTCTGTTTTTCTTTGCACAGGGAATGAAGCCTCGTAATGATTTCCGTCTATTGATCGGCGGTTTTGCGCTCGTCGCAGGAGTTATTGAGTTATTCAGGGAGGACAAAAAAGATCCTAAATGATCGCAAGTCACGCCCAATCGCACCCTAACCATGCGCTGCAGCGAACACCGGACATGGCCGTTCCGATCAGATGCCCGGCTCAAATCCTGCCGGCTCAGTCACGGAAATCTGCGGAGACAGATTCCGCGCCTTCGCCTCGCTCCGCCCTGCTCAATTGACCGGCCCCCGGCCCGGAGTCGCTGAGCTTGGGGTCGTTAGGCGACTACACCCAACGCAAACCCGAAACACAGCAATGATGGAATACAGCTCATTCATGGTCCCGTGGAACGCCATTTTCGGCCTCTTCAGCGGGAGCGCCGTTGTCGCGATGGTCGCGCTTGCTTTTCTCCTCAATAAGTCCCAAGGCAAGCTTCTTACCTTAGACCCCCATTGCACGAACGAGACTTTTTGGACATCCCTCATCGTCACCGGTATCTGCAGCATCATTCTCGTCCTGATTTTGCAGGTCGTCGCCAACTTCGCTTTCAACATCGCCTTTGCTGGCGGCGCTTACACACGCGGCACTATTCAGCTTGCCAGGAGCTTGGAGCACTCCAAGGGCGGCCTTGCGATTCTAGTCGTCACAATCTTGGTCGGCGGTGGTTACGCGTTTTCGTTCGCGGACGTTTCTTTTACGACACATCTTTTCTCATGCACCATTGGTATTGGATTCCTTGAGGAGAGCGCCAAGTGCTTGGCAGCGTTGCTCGTGTTCGCTGGGTTTTATCGCCAGCACGGGTTTCGTTATTCTCTCACGCCATTTGTTGTCGCTGGACTCGGATTCGGAGGTGGCGAGGCATTGCACTACTTTGGCACTTACAACATGATCGAGTCCGGCTTTGCTACTTACATCATCCGCGCTTGGTGGTGCGTCCCTCTTCACGCCGCTTGGGCGCTCATCGCCGGCGAGCGCATCGTCCGCCGCTTCAACGGCGTTCCCGACATTGGAAAGCTCAAAGGAAACGACTACGTCGCCTTAGTCGGATGCTTGTTTCCTTCCATAGCCTTGCATGGCGTTTACGATGCTTTCTGCTTCCACGATATTTTTCTGTCGTGGGGTGTCGGCATCGCGTCCCTTGTTTGGGCTTTCTCCATTCTCGCTCGCCCGAAAGACCAATTCTATGCGAAGAACGTGGCCTAACCATGCGCTGCAGGGAACGGTTGCGACTCACGGCCCGAGCTTCCGCCGCCGCCTTTCCGCCCGCCATGCAGGTGCCGCGCCGCACTCCGCGGTTGCTGAGGTTGGGGTCGTTAGGCGACATATCACGCACATCCGTGGTCGCTGATGGTGCCGTTCGACAATAAAACCCGCATATGAGCCACCCTCTGCGTCCCTCATTTGAGAAAGACCTTGAGGATTCCCTTCTGTTTCTCAAGGAGGTCCTTATCGTTGCATGGCGGTTCAATCCTGCTGGCATTGCCGCATACGCATGCGGCCAGCTTTTCGAGTCGATTTCTGATTCTACACCGAATGACCAAAAAGCGGGGATGGTAGCAGAAGTTCTCGGGAACATCGAAATTGTTCCTGTCGAAACATTCGAGAAGGATTTCAGCGCTGGGATTGCCGAGGTCTGCAAAGGAATCGCCTCTGAAGTAATCAAATCCGCAATCAAAGAGTATCCCCAAATCGAAAGCTTTTTGCGCGATAGCGTCGGAACAGAAGAAGCTGCTATTACCTCATCGTTTACGCGAATGACGATGACAGCCGTAACGAAGCAACGAGATCACTACCAACAACTTCACGCATATTATTCACAACTCATCGACTTTTTACCGCGATACACCGCCATCATGACCCGGATCGGCTTCCTCGACGGCGTTCTGGGCTTCGCAGCAGGTTTTTTCGGCGGCTATATCGGGGCGGTAGGAGCAGAAGCTTGGGGAAACTGGCGCAACTCGAATGACCAAGAATTTTCTCAGAAGTTTGGGAATGCTTTTGAGCAATTCGCACAAGCCTGCTTCAACTACACTGCACAAGGCGAGCAATCACTTTCGCTAGTTTTTGACCGACTGATGGACGAAGTCCGACGGGTTCATTATCGACTTTTTGACTGCTATGAACAACTGGCTGAGGCTGGTTGGTCCATTGAGCCACTTTACCAGCGTTACAGAACTATGGAGGACCCGCTTGATGACGCTACGAAGCAACTGTTTGAGATTGCCCTAAACAATCTTGAGGAAAATCGTAGTGTCCATTATCGAACCATCGAAAACATCCGGGATATTATGGGACTGGGAACCATTGGCAAACCCAAATGACGCCTAACCATGCGCTGCAGCGAACCGCGACCCTGGCGTTCAGTTACCGATGCGCGGCTGTGACTTCGACCGGCTCAGTCACGGCATGTGCTCCCACCACGAAGCCCAGCACATGCCGCGCCTTCGCCTCGCGCCGTTTCGCGCACCCGCGCGCTCCCGGGTCGCGGTCGCTGAGCTTGGGGTCGTTGATATGGCTGTCTTGTTGGCAAGAGAAAAATTGGGGTTCTTCATTGCTTGGTTAAAGTAATGCTGCGTGGCTAGTTTGAGAACC
>Ga0209596_1000523_pt1 | contig 35391 bp, 47 predicted proteins | sample M_130807_MF_Meta_FD_187314 | JGI IMG/M metagenome (GOLD analysis project Ga0209596, IMG submission 187314) | Freshwater microbial communities from Lake Montjoie, Canada to study carbon cycling - M_130807_MF_MetaG (SPAdes) (version 2) | ecosystem: Environmental > Aquatic > Freshwater > Lake... | reverse complement strand
TCGCCAGGTAATCGTTGAAAATCTGCACGGCTTCCAATTTGTCGGAAATGAAGATTTCAAACGCCCGCGCCGCCTTTTCAATCGTGGTCCCGTAATACGCTTTGCTGCGCGTGCTGTCGAGCTTGTCGCTTCTCTTGGCGAATGTCCCGACCGATAACACGCCGCGCAACTTGGCGAACGCCACGAACAATTCCGGGCGCAACGTTCCCCCATTCGACAGCGTGGTGGCATACGCGCCGACGCCCGCGCCGGATTGCTTGGCGAGGTAATTGTCAACGGCGTGAAACCATTCGTGCGCGAGCGAACCCGGCCCGCGCGTTTTCGTGATGTTTATCACGACCTGCACCGGCTCATAATGCGCGATGGCATCCCCGCCGCGCCCCCGCGCGCCAAACGCCAGGCCAAGCGAACCGCCAAGAGACAAGGCGCGCGGCGATATTTGCAACGCCTGCGCCATATCTAAAAGCGCGTCGTGGCATTCGTTCAAATCCGATTGCCGCCGATCCGCTTCAACATAATTGCCAAACTGCACGCCGCGAAATCCGAACGTTTCAAGAAACATTTCCGGCGATACGTTCCCCGCACGGCGCGCGATGCCCAGGCGCGGCAAGTTCGCCGCCTTTCTCAACTGCGGCGCGGCGGATAGCTTTGCCCAGGTTGCGAGCAATTCCGCTTTGCCGGCGTCTAAAAACTCCCGCGCCTCTTTTGGCGTCTTAAAACCCTCTTTAATGCGGACAACCCCGCGCGCGGCTTTCTTGCCTATGAAAACGGAAGCCGTCCGGCGCTCGGAATAAATCGAGAAACGAACCTCCCGCCCCGGCGCGGCCTCGTCCATTTCGCCGGCGACCTGGTTTTTTAGACTGGCGAAAACCTCCAGCCAAGCGGCGGCGCGGTCTTGGTTCTTTGATTCAAACAGCCATCGCCCGCCGTTGCTCGCCCAGGTTACGCGCTCCATGCACCGATCTCCGGGCTCGCCGGGCAAATACCGCTCGCCGCTTTTAATCTCCCAACCATCGGCCCGCGTAAAAAGCGGATAACCGAGCGCGCGATATAATTTAACCTTTTCGGCTACATCCCCGCCGACACCGGCGCAAATTTCATCGAGGCGAGCCGCCGACACTTTGAACCCCTCCGCGATCATCTTCTGCGCTACACCGTGGCAAATCGTGACAAGTTCGCCCCACCGCTTCAGCTTCCATGCGTTGCGCGGCTTGGCAGGTATTAAATCGCGGACGGCGCAAACCACGGCGAGATTGTCAGGGCAAGCGCCCTTTTCAATCGCCGCCGCGTAATCTGGCGCGGGAAAGTTTTTCGCCAGCGTGAAATCTGCAAAGCCCGCCGGCAATTCCGCTTTCATGGTGTCGGCGTATTGTGTCCAGGTATCTTTGCGAGCGCCCGCGATTTTCTGCCCGAAGTCTTGAATTGAATTCACAGAGCACCCCTTGTCTTGTCGAGAACTCCATGCACCGCTATCAGCGCATCATTCACCGCTATCAGCGCATTGTCTGACAACTTGCCATGCAATCTTGCCATGCCGATAACGTCCTCGCATTTATTCAACGCCGCGACCAATTCAGCGAATAAATTGTGATGTTTAACCAGTTCCTCGGCGTTCCGGCAATCGTCGCACGTTGCGATTATGTCGCCGTGACTGTCCACGATGTCACCGGCCATTGATTGCCCCGCGCACACTGCGGATAATTCCCCCAGCCTGGTTTTAATATCTGCGGTTTGAACTGTAGTTTTCATTTTGTTTAGTGTTGCGAGTTTTTCGCCCCGCCGGGCTTAACTGCAAACACAATATCACAAGCCGCTTGCGTTTCAACAGTTAATTTCAACGCCAGCGAAAACACCTTGCAAACATTGGAGAAAACAAAGAAAATAGTTTTACACAAGCCGCAAACTCAAGCCGCTTGCGGTATTCTAGTGCAATAAAAAGCGCGCCCAGTAATCGAGCGCGCAACGTGGTCAGATCTGGCAATGAATATCAGCCCGGCGGAACGTCGCCAGCCTTGCCCGGCTTGCCGGCCCAGTTGTCGATCCGCTTGCGCGCCCTGGGCAGCTTGGCCAACCGCGCATAATGAGCCGCCGGCCTCCGCTTGGCCTCGCCCGTTCCCGCCGCCCCGCCACGTCCGCCTATCTCCGCCAGATATTTCCTCGCCGCTTCATTCATTCCGTCACCTTAACTCAAGCCGCTTGCCACGTCAAGCCCCCCCCCATGTAAAGGATACCGCGCCCCAAAACCCCCCGATGTAGTTACCGAACCCCAATCGTTTTTCGTGATTGTGCTTTTTTTGTGTTGTTACACAGAAAAACACAGAGATTTTACCCAATGAAACAAGCCTTTTTGTGCTCGCATTCTGCCGATTTGCAAAGAATTAAGCCGCAATCCGCTCAAATAAATCAATGGTATCAATGCTTTTGAGATTGTGCGCGATGGTTTGACTACTCTGCGTTTGTGATGAAAAGATTCCTGCCCATTATTTTTGGCGTGCTCGCGATCGCCTCGGCCCGTGCCGAGACATTGACTAATGTGTTCACGCAACAATCCGTCAATGGCACAAACAACAGCAGCACAAACACCCTCGGCGCATACGTCCCGGCGACCGTCTATTTCGTGGAGAACCAAGGGCTATCCAACACCAACGCCGCCACGCTGAATGCCCAGGCCACGCTTGACGGCTCCAACTGGTTCACCTACGCCACATTCAAACATCCGCAGACCAATGCCGGCGTCGTGGACACCTTCACCGCCAATCCCAATCCGCTGACGATCTACCGCCGCGTGCAGATTGTCACCACCAACGCCGTCACCATTTCCGTAAAACAAAAGGTGGACTGATGAGCGTTGTCCTCGCCACTTGCGAACTGGACGCTTCATCCCTCGAACGGACAATCCCGATGATTGCCGCATTCGGCACTCGCACCGTTCAGCAGCAATGCGTCACCAGCGCCGCATTCATTTGTTTCCGCGCGCAGGATCTAACCCGTGCAGCCGACATTGGGCGGATGGATTCGGAACTCGAAGTGACCGTCACGCCGAAACTTTCCACGCGGGGTAAACGCAAAGGACTCCCGCTGATGTCAGGAAAGAAAAATGTCGCCGTTCCAGACCAATCGGTAGCAATGATGATTGCCATTTCCAGACTTCATCCAAATTCCAAATACAGCATCAGCACAGGCAACCGATGGCCGGTTGCCATGCCGAACACCGAAGGACGCGCCGCGTTCTTCGACTTCATGGCCAAGGTCGCCGCCAGAATGGTTTCCGCCAGGCATTCATCCGCCAACTACCTTCAGCACGGCTGGCAACCGGCCATTTCCAAAGCCATTAGCAACCCGCTTTACCGATATTTCCGGGGCGGGCCATCGCGCGCCGAAATGAAATCCAACCCAAACCCGCTGAACACGATGGATCACAACCAGCTCGGCGGCATTACCATAAACCTTGCGGCGGATGGCTGCGTTGTAACCGCCGAAAACAACGTCGGCGACAACGGTAAATCTTCCGTGCTCAACGAAAAGCACCGCAACGCGCTCGTCCGCTACGGCGCCCCGGCGCTTCAACAGGCTATTGACGAAGAAACCTCCGCCATGCTTGCCGAAATCCAGCGCAGATGGGATGCCGGCAAGCGACCGATTGAAGCCATGCTCAACTGACTTTTGACTTTTCGCCATTGTGAATGGCAAATATCCGATCCAAGAACGACCGCGCCGTAGTCGCCTATCTCAAGCCCATCGTCCTGGCGGTCAATCCTCTGGCGAAAATCTACGTCTGCAACCATTCCGGCGACCGCGATGAATCCAACGGCATTGTTGACGTGGTGACATCCCAAGGCCCGGAGGACCCGCCATTCACCGGCAACCACATCCTAAACGTCCGCATCCGCATCGCCCATCACGCTGCCAACCAGCCCGGACAGACCAATCTCGATGCGAACCGCCTCGCCCTCGATGCAATGGTGGACGCCGCGTTTGACGCCATGCACATCAGCGACAACGGCTGCAACTACCAAGCCACCGCCACGCTCATCACCGCCGCCGGCCGCGCCCTTGCCACCACCGGAACCGCACAGGAACAGACCAACAACGCAGACATGGCCGCCTACACCTGCCAATTCGTGCAAGGATTCACCTACGTCGGCGCACCGGAGGACGGCGAAAAATCCGTTTCCTTCGTGGAACTGATGAACCTGCAAATGCGCGCCTGCCCGTCCAACGTGGATTGACTTTATGAAACCATCGCCCCTCGCCGCCCGCCCCTCGCCTTCGGTAAAATCCGAACTCGCCGAGCAACCCATCGCCGCCGCTATTGCGACCGGATTGAATTACAACATTTCATTCGAGGATTCACGCGAAGGCGTCATCGAAGCCGTCCGAAACAGCCGCGTCATACCGCTCTGCGATCAGGAAAGCATCATCGCCAGAGTCCAGGCTGTTCCCGAAGGCGTCAAAACTGTCTGCGTTGCCGCCGTCTGCCACCCGCACAAAGACGGAAGCAACTGCACATTCACCGTCTGGTGAGTTGACTAGGTTCGTTTTTTGCATGGCGAAAGCAGTTGAAAAGACCGAGGACGACCGCAAAGCGGCAATTCAGGCTTATTACGACGCCACCGACCGCAAGTCCAAGGGCGAAATCGTAAAGAAATACCCGTTCCTCGCAGAAATCTTTTCCGCAGCAAACCACGACCACTAAAAATTTATGGCAACACTCACAGTTCGCGGCAAAGCATCACTCTCCGGTAGCACCGCCACGTTTGACGTGATTCTCTACCCGGTGCAGCAATCCATGAAAGCCTCGCAAGCCTTCGACGAGGAAATCATCAAGGATGCCGTCGGGCAGGACGCCGCATGGCTCGCCCGCAACGAACATTACATGGGCGACGTAGCCATGAAACTCATCGGCGACACCGCCGCGCACGCACAGGCCGGCGCCGCGTTCCTTGGGCCTCTCGCCAAAGTAACCATTACAAGCTGCCTTTGCGACCTTTGGAACACCACATGGCAGGTCGTGGCCGGCGGCGACGTTGGGCTGAACAACGACAAGGTTGGAGACATATCTTTCAAGCTCCGCAGGTATGCAGACGCCACACAGAACACGCTCGCGGCGACAACGCCCACATAAAATGTGCATGAACTACTTTTTTGCGATGCACTCCGGCCAGCGCCAGTTTGCATTCTGAATCTTCCGTTGACCGGGTATTCACTCGGCCACGAAGTTCTTTTGTTCCGCCGCCGAAACGCCCTGCTCGTTTCGTCACCGGCGGAATTTTCGCGTCTTGAAACATGGCAAAAGATTCACGCGCTACGCGAAGCCATCTGGATTTGCGCAGACACTTACAGCGCGCGAGATCGCTTTGAGCGGCCATCCATCTTTGCATTTGGTTTCAGGTGGAACGAATTCAAGCGCCGGCGATGGATTGCCCGCCTGAAAAATTTCCTGCCGGAAGATTACGCGCTCGCTGAAGCGGAATTTCGCAACTACATCGCCGCCGCCCACGCATTCCCGCCCACGCCGAGCAGCCACGCCGCCAGCGTGCTTTACGAAAAGGATGGCGATGCCGGCGGACGCGCCTTCGGCCAGCCGCTTGCCCTCACGCTTTACCAGTTCGTGCTTACATTGCCGCCGAGCGAACGTCCCCGCTGCGCCTGGGACTTTGATTTCGCCCGTGCCGTCTGGCTTTACTTTGGACACGCCGAACTCGAAGGCGGCTATCGCATCGAGAACTGGAAAGAGCGACAGGTTCAGGTTGAGCGCGACCAATTCGAGCGGGAAATTGCCGAAGAAAAAGCCGCCGCCGTAAATGCGCCCATCGCCCATCGCCCATCGCCTGAATCTGGCATTGCTACCGCCATTCCCGCTGACTTGAAAGGAGAATCCTGATGCCCGGACTAATCTTCACACTCGGCGGCAAGCTCGATCCTTCCTACAAAGGCGCGCTCGCGCAATCCGTAACAGAAGCCAAGGCTGCGGCGCTACAGATTCAGCGCGCCAAAGTAACCGAGGCAGTGTATCAAGCTAGGCTTTTGCAACAAGGCGGCATGGCGGCGGAGATTGCCCAAGAAGGAATCAAAGTCCAAAAGGAAAAACTGCGTCTGCTTGAGGAAGAATTTAACGTAGTAAAGCGAGTTAATGCGGAGAAAGCATCGGAAGCGGCGATTGAACGAACCCGATTGACATACTCCGAAGCCACCCGCGCAACGAGTCTTTCGCCGGAAATGATTGCACAACGGCGGGCTGACATCCTCGCACGAAACGCCGCTCGTTCGTCGTCGCTCACCTACTCTGAAGCTCCACGCGCAACATTCTTTTCGCAAGACGCCATTGACGAACGGCGCGACCTTCGCAGAGCACAACTTCGCCGTCATGCGGGGATGACATATTCCGAAGCTCCCGTCGCCACGAATATGACGGCGCGGCTCGCAGGGTTGCGCGCAGGATTGGCCGGCGGCGGTGCCGGCGCAGAAGCCGCCCGCGCACAAATCCGCGCATTGGCACAAGCCGGAGCGGTTGCAGGCGCCGCCGCCGGCGGCAACTTCATGTCGCGGTTTATGGCATCCATGCACGGCACCGGAAGCGGTGGCGCGGCGCAGCTTGTCCACGTTTTTCGCGCTACATTCGACTCGCTCGCCAGCGGCATGAATCCACTTCGGGTTTTGTTGCAACAGGGACCGCAGGCGTTCCAAGCCATGACCAGCATGACGGGCGGTTTCTTGCGGGTCATATTGGCCGTTGGCGGACCGCTCATCGCCATCGGCGGCATCATCGGCGGCATCGTGATTTATTTCACCCGCGTCAACAAATTGGCCGAGGCCCTTAAAACGACAGTTGACCGAATCTTCAATGCCGACCACATCGCCAAATACCTGCAAAAAGTTCAGGAAATAAATCAGGCGCAACTCGACATCGCCACATCCCTGCGTTCACAGGCCGAGGCTTACGATTCCGTCCACGAACGCGCCGAGCGGATGCGCGATTTGGTCAAAGAACAATACGATTACGAGCGCAAGAAACTTGAAGTCCTCAAAGAAAACGAACTCGCACAGGCAACCACCGCCGCCCAACGCGAAGCCATCGAGAAAAAATATGCAGCCCTCGGCATTCAACTCAACAAGCAGGAGCGCGCCGACAAATTGAAGTCCATGCAGAAGGAACTCAAAGACGCGGAGATGGAAGCCGCCGCCAAGATTGCCGCTGCCGAAAAAATAACGAAATCAGACGGCTATTCCAGCGAAGCACAGGAAAAAAAACGCGAGGAAAATCTTCGGATCGCAGCGGAGAACGCGGGTAGGTATTTTGCATCCGGCGGCGAGGGTGATAAAGACCGCGCAACAACGCAGGAATACCTGGGGCGAAACGCGCTTCCGGGTGCTTATGATGCCTTGGTAGCAAAGAAAAAGGCGGCACAGGAACGGATTGACCAGAATCGCGCCGACCAAAAATCCTACAACGATTTTCTCGACACCGGAGATTCCAGAAAACGAACACACGACCGCGTTTCTGAATTAGAAAAAGCATCCAAAGATGCCGCGTTGGGCGCCGACAAACTTCGCAAGGAACTGGACCCTAACAACCCAACGGGAACTGTTGCAAGATTCAAGCAGGCCGATAAAAACGATGCCGACATTGAAGGCGCAAGAGATTCGCGCAAAGCCAAGGCCGGCGGAAAGGGCGGAAGTTCCATTTCGTTATCCGAATGGGAGCGAGCGGGCGGATTCATGGGCGGGCCGCAGATTACGATGGTGGACGAGCAGCGCAAAACAAACAAGATACTCGCCCGCATTGACCAGAACACCCGCAGTGGCGGCAAAGGCGCCAAGGGCGTTCATTTCGGAGGACCAAGATAATGGCAACACCTGTTTTACGCGGCACATTGCAGCCACAACTCCAAAAGTGGGTCGGCAAATACTCGCCGACGAGCGGATTCACCTACGAACAGGAATTCAAGGGTTTGTCCGCCGAGTTGATGCAGATTGTCGCCAACGATTACGCCAATACCGGTTGCAGCTACACGCTCACCTCGCAATTCGGCGTGGCAACGCTCGCCACCGAGGACACGCGCGGCAACATCACGCTGGACACATGGGAAATCGGCGTCTCGCAGACGCTCATCAGCATTTTCAAAAATCCGCTCACCATCGCATCCATGTCCGCCGTGGAACTCGCGTTCCTCGCATGGACTTATGAAATCGGGAACAATGCGGACGCCACGGAAGAGGCTTTCAACGCATCCTACACCGGACAGACTTACGGCGGCAGCTTCACGCTTCCATCTGTGTCGTCAAGCTCGGCATTCTGGCGTCTTTACGAGCGTATTTTCGTGTTCAAGGAAGATTCCGCGTTCTTCGACCAATACACATTGCGCCACACCACCAACGTCAGCAACCGCTACCCTTCCAACATCGCGGACACCAACAAAAATTGCATCTACACACCCGCGCAATTTTATGCCGAAGTGCAATCAACGGATTACTGGCTGTTTCCCATGCCGCAAGCCTTTGTGAACGTCCTGGCCAGCAACACCGCGCCGACGCCGCCCGGCAGTTCCACCATGAATTACGGCAAATACCTTTGGGGCTACCTCAAGGGCGGCTCGCCACGCACCACGGCGGCGAACAACCGCAGCAACATCGTCACCGAATACAAACAATTTCTCTGGTCAACGGACACCTACGGAACGATTTGATTCATGGCCTACATTCCACCAAGACCAACCGCCGGCGACCTTGGCGACACCGAGGAAGTGCTTTACCAGCAAGCCGTGTGGGACAAGCTATGGGGCGGCGAACCGCTCATCCGCGACAACGAAAGTTCTCCCTTACGAGTCACTAAAGCCGCCGATGGCGTCCACGAGTATCAACTGAAAAAACAGCGAATCGGCGCATCGGCTGGAACTACGGTTGCAATGTATCGGTTGAAATCCGTTCAGGGAGACTACATCACTTGCAAAACTTGGGACGGAACTACCGAGGGGGCGGATGACGTGCTTATCGCAAAACCGTTCAAACTTCGGAATTCAATAACAGACGCGACGATTGACGGCGTTTCCGTAACCTATTTATATCCGACGACGACCACGCGCACAGCAACAGCCAGTTCCGTATCTGAAAACCAAGTCATCATCCCGCGTTTTCTTGACGATGATTTGATTTTCGCCACGACCGTTAATCACACTGGCGTAACCGTTTCAGATATTGAAATCTTAAAGCTCGACATCAATGCCGACGCAAGGGCTTGGGCGCGCAAATACTCTTGATTTATGGCAACAGATTACGACGCCGTTATTGAGTCGCCAGCGTTCGACCTCATTGAGTCCACGAAATACGAGCGGAATTCAAAACACTGTCCGGTTCAAAGCCTTTCCCCGGATAATTTCGACATGGGATTCCGAGCCTTTGGAGGGATTCACCCTGCTTTCCAGCCTTACGGGGAAACATCAACAGGTCCAAATTTAATTGTTCATTTTTGGCCGGCACAAAGAACATACTGGAAAACCTTAATCGAATTTTCTGCGGCGTTTCCTTTTTCGGCTGGAAGCATGGACGCAAACTTGTCGGCGAATTACTCAAATGTAAATAACGACGGTGTAATTTCAGAAACCATTTGGACAAGAACATCATCACAAGGGTCTGGCAGCTTTAGCCTTCGCGTGGACGTTTGCGATTTGCCCGGCGCAATCAGCGGCGATGCCGACGTTTATTTTAATCCGTCAGCCGCCGCCAACAACGATCAGTGCGCTCCGATTGCGTTCCTGATTTATGCAGACAACCTATTCGGAACTGTTGACGTAAGCGTTCGATTGAGGGCTTACAAACTTGGGACAACTCCAAATTTCTAACGCCCGCAGGTTGACAGAAGCCCGTTTTTGCCGTGTCCGCCCCAAACCTCATCCTAGCGTTCGACATCGCCAACCATCGGCTTGTCAGCTTTCGCGGCAGTTCCACGGATTTGACCCTGCGCCAATCCCGTTACAGCGCCCGCATCTACATCGTCACGCCCTCGGCAACGTCCAATTTCGGGCAGACAACCTATTCGGCCATCAGCTTCTCGCAATACAACGGCCTGCGCGCGGGCATCTGGTCGGGCAGCACCGGCACGCTTGGCGATGCCAATGCGCTGCTGCTCGCCATTGCGGACGAACTGGCGTGGGCGCTCACCACCGATTCCGGCGGCGTGCAATGCTACGAAGGCATCTTTGATTGCAACACCGCCGCCGTAGCCACCTTCATCGGCTCGGCAAGCTACGCCAGCGGCTATTTTGCGGTAAATCTCGTCCTCGGCACCGATCTTGTCAGCGTCTTTGACCACAACGGCACCGCCAACGTCGTCATAAACGCATCCACGGACACTTATTCGTAATTGACTTAACCGCATTTCTGACGTGGCCGCGCCATCCCTAATCCTTGCCTTCGATATAGCGAATCACGCCCTAGTTTCATTTCAGGGCAGTTCCTCGACATTGCCGCAGTTGCGCCAGACCCGTTATAACGCGCGTATCTACATCGTCGCGCCGTCCGCAACGTCCAATTTCATCAACATCAACTACGCCACCGTTGATTACACGCAATACGACGGCATCCGAATGGGCATTTGGAGCGCCAGCACGGGAACAACCGGCGATTCTGCAACCTATCTCCTCGCATTGACCGCGCAGGCGGATTGGACGCTGACAACCGATTCCAACGGATACCAGTGCTTTGAAGGCATCTTCAACTGCAACACCACGCAAATGGCGACGTTCCTCGGCTCGGCAAGCACCGGCACGGCGTTTCTGGCGGTGAACATGACCAAATCCACCGACCTGCTCGAAGTGTTCGACCAGCGCAGCGGCACAAAGAACGTCACCGTCAACAGCGCCACCGACGAATTCAGCGGCGTGGCCATCAGCGTCACCGGCTCGCAATCCACATTCACGCTACCCTGCGAATTTTACAACCCGGTGAGCGGCCATCGGTTCGCCGTCACAGAAGCGGCGACCAGCCCGCCGACAATCCTCATCACCTGCATCAATCCGTGACATGAAAAGATTTTTCGCCATCCTGATTTTTGTTTGCGTCTTGGCCGCTCAACTCCGCGCGTCCGATTCCAACATTGCGGCGACCGTCTATTTCACAAACAGCGTCGGGACGACGAACGGGCAGAAGGTCGGCATCTTCGTCAACAACGCCACGCCCTACGTTTACACATGGACGAATCTCGGCACCGTCAGCGGCTTCTACCTTGCCGCCACGAACACCCCGCAGCGGTCGGCTACGAACTTCTACCAGACGATGACCAACCAGCTTTCATCACGGTTGACCATCACTTACGCCGCATCCAACGCGGTTACGCTGAAAAGTTTTCTTAACCAATCGCTAAACATCACCAACTCGACGGGTTGGGCGACGAATCTTTTCACGACGAACATATTTGACCTGAACAACAACAACAACACGACCATCGCCGCCAGCAACGGCAATTTCCAGACGCTAACGCTCGCGGGCGTGGTCTATCCGCCGTTCACAGGTGCGGGTGCGGCGACCAATGTTTTTGTGCGGTCGGGCAACGGGGTTCGCTCTCAAACCAACGTCAACGGCTCGGATTACAGCGTGATGCTCGCGGCGGGCGATGGCGGGATGCTCACCAATCTCAACGGCGGCGCGGTGACGAGTGCCGTGCCTTACAACATACGCACGAACATCAATGCCGATGCCGATGTCCGGGGCGAAGTTGGATACCTTGCGCTCCGCATTTTTCAATCCGATGGACAGGGGATTTATGCGCCGTATTACCAAGGCAACGGATCACTGCTAACCAACATTTCAGGAACTTCAATCACCAATCTAGGAACAATGGGATACACCAATGCCGCCACATTCATCCCTTATCTGAAAACCCTGTTTCCGCTCACCACTGGCAACCTTACGAACTGGTCTGCAATCAGCACAAACCAATACGTCCGCACAAATGACACGAGAACAGCAATCTTGTCGGCCCAGACAATTCAAACCAACGGCGGCGTAGCGGGGATGTTTCTTGCTATTTCAAACAATGTTCCAGTGTGGAGCAATGCGCCATCGGCCACCGCGCAACTTTGGGGAACCAATGCCACGACCGGAGCCATCACGAACCAAGGAACTTATGTTCAGCTCGTGACCAATGAGGATGGCAATGGCAAGTCTGGAACGAATTGGGGAACGCTTTCGTCCACAAATTTAACGATTCAGAACATCAGCGGACAATCAAACATCAACATCGTTGTTCTCGCCGCGCTCGCCACCAATTCTGCGGCGGTTGGCGTAACCATCACCGGCGGGAAAGGTTGGGGAACAAACACGGGAACGGGCGGCGGCATTTCAATTTCCGGCGGCGCCGGCAACATGGGCAACGGCGGTTCTGTGACCATCACCGGCGGAACTGGAAACGAGGTCAATAATTCCGGCGTAACAAATGTTTCCGGTGGAGACGTAACCATCACGGCGGGAAAGCAGCTTAATTTCATAAACGCGCTCGGACACAACGGAAACATTTTCTTGCGCCCAGGCGTCAATGACGATTCGGTGCCGGCGGGAACAAACACCATCGGCTACAGGTCGGGCGGGCTTTCCACCTTCAATTATTTCATGGGCGTAAACACCTTCGACACTAACGCTTTTTTTATCTACGACATCAAAGTTTCAAACACGAATTATTCAAATTATGGGATGGTTTCCAACAATCTTGCCATTGGAACAAACAACCCTTACGGCAATGCGCTTTACGTCGCCGGCGGGATGACCGTTACAGGGCGCGAGACAAATTCCACTGCGATCCTTTCCACCGCCATCACCAATTCCGGCAACGTGCAATCCGCCACGCTCAACACTACCGGCAACGCATCCGTGGCGGGAACAGAAGTCGTTACGGGCAACATCACCAATTCCGCCCTCACCGCAAACACGGTCATCGTCACCGATGCAAACAAAGCACTTGCCAGCGCAACCCTCGCGGGAGGCTTGACCATATCTGGAACGACATTGACAGCGGCGGGGGTGACGAACAACGCAAATTTAAGTAACAATCTCGCACTCACCTTCACAGCGTTTCCTACGAACACAGGTTCAGATGCTCAAGTGTTGTCGCTGACTGGAAATAAAACCAAGTGGATTACATCTGCGGGCGGCGGGGACGTAACCCAATCCGGTCAGAACAACTTTAGCGGCAGCAATTACTATTCAGGCATCTCGCATTTCACAAACGTAATCGTCATTGGTTCAAACGCCATGTCGCAACTGTCCGCCGTGACGCTCGCGCGTGGTGAATGTATGCCGTGGAGCAGCAATGGCGTGATGTTCTTCATCTGCCGCAGCGTGAATAATACTTTAAGCACAAATGCTCTTGGTGGTGGTGCAGGCGGCTCACAAACTCCGTGGACGGCGAACATCAACAGCGCGGGGTTCACGCAGTATAATGGGAAAGAGATTCAACTGACGAACGCTAGTCCCGATATTACCGGAAGTTACACAACGAATATAATTTCAGTCGGGTTCAACGGTTCTGCCCCGGAATCGTTATTTAGGTTTGAGGAGCATAATCAAGAGACCGGTTCAAGAGGCTTGTCCAAAATCTTAATCAAAGCCCCAACTCCGGGTGACAGCGCAAGCTGCGCGGTTACCTACGGCCAACTCGCCGATGGAACTGTTGCCGCCCATTTCTCCACCATCCGAGGCGACGGTTCAGCCGTAACCAACACCGAGCCGAAGGGTGCGATAATGTTCTTTGGCGGAAACTTTGCCACAAATTTCAATGCAACTGGACTAGGAACAAACCCTGTCACGCGAACACTTGGTTGGGCAATTTGCAACGGGCAGAACGGAACACCAAACTTGACCAATCAATTCATCATGGGAGCGGGTGGAACTGCACAGCTTGGCGTGACTGGCGGCGCGGCAACGCATACGCATGATGGAACAACTTTTTCCGTCCCCCCAACATATTTACACGAAGCCGAAGCCTTCGCGATTGATTCATTAGAAATCTCTTCTGACCATGTGCATGATTTTACAACCGACTCCGCATCATCCCTGCCGCCATACTACGCACTTTACTACATAATGAAGTTATGAGCGAAGAATCAATTGAAACGAAGCTGGCGAGAATCGAGGAGCGTCAAATTGGCAACACGGACATTCTCCATGAGCTTCGCCGGGACATGGTGCTTCACTCAAAGCGGATTGAAGCCTTGGAATCGTGGCGGACTTGGCTGGTCGGAATCGCCATCGGCGTTTCGTCCTGCATTTCGTTCGCGATCTCAAAGCTGCATGGAAAGGACTGAAATTTATGCTCGACCAACTCCAACAGCTCTGGCCGGTGATGACGGGACACAGCGGCCTTGTCGCCGCCATCGCCGCGTGGCGCGGATTCATCGGCGTCACCGTGCCGCTGGTGAACACTTGGCTGCAAATGAAGTTCACGGAACTGCTCAAAGCAAGCCCGTCCATCGCAAACGACATCGTTACCCGGCAATGGTATAAAACCACGTCGCTGATTCTACGCATGGTCGTCGGCGTCATGCTGCCCACCGAGGCGTCCATGATCGTCCACGAAGCACAGGAAAAAGCAAAAGGCGACAGCAAGCCGCCGTTCAAACTGCCGTTGCTGTTCATCATGGGGATGTTGCCCATCGCCTTCCTTTCAGGCTGCGCCACGCTGGACAAGACCGCCGACGCCGTTGTGGTTCGCGCCGAACAGACATTGCATATCGCCACCGCCAGCATGGACACGCTGCTGAAGATCGACGACAGCAACCGGCAATTCTACCGCACCAACGCCCCCGCATTCCACAACTTCGCGGAATATCTCCGCGTTCCAATCACCATCACGCTTTACGGCACAAACAAAACCGAGGCGCGCGGTCTGACATTCGTTGAAAGCGCCCAGGCAATCAAACTCGCCTACAAGCGCAACCGCACGCCGGAAAACAAGGCATCGCTCATCACCGCCCTTGCCACGCTGGAAACCGCCGTCCGCCAGACACAAACCCAACTCGCCGCCAACCTGAAATAAAAGGAACACCATGCCACTCGCAGTTCTATTGCCTCTCATCCCCAGTTTCATCAAGGCCGGCGGCGACCTCTACAAATTCATCGTGGACATCCGCACCGCAGCCAAACAGACCGGCGAATGGGACGACTCGCACGAAACGCTTTTTCAGGATTACGTCGCCACACTTGCGGCATCACCGCAATGGCAACCCGACCATGAATGACCATTGGATCATCATTGCCGGGATGTTGTTCTTCGCCGCCTATTGGATAAGAACGATGCCCCGCGTGTGATTCTCCAAATTGCATTGCTGCTCGCGGTCGCCGGCGCGGTTCTGTTTGTGTTCGGGTGTTGGTTGGATTGGTTTTATGAAAGCGGAAACGATAACCGTTGAAGTCTGGCACAAGTGCGCCAGACGCCGCAGGCGCGTCCACGCCGAGACTTGCCCGTTGCCCGAAGCCTGCACGGTCCACAAAGCCGCCAAGACAATGCTGTTCAAAGCATGGCTCAAGCTGGCGTCACAAGAAAAACCGCATGACCGCCGCCACGATTGATTACGGCCCCGGCAACTTCTGCGACAAATGCGGTTGCACAACCGTGGAAACCGAGGACGGTCGCCGTTGCCCCGAATGTGGCCACCAGCAGGACGCCGAATGATTTGCAACAAACAATGTGCAGTGTTTGTGACATTGATTGCAATTAGAGAAAGCATGAAAACCGCCGCCAAACACATCTTCCCGCTCGCCGGCGTTGTCGTCGCCAGCCACTTCGAGAAGCGCAATCCTCCGCGCATTGACGGCAAAAAACCACGCAAAGGCGCAAAATCCCGCGCCCTGAAATGGTTCGAGAAAATGCGGTTGAAAAAATCATGCGAATCCACTCCCCGGAAAAAAACAAAGTAGCATCCGAATACTGCCGCAAAAACCCGGAGCTTGGCAACAACACCATTGCCCGCACTCTATACCGTCATCACCCCAAACTTTGGGAAACGCTTAACGCCGCAAACTGCACCGTTCGCCTCGTGCGCGGCAACATGGGCAACGGACATCGCTCACAGGCCGTTCCAGACATCAAGCGCCAAAACGGGCTTCCCGACGCCGAGCCTACCGAAATCCGCGACTTTGATGGCGACAAGGCCGTTCTCTCCACCCGCCGCAAAAATGTCCGCACCCTCGACGAGTTGCTTGCCTACATGGAAGTTGACCTCGAATTGTGGGACGTGGAACGCTACGTCATCAACAAATGGGAGGTTGGCGCAAAGGATGACAATTCCAAGGTCCAAGTCACGCCGCTTTACCAGGTCAAGGCATGGCTGAAGCGCAAGACACCTTCCCGCATAAAAATAGCCATCACCGAACTGCTCGCCGAATTCAAGACACATTCGCCCGTCCGAAAAAAAGTCCGCTATCCAAAAACCGCCGGCAACCTGCTTGAAGTGGACATCTTCGACCCGCATTTTGGCAAGCTGTGTTGGAGCGATGAAGTCCGAAAGAATTACGACCTAAAGATCGCCGCCGCTGAATACGGCGCCGCCGTCACCGGCCTGCTGCACCGCACCAAAGGCTTTGACATTTCGCGCATCGTCTATCCTGTCGGCAACGATTTCTTCCACGCCGACAACATCAACAACACGACTACCGCCGGCACCACCCAGGACGTTGACGGACGCTGGCAGAAATCATTCGTCAACGGACGCAAAGCCGTCATCGCCGCCATCCTCGAACTGCGGGAAATCGCACCCGTGGACATCCTGATGATTCCCGGCAACCACGACACCGAGCGCGTCTTTTACCTTGGCGAAGTGCTCGCAGGCTGGATGAGCCGCACGCCCGGCGTGACCGTCAACAACAAGCCGACCTTCCGCAAGTATTACCACTTCGGCAAAAACCTCATCGGATACACGCACGGCAACTGCGAGAAGCCAGCAAATCTCCCGCTCATCATGGCCACCGAAGAACCCGTCGCATGGAGCCACACCAAGTTCCGCGAATTCCACACCGGCCACATCCATCACAAGCGCACCATGAATTTCTTTACCGCGCAGGAATTCAACAGCATCCGCGTCCGGTCGCTATCCAGCCTCACGCCCGCCGACGCCTGGCATCACAAAATGGGCTACGAAGGCTTGCGATCCGCCAGCGCGTTTGTCTGGAACGAAACAGAAGGCTGCATCGGAGAATTCAGCCACAACGCATAAACGGCGTTTAGGATGATAAGAATTTAATAAGTTGGATTCCCGCCCATTTCCGAAACTTTCTTAAACCTTAACAAAAATGGTCGGGGTGGCGGGATTTGAACCCGCGACCTCTTGCACCCCAAGCAAGTTACGGGGTTATGTGGTTCGGTTCGATTTGATTCGATTTGTTTCTTTTTGCCCGTTTCTATTGCTCAATTCTCACACCCGTTTTCGCAGTTCGTTTCGATTTGTTTTCATTTTCCGTGTTCGGATCAATAAGTTTTTGATAAGTTTGTTTCGGCGTCCATGCCGCCCACGCCGGCGCGGAATCTTCGGGCAGGAAGTCCATTTTCCACGATCCAGACCATCCCGGCTGCACCTCGCCATAGGTCTGCTCAACTTGCGCGGTGCTCTTGTGTCCGAGGCGCATCGCAATCTCGGCGTCGGCAATTCCCATCGAGCGCAAGGCGTTTACATGGTATGCTCGCAGGCCGTGACTGACGACGAGCGGGATTCCCAAAACCCGGCAGGCGCGATGCAGCGCGTGGGTAAGGCTGTTTCTTTCGGGCGGTTTCTGCGCGTTGCGTCCGGGGATGAAATGCGGGCTGTGCGGATAGCGTTGCTCGTGCCAGTTCAGGAAAGCATTCAGGCAATCGCGCAACGGTCCGTGTCCTTCGGCGCAGCGCAACACAGCCCAGGGCTTCACGCCGTCTTTGCAGCGGTGGACGTGCAGGGCGGTGTGGTCAATGTAGCCGGGTTGTCCGGGCAATGCGGCATCTACCCGGCACGCAAGAATTTCGCTGGTTCGGCATCCGGTCAATCCTTCGAGCAATAGCTGCCATCCGAGCGGTCGGCTTTGATCGCTGGCAAGCAGATACGCGGCGAGCGCGTGAAAGTTCTCGTCGCTCGTGGGCATGACTTTGGTGCAGTGCCGCACATTGGCGGGCTTGTCGAAGCGCGGGCGGCTTGTCAATGGATTGTATCGCTGGCCGCTGGCGCGCGGATTGCGGACGGCCCAGGCGAACAGGTTGGCGAGCGTTGTCAGTTCGGCGTCTATGCTGCGCCCAAGCCGCAATGCCTTTTGCTTCCGCTGTTTCAATCGCCATGCGGCATATTCGGGGCAATCTTCAAAGGCGACGATTTCGCGGGCAATCTTGTGTTTCCAAAATGGCAGCAAGCGTTTCAATCTGGATGATTCTGCGGCGAGGACTTGACCGATTCTGTCTTGTCCGTTCCTGTCTTGACAGTTTGTGACCATCCATTTTTCTGCCAGTTCGCCGACGGTGACTTGTGCGGTGTATGGATCGAGGCCGACGCCGAGGGTGGCTTCGCGCCGGCGGGTGTTTAGCGTTTCCACCTCGCGGATGGCGGCGGTGAGCGTGGTGGCGGCGAGCTTGCGCTTGGTGGGGAATTGTTTGCCGGGCAACCGGATGCTGTGGAAAAATATCTTGTCGCCAGCTTGACGGTAAATACATCGGGACACTCGGATGAGGCGCGGCGCGGTCATTTTTTGCCGCGCATATGGTCGGCGTAGGCTTGAAGCTGGCCGTTGACCTCGCGGAACGTGCTGTCTGCCTGAACGTGGTTAGTGATGAGAACAACCGCCGGCGGCTTGTTGGTTGCGGCGAAGGTTTGTCCGCAGATTGCGCAGATTGCGCAGATGAAAATTGTTTTCATGGTTTCGATTTCCTTGGTTCGTTGAGTTCTGTTCGGTCAGTTCTGTGCGGCGGGTAAGTTGATGCAACAATGGATGATTTTTTTTCATCCTTGTCTTTGTCCTTGCGTATCAGGTCTGCGATGTAGGCGGAAAAATTGTTTGCGAAACCCTTGTTTGCGGCAAGTTCTTCAGCCCATGCATAGACAATCTCGGAAAGACTGATGCTTGTTTTAACCGTTTTATGACTGCTCTTTTTCTTCATTGCGTCAATATCCTACTTGGTAGGAAAAAATAATCAAGAAAAATGCTTGACGGTATTACTAGGTGTGAATTAGTGTCCGGCCATGCGTTACGAAAAACCAACGATTTCAATGCCAAAACAACTGTTGAGCTTTGCAAAGAAAAAGACAGTTCGCATTGCAAAAGAACGCGGTCGCGGGGAAAATCCGAACCTCTCCCAATACATTTCCGACCTGATTGCCGCCGACAAAGAGGCTGAACAAAAGGAGGCCGCATGAGCGACCCCGACTTCAACACAGATTCACACCCTGCCCGCTTGCGGGAGGAATACCGCCGTCTGGCGCTGCGCGAGGAAGTGCTGAAGGAAACCATCGCCGCTGCTGAAGCGGAATTGAACGCGGGCCGCAACCGCAAATTCCAGATTGCCAGTGAAATCTTAATCGCGGGAGAAATTGAATGAGCACATTTCACAAAGGAACGAGCCGATGCCCGTGTGGTCGAATCGCGGTTAAAATCAAGCAAAACGATTATTGCTGCGCGCGGTGCGATGAGATTGAGGAACGCATGGCATACCTCAACGGCGGCGACCACGCAAACGCCAAAAAGGAAGTGCGGGATGTTTCTGAATACGAATTTGAGCAGGCGGCGATATGAAGCGCGAATTTCAGGCGCTTTGCCGCGCCACAACCCGCAACAACGGCATTTCGCCCGTCGGCGAGCCGTTCACCGTCCGGCACATCTGCGATGGCGGCGACCAGTTTGCGGCAATGCTCAAGGCCGGCGGGTTGTTTGTGATGCCTGAAAGCATCGTTGAAATTCGTGCGGTGGTGGATTGGGACAAGCCGGTTTGGGATTTGGACGAGTTTGCCGCCGCCATGAGCATCAAGGGCGGCACGCTCTCGGCAAAGAAGGGCGATGGGAAAATACCGTGGTCCAGCGCCGTCAACGGCGTTCCTCGCCGGGTGGCGATGAAGTGGATTGAGGACAACCTGAACCAGGCTGGCAAGGCAATCGTTCAACAACTGGAAGTGGCGGCTTAATTTATGAAACAAAAACTGATAATGCTCGGCGTTCTGTTCATCATCACATTGGCGGCAATTACGCTTTCCCGCGCTGAAAATTCCGGCTATTCGGACTCGCCTTATCAGGGCGGGAGCGCGGGAACAATTCACAATCCGCGTTCACCAGTTCCCGCCAGATTTCAGGCGTTGTGGACAGTGGAATCCGGCGGCAATGACATGGCGCTCGGCGCGGCTGGCGAGCGGTCGCGGTTTCAGATTTCACCTTCGGTCCTTCGTGAGAACGGTTTTAAGTTGACGACCGCCGACTTGTCAAACCCTCTCACGGCCTACCAATGCGCCGCCGCGATAATGCAGCGCCGCGTCGGACGGTTCACGGCAACTGCTGGCCGTCAGCCGTCCGATTTCCAATTTTATCTGCTCTGGCACAGGCCGGCGCGGGTGAACAGCCCGCGACCCATCGAGCGCGAGCGCGCACAGCGTTTCGCCAACCTTGTCGCCGCAATCGAAAAGGAAACGCCATGAGCGAACTATTCCCCGCCGAAGCCGTTACCGCAGAATCGCCCAAGCTCAAATGGATGCGATTGAACGGGGTGCAAACATTGCTCGCCAACCCGGATGCCGATGCGAATGCCGAAGATGATTTGGGCAACGCCGTTCACAAATGGCACGCATGGTCGGGACCAACGGACTTTGCGAACGCATACGCGCACCACAAAGCCGGCGGCAACACCGAGGACGACGCTATTGTTCAGCTTGCATTGAAACGCGGATGGAAACTCTGGAACGAGGGGGCAAAGCGATGAGCGCGCCGAAGTCACAAATTGCCATCCACAAATGCCTTTGCGGAAACGCTGCGGTTGTGACGATCCATTCCGAATACGTCTGCGCCCGCTGCCGGGGCATCGAGAAACAATATCATTCGTTTCTCAAGCCGTCGTCGGGCTTCGCCGGTTTCATGGAAACATTCCGCGTAGTGATTCCCAAACGTAAAAGCCAATCAATATGAAAAAAACTAAATCCGTAATCCCTTGGGTTCTTCTCAATGGAGGGATGGCCACTCTGGTTTATCTATCAATTTTCACAGAACACAAATCGGACGCCGGACTGGTCAATGTCACAAAGTTTGTTCTCTGGATTTGTTCGATTGTGTCATGGCTATTGGTCCCTCTGTTTCTTGTTGCGGCTGCTGTTTCAAAGCCATCTGACGAGCACAAACTTCCAACAGGTAAATTCAGGTCTGTTCCTGCGTGGATTTCTCATTGCTTCGACATGGTGGTTGTCATCGTTTGTGTTTATGGCGGTTGGATTTGGACGGCATCATTCTATTTCACACACATTTTCGCGCAATCATTTTCAGTTTTCTGCGCTGAATACGCCGCTAAAAAACAAAATCCAGAATCCAAATGACAACCACACTCGAACCCCAATTCCTTCGCGCCCTCGTGCTGATGGGCGATTTCAAGCCCGGCGAAATGCGCGGCGTCAAGGCGCGCCTGCTCGCTCTGGCAGTAACGGGCGCGGAATTCACCGCCGCCGATCTGCCGGCGGAAATATCCAATGGCGACATCCACATTGCCGGCGCCGCGTGCGGCGCGCTGGTTTCTGAAAACCTAATCACCGCCGTCGGTCGCGTGAAATCTCCCGACCCGCGAGCGAAGGGCCGCAAGTTGAATGTTTATCGAATCGCCTGCGGACGCCTCACCACGGCAATGGCGTGGTTCAATGCACAGGGATTGACGCCGCCCAAGATGGATGACGGCGGACAGATGAATTTGATCGCCGCATAGGAAATTTGAAATGACGCAGCAACCACTATTCGCAGAACCGCCCGCCGCCGGAACAATGCCGCCAGCGATACCACGCCTCACCCGTGCGCGGATGTGGTTTGAAAATATGCGACACCCCGTGGATAGCTCGGAAGATTGGAATAATAAACCCGTCGCAATCCATCCGCCATTGATGACTGAAGCTGGCCCTAACGAGAAAGGTCAGCGATGAGCGTGAAAAGCCCGCTGGAATTTCAAACACAATAACCAAATGCCAAACCGCTACGTCAGGGAAAACGCCATTCGCAGCAAGTCCGTGAATTCACTTTCATGGCAGGCGGAAGTTTTCTGGCGGCGGCTCTTGAATCTTGTGGATGATTTTGGACGGTTCCACGCCGACCACGAATTGTTGTTGTCCGATGTTTTCCCGCGTCAGAAGGATCGCGTCCGAGAAGCCGACATACCACGCCTGCTCGCCGAGTGCGAAAAGGCCGGGTTGCTGTTTCGTTTCGAGGCAGATTCCAAGCCGTTTCTGGTCTTAAACCAGTGGGAAACAGGCCGTGCAAAATCCAGCAAATACCCCGCCCCGCCAGAAGCCATCCGTCAGCAGATGCAAACACACGCATACAGCGGTTTACAGATGTCCCCGACTACGACTACGACTACGACTACGACGCTTACTCCGACACCGAACTCCGAACACTCACAGGTTTTAACCTCAAAGCCTTCTGTGAAGGGGGATGCAAGGGGGAAACAGCCGGCAGGTTGGACACCGTTTCGCCCGGCAACGGCAAGGGAATTGGAAATCATCGCGCTTTGCGAGGAAGTGATGAACGGCCAATGGGCGGATAATTCGACGTTTTGGGGCAACCGCATCATGGGCAGTGAGCGGATCACCGCCGAGCCGGACAAGGTTGATCGGGTGATGCGCGCCGTGCAGGACGAGGACCGGAACGGAAAAATCAAGACCACCAAGGCGCAATTCGCCATGCACTGCTGGAAAACATTCAAATAGTCTTAAGCGGACTGCCACCTATGAACAAAAACCCGATCATGGACGACGATGACGCGCACGAGGCCGATGTGCGGCACAACAACGCACTGCTTTCCATGCGCGAGGCATTGGGCGGATGCGATGAATTCTCCGGTCTGCTCAACCGAATCGTCATGGACTTTGGCGGCTGCACCATCAGCGTGCCTGTCGCCGAGGAACTGCTGGACGCCATGAAGGATTTGGGCGTTTTACAGGTCGGAGGCAGCGGTCGGTGCGAGGCCGATGGCGATGCGTTGCGCGTTCTGGAATCCAAGCACCGGCAAATGATGCACCTGCTCATCAGCTACCAGGCATCACAAAAAAACTGCAAGTGGTGCAATTCAGGCGCCGACCTAAAGATGTCCACACGCGCGCTCGCGCTGGAACTGGGCTACCACACCGCCGCCGGTGCTGACAACGTGGCCGAACTCGCCCGCAGTTGCGGCATCAAAAAGCAGACCGTGAACAAGTGTTGCAACAATTTCCAAACCAAGGGCGGATTGCCCCCGCGCCCAGGCCAGCGAGACGAAGCCGCACGGGACAACATGACCAAAGCCAGAAAGGGGCAGTTGAGGAACGACAAGCTGAGCGACTGACATGAGCGCCGCCGAAACCATCCTATCGCCAGAAGCCGTGACCGGCGCTCATGGCAGTTCGCTCCAGCGTTTTGTTGGGCGTCATTCGTGGGCGCTTCTGATAAATGCCGACTGCCGAGACGTGCGCGAACAACTCCAGGCTGATGCAATCGTGAGTGACCCGCCGTATGGGATGGACTGGGACGGGCGAATCACTCGCGGCCCAAACGGGACAGGCAAGCAAGGCGCGACTCGCAGCTTCGGTGACAGAATCATGCACGACGCCGAGGACTTCGACCCGACGCCGTGGCTCGAATATGAGCGCGTGGTGCTGTGGGGCTGGCTGCACTACGCGCAACGCCTGCCGAAGGGTAGCGCGCTCGTCTGGCTCAAGAGATACGATGACGGCTTCGGGAGCTTCCTGTCTGACGCGGACATCGCATGGATGAAGGGCGGCCACGGAATCTACTGCAAGCGCGACGTGAGCCTGCAAGGTGAGTCCAGCCAGAAGATGCACCCGACGCAAAAGCCCGTGCCTCTGATGGCGTGGTGTATCGAGATGGCGAAAGTGCCGGAAGGCGGCACGGTCTGCGACCCCTACATGGGAAGCGGCTCAACTGGTGTGGCGTGTGTGCGCCTGCATCGGAACTTCATCGGCGTAGAGAAGGACAAGCGGCACTTCGACAACGCCTGCGACCGAATCCGCCGCGAACTAGAGGGCGCGTTGCTATGACGCCCAACAAGGATTATGCAACTCCTGTTCGCATAACAGATTTTGTTTCCGATTGAATCCAAGGCACTTGCAAAAAACACCGATTAAAACAAAAAAATGAACACTGAAATACCAAAGGACTACAACCAGCACGCCATCGCCATGACTAACCGGGAGCGGAAGGCGTGCGCGGAACGGGCGGGCGCGCTGTTCACCAAGGCGCAGCACGCGGCCATGAACATCGGCGAACTCGAAGTGGTTTGCCTAAACCGTCTGCGCGAGGCCGGCATTCAATTCAACATCGCTTGCGGGCGCGAGCAGCTTATTTTCACAGTGGAAGGCCGCGAGTTTTGCCGAAAGGAATTGCTGCCGCATCTGCCGCCGGAAATGGACATCGCCGCAATTCAGGCGTGCGTCCACATCGCCAACAACGTTCCGAAACCAATCGAGACGCGCGAGGAGTTGAAGGCGGTGAAAGCGGAATTACAACTGGCGTTTCAGGCGCTTGGGCTGGCCGATGCGCCGCGCCGCAAGGAATTGCAGACCGCGCACGCCCGAAACCTTTTTAGCGATTTCGTCAACAAATTCGCCGCCGTGAAATTAACCCTGGACGAACTCGAAACCGAGCAGCCGATGGACAAGTGGCCGTCCGCCAAGCTGGACGAATTCATCGAGAACGCGCAGCCGGTGAAGGCGAAGATCGAGCGCGCGGAGAAATTGCGGCTTGGTTTCAATTAAACTGAAATGACCGCCCCGCCCAAAATCCTGCTCGCGCTGTGGAATACATTTTGTATTCCCGCGCCGGTTGCCGAGCACGTCTTTTGCGATGGGCGCAAGTGGCGGTTTGATTATGCGTTTCCGAAAGAACGCGTCGCAATCGAAGTTCAAGGCGGGCTGTGGACGGGCGGGCGGCACACGCGCGGCGCGGCGCTGAAAAAGGAGCACGAGAAATTGAACCACGCGGCGATGCTCGGATGGCGGGTGCTGTATTGCGAGCCGAAGGAATTGATGGGCGTGCAGTTTGCAAAGCAGGTTGCGGCGGCGCTGAAATACAAATGAACATCACCCCAATTCCGCACGAGGAAACACGATGGCGCGTGATGAGCGAATCGCGGGATGGTTGGGGATTCATCGTGGATTCGGATTACGAAGGCGGTTGGGCGTGCGGCTGCGAGGATTTCATGTCGCGCAACCGGGAGTGCAAACACATTGCTGCGGTCAAGCTGAAACACGGCTTTGTTGAAAATAAAAGTGGATAAAAAACAAACAACTTGGTTGAAGAACGCCGAGGCGGTGGCTGCGGCGATTGGGTTGCAGCTTTACGATGCGAAACTGCGATGGAAACAGCGCGTGGCGCAACTGGACACCGTGCGCGCGGCGATTGCCCGCGCCGATTTCCCGCAAAAAAAAGCCAAAGGATTCCCGCGCGCCGAAGTCATGGCGTGGATTGCTGAATGCGTGGAACTGCACCAAGGCGGCAGGAAGTTTGTCATTCACGATTTGCCCCTGCGCGTGGCGGATTCCAAGGAGCAAAAGGCATCCGGCGACCTGCCCGTTCAAGCCGTTCCCGCCGCCGTGGATTTGTTTGAGCCGGCATCCGCGCAGTTTGAAAAGACGCTGGACCTGTGGGAGGACAAACTTTCCAATCCCGAAAAATGGCTGGCGACACCGATCCAACTCTGGCAGATGCGCCAGCTTGAGAAGCATCGCCCGCACCTGTTCAAAAACGCCGCCGCGCCGGGCGTGACGGACAACGAAACCGATGAATTTCAGGGCGGACTTGAAGCGGTCGCCGCGTTTATCCAGTTGAAATTTCCCGGCGTGAATTGCAACAAGATGGACATTTCGCGGTGGCGCCACGGAAAGTTTTTGCCGGACGGTTGCAGCGAACCCTTCCCGCCAAGCCATCAATCCGGCAGGAACAGCAAAAAGAAAATCGAGGCGTGGGTTGTCCGCTACCTGAAAACGAACGCGACAGACCAGAACATTCCCGGCGTGGTGGACAATCTGGACTACGAGCGGCTTCAGAAGAAATTGAACTTCGAGCGGGCGCAGGCCGAATACGAAGTCTGGAAACAATCCGAAAGCAAAAAGTTCATGCTCGTCACCGACCACGAAAGCAGCCTGCGAAACTTCGGGGCGATTGTTTGGTCGCGGTTTTGCAAGGTTGTCGAACGCGATTTGATTCACGGTCTGCGGGAAAAATGCAAGGCGACATTGCCGCCCGACCTTTGCGAAATTGTCATCGCCGATGCCCGCGCCCGCCACGATGCCGCCGTGGACGCGCTCCAAAAGGAATTCGCGGCGATGGCAACTGAATGAATTTTATGAACGAATAGCTCATGGACGCCGCCACGATAACGCCCGGATTCGAGAGAGACGCCCAGCGGCGTTCCATGCAGCGCCTTGTTCCCCAGCCCTTTTACGACGTGGACGGAATCACAATCTACTGCGGCGACAACCGGCAAATCCTCCCGATGCTCGATGACGCCGACCTGCTCTGCACCGACCCGCCGTATGGCATCGGTGCGGACAATCGCAAGCGCATCCTCTCGCGCGGAAAACTCGCCGCGCCGAAAGACTACGGCGAAAGCAACTGGGACTCGCAGCCGCCCGACGAATGGCTGATGCAACTCTGCCGCGCCAAGACGACGAATCAAATCATCTGGGGCGGAAACTACTTCGGGCTGCCCGCGTCCTCGTGCTGGCTCGTGTGGGACAAGCTGAATGGCGAGAATGACTTTGCGGACTGCGAACTGGCGTGGACGAACCTCCCGAAAGCCGTCCGCCGAATCGTCCATCTGTGGAATGGGATGCTGCGGAAAGATGGCGAAGAACGATACCACCCGACGCAAAAGCCGCTGGATGTGATGTCGTGGTGTCTGCGCCAAGTGCCAGACGCGAAAACAATCCTCGACCCCTGGATGGGTAGCGGCACGACGCTCGTGGCCGCGAAACTCGCCGGGCTGCGCGCAATCGGAATCGAGGCAAACGAAACCTACTGCCAGACCGCAGTGACGCGACTCGCGCAGGGCGTGCTGGGTCTGGGGAACAGTGATTATACCGCAGCCGATTAGTATAATGAAAAACCAACGCACCCAAAACATTGAGGTTTTGATTCACGGTCTGCGGGAAAAATGCAAGGCGACATTGCCGCCCGACCTTTGCGAAATTGTCATCGCCGATGCCCGCGCCCGCCACGATGCCGCCGTGGACGCGCTCCAAAAGGAATTCGCGGCGATGGCAACTGAATGAATTTTATGAAAGACAATTCCATCGCGTTGCCGAACGGTCGGGAGGGGTGTCGGTTCGCAAGCCCGTTCGGATATACCCACCCGAACGATGACAAGCGGCAAATGTGTCCATACTGCTACAACGAGGACACACAGCGCATCATTGATTTAGTGGATTTGAAACCATACCAGGAACACCACAAAGGCAAACCATTCATGGCGTATAGCTGCGACTGCTGCGCGGGGAAATGGCACTTTAGCGAGACGCGCGGAGACACGAAATCCGAACCACAGAAGCCCGCGCCGATTCGCTGCACTGACGGTTTAGAGCGCGCCGATTTCCAAGAGCATCCCGGCTGGCGCAACGTCAAGCTCACCGACCCGGCGGCGAAACCGAAAGAGACTCTATGAAACCTGAAACTGTGAACGAAGTCCCAAGCGTCGGAACTGCGGAGGCCCAGCCGGGTTCTGGTGCAGCGCATGGTTCGGCAACTTGGTGTCCTGAGTGCCGAGAACAAAAACCCCGCTCGGGCGATGACCTGCATGACATCGTGCTAATGAGAATGGACTGGCGTAAAGCTGGGCGGCCTGAGCGGACGAAAATCAGCGACCCGGTGGGGCAGTCGCCAATGTGCTTGGAATGTAACGCTCGCATCACAATCGAATACGGGCCAAAAGCCCCAACCTTCGACAAGCACGGCGACCGATTGCCGAACGATAAAGTCAGCGACCGCGCCGAAAACGGTGGTCGAGCGTAAAATGAACTCTCAAATTACAACTCAACGTGGAGCGGACAGCGATGGCGCGGTTCGCTGCACTGCTTGGTTAGGGCGCGTTTTGGTGGCGTGTGAGTATAGCGGAACTGTCCGCGATGCCTTCGCCGCTCTTGGATGGGATGCGTGGTCGTGCGACTTCCTGCCGACTGAGAAGCTAGGCAACCACCATCAAGGCGACGTGCGCGAAATCATAAACGAGGACTGGGACATCCTGATAGCTCACCCGACCTGCACCTACATGACCAACAGCGGCGTCTGCTGGCTGCACAAATCGCCCGAACGCTGGGTGAAGCTGTTCGAGGCCGCTGACTTCTTCTGTGAAATGCTCGAATCCAAAGTGCCGCACATCGCCGTCGAGAATCCAGTGATGCACAAATACGCCAAGCGGCTAGTGCGGGCACGGCAAACGCAAGTGGTGCAGCCGTGGATGTTCGGACACATGGAAGGAAAGGCAACCTGCCTGTGGCTGAGAAACCTCCCGCCGCTGATACCGACCAACAACGTGAAGGCCGAAATGATGAAACTGCCAATCAACCAACGCCAACGCCTGCACTACCTGCCACCGGGCCCTGACCGCTGGAAACAGCGCAGCAAGACCTACGAAGGAATAGCGTCTGCGATGGCAAGCCAGTGGACGCTCGCAACGCGCCCTAACAATGATTCTGCAACTTAAAAAACATATCGGTTCGCATATCCAGAAGTGAAAACGGTGGAAAAAACAACGATTTCAGCCAATGACCGCGCAGGTTTCAGCATCTTCGTGCCTCGGTATCGCGGCGAGATTTGGGAAAACACGGCAACCGTGCCGATGGGTCGCGGCTACGCCAACGATGGACAACCTTTTGACATAGAAACGGCGTGCTATCTCAAGCCGGTGCAACGCGCCATCAAAGACCCCGACATTCCCGTCGTGGCGGCATTGGCGGCGGTGCAGATGCTCAAGACGTTCGGCTGCATCGAAGAACCGCTCGCCTACTTCATCCAGCACGACCCTGCGGACACGACGGTTTACATCGGCGGCGATGATTCCAGCCGCGACCAGGCGCGGTCCCGAATCATTCCGCGCCTGCGATCCATTCCCGGCGTTGCGGCAGAATTGGAGCGCGCCGAGCAATCCGACCGATGGGATGTTGCCACGCAAGAATTTTACCTTGCCGGGCAGGTCATCCGCATTTGGGGATTAAACGAGAACACCACGGCGCGAATGACGTTGCGCCGCGTGATGGGCAGCGACCTTTACCTTTCCAAAAGCAGCGGGCTATGGCTTCAGGCAATGGCGCGAACCACGCAGCACCGGCAACGTAAAATCATCGGGGAATCGCAGGGCGGCGAGGAGGGCGATGACATGGACAAGTTCTGGCACACGACCGACATGGGAATGCTGCACGTCGCCTGCCCGATTTGCGGCGAGCGGCAACCGTTTGATTTCCACCGTGAACGGGAACCGGATTTCAAAATATGCGCGCCGTTCACGATTCCGACACTGGACAGGCCGGCATGGGAAGAACATCATCGCCCGATATTTTTGAGCGCGGAAAGAAAGAATTGCGGATTCAAGCGCGGCGATGACGACTTGATAAAGCGCGCCGACGGCACTTACAACGAATCTGAAATTCTGAAACAGACGCATTACGAGTGCTACCATTGCGGCGGGCTGTGGCATGACACGCCGAGGACGCGGCTTGATTTGGACAGGTCATCGCATTACGTCCCAAGCAACCCAAACGCCTTGCCCGGTTACAAAGGCTTCAGTTGGCCGTCCTGGGCGGGCCAGCGGCTGCGGTGGGGCGGCGAGGAAGTGATGCTCGGCTATTTGCGGGCGAAACAGCAGCACGAGAAATTTGGAAACATCGAGCCGTTAAAGCAATGGTTTCAGAAACGCGCCGCCCGACCGTGGAATCAGAACATCGCAAGGCCCGTCGCCGCCGTCATTTCAGGCAGCTACGAAGTGAAGGACAAGATTGCGGATGAAGTTTGCCGCGTGATGTTTGTGGATTGCCAGCAGGACGATGGTTTGACGGCAACGGTCGGAAAGTCTGTCATGGGAAAATTCTGGTGGGACGCCCGCGCCATAGACAAGGCGGGCAACATATTTCAGATTTCTCGCGGATGGGGCGCACTGGACGAATGGCAGGCCGAACAAAAGCGGTTGGAAATCAGCAACGAGAACGTGGGCATTGACGGCGGAAACTGGCGGCATGAAGTCATAGACCTCGCCGCCAAACACATCGCGCCCTATCAGCGCCGCATCCGAAAGCATGGACGCTGGCGGATCGAAACCATCTGGCACACTTACACGGTGCTGGTCGGCAACGGCAAGCGCAGCGCATGGCGATGGCCGGATGGCCGCTCCCGCAGCGTAAGCCAGATGCAACCGCAATCCCGCAACGTAACCATAAAGGGTCAACGCCTCGACATCCGCGTTCCTCTTTACGAGTGGAGCAATCTTTCTGTGAAAGACCAGTTGAGCGAACTGATGCGCGGCGCGGACAACCGAATCAAGTTTGAATCGCTCGCCCGTTCGCAAATAAGCCCTTCGGCGCAGGCAAAGGAAGTTGGCAATCTGACTTACGAAAACCAGATGAGCGCGGAATACCGCACGGAAAAGCGCGGGGCGCCGTATTGGGAAAAGTCGCGCCCGGACAACCATTATTTCGATTGCGCCGCCGGTTGTCTGGTGTTGCTTGGGCTTGGCGGTTATCTTGGGATTGCTGCGGCACCGGAACAGGCAACGCCGGCGGATGTTTGACTTGTCGGCGTTTCTGGATGCCAGAACGCATTTTCAAATACAACACCGTCGCCGAGCTTCAAGACATCGCCAAGGCGCTGGCATCGGCATTGACCACGGGAAACACCACGGCACTCCGCAATTCCAGCACCGGCTTTCTCGTTGAATCTGGCCCCGTTTCGCAATCGGAACTTCGCCAGCGGTCAATGGATGTCCGATATGAGATTTTCCTGCGCGGTCGCGGCACTCCCATCAGCGGCGCCGGCGCGGACGCCACTTGCGCCGCACTTGAGCCAACCGATCCGCGCAAAGAGCGCATCATGCGCGTGGAAATCGTCCGGGGCGGTTACAGCGGCTTCGTCAACCTTCCAAACGCAAACTGATTTATGGCATGGAACGGCTATCTTTACGGCCCAAGCGGACAGCAGATTTACCCGACGCCGCGTGAAAGTCCGGGCAAATACAAGCCGCGTCCGCTGCTCAACCGTGAAGTCAAGCGGAGCATTTCGCAATACGACCACGCCGAACTTGTCAGTCTTTCCGCATCGCTCTGCTGCCGGATTCCCGCCTTGCGCGCCTCCATCCGTGATAAAAACTCGTGGGCCTTTGCAAATTGGATTCCGATTTACATGGGCGAAAATGAGGCGTGGGGCGAAGCCGCCGAGGAATATCTGACGCACGAAGTTTTGCCGCACGCCATGTTCCGCGAACTGCGGCAGGATTTTACATGGGGGATGCGCGTGTCCGGCATGGGCCTCGATATGTATGGCGACGACCTTGCCATCTTCACCGAGGACGAACAGCACAACCCGAAGATTGATTTCATTTCCGCCCCGCGCATTGGCAACGGCGCTCCGGGCGCGGCGTGGATTTCCAGCGTGTTCAGCGGGGCTTACATGAACCCGATGCGCGCCGATGGCTGCGGCACGGTGATGGAAGGGAAATTCAGCGGTTTGCCGATCTACAACGGCGTCATCCGAAAGAACGGCAGTCCGATAGCCGTCCGCGTGCTTGGCTACGATGCCGATGGCAAGGCGGTTTACAGCGACATCGAGCTAGGGATGAACACCGGCACGCACTACGCCTGCGAGCAGGAATTTTTCGGGCAGGGTCGCGGATTGCCGCGCGCCTCGGCCAGCATTTTGCATTGGATGAACAAGGAAGAAATTGACGACCAATTTCTAAAAGGGCTTAAAAACGCCGCCGAGCGAACCGTCATTCACAAGCTGCCACGCGGCACCGATGCCGCCACCGCTCGTGGCAACGCCATCATAGAAAATTTCACGCAGACAACTGGCACGGATTCATTCAATCAGCAGTTGACCGACAACAGCACCGTGGAACAAGCGGTTTTCATCGAGCGGTCGCCAGATGGAACCGTCACCTACATCGGCGCCGACGAGGAACTTGCCGGGCTGGACTACGCCAACCCGCATCCGAACGTTGAAAACTTCGCCATTCGCGTGCTCATCGAGTGCCTTGCCGACCTCGGCTGGTCGTGGCCGCTCATCAATTCCAGCGACACAGGCCGCGCGCCGACACGGTTGGAAACCAGCAAGGCAAACAACTCGATTGCCGAACGCCAATCCACGCAAGATCCGCGCAGCATCCGCTTTTTCCAGTATGCAATCGCCAAAGGAATGGAAAATGGACGCATCCCGCGCAACGACGCCGGAACCGATGCGTTCCGATGGACCGTAGGATTCCCCGCGCAAATGTCCGTGGACGCCGGCAATGACGTTACCGCAAGCCTGAACCGCTTGCGGATGGGATTGACCAACGAACGCATTGAAGCCGCCAAGGAGGGTTACATTGCCAAGCACATCCGCCGCCAGCGCAAAAAAGAAGTGCGCGACCTCATGCAATCCGCCTCGGACGCGCTCGCATTCGCAAAGACATTGGCCGGCGCTGAAAACTTTTCATTCGATCAGGCAATGGCGCTGTTCTATCAGCCAAGCCCGAACGGGCCGATGCCAACCATTCAGGATCGGAACGACACAACGGAAACACCGCCGCCGTCACCGGACAAGAAACCGCCAAAGAAATAATTTTATGCGCCTGCCCAAACTACTCGAAACACTCACGCGCACGCCGTTGCTGATGACGCCCGCCGCCGTGGAGTCGTGCGTTTCTCTGCTGAACAGCACCCACGATTTCCGCGCAGCACGCGAAGGCGTTGATTATTGCGGCGACAAGGTTGAAATCGAGCAGATGGTGGTGGAAGGCTCGCTCGCAATCATCCCCATCAAAGGCCCGCTCGGTTGCGGGCTGGACAAGTTCGAGAAGGGCGCCGGCGCCACCGATTACGCGGACATCATGGCGGACATCGCAGAAGCCAATGCCAACGAAAAGGTTGAAAACATCCTGCTCGTCATGGACACACCCGGCGGAATGATGGGCGGATTGCCGGAATGTGCTGATGCCATTTCGGAAAGCGAAAAACCCGTTTATGCGTTCGTCCCGCCCGGCGGCACGGTCGCCAGCGCAGGAATGTGGCTTGCGGCAGTTTGCAGCGGCAGATTCCTTTCTCCAAGCGCGCAGGCCGGCAGCATCGGCGTTTATTGCGCTTACGCCGACATGAGCGAACGGGCGAAGGCAATGGGCATCAAGGTCAAGGTTTTTAGCAGTGGCACATTCAAGGGCATGGGCGTTCCCGGAACGGCATTGACCGCCGACCAGGAGCAATACCTTCAGGATTCCGTGATGGAACTCGCACAGGAATTTTACGATCACATCCGCGCCAACCTCGGCGAAATCCCCGATGAAGCCATGCAAGGCCAGATGTTCCGCGCGCCCGAAGCCGTCAAACTCGGCTTTGCGGATGACATCGTTAAGTCGCTCGATGCTGCCAAGGCGTTTTTGAAATAGGCTTCGCAAGTTGACTCGGCGTGATTCGCAAGATGCTCACGCTTAAAGAACTTTCTGCCAAGGTTGTCAACCTCCTCGCCCGCGTTGACGAGGGATTGAAAGCCGAAGTCGCCGCCCTCAAAACCGCCGTTGACGAAACGATGGTTAAATTGCAGGGCGATTTGACCACGGCGCTCGCATCCGTCAAACAACTCGGCGAGCAGGTCGCGCAGTTGACCACGGACAACGCCACACTTTCAGCGACGGCCACCGGCGTAACCACGCAACTCGATGCGGCTTGTTCCGCATTGAAAATTGAACTCAAGGCCGATGCGACCGTCGCCGAAAAAATCACAGCCCTGCAAACTGCGGTTTCCGCAAGTCTTTCCAAGCTCGCCGTTGACCCGTCATCCATCCCCGCCGGCAAAGCAACAGGCGGCAACCTCGCGGCGGACGCGAAAACTTTGACGATGGCGCAATTCAACGCCATCAGCCCCGCCGAACGCATGGCTTTTCTCAAGGGCGGCGGAAAACTTTCGGAGTAAAAACCCACACCAACACACCAAAACTGATTTATGGCAAATACACTGACAAACCTCATCCCTGACGTTTACGCGGCCCTCGACGTGGTTTCGCGCGAACTGGTCGGCTTCATCCCGTCCGTCGCCCGCAACGCGAGCACGGACCGCATCGCTCTGAATCAGACGTTGCGCGCCTACCAGACGCCGGCGAACACCGCTGGCGAGGACATCACGGCGGCAATGGCGCTTCCGTCCGCCGCCAACCAGACCATCACCAACAAGACCGTCACCATTTCCAAGTCACGCGCGTTCCCGTTCTCGTGGAGCGGCGAGGAACAGTATTCCGTCAGCACCGGCCCCGGCTACTTGAGCATTCGCCAAGACCAGATTGCCCAGGCCATCCGTGCGGCGGTCAACGAAATCGAATCTTTCGTTGCCACGGCGATTTACAAGGGCGCGAGCCGCGCTTACGGCACGGCGGGAACAACGCCCTTCGCCTCGAACACCGGCGACTCGGCGCAGATCAAGAAAATTCTCGATGACAACGGCGCTCCGATGAGCGCCCGTTCGCTCATCATCGGCACCACGACTGGCGCCGCGCTCCGCACATTGAGCCAGTTGACCAAGGCGAACGAAGCGGGAACGTCCATGACGCTCCGCGACGGCGAATTGCTCAACCTGAACAATTTCAGCATCAAGGAATCCGCGCAGATTGTCACCACGACCGCCGGCACGATGGCAAGCGCCACGACCGCAAGCGGTGCGTTGACGGTCGGGCAGACAGCTCTCCCGCTGGCGACCGCCGGCACAGGCATCGTTGCCGCAGGCGATGTCATCACACTTGCAAACGACACGAACAAATATGTCGTGTCCTCCGTCAGCTTCGCCGGTGCAAACCCCGCGAGCGGCGACACCATCACCATCGCAGCGCCCGGATTGCTGAAGGCGCAAAGCTCGGCCACCCGCGCCATCACCGTTGTCGCGGCTTACGCGGCCAACGTCGCATTCAGCCAGAACGCTTACGTCCTCGCCACCCGCTTGCCGGTGTTGCCGCCCGAAGGCGACATCGCCATCGCCCGCGAGGTTGTCACCGACCCCCGC
>Ga0209596_1000521_pt1 | contig 35438 bp, 30 predicted proteins | sample M_130807_MF_Meta_FD_187314 | JGI IMG/M metagenome (GOLD analysis project Ga0209596, IMG submission 187314) | Freshwater microbial communities from Lake Montjoie, Canada to study carbon cycling - M_130807_MF_MetaG (SPAdes) (version 2) | ecosystem: Environmental > Aquatic > Freshwater > Lake... | reverse complement strand
AGTCGTGAACAGCTAATAAATTTATTATTTTCTGGTTTTTCTGGATAAAATAAAGTACATAAACATACAGAACATACTTTATTTAAAAACTCGTGTTTATTTGATTTATATAATTGAAATGGAGACAAATTATAACTCATGTTATTTTATTTACTATATATGTGATAAATTTTAAATCAATTTTTTCCTTAAGTTGTTTTCTTTTTTTTCTTTAAGTTGTTTTATAAATTATATATTTAAACATCCGTATCTTTGGAACTATTTTCATCAGACATATCAAAATTTATATCAATGTTATTATTAATAATTATATTCTCTTCATCTTCATCTGCATCTGAAAGTGGATTTATTTCATCTTCATCCGCATTTATTTTTATAATAGGTAAAAATATATTTACCTTTTCCGAAAATTTATTACAAGGGATTTTAAATTTTTCACACCAACTAACTGATTTTTGTATATTAGATTTTTTAATATTTTCTATCTTATCATCCCTATTTTTATTTTTAAGAATATTAATTATTTGATCAAGCGATTCTAATTGTTGTTGGCCTATTATTATATTCATTTCATCTATTTTATTCATAAAATAATATGGTATATCAAAATCTAATATTGATGTAATATTACAAGTTAAATTTTCCATTAAAATATTTAACTTTTGATAATTACTCTTGTATAATTCCAGCTTTGTCTCGTTATTATTAAAATTTTTACATACAATATATTTTTCAAAAGTTGTAATGTTACTCGTGTTTGGTTTTATAATATATACCTTATCAAAAAACGAGCTTAAAATATATAATAAATCTATTATTGGTTTATGAAAAACATTATTGATTTTTATTACACTATTTCCACCAATCACTTGAAATCTCATTATTAACATCACATTTTCTATTAAATTAATTATATAGGAGTTTATATTTGTTTCCTTAATATCAAAAAACATAAAATCAAATTTTTGATCAAAAAATTGTTTTATCATACCCTTATCATTTTGAGTAAAATTAAAAAAAATATCACTTGTATAATTTTCACGCAATAAATCTATACAACTATTTGAATCAATATAATCTTTACTAATATGTAATGATTTAATTGGTTTATTTTTAAAACAATCTAAAATATTAAGAGTTGTAATTATCTCTAATAATTCATAAAATATTATTGTATTCGCCTTTAGTTTGCTAACGGAATATTTTGACCCAGGAACTTTTGAAAAAATATACTCATACGGATTTACTATTTTAATTAATTCGTCATAATCACTATTTATTAAATCTAACTCTTTTGAACACATTATTATTATTTGTTCTTTTATATTACTATAAAAATTATATAAACTATGTGAAATATAAACCGGACATTCATTTGTATCCGTTTTTGGATTAACTATTATCGAACTAATTATTTTTGGTAATATATAATAACTCATTTGATTACTATTATATATTATGTTTTTTGTTTAAGTATTTATTTTGAAAGGTTTATTCATCTTCTTCAATTATTAATAATTTTTTTGCCTTTTTTGGCTTTTCTTTTTCCTCCTTTTCCTTGACCTTCTTTTCCTTGACCTTCTTTTCTTTCACAACAGGAGCCGGGAGTTCATCAGTTGCTTCTGTAGCAGGAACCAATTGTAATTTTTTACTTAATTTGCGAATTATTGGCTTTTTATTTTTGGGTTCTTCTTTTGAAATTACAACCTCCTTTTCCCTTTCCTCTACATCTCTAAGTATTCCCTCTTCTTCATTATATTCCGACATTTCAAGCTCAATTTTTTCTGTGCTCACCTCTCTTATTTTTTTATAAACAAAATACCTATTCAGAAATGAAATTTTCTTTTCATAAGCTGTCATCTGAGCTGCTGTATCATACTCTTTTTCTTTAAATTTATTTCTCTGTATTTCTTCTAACATATTATTAAATAATTCACCAAACAATCCGGTTCCTTCAGGCAATCCAATCGACTGTGCTTCATCTCTATCAATTATTTTAAAACCATATGCTTCAAAAACGCGATTTAAATAATCAAAATTCACCAAATACTCTTTTATATTCTGATTTATTGACTCTTGAAAAACATCAATTCTATAACCTATACTACTTGAGTCATCATCAAATTTATCAGAAATATAACCTTTAGTTATTTCCCAAATTTTCTTTCCGTCTTCTACAATTTTTATACTATCACCTGTTGGTGTTTTTCTTAATAAATTAAACACTGTCTTACCATCATAAGCTGTTCCTATAAAATAACCGTTTATTTTTGTGCATTCCGCAATGTTTCTTAAAAACCCTTGTAAAGTGTCTGGGTTTTCAAAGAAATAATGAATAGCAAATTGACACGATGAAATATTAAATCCGTCGTCGGCCACTCCATATTGCCTGGCTACACCTTTGCCAATTTGATCAGCTGCTTTAGGACCATTACCAAAAACGGCAGATGTAATCATTTTTGCCTTATCATTTAACATCGCGTCACCCTTTTTTATATTATACGCACTATTACCATTCACAAATAAAGCATATGGCATTATTTTATTTTGTTTTCTTAAATTTAGATATCTCGCACAAGCACCATTTAATCTATTTTCCAAATTGTCTTTTGATATATCAACTCCAAAAACAAATGACAGTCTTGAAGCTATCCATTTTGGTAAATCACCTGCCTTTCCGCAAGCATAATCTATTAAAGTATCACCTTGTTTCGATACACTTTTAATTAACATTTTTTTTACATACAAATTGTGGAAATTCTTCATCGCCTCTGTTTTTAATTTACCAGCCGGAGTATTATAATATACATCTTCGCTAACAATAACATCCGGGATATTTAATCCTGTTCGTATCATGTCTTCACTAATAATTCCAGCAGGATGTATTGATTTCCAATTTTCATTTGCTGTTTTAAATGAATTGCCATACTGCTTTTGTCCTCTTCTATATTGACTTGTTTTATCATGTCTAACCTTTAATGGAACCCATTTCCATCCGTCATCTCTGTCAAAATCATATCTAAATTCCACAATGGTTTCATCACTAAATACTTCATTATCTTCAGAAAACATTTGTTTAACACCATTATCATCTGCTCTTAACATAATTTTACATATTCCAGCATTTGGATCATACGGCTCTATCGGATAAAATCTTCTCGGAACATAATCATTTGACTTTCTATCGTCAAACTTATTTACATAGTCTGGTAATTTATCATCTATAATATCTTGACAAGGATTAATAAACCCATCTCTTTTTTCGTTAAATCCACATCTTAATTCAATTGTTTTATATTCGCTTAATTGAGTTGATAAAGCTGTATTAGTTCCATCTTCAAATAATGGAGTAATCTCATCATCACCATTTATAGATTTTACAGTTGTTATTAAGAAATCAATTGTATTGTGACTTGGAGGTTTCCATTTAAAAGAATACTCCCATGTTATTTTTGTTTTAGGTCCGGCCTCTTTAATCTTATCAGAACCAACTCCAAAATACGAATGGGTAAATATTAGTCCATCTGTTTCATAATCAAATCTATTTTGTTCTATCTTTCCTAATATTTGATTGCAACCATCAAATATGCTTTCTTTTGCTGTCATTGGATAAAATTCCTTACACGCTATTTTAATTGGCGATATTAAATCATCCGATTTTTTAAATTTTTGTAAAAATGTCTTTACAGTTTTTTCATCTTTTTCTGATACATCTGTTATTGACACCGGCTTCATAATGTGAAATAAATATTGTAAAATATACATCCTGGCCTTTTTTACCTCTTCATCATTTTGAAGAAATGGATATGCTCTAACATCTTCTTTTTTGTAATAATACACGTCAAATGCTGCGTATAAATTTATAAATTTACCCATTTTATTATGCAATATTAATTCACCATCAAATAAACAATTAAAACATTCTTCAACTTTTGTTTTAGCACCGGTAAATATTACATCCATACTGGTGTTAATAAGATATATTTTACCTTTGTCATTTATAAACATTAAGTGACGTTCTCCATCTGCCTTTTCTGTAACAACAAAGTCTCTTCTAATATTTGGCTGGGTTGAATTTTCATCAATAGCTGCTATATTGGTTCTTTGAAGTGTTATTGAATTCGGACCAATAAAATTCATATCTTCAATTCTTTTACTTGGATCATAATTTTCCTTCCAAATCATTTTCATATATGAGTCAATAACTTCTCTCTGTTCTGGATATGAAATAGGATAATTTGTTCCTTGTAATCCACCTAAAACATATTTTATAACCTTTCTCATAGATGTTAAAATTAATTCAGGACTATTAAATTTTGTTCCAGGACCTATTCTCGAATTGTCTATTTCTATTTCTATTTGATATGTTTCTTGATTATTAAATACATTTGACTCTTGAGTTGTATAAACCTTTTTCATTTGATCATATCCTCTTGCTCCTTCCTCCCTATTACTATTTTTAACAATACTAATATCAACCACAACTGGATAGTCTGGATGTCTAAAAGTTACACGATTTAAATACCGAAACACTTTTTTTGATTTTTTCCAATTCTCTATTATGTAAGTTTTTACACCTGATTTAATTTCCTCCTCAGTATTAAAGGTAACTCTAAAATTAAAGTCATTTACATCTACCGGAAATACTCTTTCCTTTTCGACTACAGCTAATTTTTTATTGGTAAATGAAACCGCAGTAAAATTTTTATTATATATTTCTTTAATATCATTATTTTTACAATAGTCTTGAATAATATGTAGTCCAGAAATTTCTGTTCTTATATCAGAAAGTTTAAACCTACCCGATATTGGGTCAAGAAATTCACAATTAATACGTAAATAATAATTTCCAACATTATCATAAGTATTAAACCCAAATGATTTTAATTTTTGGATAACATTATCATAATCGTTGCGGGTTAAGGGTTTTATTCCCTTTGTTCCAAATTTAACCTCTAACTCATAATTTATATTTGTTGATATAACAAAAGGTTTAACACTATAAAAACGTCTAACTATATTATCAAATTGTTTTTGTGGTGGTTCTTTTACCTTCTCTCTTGGCATATCTAAATTTTCTTCATTAAACATGTCCTGAGGTGCTTCTTTTAATGGTTTAAACATTTCATCCGGCGACACAGAACCCATATTTTGTTTTAATACAAGGTCTGCGTATAGCTTATTTCTCAAAAATAGTAGTTTGTCTTTATCGTTTAAAGAATCTATATTTTCTTTTTCACGAGATGATAAACCATTATATATTTTAATTATATCTGTGTCCTTCATTAACCCTCTAATCACGTAACGACTATCTTCAAGATTATCCCAAACTTTAAACATTCGCATTAATTCTTCTTCACGTTTTTCTGGATCTTTAATAGTATGTAATTGTTTTATTGTGTCTTGGTCTAATTTTCTTTTAAATTCTTCCAGTCTTAAACTCAACGGAATTGTGGGAGTTTTTTCCATTTGAGAAGATAATTTCTCCAAAACATCTGAATCAACCAGTTTCACTTCATACAAACCACAATTTGTTCCGCACTTTTTTTTTTGTATTATATCAATAGTTATATTATTCAACCCATTTTTTTTCCAAGTCGCTTCATGTTCAGCAAGAGCTTCTCTTTTTTTCATAAATTTTAAGTCATTTTCTCTTAAATAATCCAACTTTTCTTCAAGATTCAAATCCTCCAAATCTTCAATTGATCCGTCCTTCACTTTTTGAATATCGTAAAATTTCACTGTTCGTTTATATAATTCGTCATCTTCTCCACCCCATCCCCAAAAATTATTAGGATAACCATTTATTTTTTTAAACATATCCGAATTGAAAGCTACAATACCACCAAAATAATCCTTGTTTTTATTGTAACGATCCCAAACAGCTGCTATATGCACTGGTTCATCTGTTGGAATATTGATATAGTATTTTTTTAATTCTTTTGATGGCAATAAATCTACATCGTGAAATATAAAATTATTATAACCTTCTTTAGAAGCAATATCAAATCCAATATTTAACAGTTGACCACGATTAAATTTCTTACGGTCTTCAGATTGCTCAATTACAAATATTTTGTAATTGTGACCTGATAAATATCCAGCCATATATTCAACTAATTTGTTTAATTGTTTAGTTCTTGGTTTGCCTTTCTCAGAGTCACGAAATGGTATGATAATAGCAGTGCTTACATCACTGTCTTCTGGTGTAAAAGAAGAGGAAGATGAGGAAGACGATTGTTTTTTTCTATTTAACATATCTCTTAAAATAAGATATTTTGATCGGATATTCTTACTATCAAGATTTTCTCTTTCGCTTTCTGACAAATCATTCCATATTTTTTGTATTTTAGGGTCCGAAATATTTTTAAAAATTCCTATATGAATATTTTTATCATTTGGAAAATCTTGAAACAACTTTTTCTTTGTTTCAATATCTAAACCTTTAAATATATCATTATATTGTTTATATTCATTACCTAATTCTCCATAATCAACATCATCAAAATTAGGGGTATCTGATTTTTCAGTAGAACTCATTATTATATATATTATAAGACATATTTTTAAATTATAGTTCATTTTTTTTATTTAAAAATATTGAATTATTGCCTCATATAAATCTTTTTTACTCTTACTTTTGTTAGTTTCTTTATTTATAATATCAATTGCTAATTTCTCGCATATTTCAATTAATTCCGAAAGTTTGTATCCCGACATTGATTTTATAGGTTTGTCAATATTATCTAATTTATACAATGTGCTTTTGATTTGCTGAGCATTTGCAGTATTGATTTCATAACCATATTTATAATTTTGTAATAAATATACTATATGTAATTCATTGCTATCATTCATTAGCAACTCATAATAAGTCTTATTTTTAACAAATAATACATTTAAATTTTCAATAGCACATAATGTTAAAAAAGTTTTTACATCCAACTGATTCTCATTAGCTAAATTATTTTCTATATGAGTTAAAGTAGCAAATTTATATGTTTTAACAATTTGTTTCTCCTTTCTAATTCTTTCGACATATTCTATTTTTATTTTTTTCTCTATAATTATATTTTTATTTTCAAGCATTTCATAATTTACATCTCCATGTTTCATTATATAAAAACACCAAAATAATGTATCTTTTTCTTTTGGAACAAAAATTATATTTTTTGGACCCATAATCTTCTCTTCATTTTTACCTTTCAAAGCACGTATATTTGTTGTCTCTAATTTCATTTCTAATGATCGTTTAATATTAGCTTCATTTAGCATATAATCTTGTAAATTATTAAATACATGATTATAATTGTCTTCATTTATGGTATTCATTTAATATTTATTTTATTTTTATCTTTAATATCTTTTGTAAAATATGTATTTTTATAAGCCTCTTTTTCTTTCTCTACTTGATGTAGAGTAACTTCCTGAGTATTAACATAATTGATATATATATTTAATTCATCCAATAACTCTTTTTTAAGATCCGATAAATTTATATGAATTCCATATTTATTTTCATTTATTGTAACATCTTTATGTTTATTTATTAAACGAAGCACCTCAATTTGATTAAACTTATTCATATTCTCGATTGACTCTCTAATATAATTTAGCTCGCTGACAGAAAAATTATTAATATCATTAATATCATTTGTAGACATTGTTATCTCCATTTAAATAACATATTACGTTGTTTTTATATTTTATTAATAATATTATTTATATTAACGAAAAAATATTAGTTAAAAAATGAATATTATTAAACAATATACTAATAAATGGAAGATGGTATTGAAACTTATAAAAGTATATTATTAAATGAACAAGAGGTTAAAGAATATAATTATGTTTATATATTTATACCACTAATTGGTAATTTGGAAAATTATAGAATTTTTATCAATAAAAATAAAGCAATTGAATATTCAGAAAAAAATAAGTGTAGGGTTGAAATATTTTTAGAAATAGAAGATGGTGTTTACATACCAACTAATAAATATTATGAAAATGGTATATATAAATAAATTATTATTCATCTTCTATAACAATACGTGCTTTAGGTTTTTCAGCAACAGCAGCAGCAGAAGCAAATTTTTTGCCTTCCATGTAATATTCTTTATCTTGAGTTGGCTTGACAAGCTCTCCTATAACTGAAACAAATTTATCATTTAATTCAAATCGCTGTCCAATTACTCTCACATTAATTTTATCACCTTCTTTTACATCGTTAAAATGACCAACGTTATAATGATGATCCTTTGCTATAAATACCACCACTGGTGAAGGGAAATCATTTGCGCTATCTGCTCGAATACCAGCCTTTGTAATATTTTTGGCAAGACATGATATTAACATACCTTCAACAGGAAAACAAACTTCGCATTCAAAAACTACTTCAAATGAAATTGAGCTTCCTCTATAAATAATTCCACTCGAATAGGTAATAACTTTTGTTGAGTCGGGTTTAATAAAACCCTCAATCATACATTTACCTTCAAAATTACCCCTTATATTTTCTTCAATTGTTTCTTTTAAGTTTTTACCAATAGAAGTAATTGGTAAAACTATTTTACGAGTAATTAAACATCTTGAATATATAGAGGTAATTTTATTTTCCCTCTTTTTAAATTTCTGTTGCGATTGTTTTGCTATGGGTTCCATTGTTATAATTTATATACATATTATCTTTTAATTCTTTTTTCAATTTTTTATTTAATTTAAAAAAGAATTATATTTATTATAGAACCTTATATAGTTTATAATATATTGCTAACTCAGGTATTACAATCCATTTTAGTGCTTCTCTCTTAATAGTATTAAAAAATCTTAAAATTAATTCCATTAAAACACATTGTTCTGTATGACTTATATTAGTTTCTGTAATTTTACTTCCATCTTCATTTACCATAATTTCACCATCTTTATCTAATTTAGGCCGTGTTATTAGTTTAGTATAGGTTTCTTCATCTAAAATAGATGATTTTGGATTTTCTTTATTCCACAATATTTTAACAATTTTTTCTTTTCCAGATTCATCACATCGTGCACCTGTATCACGTGCGGAATCTATATTTTTTGTTTTAAAAGTTAAATATTTATTATTTTTTTCATAACCAATAAATCCAGTTTGTTTATTATATAGTTTTTTATCAAAAGTCAATTTCAATCCCGCCTCTTTTGACATTGCGATTTCTCTCTGATCTTCTGGTCCAGCTTCAACCCATTTGTTATCCTCATTTAAAATCATTATCATTCTTTTATTTAAATTGTATAAAATAATAGCAACAAAACCACTTGTGTTAATACTTATGTTCTCAAAATATTTTTTAGCATAATCTTCAACAGAGTTCTCGTTAATTGTATCAAGTGAATATAAATAATTCATTACATTTATTTTATCTTCATACATCAATATTTCTATCATATGCGACACAACTATTTCTATGAGCATTTCTCGTGTCAAATCCGAAAAGATTTTAATCATTTTTTGAGTAACAATACCACAATGTTTATACCAATTGTCGTCACCTCTTTCAACCCGACCCTTTGGATTTTTCTGATATTCACGTATAATAGCAAGATTAGCGTTAAATTCATCAATTATTTTTTTTCCTTCAGGATATAATTCTTCACCTAAATCTCTAAGTTGTAATTCAACTGGTTTTTTAATATTTTTGTTAATTTCAAAATTAATCATCTCATGTTTATAATCAATTGGAACAGATCTATCAAAAATGGATATATTTTTGTCTCTTAATTCTATTGGTTGAAATAAATAATACTCGCCAATATTTATTAGTCTTCCGTTTCTTCCATATTTATCAGCAATGAATTCATTATTATCTTCTATTAATTGTGTTAAAGCTGAAAATATTTGAATATAAGGATATTCTTTTGGTGTTCTTATAGCATTTAGTAAATCATCTTTTTTGTAAAAAAAGCTTTCTTTCATAAGCATTCTAATTCTTTGAAGAATTTTTTCAGAATTAATCACTATAAAATTTTCATTATATGTATCTTCATTTAAATCTTTTTCATCAATATCTTTATCTGGTCTACACGAATAGTTACATGTTGCCATATAGTCACATGCCGGTGAAAATGGAGCATCTCCAACTATAAAATTTGGTAATTCTTTTCCATCTGACAGTATTTGTTTAATAGGCTCTTTCAAATTTTCGCTAATTATTTTTTGTGTAAATTTTGTCTGGTCATGATTAATAATACAATCTACTGCTGTTTCTTTTAAAACTCTACTTACATTTCCTATTTGTATTGCTTTAAATTCGGCTACCCGATATACATATAAATCTGCAGCTTCCTCTATATTTTCTTTTCCAAGTATAGTTCCATGCATAAAAATTTCTACATTTCTTTCTTCAAAATCCAAATCCTTATGTGAAAAGTTGCGGACAGCGCGTCCAATAATTTGTTCTATACGGTTCATGTTATACCATGGCTCCAAAATATGAACTTGGCGAATAAATTTTAAATCAATACCCTCAGACCCGGCTTTTGATATTAAAACCACTTTTACCTTGTAACCATCTTTATTATCTTCACCAGTTAACCCTTTTACTTCAAAGTCATTATTTGGTGATATTCTTGGGTCTCCAGTAATAATTGAATATCGTGCAGGCATAAATTGTTGTTTATTTACAGGGGGTTTCATAGTTTTCACATCTACAACATCTGTAGGTCTCTTTTTAAATAAAGGTTTAACATTTTCACCATAACGAGTAAATCCCATTTCCTCTAATGCAAGCGCTACAGGTATTAAACCACTATCAATATATTGCGAATATATTAAAATAATTCCTTTGGAAATATAACCTGTTTTAGGGTTAACAATATTATCCAAAATACATTTTATTTTAGAACTATAGTTACCAATTAGTTCTTGAGAGAAAATCCTTTTGTATTTATCTAATGTTGATTTCTTGTATTCGAATTGTCCTTTTTCAGGTGGTGATTTTTCATCTACAAAATTCATCATTCTTCCTAATCCTTGTTTTCCTGTTAATAAATGTGGATCTATTGTTGTTTCTTTTTTTTCCTTTGGTTCCACTGCTTTAAGAGAAGGTATTAGTATTTCGGCAGAAGGTAATAATGTTTCGGCCTTTTTTAATATTTTTTCAGCTGTGTGTAGCATTTTGTCAGCCAATGTATTTGGACTTTTACGACTTTTTGTTTTACTTTCCGTTTCCTCTAACTCTGATACTACTTCAGACTCATTTACTAAACCAGGAGTTTCATCTTCTGCCTCTTCAACTTCATCTTTATTAGATAAAATACTTGCTTTTGAAAATTCCTCATCAAAATCCTTTTGTTTTTTTTCTTCTGGAATTTCATCTAATACACTTTTAAGTCCTTCAATTGGATATGATATTATTAAAGACTCAAGAGGCGTTTGTAATAATGTATAACCAAATGACTCCATATTTTCAAAATTTGGCATGTCTCTAACTAATCCTTTTTTTGTTGTAATCGTAAAATTTTTGTTTCTTAAATTATAAATAATATATTTATAACAACAATATTGACATTGACCACAGTTTTTACAGTTTTCAATTCTATTTAAATATAAACTTAGTATGCGTTTTTTGTCTGCATTTAATATTGGTTTAAGGTTCATTTTATATGAAGGATAGTTAAAACCAACCTTATCTTTGTTAAATTTTTTAAAAGTATGGTCTTTTGCAAAATCATTTGGATAAACTCTATACGGAAATGTATACGGGTTCTCACCTCTTACAAATGAAATATATCCTGTTGCTTTTCTTATAAGTAAATCCTCACCTTTTTTTTTGAAATTACCATTTTTATCAAAAACATTTCTTACTTCAATTCTACCGCGTCTATCATTTGTATTCATTAAATTTAATAACCATATTATTTCTTTATAACTATTATACATTGGTGTAGCAGATAAAAGCAAAAATCTCATATTTTCTGCTGCCTTAACAAGCAACTCTAAATTTACAGCAACCTTTTTATTTTCATTATCATCTGTTTTACGAATATTATGAACTTCATCAATAACGATCAATCTATCGTCAAACTCATTTCGTAAACGCCGAATAATTCTGCTATTTAAAGTTATTTTAATATCTTTTAACATTTGAATTTTTGTTTTTTCACCTTGAGAATTTTGAGGTTTTTCTCCTTTTTTATATTTTATTTTCTTTCTCTCTATCTCTTCTGAATAGTTCATTGTTTTAATAATATAATTTGCAAATTGACCATAACCCAAAAATATATAATAAGAATTTATTAAACTTTTAATTTGACTTACCACTTTTTCCTTAGACATTCCCCTCATATTCATTGGATTTATCTCTTGTAATAATTTATTACCAGTGCACGCTCTAATATTCCAAACACCATCAATCAGCTTTAATTTTCTCTCATCAAACAACTGTAATTTAAAATTATCCTGAACATTTTCAGAAGCAACAATAATAATTCTTTTATTTATTCCCATTTGTTTCATATAATCACGCATTTCTTCGCAAACTCCGATAGCACTACATGTTTTACCTGACCCTAATCCGTGATAAAGTAATAAACTATTATATGGTGTCTGGAAAGACATAAAGTTTTTAACAAATGCTTGATGAGGCTGTAATTCAAAATCAGCTTCTGCTAAAATCTTAGCTTGCTCTTTAATTGATTTACTAAAATCGGGTCCTTCATATTTTGTATCATTGAATTCTTTTTTACTTGCTATTTTGATATTGAAATTTTTATCACTTAGATTGGGGTATAAATAAGGATCAGCTTCTGGATCTTTACTTAATTCTTCACTTTCCAAAAATTCTTTTTTAAGTAAAAATTTATTACATCCAGGCGAATAATAATTTTCATTTTTACAACCATTTAATTTCTTAAATTGTGTTTCTAAATCATAATCCATTTCTTCTTCTGTTTCTTCACCTTCCTCTGTAGTGCTTGAAGGTATATCAGATGATTGATCACTATTTGGACTTGAACCTTCTGATACCCCTTCTGATACCCCTTCTGATACCCCTTCTGATATCTTATTTGAATCATCTGACTCTATAATTAATTTTTTTCCTTTGGGTTTTTCATTTTCAGACATAATACTATATATTATGAATATAATCTATATTCTTGTAATACTTTATTTATATTTGTAATTAATTTTTTTTTCTCTAAATTATATGGTCTGATTGTTTCTACACAATTTTCAAATAATTTCCATTCTATTTTGCTAACCTCAGTGACTTGAAAATTATCCAATTCTTCATTTATTTCAGTTGCATACGCTAAAAAATATTTGTGTTTATATGATTTATGATTTGTCCCAATAAATATTTCTTCAAATGGTAATATATTTTCAACCATTGTTATTTTATTTTTTGATATTCCTGTTTCTTCTTCAAATTCTCTCAAAGCACAATCTAAATCTTTCTCTTTGTTGTTTCTTCTTCCTTTTGGAAACTCCCATTCTGTTTCTTTCCACTGAGTTGTGCTTTTATTAACTATATCTTTTAATGTTATTAGTTCATCATTTACCATAATACCATTTCTTATAATATCTAATTTTTTTGATGAAGATATTTCTTCATTTTTATATTGTATATTACTTGTTTCACCCCACATTTTTTTCCATAATTGGTCAAATGAATCTGTAAGTATTCTCTCTTTTTCTTGTATAGACATTTCATTTACAATATTTTGTATTTGATAAATATTATAAGGCGAATATTTACCTCTTATAAAATCTATATAACCAAAACTGTCTTTGCGTCTTATCATAAGAAATTGTATTCCATCACTTGTTGACCTGAATAAAATAATTCCATAGCTCGTAATTGGTAATTTACATTGATGAAATAAATGACCTTGTTTTCCACAATTATTACATAAATTAATATTCTTGCTCATTGCACTAAATAATATATTTTTTTATATTTAAATATTAATTCTTACTTATTTAAAAATTATAATATAAAATATTTATATAATGAAATCAGGGTTTAATTTTGGTTTATTTCCAAGACGACAAGGCGGTAATAATGTAATTGTAGCATCTACAATTAATTTAGGATCTACTAAAGGTAGAGGATCTGCAACAAGAATGTTTAATTATTGTAATCAACACTCTACTAATCCTTCTGAATGTAGTTCCCGATTCAGTTCAAAGTTTTGATAGCAGTGTATTCTCAGGTTGTACTTTGTTAACAATTGTATATATATCAAATGCGACAGCAGTCTTCTTGGGTAACTTATCAGGGTATACTTGGACTTCTCCAGGCACTGTTGGAACCCGACAATTTTACCAAGCACCAAATACTGTTAGTTTTCAGTTACCTATTTAAAATCACATGACAAAAAATTACTATAAGATTGGTCATCGAGGCGTTTAATAATTAATATTTTTTTAATTGAAAATATTAATGTCAACTGTATATCTTGATCCAAAAATATGGGGACCACATTATTGGTTTTTTTTACATACTGTAGCAATGACATATCCAATTAGACCAAATGCTGTTACAAAAAAGAAATACTATGAGTTTATTCAAAATATGCCTTTATTTATTCCTGTTGAAAACATATCAGGTGAATTTAGTAAATTAATTGATAAATATCCTGTAGCTCCTTATCTCGATAATAAAGAGTCGTTTATACGATGGACCCATTTTATTCATAACAAAATAAATCAAAAATTAGAAAAACCACAGGTTTCCTTGAATGACTTTTATATAAAATATTATGAAGAATATAAATCACAAAATATAAAAATGGCTGAGTATTATAAATTAAGAGAGAAGGCTATTTTTTGCGGAATTATATCAATGATTGCTGGAACAATATATTATTTATATGATAAATAATTATACCTTTTTAAAAGTATATTTTTTAAATTTTGTTATATTTTTTTCAAAAATATATTATTAAATTTTGTTATATTTTTTTCAAAAGTATATTTTTTAAAAGTATTAGTATAATATATACAAAAATGTATGATAAAGGAGGAAAAGTATTAGCATCTGGTGGATTTGGTTGTGTTTTTAGTCCAGCTCTTAAATGTCAAGGCAAAACAAAAAGAGCCGAAGGAAAAATATCAAAACTAATGTCGGTAAAACACGCAAATGAAGAATATCAAGAAATTACTTTAATTAAAAAAAAAATAGATAAAATTAAAAATTATGAGGATTATTTTTTGTTATACGACATTACATTATGTAAACCATCAAAACTTACTGAGTCAGATTTACTTGAATATAACAAATGTTCCGCATTGTCAAAAAATAATATAACAAAGGCTAACATCAATAGCAATCTTGACAATCTAATGTCGTTAAATTTACCTAATGGTGGTTTACCTGTTGACGATTATATATATGAAGACGGTTCTTTTAAAAAAATATATAATTTACATGTTAGTTTAGTTGAATTGTTAAAAAAAGGAATTATTCCTATGAATAAAAAAAATGTGTATCATTGTGATATTAAAGACTCGAATGTTTTAGTTGATACAAAAACTAAATTAAAAACGAGGTTAATTGATTGGGGTTTAACTACTGAATATGTTCCATTTATAAATCAAAAATTTCCAAATACGTGGAGAAATAGACCATTTCAGTTTAACGTTCCATTTTCCGTAATTATATTTTCGGATGCATTTGTTGAGAAATATACAAAATATTTAAAAGATGGCGGTAAAACAACAGAAGAACAGTTAAAGCCATTTGTAATTGATTATATTAATTTTTGGATGAAAAAAAGAGGTTCTGGTCATTATAAATTTATAAACGAGATAATGTATACATTATTTAATAATGAGTTAACATCAATATCCGAAGAAAAAAAAGCAACTGTAATTGAAACTGAAATAACAATGGATTATATTATTAATTATATAGTTGATGTTTTAGTTCATTTTACAAAATTCAAAAATGACGGAACGTTAGATTTAAGAGTGTATCTTGATAATGTTTTTATAGAAATTGTAGATGTTTGGGGTTTTATTAGTATATATTTCCCAATAATTGAATTATTACATGAAAATTATTCATCTTTAACAAAAGCAGAAATGCGTATATTTAAACAACTACAGTTTATCTTTGTAGAATATTTATATAATCCAAGACATGAACCTATAGATATGGAAATATTATTCAAGGATCTAAAAGATTTAGGTAATTTAATTTATATAAGTTTAACTGGTAAAAAAAAGACGTCATCTTTAAAAACTAATTCATTAAATACATCAAGCAAATCCAAAAAAACCAGAAAACACGGTCTACAATCTACAAATACTTTTGTCAATGCAGCTGGAATTCATAATGATACAAAAAAACAGAAAAAACAAAGGTATATTAAATTCAAAAGTAGTTCTAAAAAAAATAAAATTAAGGATATTAATTTTTTATCTTTAAACAAATTTTAATATATATTTAGTATATAATGGATAAGGAATTTAGTAAGCTTTGTACTCCTGCTAAAGTGTATTTCATAATTTCAATTGTTTCTTGCATTGTTGCGTTGTTTAATGGTCTTAACTATATGACAGTGTTATTTAATGTCATAATTGCGTTTGTTTGGACAGCTGTTTTGGGATGGATATGTCAAAACGGATACTCTAACATATCATGGTTTTTAGTTGCTTTGCCTTATATTATAATGATACTTATGTTTTTTAGAGTAATTAGTGGAATGTCCTCAAATTCTACTATTATGATGGCTGTTCCCCCAAGTGCTACTCAGCAAATGATGATGTAAAATATTTTAAATTAATTAATATATAAAATATTTTATTTATTTTATTCTAAAAAGAATAATCGTTTTCCAAATATGCTTTATATAAATAAAATGCTTCTTTGGGTTTATATGTTGGAACTTCATGACCAGCAAAATGAACTGTAGCAAAAGTTAACCGTGCATCTTTTGAAAAAGGGGTCTCGAATTGCGTAATATAACCAGCTGTTTGTCCATCAACTTCCCATACCTTCCACATTTCATTTGGTTTAACAGGATAACCTAAATCCCAAATCCATTTTTGGGTTCCAATAGTTCCACATACACTGTCGTCATCTCCAGAGTAAACAAGAATTCGCAAATTTTTATCGCTCGCAGAGTTTAACAGTTTATTATAATAATGTTCCATCGGCAACATTTTGTCTAAATATTCATACTTGACAGTTCGTGAGCATTCTTCCCATTCTATTCCAGATTTTACATGGAGCGCCAATTTTACATCCGGTTTATTTAAATAATCAGACGCATAATTGTCTTCACAAGGCTCATAATCATCTTTTAAAGGGACTGCATTAAACACCGAAAAAAACGCATCTACAACTATATCATTGTTATTCTCCTTAATAATATCATAAATCATATAGGTTGTCCAAGCTTGTTGCGAAGTAACGCAAACGGGATAATCCAGAGCATAAGGGTTCAAATTGCCTATTTTTTTCATAAAATCTAATATATATGTGCTGCATATTGAAGAATTAAACTGATTTTTTACATCCAAACAACCACCCGCAACATATTTATCCCAAGATGGTTTTGGCAACAATTGTTTTCCCCAATAGGTTTCCATTTCAGCGCCTACTCCGGAATAGTAGTCCGTATAAGGATTGCCTACTGCAAACCCTTTAAAATTCAATTTATTTTCATTTTTTTCATTATAACTGACAATTTCATCAGCTAATGTCGGCATATAATGTCCACCATAACTTTCTGATGTAATATACAAAGGCGAATTAGAATATTCGGGAAATTTTTTCAAAAATTGTAGAATGGTTTCAAGATTATCTTTTGCCGCTTGGCTGTCACCTATTCTATAGTCGTCAGAATTATCAGAATATGAAAACCCAACACCAACAGGCTGTTCTAAAAATACCATATTTGATATTTTGTTCCATCTCCATTCATTCATTACAAGACTTCCATCTTTATCTGGTCTAAATGGACCCTGCTCGGTTAAGAACCCAATTAATCCAGAACAACCCGGGCCTCCATTTGTCCAAAATACCAACGGATCGGTTGCCGTGTTTTGCTCAGACTCTACAAACCAATAATGTATTTGTTTTTTAGTGTCGCCAAGTTTCAAATAACCACTAAATTGGTTAAAACCAAGCTCGTCATTTAATCCTGGTAAATTTGTTATTTGATCATTTAAAGCTTCATTCGTATAAGAGGAAACTAATGAAGACAAGAGAGAAAACAATGAAATTATGCCAAAAAGAATTTTCTTCATTTTTATAATATATTATAATATTTTTATTATTATTTAATTATATATATAATAATGAGATTGGAAATATTTGTATTAGGCATAACAGCATTTTTTATATATAATGCGTATAGTGACGGTAAATATTCAAAAATGTTATTGTCATTTAAGAAATATTATAAAATGATATTTTTTGCGCTTTTAGGTATAGGTATATATGTTCTTTTAAAACGAAATCCGAATCAAGGACGAAACATGTTACTATATGCTAATAATGTTGTTAAATTTATGCCAATTGACAAAACATCTATGGACATGATCAGTCCTATTTTTGATTTTACATCTACAAATGACAATAGTTTTATGGAATCATTTAATAATATTGATAGTAGCAATTTAACAAGTACTTTAATGGGAGGTAATGGAATATGTAATTCAGAAAGAAGAATATTAGCTTCAGGTAAAAATGGAACAAAACGTTCTGTAAGTGAAACAAAAAAGAAATATGTTGCTTCACAACAAGATTGGAAGTGTGGAGACTGTCAAGCACAATTGGATCATACATTTGAAATTGATCACCGTGTCCGTTTAGAATATGGTGGTGGAAATGATGTCCAAAATTTAATAGCTTTATGTAGAAATTGTCACGGTAAAAAAACCGCAAGTGAAAATATGTAAGGTATATTTACTACAAATATTTAACTATTAATTTTATTCAAAATATTATTGTATAATATTAATATATGAGTTCATCTTCTACTACTACAATTAATCCTGGATCAAATAGTGATGTTTTACAAAAATTTAAAACGCCTTCTGTTTTTTACCCAATTATATTTTTGATTATTTTATTGATTGTAGCCATTTTTATGATTATGTATAATGTAAAAATACCTGGTTCCAGCAATGCTCCATCAACATTAAAAAACTCCGACATTGAAATAATATCAAATGTCTCTCTTATTTTGTTTATTATTTTAATAATTTATTTTATTTGTATTATGTTTTTACCCAACTTCAAAGAATTGAAAGAGTTTTTTATTCAAACTAAAGAGTCATCCTATATTATTTTATATACAATATCATTAATTTTATTTTATAGATTTATGCCCAGTAATATAATTAATAATTATGCTTATATTATTCTTCCAATTACTTTACTAATAGGTATTTTTATTTTTTATAAAGGAGCGCAAAGCAATTATATTAATAGTTTTAATATTAATTATGAGAGAATAAAATCCCTCATATTATTCTTTTGCTTTATTACAACAATTATTGTATATTATAATATAGATCCCGGCGGCTATACTCAAAAATATTTAGGGTCTTCACTATTAATCACAATAATTATGAGTGTTTTCGCCTTATTATATGTTATTATACTTTTAACATTGCCGTCATCTGGTAGTAGCGCTACAACACCTAATTTGCTGAGCAATTTTTCCAATTTTTCTGTTTATGGTAGTATATTGTTTGTCATTTTTTTAATTGTTATGACAATTTTAATTTCAACATATCCTGGTGGTTTTTTTAAAAATAAAAATATATCTACAAGTGTTATAATTATTTTATTATTAATTGTTATATTATGGTCTACAATGTTAGCCGTATTTTTATTTCCAGAATTAAGTAATAAACAAATTGATAGTGATAAATTAGGGTTATTCAAACGTTCATTATTGGCTTTATTTGGTGTAGTTATTTCGGGTTTGATTATTTATTGGCTTGTTTATAATATACAACAATTATCAGGCGCAACAAGTATACTCAGTTTCATATTGAATATTATAGTTGTTATTTTAATTATGTCATTAATTTATAAAACTATAAATGTTAAATTACCATATGGAAATTCTAAGAAAAGTGCCTTTGTTGACATGATAATTAATACAATTTTTTACATTCCTTGTTTGTTCTCATCTTTTTTTGAAACAACTACGAATTTTTTTAAAAATGAATACGCAATTACTACACCCAGCTCAGTATTAATGTTAGTATTATTGCTTATAGTAATGGCTATATACTATTTTATTCCAAAAGTGTATAATATGATTAATTTACAAGGAGGCAAATTATTAGTTAATAATCCAGTCAGTGCAAATTCACAAATGTCTTTAGGTACTTATCAAGATTTAAATGGCAGTGAAACTTTTAATTATGAATATGCTATATCCAGCTGGGTTTATATTAACTCTGCATCACCTAATACGAACTCATCTTATTCCAAATATACATCATTAATAAATTTTGGCGGCAAACCAAATGTGCTTTATAATGGTAGCACAAATACTTTAATGGTTACAATGCAACAAAAAAATTTAAAAAATGTTACCAAAAATAAACTAATTGATTTTGATGAAGAAGGTAATAGAATTATTTATATAAAAAATGGAGTATTACTACAAAAATGGAATAATATAATAATTAATTATAGCGGAGGCATTTTAGACATTTTTTTAAACGGTGAACTTGTAAAATCGGATATTGGGGTTGTTCCTTATTATACTTTAGATAGTTTGAATATTGGCGAAGATAATGGAATTCTCGCAGGAATATGTAATGTTGTTTACTATAATAAACCATTAACATCGGCAAATATTTTTGTTTTATATAATATGGTTAAAAATAAAGATCCTCCAGTATCTATGAATAATGATATAACAATTAATAAAAAGAAAAATTTTGAGCAACAATAATTAATTAATTTAATTTATTTATTTAATTAAATAAATTAACTATAAAATTTCTAAATCTATATTATACAATGGACCCCTTAAGTATTATCATTATAATTGCTTTTATTGTTTTAATAATTATTATATGGAAATATGTAATTTCAGACCCATATACATTACAAACTCTACAAAATGGCCAAACTGCTTCTACAATTAATGCTACAAGTTTAGCAACAAATGGAACAAATGTTCCATCAAGCAATTTTGCGTATTCTATATGGTTTTACATTAATGACTGGAATTATCGTTATGGAGAAAACAAAGTTATTTTTGGTAGAATGGGTGCTGCCAGCTCACAAGGAAATGGCTCTATTTCTGGCGTAAACGGTCTTGACCCATGTCCTGCGGTTGTTTTAGGTGCCGTTGAAAATAATGTCTCTATTTCTTTAGGATGTTATCCTGGTGTTAACCAACAACCAACAACACCTGGCGGTAATACTGTTATACATACTTGTAGTGTAGCAAATGTTCCTATACAAAAATGGGTTAATTTACTTGTCAGCGTTTATGGCAGATCTATGGATATTTATATAGACGGTAAATTAGTCAGAACCTGCTTGTTACCAGGAGTTGCTAATGTTAATAACAACTCAAATGTTTATGTTACACCTGCCGGAGGATTTAACGGATGGACATCCAACTTCCAATACTTCCCAAATTCTATAAATCCACAAGATGCATGGAATATTTACACTAAAGGTTACGGCAACAAATGGGGTTCTTTGTTTGGAACTTATAAACTTCAAGTTGCTTTAGTGGAAAATGGAGAGACACAAGGCAGTATTAGTATTTAAAATATTACTTTTGAATTTTTCTTATTTATTTATATATAATGAGCGATACATTTAAATCATTTTCTACAAGTACAGGGAGTTTTGGATCGATGAATTTTTTAGAATCAAATAGTTTAGTAGCAAAATTTACATTTTTACTTTTAATTATATTTCTTTTTGTTATCTTATTAAGAGTTGGTATTTCAGTAATTTCCTTTTTTTTATCATCCAACAACACACCACATTTAATTGATGGTATGGTTGACGCTACACAAATGATTGTTTTTCCTCAGGATCCAAGTAACAATAACGCGGTTACTATTTATAGATCTGTAAATGCAACAGATGGCATTGAATTTTCTTGGTCTGTTTGGATTTTTATCAATAATTTACAATATCTTGAAGGACAATATAAGCATATTTTTTACAAAGGAAATAATAATTTAGAACAAAATGGAAAAAATTTTCCTAATAATTCTCCTGGTCTATATTTAGCTCCTAATACAAACGATCTTATTGTAATGATGAATACATTTAATGATATTAATGAGGAAATTGTCATTCCTGATATTCCTATTAATAAATGGTTCAATGTGATTATTCGATGCAAAAATACCACTCTCGATGTTTATGCTAACGGAACTATTGTAAGAAGTATTAATTTAACCGGTGTTCCTAAACAAAATTATGGTGATGTTTATGTTGGTATGAATGGAGGTTTTAATGGATATATTTCTAATTTATGGTATTATAATTATGCTTTAGGAACCGCATCTATACAAAAAATTGTTAATGATGGGCCTAATACTAAGATGGTTGGTAATAATGGTATAAATGATAAAACAAATAACTACTTGTCATTACGATGGTTTTTTTACGGTGCTGGAGACACATATAACCCATAAACAAATTAAATTAAATAATTTATTTATTAATAATAATATAATTAATAAATAATCTATATATAAATGTCATATAATCCTTATCCTACAAGAGTATGGTCCAGAGTTCAAAATCCATGCACTTTTACCGTAAATAGTTCATATAATTCTGTATTTTTACCCTTAACCGGTAAAACAGGAACACAATTGGAAGCTAATTATGAAGCAAAACTTATTTCCAAAGGAAATATTTTACAATATAAAAAAAACAGCTCTAATTTAACAAAAAAACAAAAATATACTCAAATCTGTAAAGGCATGTGGACTAATAGAACTAAATCATTTGCTACTCAAACTCAAACATATACTAATCCCAATACATCCAATTTCATGCGCGTTAATTATGTCAATGTTCCTACAAATGGAAATATAATTTATATTCCAGGTCCATATAATTTTTATATACCGGCGCCAAATGGCTGCAACACTGATACAATTAAAGATGGTGGTAGTTTATTATGTAACACCATTGTTAATCCTTGCACAGATGAAGTAATTGACACAACCGTTGTTTTAAAATGTTATCCTACCACTTCTTCTGATGTTCCTGGACCTGTCCAAGATTTATGTTGGGACCCTAAACTTGACACTTGGTATCCAAGACAAAATCTGACAATGAATAATAGTACAGATAAATGGCCCGAAGGTTATAAGGGTTTTGTTAGTGCTCTTAGTCCTAATGCTCCATATTTAACAGTTGATTCTACTACTTGTAATTTAATTACTATTAGTTGGAAAATTATTTTTAATATTTGTATTCCTATTTCAAGCTATAATATTTATCAAGATGGAGTTATAATTCAAAATGTTTCGTATACAACAACATCAACAACTATTTCTGGACTTAACATAGGCACTTATTCTTTTTATATTACAGCACTTAGTACAACAATTGAATCAGAACCATCAAATACTGTTTTTGTTACTATAAGTCCAACACCTGCTCCAACGAACTTAACTATTAATATTGTAAATATTTGTAGTAATGCAATATTATCTTGGACTGCACCTTTACCTTGTAATTTTATTTATGAAATATATGATAATACATTAGGTTTAATTGGAACAACTACATCAACTAATTATCCAGTTATACTGGCTGACTGTACAATTTATAGTTTCTATGTAGTAGCAATCCTTGATTCAATTCCGTCTGCTCCATCTAATATAGTTAGTGCTGAGGGTTTAGTTACATACAATATTACGTCACTTATAAATACAAGTTATACCCCATATTCTAATAATGGATATACTGGTATTGTTTTTGATAATAATAATAGTACTACTTTTACAACTGGAACTGCTGTAATAAATTTCTGTAAAAATGTTAATAATGCGTCTATTTTGATTGTTGGAGGTGGTGGTGGTGGTGGCGCAGGCGATAAAGATCCTCCCTCACCTACATTTGGTGTAAATTCTTCTGGAGCTGGCGGCGGCGGAGCAGCGGTAACATATTTAACAGGTCAAACAATATCTGGTTCTATAAATATTAATTTAACTATTGGATTTGGAGGAAAGGGTAAATCACCTGGTAATGGAGGTTTTGGAAATTTAACTGGACAAGCTGGAACAGCTTCAATATTTTCATCTCATACTGCTGGCGGTGGAGGTGGAGGAAGAGGAGATGGTAGTACAACTGTTGGAGGTGGTGATGGTGGTAGTTCTTTAACTGGATACGGTGGCGGAGGAGGAGGAGGCGGTGCGTCAATTGCCTCTCCAACTGGTAATTCTACTCTGGGTGGTCCAGGTGGTATTGGAAGTTTGGGTAATAATGGTTTTCCAGGTGCTAATGCTGTTATTACTACTGGAGGCACTGGTGGAGTTAATGCTTTAACATCTGTTCTTTTACCATTTATTCCTGTTACCTTAAATTTAGGTGGCGGTGGTGGCGGTGGTGGAACTGTTAGCGGTGGAGGTGCTGGAAATGGAACTGGTGGCCTCGGAGGAACAAATAGTGGTTCTAGTCCAGGTGCTAATTCATTATATGGTATAATAAATAGCGCTTATGGTGGAGCAGGAGGTGGTTCTGGAATTAATACAAATAGTGCACAAGCAATTGGCGGTAATGGCGGTAATGGCACAGTCATTATTTGGTGGCCTACTTGTTAAAATATTAAAAATAACATTATAATTTAATATTTTATGCTCTTAAACTTGGATTAATACATATCTCTTGACTTGGAAATATATCACCCGACATACAACTATCATTTAATCCTACTTTCGCACAGCTTCTAAATCCCCTATCTTCTCCAATATAACACCATCCAGATTTTGGCACTCCTTGAATATTACTGCTCGCTTCATCCGCAGTATAATCATTTTTACTGTTTTTTTTACTTTGTGACGTATTTAAAGCCTTATTTAACGTGTTGTTTGCCATAATATCCGGTTGATTTTGACTAACCGGAACAGACGGAACACTACTGGTCGCCTTATTTGGCGTTATATTTTGAACCGACGTTAAACCGGAATTTATTATATTTGCACTTGTTCCGACAACCGCCTTTGCTCCCTCAGCACTAACGTCTACGACTTGTCCTGCTGTTCCACCAAAAAACCCAAATATTTTATTAATAAATGGTCCAAAAATATCCGTTAATTGTTGCGTTCCACTTGCTAAATAAACAAAAATATTAAACCCTAAAAATGCTAAAATTATTATTATTAGTAGCCATGTGGTAAAACTTAAATTCTGTAACCCTTCTAAAAAACCACCATCACTTGAACTACCCGATGAGTCGCCTGACAAAATATCTTGTATTGAGTTTTCACTCGTTTCTAAAATCGCACTTGTTACACTTTTTATATCATTTGTATTTTCCATTATAATAAAAATATATATATTAATTTATTATAATTCACCCATTATTTAAATGTTAATAAATATAAAAATTTATTTAAATCCCCTAATATTTCATCGCGAATATTTAATAAATCTGAATTGCTCATGGTGCTTAACGCTTTATTATTATCAAGACCTACTAAATAGCTCTTAATTGAGGTTATTTTGGATTTTAATACCTCTTGAGAATTCAAATCAAGTAATGTAATAGTTCTATTACTCATTAAATCTATTCTTAACCCGGTTTTACCTAAAAGCACTTCGATAAATTTATCAATATGTTCATTTAAAGACTCATATAGTTCGTCCGTTGCTTTATGTGTCGCATAACTGTATGTTTTCCAATGAAATAATTTTACCATCATGAGCATTTCTAAAAATACAATTGTTACTTCTTTTTGAAACTCATTTAAGGTATAAGATGATCTATTTTTACGCGAAGATTTTTTATTATTTTTTTTCTTATAAGTTTTTGGCATTATATACTATAAATTTATTTAATTATTAAAGTCTTGGAATAAATGTCTCTCCAAAAGAATTCATTTTCTCCAATTTCTCTATTGTTTTTTCTAAATTGGATGACTTTAAGTCTTTGAATAAATATTCTGTGCCTGGTGACACCTCATTTTTTTTAATTTGTTTATACACCATATCAATCTTTTTTAAAATATTTCCTACAATTTCGTGTTGTGTCTTTCTTATGATTTCTTCGTCAATCGTCAAATTTTCACATAAAAGCGAAATTACAAAAAATAATAAATATTTTCTTTTTTTATTACAATTATTTGTGTATTTTAATGTAAACAAATTTAATACAGCATTTACTATTTTTATTATTATTTTTGATCTTTTATTTGCTTCTTTTAAAAATATATCCCATATTATCCATACTATATCCATTTGATTTTTGCTTTCAACTGGAATTTTTGTTCTTCTCTCACACCTCAGTTTTTCCTTTCTATTTTTACAAACATTTTCAAATTCTATAATCCATTCTATCCAATAACATGCATTAATTATATTTTTACCATCTTCTGATATATTATACGCCAATTCATTTATAGCAACAAATAACTCCTTTGGATCATCCTTTAAAAATATACCGTCAGCATATTTTACATCAGGAGCTTTAAATCGATCTGTCATTTGTGTCATATCAAAATCTTCTTTGGTAATTTTTATATTATCAAAACTGTGTCTCTGTTTAGCATCACACAAAACACACATTATCTCGCAAAATAATCGTCTTATTTTATCACTATTTCGCAATCTTAATGTTTCGTTAGCATACCCATTATTCATTATTTCCTTAAAATTATTAGTTCTCAATTCAAGGTAAATTGCTATTTTAGGGTTTCCTAAATGAATATATTTGCTATAAAAAAATAAAATTATTTCCCATAATTCACTATAATGTCCAGCACAAATTAATTCTGCACTCCAATAGCACGCGGGTTCTATTTTTGATTTTATTAAACTATTTAGCAATTCTTTTCTAACATCCGTTTTTTTAAAATTTGAAAATGATATTCCTTTAAAATCTCCACCTCCTCTTATATCATTAATTTCTGAATCAGTCATATAATAAAATTTATACAAAAATAATAACAACAATACATATAAATGAAAAATAATGATTTGCTTAATTCTGTTTCAAAATTTTATAATAAAATGTCGAATTTTGGGAAAATATTATTGCTAATTGCTCTTCTTTTAATTGTTGTGGTGTTTTTTAGATCTATTGAAATTCCAAAATTTAACAAAGAAGGGTTCGAAAGTCAAGACCGATTTTTATATAAAAAAGGTGATGAGGTTTATGATGATTTTTATGCCAGTATTTACGATTATTTAGTTTTTAATAATGTGAAAGACATATACGAAATCGGCGAAATTGTAAATAATACTAATCCTGATGAAACAAGTATCATTCTTGATGTTGGTTGCGGAACTGGTCAACATGTGAATATGCTTTCTGAAAAAAATTTGAATGTTTTAGGTATTGATATTTCACCATCAATGATTAATCAAGCTAAACAAAATTTCCCTAAATATAACTTTAAGGTTGGTAATGTTTTAAATGGATCTGAATTCAAATATCAAACCTTCACACATATTCTTTGTTTATATTTTACCATCTATTATTTCCCAGACAAAAGACAATTTTTTGATAATTGTATGGATTGGTTGATGCCTGGTGGTTATTTAGTGGTTCATTTGGTAAATAGAGAAAGATTTGATCCTATTTTACCACCTGGTAATCCATTGTATATTGTTTCTCCTCAAAAATATGCCAAGGATCGAATTACAACTACCAAAATAACATTTAATGATTTTGTTTACAATTCTGATTTTAAATTGGATAAGGATAAAAATATTGCAACTTTTGATGAAAAATTCAAATTTAATGATGGTAAAGTTCGTAAACAAGAACAAAAATTGTATATGGAGGATACAGAAGATATATTAACTATAGCACAACAATGCGGTTTTATTTTACAGGGTAAAATTGATTTAGTCAAATGCGCATATGAATATCAATATTTGTATATACTCGTTAAACCAAGTTAAATTTAGAATAATAAAATATATAAAATATATAAATTTAGAAGAATAAAATATATAAATTTAGAAAAATAAAATATACACTTATTATATAATGGAAGTAGTGTTGACTGATAGTGATTTTAGAAGCCAGGTAGCTGTTCAAAAAAAATTAGATGAATTTTTAGACACACCTAAAGGTTTGGAAATACAAACAATAGTTGCGAATTTTTACTTAAAAACAGGTTTTACAATAAATAATGATTCTATAACAGATTTATTACAGCAATTGTCTCAAGGCAACAGATCAAGTGAATTTTTTAATGCAATCCAAAAAGTTTTTGGAATACTTCAACAATCATTCATAAAAGATATAATTCCACAAAAGGCTGGAAGCAAAACAAAAAAAAGAGGTAAAAATAAAAAGAATAAGAGAGGAAAGAGCTGTAAACGCGGAGGAACGGGAATGGATATATGGAAACAACCATTAGCTCCAACTCACACTGGAACCGACATCATCATGAGATTGTGTATTCAACTTTTATTCAATACTTTTGATAATAATACATCAACTGCACCGCCGCCAGTCCCAGAGCCAGATGATGGTAAAAATAGTACAATAGCTTTTGTTCTCATTGCGATTATAATCTTCATTAATATTAAAGGATTTATTCATGAATATTATAGTCGTAAAAACGAGTAACAACAAAATATGCAGTAAAGTTTTTGATACTTTTCTCCCATATTTTAGCGTCTTTTTGGATTAATTTGAAGTTTAGATGGACCAAAAAGTAGAGAGTATATTACTCTTACAGTTGATAAAATATTTATACATGTGATTTATTGAAATATAATATTAATAATTAAATTAAATATCATAATATGTTATTTAATTTAAATAATAAAGTTCACAAATAATATGATTGAATATTTATCATATGCATTATTTTTTGTAATTCTAATAATATTAATTATACACATTTATATTAGGCTCAAATACGGGTTCTGGTCAATCCAACCAGTTTTTCATGTGTATGATATTAAATATATGATTTGGCCTCCTGGCATAATAAACCATAGTCTTCCTGAAAAAAACAAATATACCAATTTCAAAAATATCGAAACCATTATTTTTACAGAAGTATCTGAAATAAAACAAAAAAGATTAATTAACTTTATAAAATCAAATTATTTACAAAATAAGGAAAATGTTTTCTCTCCTCAGTCAGAAAATATATTTACTTATTTTAAAGGTCATAATGCTAAATCGTTTTTCTCTTTTTATAATGAAGAAAATCTTATGATGGACTTAAAAAAAGGCACTATGGTAGAAGATAAAAAAATCATTGGATTGATGACTACGAGACCTATTCATATCACAATTACTAACCAAAAAGATGCCGTATTTGACGCATATTATGTTGATTACTTATGTGTTGATAAAATGTATAGAAAACAAGGAATAGCTCCTCAAATCATTCAAACACATGAATACAATCAAAGACACTTGAATAAAAAGGTTGTTGTTTCTTTGTTTAAGAGAGAAGACGAATTAACAGGGATTGTTCCTTTATGTGTTTATTCCACATTTGGATTTTCTGTTAATACCTGGACAAAACCATCAGAATTACATCCTTCGTATAAATTATTAGAAATTAATCCACAAAATTTCCATTATTTATTTGATTTTGTTAAACTAAATAGCAATAATTTTGATATTGTTATTAATACTGAATTCACAAATATTATTGAGCTTATTAAAACCAAGAATATTTTTATATATGTTATTATGTTAGAAGATGAAATAATTTGTGCTTATTTTTTTAGAAAATCATGCACTTTTGTTGAAAAAAATATGGAGGTATTGAGTTGTTTTGCTTCCATAAATAATTGTGATGACAATATTTTTATTCAAGGGTTTAAAATAAGTTTTTGGAAAATAGCTGCCGAAAATTATTTTGGATTTGCAGCAATTGAAGATATTTCTCATAATAATATTATCATCAACAACTTAAAAATCAAAAATAAACCCTTAGTTATTAGCCCAACAGCATATTTTTTCTATAATTTTGCCTATTTAACATTCAAATCTAACAAGGTTTTAATTATTAATTAGCAATTAGCTATTAGCTATCTATACACTCCTCACACATCTTACCCAACTCTATATACCTCTGTTTTTGCTCTTTACCTAATCTCTTACATTTCTTTATCAACTTATTTGTTAAATTTAAATTACCTGCCTCATCTTTTAATTTTTGAGGAGGCAAAAAAACCTGAGCACTATGCTCCAACAAAAATATTTGATTTTTTTTATTATAAAATAAAATAGGATTTTCATCATGATCCATTTCTATTATACCACATGTACAATAATTTATGTGTTCCACCTCTTCACCCTTTTTACATCTTGGATCTATTACGTCTACATCATTCATATAGTCATTAAAAAAATCGCTTGCTTCTTCTTTTTTATTAAAAAAGAAAACCTTTGGCGGATTTATTGTGATCGACGTCAATCTTGTTTTTAATACATCATCTTCATAAGATTGAAAATCATAACAGCCTTCGTGTTTACAATGAACAACTATATATTTTACCATTATACTATAAATATATAGCAGTTTTGGTTTAAATTGTTTATTTATATTTATATTTATATTACAAGCTTAATATTTTTAACCAAATTTTTTATTTTTACACCATAAATGTATACTTTATCTTACATACTTTCCAACTTTAGCAAATGAATCCACAATAAAAATAATAAATATTCCTAAAAATGAATACAAAATTACCTCTTCTGTTACATTATTTGTTTTTTCATCCTGTTGATCTTCCAGAAGTGAAATCATGTAGTTCAATTTTTGTAATAATACGTCTTGACTTGGCGCTTCATTGGTTGACATATTATAATTCATTTTATGATACATTTTATTTACTGGATTTGTGCCGGGAGCATAACCTGGTATCACTTTTTTATAATATTCTTCATTTGTTTTGCTATCACCATAGTTTGTATAGTTATTTAAATCTAAATTGTCAGTTCCTTCGTAATTTGGTTGAGGTGATCTTCCTAATGTTCTAAACATTAAATCATGTTGATTTGACATATTTAACATAGTTTCTTTAGTCATTGCTTTTACAGAACCAGATGACTCAGGGGGTGGCGGAGGTGAAAAATCATCCTTATTATAGTTCTTCTCATTATCTTCATCGTTGGGTTTTTTAGCATGAAGTTTTTCTAATACTGCACCTACTTTATCTTTATCAAAATTGTCAAAGTTTTCTTTAGGATACATTTTTTGTGTTTTATTATGTGTCCTTTTTTTATTCATTAAATAATTATCGTTGTCATTACTATTATTTGTGGTATTTTCATCAAATGGAGCTGCGTACATTGCTAAAGACATTCTTATTAAAAATTTAGATAATAATTTGTTAAACAGACTGAAATTGTTTTATATTATAAATTCATTTTTGTTAAAATAATTATATAACTTTATTTATATAATGGATTTTAAGCTAGTTAGTAAAAATAATCTCGGCGTTGTTGTAGCCCTATCACTTGTTATACTATTAAGCCAATCTAAGTTTTTCAATTTTTTATTGGATACTGCTTTAGGAAGAGCTATTCTAATTATGTTTATTATATTTATTAGTTATTCAAATAAAATTTTGGGTGTTGTTTCTGTTCTGTTTATCATAATAATGTTTAATAATAGTGATATTGGTTATATAGAAGGATTTAATTCTTCAAGTCCAGACACTAACCCTTCTTCAAGTATCAATAATTCATCTAATGTAATGACAAATGTAAGTGATAATAATAATAGTAACAGCACTAATCTTAACGGTTCTAAATTAACAGACGAACAAAAACAACAACTTTTAAAAAATATTCAGTCTAAGTTACAATCGAAGGAAAACACATTAACTTCTTCCACAGCAGCAGCAACACCTCCGGTTGAAGGATTTGATATGGCTTCTAAAGAGCGACATATTCAAATGGGTAAAAAACCTAATAGTATCCCTGTTAGTAGTTTTATGAAATCTTCTGACCATGTTGAACCTTTTACTGGCAATTCTCAATTTTTCTCTAATTTATACTCTAATTTTTAATTATTTTAGTATGTAATTATATATGAATTATTTTATATATAATTGTTTTTTGATTTTTATTATTATTTTTTTTGCCTACTTAAATACAAATTATTATCAAGAAGGATTTATTCCTACAATTCGCGAAAAGTATAGACCTTATTTAAGAAATATGCGTATTTATTCAGAACAAATCTATGAAAATAACAAGGGTGATATTTCTAACCTTTTTAGAAAATTTGGAATAATGTAATTAATTTTAAAATATAATAATATATTAATTTAATAGAATGAATTCACCACCTACACCACAATTAAATAATCAACCTCCTTCTGTCACATCGCAAATAGGAGGAACACCAAATATCTTTACACCCTTAATGAATGGTGTCGGATATTTAAATCATCATATTATGTATTTAAATAATAGCAAGTTTTTTGCTGGAGTTATAATGATTCTTCTTAACGTTGGCTCTAAATTTATTACTATTCAATTTAGCAAGTCCACAGAAGAATATATGAAATGGACAGTCACTAAACAATTATTGGTCTTTTCTATGGCTTGGATGGGTACTCGTGACATTTATACAGCACTTGGATTAACCGCAGTATTTACCATTTTATCCGATTACTTATTTAATGAAGAAAGTAATTTATGTATTGTTCCACATAAATATAGAGTTCTTGATAAACTAATTGATATTAATAATGATGGAGTTGTTAGTGAAATTGAAATTTCTCAAGCTATTGCTGTTCTTGAAAAGGCTAAAAGAGAGAAACAAAGATATACGCAAAGAAACGCATTTGCTAAATTCGATTTTGATAGATACAATTTTGACAAATAAATATTAAAAATAATAAATTTATAATATTTATTTTATTCGTTTTTCATTTTTTCATTTCTTTTAGTCCTATTTTTACCACCATATCTTACATATCTTCCAGTTCTATTATCATATCTATATCCTGGTCTAACAGAACTACTATTATATACAGGTGTACTATATCCTGGTCTAATATATCCTGGTCTAATATATCCTGGTCTAATATATCCTGGTCTAATATATCCTGGTCTATTATATCCTGGTCTATTACTATATGTTGTATTTGATGAACTTGATAAACCACGATTTTTCATAGTCTTATTTTTTGAATAGCTGTTAACTGGTGGAATTTCATACTTTTTTCCAGTAAAAATTGAATATGCCTTTTTTATAGCATTCCATTTTTGTATACAGTTTACGTCTTTTAATTCTTCTTGTGATAAACTTGCTCCCTTATGTAATTCAATATCAATGGTTATGTAATAACATATATATACTGGATCTTTATTTTGATTGTAAACATAATTTCTACCAGGACTATAATATGGACTATAATAATTTCTACTTGGACTATAATATGGACTATTATAATTTCTACCATAAATACCATAATTTATACCACCAACCATTCCACCCTTTGAAGGAATATTAGCTAATAATGTTTGAACCGGAACTGAAGGAAACAAATTATTAAATTTAGTTAAAAAATCTCGATTACCACTATTTTTTAAAAATTCACGATAAATCTGATCAAAAATATTAGGATAAAAAATAAAATTATTCATAGTGTTCAAAGTAATATAAAAAGAACCAAATATTAAAAAAAATATATACAATGGAGGTGCTGGAACTTCATTTCTCTTAAATATAGCATATTTTTTATTAATTATGTAATTTGATTTATAATTAAACGTTATTAATTCATAATGATCTGAATAATTATATAAAAATAAATATTTGTTCCATTTTTTATCACAATTATCATTATTTAAAAAATTACCAAACACACCAAACTTTCCATTTTCGTTTTTTATAACAATTATATTCAATCCTAATTCATTACATAAGGCCTCAATTGCTACATTATTTCCCCAATAATCGCCGCTTAATATATATTTTTCTAAGTTTTGCTTATCTACCACTCGGAATGGACTATTCTTTTTTATATCAGTAATTTCCCTGTTGTCTGGTTTTATTATTAAAAAATTTTCTTTGGATTTATATATATTATTTAATAAAATTATATAATCTTCAATATTTTGCGGTGGATTAGATGAGGCTAACGCATTATTAAAATCTGTATTTAGTTCTTCCGCGGCAACCGGCGATGTATTAGTTAATTTGCCATTTAAATCTCCTTCACTGCTAATTAAATAATTATATACCAGCTTTCTTAAATACTGTTGTGTATAAATATCGTTACCTAATCCATGTCCATCGCTCGAAACTATCCTATTTTCTGGTGACATCGTATAATTATTATAATTTATAGCATCAGCTACTGCTATAAATAAACAATCTCCTCCTCCTTTATTACTTTCAACCGATAAATTTGATACCAAAGTTCTATACAATTTTTCGTCAAAACTATCACCTATTTTTGTTATCTGCAGTATTCTTTTTTTTTGTTCATAATCCATTGATGATAACAAATTATTTAATAGTTCATAATAACTTTGAAAATAAGTTTTTAAAGTATTTGTAGATGATATATTCGTATTTAAAGTGGTTTGAGGAACTGGATTTTTTGCTATTAAATCAACATCAGATTGGTTATATATTTTTGGCGGACCTGTTAAAACATTACTAATATTTGCTGTTGGTTTATTTACACCACTTGCTACATTACTTGCTAAATTACTTGCTACACCACTTGCTACATTACTTGCTAAAGGTTTAACAACATAATTTGGTCCTTTCCGGACATCTGGCGGCAAAGCTTGTAACTGTTTTTGTCCATTTATTATTTCATTATTTGTAACCGTATTATTATACCTTGACGGTTGTTTCTTTGTATCAATTTTCCAATCACCTTTTGTCCATAAAACATCCATAATAGCATACGATGCATTACCAATATAAATAACACTATTTGTTGGAAATATAGTATCCAATGTAACTTGTATATTATTATCAATATAACCATTTTGCGTTGCTCCAGTTAAATCTAAACCCTTAATTTTTACACTTGAAATTATTAAGGATTTAAACAAATCTTTATCAAAAAACTGTTTTATTTTATTATTTTTTTGAACCCTTTCAACAACAGACGGTTCTAATTTTACCAAAGGATCAAAATTTAACGAATTATTATAACCTATAGACCTTATACTCATATCAGGTCTATATTCTATTGTTTTATAACCAGGAATACTTGTATTAATAATTATTTTTAATTCATTTGGAATAATAAGTTTCGCCATATACTTATAATATTATTATACATTTATTTCCTGAT
>Ga0209596_1000520_pt1 | contig 35443 bp, 18 predicted proteins | sample M_130807_MF_Meta_FD_187314 | JGI IMG/M metagenome (GOLD analysis project Ga0209596, IMG submission 187314) | Freshwater microbial communities from Lake Montjoie, Canada to study carbon cycling - M_130807_MF_MetaG (SPAdes) (version 2) | ecosystem: Environmental > Aquatic > Freshwater > Lake... | reverse complement strand
AACTGCCACACAAACAATAGTAACTTTTACTGTACCTAACCCAGAAGTAGACACAGTAGTTGAAATATTATTATTAAGTGATCAGGTGAGTGAAACAGCTTATTATGGCATACCTATTAACTTGAATAACAACCCACTAAATGAAGATATTACTACAGTTAATGTAGGTGATGTACGTGGTCAATATCAAAGTAGTTTTTACAATAATCCAAACACCACCGGCGACGTTTTTGGTTCAAACAATTACCGTGATTTGGGTAATATGGTTCCATATGGTAATAAAATAATTCAAAATAGCGCAAGTTTAGTATTGCCCGGCGCTTTCTTGCGTAAACAAAATCATAATCTATTCAATGCGTTAATGTATAACAGCAGAGAATATATTACATTTAAAACATTATTAGTTGACACAATTAATACAACAGATTTTAGTCAACGGTTATCTCCTTCGACTATGCTAGATAATGCATTAGACAAAATTACTAACGCAAAAACAGATAGTAATAGTTTCTTTTGGAGTGACATGTTGCCATCAAAAGCGGCATATATTACTAATACATATAGTTTTGCTAATGCATTAGATGTAAGTATATATCCATTAAGTAAAATATATAATTTTGCTACAGCTAATTATAACGGAGTATTAGTATATATAACTAATACAACAGGGGTAATTACTCAATTAATACGCGGAGTTGATTATACAGTAAGTCCTACTAGTCCGTCATTAACAGTAACACTAGATTTGGCACCGGGTGATCAAATTACTATTAAAGAATATAATCAAACATATGGTAGTTATGTTCCAAATACTCCTACTAAATTGGGTTTATATCCTTCAACTATACCTACTGTTATATTAGATACAGCATATTATCAACCTACATATTTTATTGTAGGACATGATGGTTCATATAATAAATTATATGGGGATTACATTGACGGTGTATTAATTGATTTTAGAGATCAGGTATTACTTGAATTTGAAAAACGTATATATAATAATTTAAAATTAAGTAATGCTATTCCTATACAGGAATATGAAGTATTACCGGGTTTCTTTAGAGATACTAATTATACTTATGATGAAATATTACAAATTTACACAACTAGTTTCTTAGACTGGGTTGGACAAAATAGAATTAATTATAAAACTCAATTTTATAGTTCTAATAACGAATTTACCTACAACTATAATCAAAGTGGTAATAAAATAAACCAAGAAGTTATCCTACAGGGATATTGGAGAGGGATATACGAATATTTCTATGATACTAGTACTCCGGATACTAGTCCATGGGAAATGCTTGGTTTTACAAATCAGCCAACATGGTGGGAAACACGATACGGACCTGCTCCATACACCAGTGATAACTTAGTATTATGGAATGATTTAGCAGAAGGTATTGATTGGAATAACGGTAACCCAGTTGTGGTGCCGTCAGCAGTACGTCCACAATTATTAAACGTATTACCAGTAGATAGTGCAGGTAATTTAGTTTCACCTTTTGTTTCTATTGTAGGTAACTATAGTAACACATCATTTAATCGTGATTGGGTAGTAGGTGATGTAGGCCCAGCTGAGTTCAGCTATCGTAGAAGTAGTAGCTGGCCTTTTGATTTAATGCGTATATTAGCATTGACAAAACCTGCTGAATTTTTTAATTTAGGTATTGATATTGACAACTACAAATACAATGAAGAATTTGGTCAATATCTAGTAAATGATAGAAGTCATTTAGTTATAAGTGATGTAGAGATTTATGGTAGTGGCACTGCTAAAACAAGTTATATCAATTGGATTGTTGATTACGAAAAACAAGTAGGAGTTGATGCTACCACTAACATTACTGATTTATTGTATAATTTAGATGTTAGATTAGTATACAGACTTGCTGGTTTTAGTGACAAAAATTTATTAAAATTCTATGTTGAAAAATCAACTGCTAATAGTAACAATAGTAGTTTATTGATACCGGATGAAAGCTATCAAGTATTGTTATATGATAATCAACCATTTGACAAAATTGTTTATAGTGGTGTAGTTGTACAATTAACAAACACTGGTTACAAAGTATATGGCAACAGTCAAACTAATGCTTATTTTAAAATATTAGCACCAAAAATTAACGGCAATTATGAAAGAGTTTCTGTTCAGGGATTAAGCGTACAATTAGCTAAAGACTATTATGATACTCCTGAGGTAGTGGCATATGGCACTGAGTTTATAACAGTACAACAAGTAGCACAATTTATAGACGGTTATGGAAGATATTTAGCAAGTCAGGGTGTATTGTTTGACCAAATTGAATCTGGGTTAACTGTCAGCTGGAGACAAATGGTAGCCGAGTATTTGTATTGGGCACAATGTGGTTGGGAAGTAGGCAGTATTGTTAATATTAATCCTGCTGCCAACTTAATTTCTATTAATAAAGATAGTTATATTGTACAACCATTAACATTACAAAGACAAAATTTTGTATTAAATCAAAACTTATATCCAATACAAAGTGTTGATTTAAGCATAATTCGTGATGGAACATTGTTTACAGCACAACCATTAAATCAAGGTGATACCGTTGCATATGGTCAATTTAACATTAGTAATTTTGAACATGGTATTGTTTTTGATAATGTTACATTATTTGATGATGTAATTTATAATTTAATAACCGGTTTACGTCAAAATCGTATTACAGTGCGTGGGGCTAAAACGGCTGAATGGAACGGTACAATTGATGCACAAGGCTTTATTTTAAATCAAGATAATATACTTGATTGGAATAAAACAGTAAAATATACAACCGGAAGTATCGTTAAGTATAAAAACAAATATTGGATTGCTCTTACTATTATTCAACCAAAAGAAGTATTTGAAGAACGTGAGTGGAAACAAACAGATTATAACGAAATACAAAAAGGATTATTACCTAATACTAGCACCCGCTCTTATGAAAGCACTATATATTATGACATAAATCGTGCTAACTTAGAGAATGATGCCGACCTATTAAGCTTTAGTTTGATTGGATATCGACCACGTGATTACTTGGCATTAGTTGATTTAACTGATATTACTCAAATTAATGTTTATAAAAACTTTATTAAGAATAAAGGAACATTGAACGCAGCCAGTGCTTTTAAAGGCGCAAATTTACCGCAAGGTGGTATTGACTATGATGTTTATGAAAATTGGGCTATTAAGTCAGGTGAGTTTGGCGGAGTATTAAACAGTAATTTTGTTGATTTTAAATTAAATCAAACTGAGCTAACCGGTAACCCGAGTATTGTTGGATTGACTAACGGTATATCTACTGATGGTGTACAACAAGAAGTTCCGTTATATAGTTTATATAATTATGGTCGTCCAGTAACCAGTACTGACGTATTACCGTTATTGCCAACTGACACACCTTCAGCATTATTCCCAGATGCAGGATACGCTAACTTTAATGATATGCGTATTGCGGCATATTATTATAATAATCTAACTACTAGTACATCACCTCGCGGAGTATTAACACCTTTATCACAGTTATATGTAGGGCAATATGTTTGGTTGGCCGATTATCGAGGTACTTGGCAAGTAATGACACCTGTAAGTTTGGGTGCTGTTGTATTTGCAAAAAATAACTTAAATGGTACAGCAACGATTACCTTTAACAATCCTCACGGCTTAACAAAATATCAACCATTTGCTATTGTTAATTTCAATGATAGTTTGAATGGTTATTACATAGTTAATACTGTGATTGACCTCAATAGTGTATTGGTTAATGTAACAGTAGCCCCATCAATTACTACTATAACCGGTCAGGGTATTGGGTTTAGATTCCAATCACAGCGTGTGGCTAATCCTAGCGATATCATTGATTTGCCTTTATTGAATACTGAATTTGTTAAAACTAAAGTTTGGGTAGATACTAATAATGACGGTGATTGGGCAGTATATCGTAAGAGCTTAAATTATACATACGATTCAGAATTAGTTAAAGACGGATCAGAAACATTTGGTAGTGCTGTTGCATATACTGATACATTGGGTTACTTGATAGGTGATTCAGATGCCGGTGTAGCATATCGGTATTCTTTCAACGTATTGTTTGATAGATATGATTTGATGCAAACATTAACCGGTGTTGCATCTTTTGGCACAACAATTACATATGCTAATGATATATTTGTGGTATCACAACCTACAGGTACACCTGCAGTTTATGTTTATCAATTGGTTGTTAGTATAACAGTAAATGAATTACAATCATTGCAATCTGCCATAGCAGCACCGGGAGGTGTAACTGAGTGGGGTAAAGCAATTGCTATATCCGGCGATACTAATTGGTTATACATATCAGCGGTAACTTCATCTACTAGTTTAGTGTATGTTTATAGATATTCAACTGTCACAGAAGAATATGAACCATCTACTATTATTGATTTAGCATTAACTAATAGTGATAACTTTGGATACTCATTGTCAACAGATTATTATGGTGATACTGTTATAATTGGAACACCTGATCAAAACTATAATGCTTCTACAGAAAATTGGGGCTACACTTATGTATATGATAGAACAGTTCAGAATTTTGAAGCACAATTTACAAGTATACCAAATGTCCCACAAACGTTTACATTAGCTTGGACCCCTATTACAGTAACGCAAACTGCTACATCTACTGACGGATCAACTGAAAGAATTACGGTAACTAGTTCTACTGGTTTTAGTATAGGAGATCCTGTTGTATTCTCTACCGGCACTAATGCAGGATATTTTGCAATAGGGGAAACATATACAATAACTTCTGTTGGCACTACTAATTTTGTAGCAATAGGTGCAGCCGCTAATACAATTGGTCAAACTTTTGTAGCTACCGGTGTTGGTACAGGAACAGGAACAGCTAGTTCAACTGGTCTATTATCTAGTGGAGCAATTTCTGCTAATACAGTATATTATGTACTTGATAAACCTACAGGTGATACATTTAGAATCACAACATCTAGAGGATCAATAGTTCCTATTAACTTAACATCTGCTACCGGTAGCATGACATGTACAATACAAACAACACCATTATTAATTAATGTTAATGGTACTATAATTACTGATAATAATTATGCAGTTATAGATTCAACATTATATGTATACAGCTCATTAAATGCAGGTGATATCATCAATGTCAGTGGTAATAACTTTGTATTAGCGCAAACTCTTACAACTGAGAACACACCTAAAATTGGTGTACAATTTGGTATTAGTGTTGACACCAACACATATGCTACTGAAATATTAGTAGGGGCACCGTTTGAATTAACCAGTACAAACCAAGAAGGTGCTGTTTATCGCTATACCAATGGTGGGGGCAAGTACGGAATGATTATTGGTACAACAGACACTGACATCACAACTACTAGAACTATTTTAATTAATGGTTATATGGTAACATTAACTGCAGGTAATGCAACAGTAGTAGCAAATGCAATTAACCAAGCAAATATTACCAATGTACGATCATATGAGCAATTAGATATTTTAGGTAACCCAACAGGCAAATTAATTATTAGTTTATTAGATAGTGCGTTAGCATCACCCAATGATAAACTTAATGTCACTGTAGTAGATACCGCAACATGGGCTGAATTGGGAATTAATACATATACTCAAACACAAACTATTAATGACCCCCATGGCCAAGGTACAACTCAATTTGGTAATGTAGTTAAGTTTAATGAATTTAATTCGTTTGTAGTTAGCGCACCAACAGCTACACGTTATGAAGCAACTACTTTTGATTCCACCGATGATGAAGATTATGATAATGATACATTATTTGACAATAACACTACACAATGGGTAGACACATATGCAAATGCAGGTGCAGTTTATATGTTTGATTATCTATCAGTTTACAATGAATCTTTAGCAAATTGTGGTAATTTTGTATATGCACAAAGTGTTAATGATATTAATGAAACATTTGGGGCCCAACCAATGTACGGGCATGCGGTAGATTTTAATGCTACACGTGTAGTTATTGGTACTCCAAACTTTAAACCAGATTCTGTTGCAGGACAAATTGTAACATATTTTAATTCTACAGGAACACCCGATTGGAGTGTATATAGAAGTTCAAGTCCGGTAGTTGATATCAATAGAATTCAAAACATACAATTGTATAGCGCAATTACTAATGCTACATTAGACAATTTGGATTATATAGACCCATTACAGGGTAAAATATTAGGATCAGTAAGACAAAATATTGATGTAGTTTCTAATGTTGATCCGGCTGGATATAATAGTCCTGATAATAAAGGCTCAATGGTATGGGGATCAGCACAAATCGGAGAAATATGGTTTAACACAAGCACAACTAAGTTTGTAAATTATCATCAAAATGATATCGTATATAATAGTAAATGGTGGGGACAAATATTTCCGGGTAGTGATGTAACCGTTTATAGTTGGATAACAAGTAATGTACCCCCAATATCATATACAGGACCAGGTATACCGTTTAATACTGATTCATTTGCAATTGAATATACTTTAAATGCTACTGGAGTATTAACTCCTGTGTACTTCTATTGGGTAAGAAATACTAATATTATATTCACTAAGCGTGGCAAAACTTTAGCAGATAGTATTATTCAATCTTATATTGCATCACCAATTAATTCTGGTATCAGTTATTTTGCTCCGTTAGAACAAGATATATTTGCTCTATACAACTGCGGCGACAATATTAATGCCAATGATTCAGTATTACATATTGGATATTCTACTGGAACAAATGATGATGTGTCTAATAGTTTATACAATTTAATTCGTACTAATTATCCAGATGATTTCTTGCCCGGATTACCTACTACTAACGGAGCTGATGTCCCTCAATCATTATATGATAGAATGTTAGATAGTTTATGTGGTGTAGATGAATCTGGCGCAGTAGTACCTGATCCATATTTACCTAAACCAGTGCAATATGGTATATACGCAAGACCAAGACAAGGTTTCTTTGTTGATAGATTACTTGCATTGAAAAATTATTTAGGATATGCCAATGAAGTATTAGCACAGTATCCTATTAGCGAAACACGTAGGTCATTATTCTTATATACTGAAGGTGTAACAAATCGCTCAACTGATCCTGTATATAATACAGACCCAACAAGTCCATATTATAGTATCAATCCATGGACTGGACCAATTATACCATTCTATTCTACAACCGATTACTGGTATTATATTAATTGGTGGGCAACAGGATATGACAATAATACTAAATCAGCATTACAGGTACCTATATATGCCGATTTAGCAACCATAAATGCAACCGCTGGTTTAATTGTTACTGTTGCAACAAATGGAGATGGTAAATCAGAAACATATGTATATACTAACTTAGGCACATGGGAACGTATTGGTTTACAAGACGGTACTATTGAATTTAGTAGTAATTTGTGGGATTATGCCACAGCTAGATTAGGATTTGGAGATAATTTCTTTGATACTACTCCATACGATACATATCCATCACAAGAAACACGTAGTATTGTAAGAGCATTAAATGAAGAAATTTATACTAATGAATTATTAATCTTTAGAAATAAGAGTTTAATTCTATTATTTGAATTCATTCAAAGTGAATCTATTGAATCACAGAATTATTTACCATGGTTAAATAAAACATCATTCATTGATGTTGGACATACTATACGTGAATTATTACCGTTAGAGGTATTTCAATCAGATAATCAAGATTTCTTGGCTGGCTATATCAATGAAGTTAAACCATACCATGTGGTTATTAAAGAGTTCTTATTTAAATATACAGGGTCTGAGTTATACGCAGGGACTATAACTGATTTTGATTTACCTGCACAATATAATACTGAAGTTCAACAGTTTATTACTCCTGAATTAGTATATGCTAATCCAAGCGGTGTTAATCAATATTTACCAACAGATCCTATATGGCAAACTAGTGCATACTCTGAGTGGTTTAATAATTATGGATTAGGCATTACAGGGGTTGATGATTATCAAATAACAGTATTAGCGTCTTACGTTTCATTAAATTCTCCGGCTATGGCTGTAGATAATGCATATGGATTCCCAATTAATGGTACTATACTAATAGGTGATGAATTAATAGGATATTCTAATGTTGACCGATCGACCAACACACTTAGTGGATTGACACGAGGTGTTGATGGTACACCAATAACGGCACATATACCGGGTGAAATAATTACAATAAATCTACCTGCAGTATTAGTATTAAACAGTGGTCGTGGTTATACCGAACCTCCTAGAGTAGTTGCATATATTGATACTACTATATATCCAGCACCAAGACGTGCGGCAGTATTGCAAGTAGTAATGAACTTAGATGCAATATTACGTGTAGATGTAATTGATCCAGGTGATGGATATGCAGTATTACCTCAAATTATAATTGATCCATCTGTGTCAGTCTCATTCACTTCGGATGATGTTAATTTATTATCAAATACAATATCATTGCCCTCACCGTTGCTACAAACAGGAGACTTGATAAAATATACTATAGGCACAAATACAACTGCTGTAGGTGGTTTAGATGTTGACCAATATTACTATGTAAATGTTCTAGAATCTACCCCAACATTTGTTATTGCTTTATACACTACCTACAGAGATGCAATTAACGATAGTGACCGTGTAGTATTGTTTGATACTGGCTCAGGTATTAATAATGCATTAAACGTTAGTGCTAGAGCAAGTTGTGTATCAACTTCTTTACCAATACGAGAAAATCAAATCACATTGCGATTTGATAGAACAACTTACAATTCAGAATTAACTGAATGGGAAGGTGGAGCATTTTATGGAAGTTTTTATGCTGGATTGTATAATAATTCAGAAAGAATTTCTAGTTCAAGTATTGGATTACAGTCTACTGCACCGGACATTGATACTATCTTGTCCAGTGCCGCAGGCGCAGTTTTTGAGATTGAAAACGTTACAAATGTTGAGGTAATCGATTGGAGTTCACGTACAAGACTAGTATCGGCTATTAATTCTGGTACTAACACGATAACAATAACTGCCTCCGATGGTGGGGCATCACTTATTAATAGTGACACAATAACTAACCCAACAATAGGTTTTTATATTGGCATGCCAATTCAATTTATAGGAGCAGTTACCGGTAACATAACAGTAGAAACTACATACTATATTAAATCATTAGTCGACGGAGACAAGTTTACTATATCTGCTAGTATATCAGGTGGTGTGCCAGGTACAGTTGTCTCAATGGTTGGAACATCTTTAGGCGCAGCCGGATTAACTGCCTACGTAGGTGAAGTAACTAATACAGCAGTAGTTACTATATTCTATCCAGGAATATTAACTGCTACAGCAACTACAAGTACAACTAATGCAATAACAGTACCGTTAACTGGCAGTGGTTTAGGAGGAACTAACGGGTTCTATACAAATTTACCGTTATTCTTTGTAGGCAATGTATTTGGTGGTGTTATTGAAAATGAAAGATATTATGTTACTACTGTAATAGACAATCAAAGATTTACTATGTCTACAGCAGAAGATCCAGTAATGGTTAGCGTGTATAGTACTGCAGCCAGCACAGACTACATAACATGTGACGATACAACCGGACTATCATTTAATGATCCTATTATATTTAATAACATGAGTGTCAGTGGATCTGCTGTAGCAACGTTTGGTAATATAGTAGATGGTACTATTTATTATGTAAGTGCTATAATTAATGATACTAATTTCCAAATTTCTAGTGTACAAAATGGTGGAACATTTGGCTTAGCTGATCAGGCAGCAGGTACAGGTACAGGATGTACAGGAACAGATCAAAAAGATATAGTACAATTAACTACCGCTACAGGTACAATGACATGTAATGTTGGATTGCCAGTAAGTCCTGGTCAAGTTACTGGTCAACAGTTTACATTCTATCCAACTTCAACTTCTACTGTAACTAATCCTGCATATACTCAAGGTAATTTAATTACTCGCACTATTAAAAGTGCATTAGCAGACGGCGATTATCTTGCACTAGAATCTGAAACTGGTGGTATTACAAACATTTATGTAAATATGCCAATTAGATTGTCCGCGTCATATGGTGGATTAAGTACAGGAACAACTTATTGGGTAGTCAACACCGGTACAGTAACTACTGAAGTAATTGAAACTACAGACAACTTAAACGCCTCACCAAATACATTAATTTCTACTAGCACATCAGGCTTTTATCTTAACATGCCCATAACTTTTACTGGATCTACCTTAGGTGGAACTATTGAAAATACGTTATATTTTGTCAAAACATTAGATATTAATGGAACTGATTTTACTATTTCAGACTCATCTGGTGGTGCAGAACTTGCTCTATCTGCAGGTACCGGGTCAATGACTGCAACTGGTTCATCTTATATTAAAGTATCAGCCACTTTAGGTGGAGGGGTTCTCCCATTATCAAATGCCTCATCAACTACAACATTAACACAATATCCAACATCAAGTCTAACAGTTAATGTAAATTGGGTATTAGGTGGATATAGCGTTGTTATTATTAGTGGGGGCGGAGGTTACGCCATCAATAATACATTTACAGTATTAGGTGCTAATTTAAATGGTGCAACTCCTGCAAATAACTTAGTAATGACAGTTAATACTATTGGATCAAATGGTCAAGTAACATCATTAATCAATTCAGGCACTCCTCCTGAAATAGTTGAACAATATTACTTAAAAGTAATATCAACAACAGAATGTGAAGTATATAGTGATTCATTGTTACAAATCCCAGTAAGTGGAATTAATTTCCCGTTTACTGCAGGTGACTATGCATTATTACCAGAACCATTCTACTTTAATCAAAGTATTGTCAAGTACAATAATAGAGTTTATCAATGTATTATTAGTAATAACGATACAGAGTTTATATTTGGTAAATGGGAAGAATTGCGTAGTGATAGTAGAAAATTAAATGCCCTAGATAGAATTATGGGTTACTATCAACCAACTATTAATATGCCTGGGGTAGATTTGACACAATTAGTTGATGGCATTATTTATCCAAATAGTACATATAAAGATAATGCTTTCCCTCCATCAGAGGAATACACATTAGATACTATCTTACAGGATCAATTGTTTAGTCCGACTGAAGTAGATGTTACTTCTATTGTCTGGGACGGTATTAAATATTTTGCACCTTCTAATACACCAACATATTCAGATATTACTAATAGTACAAATGGCACTACATGGCTGTCTAATAAATTAACAAGTCAACCAATTGGTTTATCTGATATTGTATATGCTGATACAAAATATGTTATAAGTTCACAAAATAATGCAACTCCTATAGTAGTAAGTTCTGACGGAATTGTTTGGACTACTACAGGATTAGAAAATGGAACAGTTTCAATAGGTAATACAAGTTTGAATAGTGTTACTTATTTTAATGGCACGTATGTTGCAGTTGGTGATAATATTGTATCTAGTCTTGACGCTTATACATGGTTAGAAACATATCGAGTCGCTGATATGATTTTATATGGAGTATCGGCAATATCTATTAATAATTTTGATGGCTTTGTTGCTGTAGGAGTTGGCCCTGATTATAGTGTTATCCCTACAATAACCAAAAGTGTTATATTAAAAAGCTTAGACGGAATAACATGGACAAATATAACACCTTCGGCATCATATGAAAATCTATATGGTGTATCTAGTGGTAATAACACTATTGTAGTTGTTGGAAATAATGGAGCAATCTTTACAAGTATTAACGGTAGTAACTGGAATGATATTAGTACCGGTACTGATAACTTAAGAGATATTACTTATTCTGATAGTCTAGGATTATTTGTTATTGTTGGAGAAGGAGGACGTATTGTAACATCTGATGGTAGTACATGGTCCGTAGAAATATCAGGTACTACTGAAAACTTAAATAGCGTTATATGGAATAATGATTTAAGTGAATTTATTGCAACAGGCAATAACAATGTTATACTTAATAGTACAAATGGAACTGATTGGACAATTAGTAACATATTTATTACTGATCCTACTATATATGACGTTCAAGGAGATGCATTTACTTCAGGCTATGGTCCTGAAGAATTAGTACCGGGAGTAGTATCTGATAATCTAACAATGATAGTCACAACTCGTCCGGGAACAGATTGGCCTGTAGCAACTTATCAACATGTTGGATATAATGTTGTAGCTACCACTATAACTCCACTTAGTGGTCAAGTAATCTTTAGTTTTGATAGATTAGTTTTGATACCGGCACAGTTATCAGTATTCCAAATTGATGGCACAACTGGTTTAGCCACACGATTATATGATAATGATTCATTTACAATAGATTGGATAATAAAAACAATTACGTTATCAAGTTCATTGCCTGCAGGTGATTTGATAATGATAGAAGTATATGAAGTTGGTAACGGTGATCAATTAGAAAAATCTAATAGTCAAACTGATCCAATTAGGCTCAACGAAGACACTGGATTTAATGAAATAAATCTAAACTGTAACTATAGCGCAACTCGCACCTCTGGATCAGGAGTTATTATACCCGGAACATCACCGGTTAATGTGATTGCATCGGAGACAGATAGTACAGAAAATTCTATATTATGTGACGATGTAAGATACTTTACGATAAACGATCAAATCACATTTTATGGAGATGTATTTGGTGGTATAGTAGCAGATACTCATTATTATGTTAAAACAGTAAGTAATGTAACAAATAAAATTACAATATCAGAAACTAATCCAGGCGGAGTAGCAGGTCCTACATTTGTATTAACTAGTGATACAGGTTCAATGGATATTGTAATACAAACTGGAAGTGGTGCCCCTTGGACAGATCCAATAGTCTATCACAATGGTACTAAACTTATATTAGGACATACTAATAGAATTACACAAACATCCAGTTCAACTAATTCTATTACATGTAATACTACTGATGGTATGGAAGTAGGTGAACCAATTGTCTTTAGTGATACTATGTTTGGTAGTGTGATATCTCCACAAACAGTATATTATATTGAATCAATTATTGATGCTAATGAATTTACTATTTCTGACACATTGGGAGGTCCTGTATTAGCATTGACTGATGATGCTGGTGGTGCAATTGGAATTACTAATGACTATGCATTTGGCATAGCAAATAATGGAATTTCAGCAAAAATAATATTTGCGGCACAATATGTTGACACAACCGATTATCTAACTTATACTGTGTTTGGTGAAACTTATCCGGATCAATATGGTTATACTATTCCCGAACTTAAAACTTTTATTGCAACAGCGGGACAAACTAACTTTAATTTAACAAATTATGTAGGTGGAGATAATCCAACTAATGCTATAGTAGAAATAAATGGCGTACGTTTAACATTTACAACAAACCCATTAACTACGGACTATACTATTAATTCATCAACTAACGTATTAACATTGACTACCGGAGCAACAGTAAACGATGTTGTTGCAGTTACAAGCTATAATCTAACAGAACGTCAAGATTTTAATACACAGTATGATATAACCGGAGCTACAGTTTCAAATATTATTAATATTAATAATGAAATTACATCTCCTATTGTAACTACAAACGTAACTGTAGTGTCTAGCACTGGTAATTTATTAACATGTCCTGATACTAGTGGATTCATTGTAGATCAAACAATTATATTTAAGGGTATTTCAGTAGGCAATGTACTAACTAATGGTACTGTTTACTATGTTAAATCTGTTACACTACCGTATGATGGTACGTTCACCATCTCACAAACCTTAGGTGGTTCTACATTTAATCCAGGTAGTGGTAGTGGTAATATGATAACATATGTAGGTGGACAACCTGCAGTGCGTGTCACTACTGGCAGCCCGCATGGATTAGCTTCACCGACAGCAAGTGACGCTTTAATTAGAATTGACGGAACCTTAGGGTCAGTACAATTAAACAATAATACTTATTATGTACACGTTATTAATGATACGGAAGTTGATTTGTATAACACACCATACTTATCTGGTCTTGGAGATGTTAATGACCCGGTAACAAGCATATCTTCATACACATCTGGTGGTTATATGTGGGAAGATGAAACGTTTGTGGTTGATAGTGTATGGGAACAGAGTAATGTTGACAGATTATGGGTTACAATTAATGGATATCGTGTACCCTCATCATCACTATACTTGAATGCTAATAATAATTTAAGTATTTTAGTATCAATTATTTCTACTGATGAAATTACTATTACTAGTATGATATCAAGTGCTACTCCAAATCAATTAGTTTATTTACAAAATGTCAATAAGAATGGAAATGGATCAGTATATAGAGCAAATACTGATACTAGAACTTGGTTAGTTGAACCCCTATATTATATCAATGACACAATATATGTATCAGATGTAACCAGAATCACAGACACGGTAATACAAAATGTTGTTGCTCCGGCAGCAATCGATGGTATTATAAGTATAGGATTAGATGCTGATAAAAATATTATTTCTCAGCTAATAGTGTACAATACTACCACAAGTAGCTATGTCGCTTCTATCAATTATTCCATAGTAATTATAGATTTAGCCCCGATTTTACAGTTAACTGACGAGGTTACTGAAGGTGACAGCTTAGTCATAACTACTATTGAGGGTAATTTGATATACATTAATGGAGAACAGATTAGATTTACTACTGTAAACTTAGACAATAATACGGTAACTGGGCTACAGCGTGGGTCAAATGGTACAGGAATATTAGACTATATACCAAAATATTCTGAAGTATTTGGAATATTGTCCAATAATTTATTACCTAGCGTAAATTACAATTTGACTTGGAATAGCAGTATTTACAATGTAACTGATGGAGACCCGTTACAGATTAGCGAAACAAATGCGGCATATTTCTTAAATCTGGGGGTGTCTTAAATGATAAATAAATATATGAGTGATAATAAACAAGAAGATAAAGCTAAACCTGTACAGGAATATGGGCCTAAACCCGACGAACACGGTGGGTTTTACTTCTCATCTCATTTAAAAATAACTGATCCAAACACCAAAGAAGTTTTGGTTCAAACAAGAGGCGATAACTAATGTCAGTAATAACACTATCATATAAAGTAGAAGGGTTCTTAAAGATTTATGACCCTAATAGCGGAGAAGTTCTAGTAGACAAGCATAATGCTATTAACTACGAAAACATGAGTGAAGCCATTGCTGATACACTAAGCAGCCGTGGTTACGGTGAGATTTATCAGATGGCATTTGGGAACGGTGGTGCAAGCGTAGATGAAACAGGTGTAATTACATATCTACCCCCAAATACAACTGGTCAAAATGCGGCCCTATATAACCAGACCTATGCTAAAATTGTTGACGATACTAGCGTTTTTAACCTAGATCCCACACGTAATAAAATGACAGTTTCTCACACAACTGGTCGTGTTTACACTGACATTTTAGTACAATGTTTGTTAGATTACGGTGAGCCTTCAGGACAAAATGCATTTGACAATAGTACGCAAACAGATTCAGCTTATGTGTTTGATGAATTGGGTTTATTAGCAAATTACGGAACAGATAGTGACGGGAATGTTCTCACAAGATTATTAACTCATGTGATTTTCCACCCAGTTCAAAAGAGTTTGAATAGACAAATTCAAATAGATTACACAGTCAGAATTCAGAGTTTGACAAATCTAGTGACAATTTAAGATAAATAACAGAATATCGGGATAATTTAATATGGCATATACGATTGTAAAAAGTGATGGTACTGTACTAACAACCATTGCTGATGGTACTATAAACACAACTAGTACTTCATTGGGTTTACCGGGCAGAAATTATGCCGGTTACGGTCAATCCCTTGATACTAACTTTGTTCATGCAATGGAAAACTTTGCAGACTCAACTCCTCCTGCAAATCCATTACGTGGTCAATTATGGTATAATACAAATTCTAGCACATTGTGCGTATGCCCTGCTGACGGAACAGTTACCGCAAGTTCTTGGATTACTCTAGCACAGTCAGGTGGTTCAGGTACAACAACATTTGGTTCAGTAACAGTTACTGGAAATCTACAAGCAAATAATATTCAAGCAGTAAACAATTCAAATGCTGATTCAATCACAACTAGATTATTAACAGTTACAGCCACCGCTTCTATAGCAACAGCTAATGTCACAACTGGCAATATTATTACATTAAATACAGCAAATATAACAACAGGGGCTAACGCTACTACAGGATCAATGATTGGTACTTGGACATTATCCGGTGGTACAGGTGGAACATCAAATGCTTTCATAGTAACCGGCGGTGTCATTAATGCTCCTTCAGGTATTAAAACTGACAATTACTATTATGCAAATGGTGCAAGTTTTAATCCTACCGGAACATATAATAATGCCAATGTATTTGACTATTTGACTGGTTCAAATTCAGTAGCACAATTTACAGGTAATATTGCTCCTACTAAGATTACAACAAGTAATATTGCAGGTGGCGGAACAATTTTTGGCATTTGGACATTGGGTTCAGGAGCAAGATTAAATGCAACATATGCCGACTTGGCTGAACGTTTTGAATCAGATAGTCCATATGATGCCGGCACTGTAGTTGAATTAGGTGGTGACGCAGAAATTACAGCAGTGGTACATGAATTAAGTGAAGATGTATTTGGGGTTGTATCAAATACTGCGGCCTATCTGATGAACGCCGGAGCAGGTAATGATGATACTCACCCCGCAGTTGCTGTGGGTGGTCGAATACATGTTAAAGTCACCGGTAAAGTTTGTAAAGGTGATAGACTGGTAAGCGCAGGCAATGGTATTGCTCGTTCAGCAACAGCAGGAGAAGCAACATCATTCAATGTAATTGGTCGTGCGTTAGCTAACAAAACTACTGACGGTGTTGGTACAGTAGAAGCATTTGTTTCAATTAAAGGATAAAAGATGAGTTACGCACAATTTGGAACAATCCAAGCTTCAGACTACAACACACTGGTCGGTACAAATCCAAATACTTCTTCCGGAACATTAAACACTGTTTGGTCTACGGGTGGAACAACTGCAGGGTATGGTCAAACTGCTGAAGCTACTGTCGCAGTGGGCGATACAGTTGCTGCAACTAAATGGGCCAATCTTGTTACTAAGACAGCAAGTGCTGCCGCACATCAAGGTACATCAATTACTAGTGTCACTGCTCCGGTATCAGGTGGAACTATCGCATATCTATCAGCTATACCCACAAACTTAACAACAATTTATACAAGTAGATTAAATGCCGCTACACAAGGTTCAACTACTGCTAACTCAGCAGTATATGGTGCTACGTGGGTTGATGCTCTTACGTTCACCCATACTGTTAGTTTTGCTAACGGGGATGCCGCACGATATTTCTTTAATTCGGGCGGTCAACTAAAAATAACATGTACACATGCTAACGTTGCAACTCCCGGTAATCAACTATTTAATGGCTTAGCAAGCAACGTGGGTACTATAGTAATGTCATCACCAATTTCCGGTACTGCTACTATTTCTAGTATCGCATATAGTGGTATTATGAAACAAGGCGGCGGCGGTTCAGCTCCCAGCCCATACCTAATTAACAACGGTTATTATGCATTGACAACAAGCAATGCTAACGTGTTCACTCAGGTAGTCGGTACTGGAGCCTACACTAGTTCATTTATTCGATTACTTGTCAAATCAAATGGCCCACAGGGGTCAAACGGCGATGTAGGCTCTGTAGTTACACTTTATACAGTTTGGGATGAGGTTCCGAATAATCTCACAGTAGGATCAGGGTCAACAGTTACTGTTACCGCCCAAGCCCCGGAAGTCACAAACTTGGCTAATACTTGGGGTGCAATTACTATTGCTGGATCTGTCACCGGATCATAATTTTTTAACATCTGTTGTATCCATCTAAATACTCTTAGGAGATTACATGGATACAACCACTTTAATTACTGAAGCCAAAGCCCGCTTCAATCATAATTCCACAAAAGCCTATTTAAAAGACAAATACAATAGTAAATTAATTGTAGCTGAACAAAACGGTTTATGGTGTGCCGACCTATTAACTATTAATTTTTTAAATTCATTTACCGATGTTGAGATTATTATAATAGATACCTTTAATAATCCAGTTAAAGTAAACAGACAGCAATTATTAACCAAACTTACTACTGTTTATAAAACAACAATGGAAGAATGGTATTCTGAATGGACCGAACTAGAGAAAAAAAGATGAGCAAGGGCGTAATATTATTTGCGTTTAACTCTCCCAAAATCAATTACTATGATATGGCTGTATCAACAGCTAAACGCATTAATCACTTTTTAGATTTACCTGTAACAATTGTGACAGATGTTAATTCTATACCTACTAGTATTGATTATAGTTTTGACAATACTATAACAACTGTTGCAGATTCGTCCAATAAACGTAATAAAGTAACATGGATTAATAAAGGTAGATATCAGGCATTTGAATTAACTCCCTATGATGAAACTTTATTAATAGACACTGATTATTTAATTAATTCTTCTAAATTATTAAAAACTTTTGAGTTACCAACTGATTTTTGTTGCCATGATACTACACATTTTTTAATGAATCCCACCGATTCTCAAGAAATGATAAACATATACGGGATTAAAACATTATGGGCTACTGTTGTTAGATTTAATAAATCAAAACGTGCTGAATGTATCTTTAAATCAATGGAAATGGTTCAACGCAATTATGAGCATTACGCTAACTTACATAGTTTTATACCCGAACCCTATCGTAATGATTATGCTATAACATTAGCAACTAATATTGCCAATGGTAATACTGCCAGTATAGAAGATATAATCCCGTGGAATTTAGTACATGTTGGAAAAAACACAACGGTTTATAAGAACACAGATAATATTTTTAATACTGAATATACTGTAATGTTTGACAACTGGAAAAAGGGCAAAATCCGCAAAGAATATTCTATTATTAAAGATATGGATTTTCACGTTATGAATAAAGAAAACTTTTTGGAGTTAGTAGCATGACCAGAGGATTTGTGATTATGGCACAGGGTGATGATTATGTTAAATGCGCTACTGTATTACAGGCAAGTATTAAACGGGTGATGCCTAATTCTCATATAACTATTGTTACTACAGAAATGCTACCGTATGGTGATCAAGCTCCAAATACTCATTGGAAGTTGCAAAATGATTGGCAAGTATATGAAGCAAGTCCATATGATGAAACTATTAAATTAGAAGCTGATATGTACATACCTCGTAATATTGACCATTGGTGGGATATATTGTCTCAGCAAGACGTTGTAGTGTCTAGTTCAATTAGAAACTATAGACAAGAAATATCAGATACTAGATTTTATCGTAGATTTATCGATGATAACAACTTACCTGATGCTTATAATGCTATTACATATTTTAAAAAATCTGATATTGCTAAACAGTTTTTTGAGATTGTAAAAGATGTATTTGAAAATTGGGATAGATATAAATCTTCTTTAAAATGTAACGCAAATGAAGTAGTTACCACTGATTGGGCGTATGCTATTGCTTGTCATATATTAGGTATTGAAAACACAATGATGCCTGTATTTAAAGAAATGTCAATGGTTCATATGAAACAATATATTAATGGTTGTCCGACAGAAGATTGGACTGACACATTTGTATATGAATGTCTACCCGATCATATTAGAGTTCAAACTATTCCGCAACAATACCCTTTTCACTATCATATAAAGAACTTTAGTGATAAAATATTAGAAAGCATGAAATGAGTACAGAAGATAATCAAGTAGAATATGTAGTCATATGGGAACAGCCCAAAATAGAACCACCCGAGTTCAGATTATACTATGATGAGAATGGGTCAGTAATATGCTACACTGGTGATAAATCAATGAATGGTAACTATATCGTAATTGATGCACTAACTTTTGCCACTGCAAGACCAGATGTAAGAGTTATTGATGGTAGGTTATCTACTGCTGCACCTAAAGCAGTTGTGCATAAATTAATGCCCAATAAAAATGAAGGCGTGGACTGTATAATAGATAATGTAAGCATTATACCTGATATAGCATATGTAGGTGAAAAACAAAAATGGAAATTAAACACATATGAACTCTGATGATATCATTGACGTAGCAGACTTAGATTGTATCTATCTCAGCTATGATGAACCGCAAAAAGAAGAATTTTGGCTAAAGATTAAGAACATGGTGCCTTGGGCAAAACGTGTTGATAGTGTTAAAGGTAGTGACGCCGCACATAAAGCTGCAGGTGAAGCAAGTGATACTGAACGTTTCATTCTGATTGACGGTGACAACATGCCAGATGAAAGTTTCTTTAATCTACAATTGGACTTTACTGATAAAGATCCTAACTATAAGATAGCACAATATCGTTGGAAAGCAATTAATAATATCAATGGACTGCGCTATGGTAATGGTGGAATGAGTTCATGGACAAAAACTTATGTGCGTGAAATGAAAACACATGAGTATCAAACTGAAGGTGATGTTTCACGAATCGCTGACTTTTGTTTAGACAGCAAAGACAACTTATACTGGGCAATGTATGACTGCTACTCTACTACTTATCCTAATTATACTCCGTTTCAAGCGTGGCGAGCTGGATTCCGAGAAGGAGTAAAAATGGTTCTTGACCGTGGTGCAAAGCCCACCGTTGATGCACTAAAAGAAACTGTTGCTAGTCGCAATCTTAACAATTTAACAATCTGGCACAACATAGGTCGTGATGTAGAGAACGGTGAGTGGGCTATTTATGGTGCAAGACTTGGTACATACATGACTATGCTTACTGAATGGGATCCTACAAACGTACAATGGTTTGATAACTACACAGTACTATGGGAAGAACACGCACACAGAGATCCTAAAAAAGAATCAACATTGTTAGGTGAGACATTGCATGATAAACTAGGATTGCCGATGTGTTTCTTTGACGGATCTCAAAGCAAGTTCTTCAAGCGACACTATAGTGCTGATAAGTACAATATAGGTCCATTAGTTAAAGAGATGGATGTTATCAGAAAAATAGAAGGATGGTAATGGATAAGAATAATAAAAGTTTTTGTGCAGTACCCTTTGTAAGCACGATGATTAATACAGATACGACTGTTCGTTATTGCTGTATGGTTAAGGGTTCATTTAATAAATTAAAAAAACCCGATGGTAAAAACTTTTACACGTGTAAAGATAATTTTATTAGTGAATCATGGAATTCCACAGATATGCGTGAAATTCGCAAATCAATGATAAAAGGTGATAAGATTGAAGGATGTGAAGTATGCTATTTACAAGAAGAAAGCGGAAGAACTAGTAACAGAGAACATTCCATTAACGAATGGAAATGGAGATTAGGAGAACCCGAATTAAAAAAACGTGTACAACAAGCTATTGATAATGACGGCATTGTATATGATGATCCTGTTTACTTAGACTTAAGATTGGGTAATTTGTGTAATCTTAAGTGTAGAATGTGTAACCCATGGAATAGCAGTCAAATTTACAAAGAGCATCTTGAAATTGTAAAAAATGACAAAGATTATGAAAAAGTCTGGAATAAGACTTTTGGCATACTACCTACAAATATTATGGATGAACAACAATGGTTTGACCATGATATTATGTGGGATCAAGTAATAAGTTTGATACCGAAACTTAAAAAAGTGTATATGACTGGAGGAGAACCAACACTAATTAAAAACAACTTTAAATTTATGAAAAGTTGTATTGAACAAGGTAGAAAAGATATTCTATTGTTTTTTAATACTAACTGTACAAATATAAATAAAAACTTCTTAGACCTAATTAAACAATTTGATAACGTTAATATCAATGCTAGCATGGATGGGATAGGGCATGTTAATGAGTACATTAGAGCACCTAGCGATTGGACACAAATAAGCACTAACATTGAAGCTATTGCTAAATTACCCAACGTACATCTAGGTATAACTCCCACAGTACAAGTTTACAACATCTTTAATTTAGTTGAGATATTACGTTGGGTTGAACAATTAAATAAAAAATACAATAAACAAATTTTTATAGATTTTTTAATCAATGTACATCCTTATCATTTGAATATTAATATTTTACCTGATGAGATGAGATATCAAGTATTGGATGAGTTAGTAAATTATAAAAACAAGTACATTGATTTACACCCTGATATGACTAGAAATAGTCTAAACGGAATTATTGGTTTGTTACAACAACCTAGATCAGCTAATTATCTAGCTGAATTAGCAAAATTCAAACAATATACACTGTCATTAGATTCTCATAGAAATCAATATCTTAAAGATGTTGATATTAGATTGACGGAGTTATTAAATGTTTGATAAAGAAAATTTTTGCATCCAGCCATGGATCCATTTAGCTACATGGAATGATGGTAGTGTTCCATTATGCTGTATAGCAACACCTGAATATGATTTAAATCTGAATAAAGTTACTCCTATGGAAGCATGGAATAGTACACAGTTTAAAGAAGCTAGATTAGCATTTTTGCAAAACAAGAAAATCCCGCAATGTAACAGTTGTTGGAAAGAAGAAGCTAGTGGGATCAAAAGTCATAGAGTCATAGAAAATAACATATGGCAAAGACATTTGGGTAAAGAATTTTTAGAAAATTTAGTACTATCCACTAAGCCCGACGGACATGTCAATCATAATCCAATAACACTTGATTTACGATTGGGTAACACATGTAATTTACAATGTGTTATGTGTAGACCTAGAGATAGTAGTAAATGGCTTCAGGATGCTAAGAAATTATCACTTATATTAGAAGATAACGGAGCGAAGGGAGATTGGCATTATAAAGCTAATAGTATTTCTAATACTGATTGTTTTGATTGGTTTGAAAAATTTAAAACACAAGATTCATTAGATAATTTTATCGGTGATATCCGACATATTATCTTTGGTGGCGGTGAACCGTTATTAATTAAAGACCATGAAAGATTGATTACTAAGTTAGTAGAGTCCGGTGCAAGTAAAAATATTGTAATTCGGTATCATACAAATGGAACCATATTAAATCAAAAGTTTATTGATTTGTGGAGCAATTTTAAAGAAGTAGAAATAATGGTAAGTTTAGATGATTGGGGACAACGTAATGAATATGTACGATATCCTGCTCAATGGGAGATTGTATCTAGTAATTTAGATAGATTGGATGGCACTCCAGACAACATTGTTGTTAGTTTATTGGCTACGGTACATGCAATGAATATATACAATCTTCCAGATTTTGCTATGCACATTATCAATCGTAAATGGAAAAAGATTTGCAAAAGAAACGACGGATTATTTTCAATAGGAACAACTCACTGGCCGCAATATATGTCAACTAGAGTATTGCCTAAACATATCAAAAATCAAATTGTTGATTATTGGAATACGTTTGAAAAATTAAAAACTAATGAGCGATGGACAACTAGGATTGTGCAACAACTGGACTTTATGAATCAGTTAGATGAAAGTCATCGTTTTCTAAGCTTGTTAGATTATATTGATAAGTTAGATTCGTTAAGACCTATACAGTTTAAAACTGTGTATAAAGAATATTTTGAAATTTTGAGGAGTTAAAATGGATCACATAGATCAATTAAGAGATGATATTATTAATAGTAAAACATTTTGTTTTTATCCCTTTGTACAATTGAGTACTAATCCTTCAGGACATCTTAAGCCCTGCTGTTATTATTCAGGAACCATGAAACATCCTAACGGCAAACCTATAGGGATATTGTCCGGCGATACTTTTGCAGATGCATGGAATAGTGATAGTTTAGTAAACGTAAGAAAAAATTTACATAATGGAGTTATTCCAGAAGCTTGTAATATTTGTGTTAGAGACGGTGATGTTAGTATGCGTAAACGTTCTATTAAAGAATATAGTTATGACCATAAGACATTAACTCAAGTATATGATACTATACAAAATAATTATTACGCAATGCATTCTCCTAGCTATTTGGAATTAAAGCCTAGTAACTTATGTAATCTTAAATGTGTTATGTGCAATAGCTATGATAGTAGTCAAATTGCTAAAGAATTAGGAGAATTAGTAGATAAATTTGGTGGCATTACAGTATCAAACGGTAGATTTATTGAAATTTCTAATGTTCCGGGAATCAAAGAAAATAATAATACTTGGAGCACTGAACAACCCGAATGGTCAGATAATGAAGAAGTATGGGAAAGTTTTAAAAAATTAGCACCCGGTCTTGAAGTATTAAGTTTTGCCGGCGGTGAACCTACTATCATGCCCTTTGTGTTGAAAGCATTACATTATATTGTAGATAATGATTATGCTAAAAACATTACTGTATTTCTATCTAGTAATTTTACAAATTTAAATAAAAACTTTTTAGAATTAATGGTAAAATTTAAAAAGTTTGAACTCATTGCAAGTATTGACGGGTTTGATAAGGTAAATGACTACTCTAGATTCCCTAGTAAATGGAAACAAGTATCAAAAAATTATATTGAAGCAAAGAGTTATATGAAACATAGTAATGTTAAAATTTTAACAAATATAACCGTAAGTTTGCTCAACATAGTTAATTTGGATAGTTTACTATATTTTATTGAGGAACAGTCTAAACAATATCCTTATTTTAAAGAATGGCCCTATAACATTAATTTAATAATGGTTCCGGTTGATCAACAAATTTCTATGTTACCGCCAAAATTAAAAGACTTGTCCATACAACGACTTACCACCTATTTAGAAACTAGTCAAATAATTAAAGACTTTCCGGGCCTTGATGGTAAGATACATTTGTTGTTACATGAACTTAAGAAACCCAATGATCCGGAAGTATTTAAAATATTCAAACAACGCATTAAAATACTAGATGAACACAGGGAAATTTCAATTGGTGATTATATACCAGAGTTAAAAGATGAATTTAAATAAAAGTTTATGTGCTTATCCATGGCAAGCGGCCGCTATTAGACCTAATGGTGCTACTATACCCTGCTGTAGGTATCCTAATTTAGATGATGCCGACTTATTTGTAGATTGCGATGAACCACGTAACAGTGAGCATTGGATAAAACTACGTGAGGATATGCTATTAGGTAAACCGATATCAGGCTGTCAGAGTTGTTATCAAGACGAAGCTAACGGATTAACTAGTATGCGTCAATATAGTCTTACTAAATTTGTTCCAACAAAAAATGAAATTAAACCATTAGTACAATTAGAAGTGGCATTGAGTAATCTGTGTAATTTAGCCTGTGCTCATTGTAGCAATTATTTTTCAACTAAATGGTATACTGAAGATGTTCGTGCAGGCAGGATTGAAAAGATCGGTGTAATTCAAAATGATTTTAGTTTCAATCATTGGGATTTATCTAAAGTAACTGAATTAAAAATTATAGGCGGTGAACCATTTATGGAACAAAAAAGATTCATTAATTTATTAAAGAATCTAAATTTATCAAATATTAGTTTACAAATTTGCACTAATGGTACTATTATGCCAAATGATGAACTTAAATCATTGATTGAATCCTGTAAGAATGTTTATCTATGTGTTAGCTTAGACGGATTGAATACTACCAATGATTGGTATCGTTGGCCTAGTAAATTTAATGAAGTTGTTACTAATATGAAATTGTATGAAGCATGGTGGAGGTATAATAAAAATATTATACCTATAGTGCATCATGTTGTTAATGCCATAAATATTTTTGAACTTGAAGTGTTTATTGAATATATGTCTAATAATTTCCCAATTTGGAAAATTGAATGGGATTGGATTCGGTGGCCAAATTGGCAAGAATTATCGGCTTTACCAATTTTAATTAAAGAGGATCTAATTTCAAAATTTGCTATATTAGACCTAAATTATATAGACAATTATATTAGACCAAACCCTTATAAGGTAACAATTGCTAGATTAAAGGAAACTCCAATCAGTGATTGGTATAAATTAAAAGAAGAAACAATCAAATTATCAAACGAAAGAAACTTAGATTTTTTAAATATGGTAACTTCTTATAAAGAATTATGGTACAAACAGTATGACTAATAAAACTATATGCGCTTACCCTTGGGTACATATGTCTACACATCTAGATGGTGAAATGATTATTTGCTGTAACACATATTCTAAAGGAAATATTAAACAAAATGATGGCACTCCTTGGAAATTAAAAGATGTAAAAGATCCGTTGGTGTATTTTAATTCTGAGGATTACAAGAAAATTAGATTAGCAATGCTCAATGGAGAAGAGCCAGAAATATGCAAAAAATGTTATGATATAGAACGTAATGGTGGTCATAGCATTAGACAAAATACACTCAATGAATACAACATTAATGAACTGATAGACAAGACTGATGTTGATACCGGCACTCTACACGAACTTACCCTAAATTATGTACATTTTATGTGGGGTAACAAGTGCAATTTAAAATGCAAAATGTGTCATCCTACCGCTAGCAACCAATTAATTGAAGAATTTAGAGGTATGAACATTCAAGTTCCGGACACAGTTGATACTAATAATTTAAATTGGAGTTTTGAATCTAATAGAACATTGTTGGAAAAAATTGCTCCGCATATTAGTACATTAAACGTTACAGGCGGTGAACCATTAATTAATAATGATTTTTTAGAATACTGTAACTATCTAACAGAACAAGGATATTCAAAGAATATTAGATTGTCATTTCACACTAACCTTACCGTTATGCCTGGTAAGTTTGTAGATACATGGAAAGACTTTAAATGGATAAATGCAAGACTTAGTATAGATGCTATTGCAGAAGATTATGAGTATATTAGATATCCGGGAAAATGGAACGTTGTTTCTGAAAATATCAAAGATTTAATCAACATCACTGATGATATGCCACATGTCCATGTCGAAATACATACAGTATTTTCATCATTCAATGCTCATGGCCTGCCTAATCTTTTAAAATACCTTACAGCAATTGAACATCCTAGATTTGTAAATTTTCCAAACACACTCTGGGTAACTTGGCCGCCTTATGCAGATTCTAGGTGTTTGCCAGTAGACGTAAAGAAAAAAATAACTGATGAATGTTTAGAAATAGTTAACCAATATTCTAGTGACCAAACTCAACAAATTAAAAATAATATTAGCAATCTTATTTCTAATTTAAAAACAATGAATGAAAGTCATCTTCCACAAACTGAATTTATTGAATTTAATAAAAAACAAGATCAATATAGATTGGTTAAAACAGAAAATATAATTAAGTGGGTTAATAATTGTGATTAATTTTGAATATCAACTTAACTTAGAAAATTACCTAGATGACCGATTATCACAATTTAATCATTTTAAATCAGAATATATAGAACCTTATACTAGTATTGAAGGTAAAACTTTTTTAGAAATTGGATATGGAGCCCAGACAGACCTAGGTGGAATTTTTATGTCGTTGTTACATAATAATGGAGCATCAAACCCTGTTTATGGTATAGATACTAAACCTAACGTTCAAAAGAATTCTGATACTAACATTCAAATTTGGAAAATAGCTAAAGAAAAATACAATCTTAATCAGAATTCAGACGACCACTATTGGGAAAATAAGAAACCTCCTATAGTAAAATTACATATGAATTCAGAGGACATGTATTTTAAAAATGATTTGGTAGATGTTATTTACTCGACTGCTGTATTAGAACACATACAACGTCCTGAATTAGCATTTAAAGAAATGTTTAGAGTATTAAAGCCCGGCGGAATAGCAATACATGCATGGAATCCTTTTACTTCACTAACAATGGGCGGCCATGATATTGGAATACCTTTTTATTACCCATGGTCTCATTTAAGATTAAGCCAAGAAGAACACATACAAAAATTAAAAGAAGTGTGCTTCAATGAATTCTTAAGAAACACATCAAGTGTTTCGGAACACACACTAACATTAGAATATATCAATAGCAAATCAATTGAAGATATGTATACAGGTGTATTACAAGACCTAAACAAAATAAGAATTAAAGATATGTGTAACTTTGCAGTTGACGCAGGATTTACAATTTTAGTAGAAAAAACAAATCCTATAGCTACAGACCAAATAGATAAATATCTAACAGATGACATACGTGCTGACCTCCCGAGCTACTCAGATGATGAACTAGTATGTTCCTCGCACCGAATGATTCTCTCTAAATAAATTTAAAATACAATATGAAAAATGGATCAGGGCCCAATGGTGAATGGACAAATGTAGATGAATTGTTTCAAAAACAATCAATAATTCTTACGGATTCAAATTTACGTGCAGGCTTAATGGCTAATGAAAATTGTCCACAATGGTTATTACATGGAACCTTAAATTTAGATACCTTCCCTCAAGTATGGCAAGCTGCCGCACTAAACCCTAGGAGTTCTGAGGAGGTAATACGTACTAATATTTTTAAATTTTCTGAATTAGATACGCAAGAATTTTGGAATAAGCGAGATATTAGGGTTCAGGCTTATAATAATTTAATATCTCTTAAAGAAGAAGAAGATAAAGCTAGAATGGGGCTGTCTAGTGATAGAGATAATGTTATCATGCGTCATATTTTAGGATCTTTGCCGGTTGCACAAGATATAGAGGTAAAAAAGAATCCTATAGTGCCATGGCAGGGTACTGAAAAATATAGAGTTGCTATGATTATGGCTCCGGCATGGGGAGTAATATTTCCCCCATATGGAATCTCTAAACTTACTGCGCTAATGCGGCAACATGGATATGCTGTTCGTGTATATGATGTTAATGTAGAAGCATCACATTATCTTCAAGATTTACATGGAATAGACTATTGGGCATATGAAAGATATTTCATGTGGCAAAGTCTAGATACTTTTAAAAATATATTACTACCTGACCTAGAACAATTATTTGATAACACTATTAATGATATAATAAACTCAAACGTTAAAGTAGTAGGATTTAGTATGTATAATACTAATCAAAATGCAGTCATATATATGGCTAAAAAAATTAGAAGTTTACGTCCTGATATTTTTTTACTAGTAGGTGGACCAGGTGCCACCATGACAGGTGATTGGTGGTTTAACAACCATGGCCATATATTCAACTATATTTTTGTAGGCGAGTCAGAAGAACAATTAATTTATTTATTAGATAACTTACCAACAGAATTGCCATGGAACAAAATAGTAGGAACTACGGATAGTAGATTACACCTTGAAGAATATCCGTACCCGGATTATACTGATTATAATTTAATGTTATACAGAGTTCATGGGGTGAGCATTGAAACCTCTAGAGGGTGTACGGCTAAGTGTTCTTTTTGTGCAGAAACACACTTTTGGAAATTTAGAAGTATAGACCCTGAACGAGTGGTAGAAGAAATGGAATATCAAATTAAATTACACAACATGCAAAGATTTTGGATTGTTGATAGTTTAATTAATGGTAATCTTAAAACTTTTAATCGATTGTTAGATTTGATTATAGAAAAAAATCTAAACATAGTATGGAATAGTTATAGTCGTTGTGATGGTAGAATGAATTTAGATTTTTTTAAAAAAATAAAACAAACTGGTTGTACAATGTTAAGTTTTGGAATAGAATCAGGAAGTCAAAAAATTCTTGATGATATGCACAAAAAAGTAAAAGTTTGGGAAATTTTATCCAATATGCGAGATGCTAGAGAAGCAGGATTATACATTCATAGCAGTTGGTTGCAAGCATTCCCTACAGAGACTCCCCTGGATCATCTACATAGCAGACAAGTCATGTATAATTGCCGCAAATGGATAAATGCTGTGTCTTTGGGCATGGGTGCAGGCATTACTCCCAATAGTGATATGGATACTAATTGGCAAGCATATGATATGCAATGGAAAAAACAAAATTTGGATGGCACTATTCATAAAGGAGCAGCCGAAAATAGATTTTTAGGTGATTGGTATACAGGAGGTTATAAGAACACCGTTATACATAGATTCTTGCGTGTTAAATTAATGAACATATGGATGAAAACCATAATGGATCATTGTCCAGAAAATATTATAGATCCTGGACCATTGTATGCAGATATGGATAAATTTTACACATTAGAATTTAAACAGAGAACTGATATAGATTTGATTGAACAAGATATGTACATTAATACCGCACAAGGAGTAACTGATGACTACAAAGGATTAATACTACAGGATTATTTAGGGTTTATTTATGGTTTGTATCAAGTATACGGAGAATTAAAGTGGACATTCCATTGTGATCCAAAATTAGATACAAATAATTTTGGAGAATTTTTAGTTAGAAATTATTGGTGTGATATAATAGCAACTATTGACACCGACGGCAATTATGAAATGAACATTACACATAAATTTGAGCATAGTGATCCGGTTGATAGGTCAAACGGAGAAGTTTCAATTACCGGAGAAGTAGATTATGATGCTGAAAGAGCAAGACAAGATATGAGCTTTGAACAAACTATTTTATTATCTGGAAATTTTAGTAATTGGCGGTCTGACGTAATTCAAGTTGCAGAAAGTGTACACCCACAGTACAGGAAAAAAGAGTGGAAATTAGAAGTAGAAAAGGTAAATGCATGAAAATAGGCACTAAAACAATTGAAAATTTTCTAACCAATGATGAAATTTCTGAGATAGAAACTATAGTAAAAACTACAGAAATTAACACAGAATTATCCGGAGTTGAACATGGAGCACATCATGCAGATTATCATTACATTAATTTGTATGATCATGCGCCTCATAGCAAAATTGCTGATATGTTATTACCAAAACTTTATAACACCCTTCATAAAGATATTTTTATTGATGACTGTCATATAATGGATTCTGTACAACCATACACCTTTCACAGTGATACCCTTACTCCTGTTCCTAGAAAAGGATATAAACATGCGTGGACTATAATTATTCCTTTAGATGACTATTTTAGTAATACATTTATGTTTGAAGAAGAATGTCCGTGGTCTAAGAGTGTTACTGAATGGGTAACTAAAGAAAAAATATTACCTAGATATGCAATCAGTGAAGATTTTTATCAACGGTATTTTACTCACTGTGAACGAAACGAAGTAAACTATCTAACCATACACGAAATATTTCCTTGGCGTAAGGGCTGGTTTAGTGCAACTAGCAGAACTAGATTTCATTGCTCTGATAATTACCTGGCTAGAGGAATTAAAATGAAACGAGCTATTGTGATGTGGACTAGTTTACCAGATAATATATAATGCAGTTGCCTATTAGTAAAATTGATTTTTATAACATGGTTCCTAATCATGGAACCCTATTAGAAATAGGACCGTATGCTTCTCCTATATTTAAACGTCCAACATATAATGTATTCTATGCAGATATTTTAACTGCTGACCAAATTAAAGAACAATGTATTCAATACAACAGAGACTATACTAATGTTCCAGATTGCATCGACATTTTAGTTGATGTAGATAGTCGACCTTCATTGGTCTCAGATATAAAATTTACATCAATTTTTAGTAGTCACAATATTGAACATCATCCTGATTTAATAAATCATCTACAAGAAGTTTCTAATGTTGCAGACTATGGATCCAAATTTTACTTAGCCATTCCCGATAAACGCTATAGTCTTGATTATTGGCACGCTGAAACAAACATTGCTGATGTAATTGCCTCGCACATTGAAGTAAGAAAAAATCATTCAGTGTCAACGCATCTCAATAACATATTGTTTACAGCAGAACATAACGAAGATGAATCATTGCATTGGATCGGAGAACATGGTCCCGATTTGAAATTACCAATCATAGATCAAAATTTTATTGGTAAAATTAAACACGGAATTAGTACAATTGTTGCCAAAAAAGACAGGTATACCGATCAACATACTTGGTATTTTACACCCAAAACTTTTGAGCATATTTTTAAGTTGCTTGAAAAATTAGATTACTCTGATTGGATTTTGGAAAGTATATATAATACTCGCCCTAGTTCCCATGAATTTTATGCAATATTAAAAAAGAAATAATATAAATTAAAAACTTTATAACATTGTTGTATTATCATAAGTATAATGATGCTTAGAGATGTATTTTATTACGGTAGTAAACCCAACGTTCACCCAAAAGAAAAACATGCAATTGATTTAGCTGATGCTAGACACCAATGCACTACTGAACATTTTTGGATAATAAATGAATACGGTGATTATATAAACTTTGATTGGGATTGGGACTTTGACTTCTTACCCGATGAAGAAGTTTGGACTAGTGAACATAACAATGTATGGCCAAATCAATATCAAAAAGATAGTGGAACTTGGTTATGTCCAAAACAAAATAGTGAAATAATTATCTATCGTGCTGATGTTGACCCTGTTTATAGAAAGAATACAAAACATTTTAACTGGATAGCCCTAGAAAAAATTGATGAATTAAAATTTGATTTTAGTTGGGAGCCTAATCCATATGATCCTCCTTATATCTATGCTTGGGGCAATCAATGGAATAAACCAGAAGATAAAATCTCTATTCAATATGTTGTTGAAGGTGCAACGGAATACAAATACATGAAAGAATGTGCTACACGTAAGCCGTGTATGGATAATTGGGGAACACCACCTCATGTTATACAATCTTCATTTGATTATAGCTGGGAACCTAATCCACATGACCCACCTTATATATATCAATTTGGTACTATACATCAAAAGACAGGTGGACCGCAATATATAGTGCCCGGAGCAACAGAATTAAAATATATAGATATTCTTAAAGCAGAGGTTGTAGCCTGGATGTTTAATAATTGGTTGATTCCGCAAAATGTAGATAAGACAGCATTTGATTGGAGTTGGCACCCGGATGATACCGAACCAGCCTATATCTATCAATTTCCTAGTACATGGAGCAAAACGGGTGGACCTAAATTTATAGTAGAAGGTGCTACACAAACAAAATACGTAGATTCACTGGTGGCAAAGGTTAAACAAGATATGACACATTGGTCTATTCATGAAGGATTAGATACTAGTGAGTTTGATTTTAGTTGGCATCCTGATATTGAAGATAAACCCTATGTATACCAATTTGGTACACAATGGCAAAAAACAAATGGACCTGTATTTACAGCACCTGGCTGTTTGGAGGGTGCTGACATAAAATATATTGATATCATTAAATCAAAATATTTACCTAATAAAACAAATTGGATCATACCTGATAATATAGAAGAATTTGATTATAGTTGGCACCCGGATACAACCGAACCAGACTATATCTATCAATTCTCTAGTACATGGAGTAAAACTGGCGGCCCTAGATATATTACACCAACTGCTACTAAAATAAAATATATTGATTTCCCTATAGCAAAACTTAAATCCAATAAAACTAATTGGGTTATACCTGCAGGATTTGATGAGACAAACTTTGACTTTAGCTGGCATCCTGACGATACTAGTCCTCCCTATATCTACCAGTTTGGCACACTATTAGATGATATTCATTTAGAAGACGGTCCTAAATATATTACACCAGATAATGATGGCACGGTTGTACTATTGGAAAATACATTATTATCAGATGAGGTAGTACAATACCCGCAATATTATATTGAAACCACACTAGAAGCATTAATTGAACAACATGTAGATGAAATATTTTGGGCACTACGTAAGAACATTAACTATACTACATTTGACTTTACGTGGCAACCGACAAAAGAACAAGCATTTAATATTAATACGTTTGGCTCTCCTGATAGTGAATCCACTCAAACATATCTAGTTAACAGTAAGATGTGGCAAAAAGGTTATAGAGATATTAGTTTTATTGAAAACACCAAACTAGATGAAACCTATCTGGCTACTCTATTCAAACCAGTTGATGCTTTCTTTGTAGATAAAGGTAATAAAGAATCTTCTACTAGATTTGAACAATTAAAAACACAATTCCCCACATTACAAAAAACACGTTATTTAAATAGTTGGGTTGATACTATTACTCGCTGTATCAATAAATCTACTACAGAACTATGCTGGATATTAAACAGTGAACTAGATTACTCTAACTTTGACTTCAACTACTACCCTAATCCATGGCAAATGACAATGGTTCATGTGTTTGGCACTCAATGGAGTCATTGGGGTAGTACGTTTATGGTTAATAAAGAAACATTTACAGAAGATACCAAATATGTAAAAATAATAGAACACTTGAGTAATCTTAACTTTGTTAAAACAAAACGGGCTTTTGCTAGCAATTGTCTATATGATGTTTATCTAATTGATTATGAAAATGATGAAATAAATGGTATTATATCGTTACTTAAAAGTAAAACCCAACGGGAGAACGTTTATACAATCAAATATGAAATAGATTATCTAACTACATTGAAAAATTTATTAACTAAGTTAGATACTAAAAAGGATCATTACATATGGGTATGTAGTTCAATATGTGATTACAATAGATTTGATTTTACTTATATTTGTGATCCATTTTCATTAGAACAATTACATGTATTTCCTAGTGAACTACAAAAGTTTGGTGATACATTCTTTATCAATGTCAACAAATTACGTGTTCTTGTGGAAGATATAGATAAGTTAGAAAACATTGAAAAGATTAATTTTAATCAACATCAGCGACTACCTAGATTACCCGCACCTAATTTTATAACAGAAAGTGATACTCATGTCTCTATTACTAATATTAATTTTAATTGGCCTTATGCTACGTTTGTCACGTCCGACAACAAAGATTTAAATGTAGTTGACAATGAACCAATTAGCATGTGGTCTAAAGAATCTAAAAATATATTGATTACAAATATGGGAGGCACACGTATTGTTGTACCCAAAGAAGCTAACAATTATGTTGAAAAAGAATTGTATGATTATCCATACATTTCTAAAGCAACAAAGATAGGTCAGTCAAAGCCGCTGGATATAGTCTTCCTAAGCAACGGTGAAACCGGAGCTGACGAGAACTACGAACATTTACTGAACGTGACTAAAGGACTAAAGAATCGTGTTGTTAGAGTTGACGGAGTCAATGGTCGTGTTGCTGCCTATCATGCAGCCGCACTAGCAAGTCAAACATCTTGGATGTTTACTGTATTTGCTAAACTAAAAGTCAATAGTAAATTTGATTTCTCATGGCAACCTGACAGATTACAGATACCTAAACATTATATCTTTTATGCAAGTAATCCAGTTAACGGATTAGTATATGGCCACCAAGCTATGATTGCTTATAACAAACAAATTACATTGGGTAATATGGGCAAAGGTCTAGACTTT
>Ga0209596_1000519_pt1 | contig 35456 bp, 28 predicted proteins | sample M_130807_MF_Meta_FD_187314 | JGI IMG/M metagenome (GOLD analysis project Ga0209596, IMG submission 187314) | Freshwater microbial communities from Lake Montjoie, Canada to study carbon cycling - M_130807_MF_MetaG (SPAdes) (version 2) | ecosystem: Environmental > Aquatic > Freshwater > Lake... | reverse complement strand
TTTTTTTCTCCTTTGGATCGGAGACAACCGTTTCGCAAGGACGCTTAGAAGTTTGAATAATAGTAGGGATCAATTCATCTTTCGAATAAAATGATTTATTCCAGTTGTAATCCATCTTCGAATAATTGTCTTTCAAGATATCGGCAACAACAGGAATGTTATCCATTTTTGTGGATATATCTACATAATTTATGAATTGTTGGATGGGCGCGTTTTTGTATAAATTACTGTCTTGCCCGCAGGTGGCGCAGAAATAAGACTTATCTTCCTCCCCATTAAAACGTGCGTCATCCACATAAATTCCACCACCCAGATTCGGTTGTGCAGTCACTTTTAAAAGCGATGCAGATTTATAGGCGATCATGTTTTGCAACAACTTTCCGTCTCCGTTTAAATAATAGTAATAAGGATTTGAAAAATGTCCGTTATTCTTTTGATTAATATTTTGAATGTAAGTAGGAATATTTTTTAGATTATTTTCAGAAACAACAATCAATAGGAAGCTATAGTTTCCAACACGAGGATTGCGTTGCCAGCGGTTGTTAACACCGTTCTGAATATAGCGTTCATCATTGCGCGGATTACCAATTATGCGAAAGATGTCATTTGTCTTATGAAATGAATTGTCGGAAGGAACGCAAATCTTTTTGAAGGTGGTGGTGGTGTTTTCCCAGCTGCCGTAAAAATTTTCTTCAGCTAAAGGGTTTTCTCTTTTGGTCAGCGAGTCAATCTCATCAAATTTGTAGCTTTCGTTTTGGTAATAGATCTTATAGTAAAAGTTTTGTGTAGAAGAGGTGTTGTTTTTTATTTCGAACTGGAATGCAAAACTTCCTTCTTGTATTTGTTTAGATGTTGGAATTATAAATCCGCAGTTCGCATTGTTGTAATCAATAAAAATAGTTTTCGATTCCATACTGTCCTTTTGCCAGTTAGAGAGTGGGTTAAAGTTCTGAATGCTGAAATCGGAGCAACTTAACTTTTCGGATGTTATAGCGTTATTGTTGCAGGAAAAGAAAAAAGGTAAAATGATTACCAGCACGAATGCTCTGTTTAATATACACGCCCAGAGGCGATGTGTTTCTTTTTTTATCATGCGCTAATTTGTTGAGCCTCCTTCAATACTATATACTTGTGTGCTGTTTGGAAGTTCGGGTAAACTTTCAAACAGGTTGCATCGTGTTCCTTTAAAATTATTGTCAGCGCAATTTCGCATCATAACAATCAGCGATGTTTTGTTTGAACTCAGAAATTTACCGCAAACGATTTTCACAAATTCATAATACTTAGGATTGTTATCGTTAGGACAGCCTTTAAAATCAACGTTTCCAAGAATCGTATAGCCGTCTTTTTCTTGTTCAACCAATTTAAGATCAAATCGCCAATCGGTATTCAGTTTAAGTATTTCGGGGCTTCGCTCACCAAAATAATTTCCTGGAAAAAGAAAGTCGGAGGACTTAAACACATCTTTAGAGTTTCCTAACGATGGCGTTTCAAATTTTGATACCCATGATTTATTCAGATTGTTTTTATCTCCTTTTGATTTTACACTCCATTTTTTCCCATCAAACTCGATCACGCTCCATGCTTGATTTTTTTTGTTCAGAACAAGCACGTCAGATTTCCCATCGTTATTAAAATCCCCGGATGAAAAGGAGTTGATTTCATTCCAAATAGAATCCGTCCTATTAAGGCTTTCCCAGATGTTTAAAAACTCCTTTTTTTCCTGTGAATATCTAAACATACCAACCCTGTTTGATTTAATGCAGAGCACCTCATCCAGATTGCTTTTGTCTTTATCGAAATTTCCTGTTAAGAAAGTGTCGTTCGGAGAAAAATCGGCAGTTTCACTTTTTTTATCTGACACAATACTCGTGGAATTTTCATTTTTTATCTCTTGTTTTTGTAGCCAGATTGTTTTAAAAGGAGGCTTATTTCTTTCTGTTATAAAATGTTTTTCATAGATAGCATTTGCATCAAGCGTTGATGGAGCGCCTCTTCTTTCAGCGCTTTCACCATATACGATTTCTAGGTCATCAACGATTACATCAGATTTTCCTTTGTTCCAAATGTTCACAGTTAGCAGGTCTTCCGGAGTAATTTTTTCTATCGGGAGAATAAATGCGGCATTGATCTTAGACCATTGGTTTTTTGGAAAATGATTGTTCTCAGAACTTTTGCCATCCCAAAAAACAGTTTCGTTTTTGGAGTTCGTTACCGAAGCAGTTATCACGGTGTTCGGATGATCGGTTAGTGGGTAAACCCAAATACTCAGCTTTATTTTTTTGATCGGTTCGGCAGATACATCTTTAATTTTTTTGATGACAGAAGGACCATATTCTTTATTCCCTGTTAAATTGCATGCAAATTTTCCAGAGTGAGCGGTTGTTTCTTTTATTGTTTCTATTCCGTTAAGCCCTGTTGTTGTCTCAAAATCAAAAAAGAAATTCGTATTCGTTGCTTCTTTTTGGCTTGTCGTTTTTGCTTCCGCCATTCCGTAATAATTGACAGTAAGATCATCTATAAAAACTATTTTTTTATTTCTGTTCCAAGCATACAAAGTGAGTGAGTTTTCAGGAATTAAAAATTCGGGTTTAATTTCAAAGTGGATGGTATCGTTTGACCAAGTGTCTTTTTTCTTGGATCGTATAGGCACGCCGTTCCAATAGATATTTTTTCCTGTCTTATCATTGATTGCAAATACATAAAGCGCCGATGTGTCCATGTTTTCTGTTATACACTGGAAGGCAAGGGAAATAGAAGTTAAGTTTTTATATGAAGGAATATCACTTAATAAATGATTGACTCCAAACCCATATTCCAAATTAGGCGATAGCTTGGAAGATTTTTTGCCGGAAAACGCTTTTTCAGAAGTGATCGAGGCATTGCCAGAACTTTCGAAATCAAAATATTCTGTTAACAAGGAAACTGTTACGAGCGTGTCTTTGGGTTGCTCTGTTGCAACTGTTGTCTCAGCAATAGGCACATTTTTCTTCAGAAACAAGAAAGCTCCCGTAAAGCCTGAAAAAACAATAATAGAAAAAACAATAAATCGTTTTTTTTGATCGTTCATAATGGCTTTAGCTAGGTATAAAAATTATTATTGTTTAATACTCACTTTGTTTTTCTTCTCAATAGAAGCCCTGATGTCTGCTAATTGCCCTTTAGGAATAGCGTTGATCAGGTTTTTTGTATATTCACTTTGCGGGTTGGAATAAATTTCGTCAGCATCCCCCATTTCTTCTACTTTCCCTTTATTCATAACAACCATGCGGTCGCTCATGAATTTTACTATGGAAAGGTCATGTGAAACAAAGATATAGGTGAAATCAAATTCGCGTTTTAATTCGTTTAATAAGTTCAACACCTGAGCTTGCACAGAAACATCTAATGCGGAAACAGACTCGTCACAAATAATAAATTTTGGGTTTAATGCGATTGCTCGGGCGATACAAACTCTCTGACGCTGCCCACCTGAAAACTCATGGGGGTAGCGGTAAAAATGCGATTCATTCATGTTTACACGATGCAATAACTCAATCACTCTTTCTTTTCTTGCCTTGTCATTTTCAAGAATACCATGCACCTGCATCGGTTCCATAATGGCTTGTCCAATGGTAATACGAGGGTTTAAAGAAGAATAAGGGTCTTGAAAAATGATTTGAATGTCTTTGCGTAACTCACGCATTTTAGCGGCATCGATTTTTGTAATGTTGATGCCATCAAATAGTATTTCACCACTTGTGGGTTCTATCAAACGTAAAATAGTTCTTCCAAGGGTTGTTTTTCCGCATCCCGATTCACCTACTAAACCAAGGGTTTCGCCAGGGTATACATCAAATGAAACATCATCAACAGCATGTACAAACCCTTTCGCTTTTCCAAACAGTCCTCTCTGTATCGGAAAGTATGTTTTTAGGTTTTTGATCTGTAATATAGGCTGTTTGGAATATAATTTTTTATGTGCTTCCGTACGTTCTTCTTTCGAAAGAACATGCTTTTCGGCGACGTCTTTAACAGATGGCGTGCTTTCGATTAGTTCACCAGCATCATTTGTTTTCATGAAATCGGAAACGGTTGGCAACCAAAGAAGGCGTTTGTCCAATGGAGGACGACACGCTAAAAGACCTCTCGTATAAGGATGTGTTGGGTTCGAAAAAATATCTAGAACGCTGCCTTGCTCTACAATTTTTCCTTTATACATTACCACCACTTTGTCGGCAAGTTCAGCAATAACGCCTAAATCGTGCGTGATGAACATAATGCCCATTTTCTGCTCGCGCTGTAATTTTAGCATCAGATCTAAAATAGTTGCTTGTACTGTTACATCCAAGGCTGTAGTAGGCTCATCGGCAATTAAAATAGTAGGCTTACAGCTCATGGCCATAGCAATCATTACACGCTGCTTTTGTCCACCAGATATTTGGTGAGGGTAGCTGTTAAAAATATCGTCAGGACGAGGAAGCTGCACCTCTTTAAATAAGTTGATGGTAAGTTCTTTTGCTTCTTTTTTGGAAACTTTTTGGTGGAGTAAAATGGCTTCCATTACCTGATCACCGCAGGTGTATACAGGGTTTAAGGAGGTCATCGGCTCTTGAAAAATCATTGCAATTTCGTTTCCACGAAGTTGACGCATCTCTTTTTCAGGAAGCGTTACAATATCAATAGGGCCTTTTGTTTTTGAGTGAAAAATGATCTCTCCAGCGGTAATTTTACCTGGCGGGTTTGGGATCAGTCGCATCACAGATAAAGAGGTTACAGATTTTCCGGAGCCCGATTCGCCAACAATACCAATTGTTTCACCTTTAGATAACGTAAAAGAAATATTGTTAACCGCCTTTACTGTTTCGTCTTCAGTACGAAATTCTGTAACTAAATTTTTTACTTCTAACAACAATTCATTTGTCATCTGACTCGGGGTTTTTCACAGAGTGATAAAAATACGTTTTGTTGAGGAAACATGCAAGTTGTTGGCGACAGAAGGGCTTAACCCTTATAAGGAATCCGTTTAATTAGCGTCTGGATAAATCCAGATTGATATTTTGCCTGGACTGTTAGGGACTGTGAAATCCGAGCTTTCATTGCTTAGGTTGATCCTAACTACACCGTATTTTTCAGACATTACCGTCCAGATGGTATAGTCTTCATGGCTTACACTAGCACCATAATGATCGTCAAAGAAAAGTTTAAAAGAATTAAAAATGCGGTCTGTATTATCCGGGTTTGCAATATAAATATCGGATTGTATTTCATTTAAACCACCCTCATCAAATGAATATGCGATGTTAAATGTGTTGGAGCTGTCTAATTTATTTTCATAATACAAATAACCATCATCCACTTCAGATGGTTTTCCTTTCTCGTGAGCTTGCACAGCATCTAATTTTTCACCTAGGCTTAACCCTCTGAAAGCTCCGCTATCGCTTACCATTACATCTTCCAGCAGTGTTCCGTATTTTTTTAATTTGGATTCGGGCTGTTTACACGCGCTAACAAAACAAATAAATAAAATTAGTAAAAGAGTTGTTTTAAAGAGTTGTTTTTGAAAAGAGAACATGTTAGCAGTTTATGCAGTAAAGATAGTAAGAAAATACGCCGCGGTTATGCAACAACAACATTTTTATTTTCAATCAGTGGTTCTCCCATAAAACGTAAGAGTAGTTGGGCAACTGTTAAAACGTCTTTTTGGCAATAGGTGACAATTCTTTTCAGATTTTTTTCTTCCCAATAAACTCTTGCAACGTCAGAGCCATCTATATCATCTTTAGGTGTCGGAATATTAAAAATAGAAGCCAACAAATTCAAGGAAGTATAGTTTTTGTAATCTCCGAATTTCCAAAGTTCCATGGTATCTAAATGGTTTATTTCCCATGGTTTTTTTCCGGAAATAGCTAGTGTTTTTGGTAATTTTAATCCGTTAATGAGCAGCCTTCTGCACATAAATGGGAAGTCAAACTCCTTTCCGTTATGTGCACACAGCAGGTGGTCCTTCCTGTTAAAATGCTTATTTAGCAAGGCTGAAAAATCTTCTAAAATTTTTTTTTCATCGTTACCGGAAAAGGACTTTATACGAAATGTTTCTTCGTTAAAAAATCCTACGGAGATGCAAATTATTTTTGAGAATTCAGCAAAGATCCCCGCTTTTTTATAATGCATTTCTGGAGTTTCTGTTGTTTGAAAACGAAATTTTGAATCCCAAAGCGGCTTTAGTTTTGGATCAAGATCTTCGTATTTATATACGATTGGCGCGGTTTCAATATCCAAGAACAGAACATTGCTTAACTTAATTGTTTCCAGCATAAACGATACTATTTGATCATTACACCCTTTTTGTTGATGTAAGGGATGAGCATGAGATTTTCTTCTTTAATTGTTTCTGGTAAAAAAATATACTTTTTGTCGTACATCACTTTGTTGAGAAAAAAGCTAACCCAGTATTCATTGTTTAGACCGAAAAGCGTTTCAATGATCGGCTCAAATTTCACAAAGGATGTTGGGGCAATGTCATCTAAAAAATGTCTTAATGTGGAGGTCTTTACATCTTCATCATCTCGTTTTCCGTAACCGCGGGAAGTAACCAACACCCCTTCAATTTTTTCTTTTTTAAAGTTGATCACATAAACATTCCATTCCGTTTCATTCAGATCATTCAGTTCTTTAACAACCGCAACTCCAATATCCTCCACGGTTGGCGGGGCAATATCTTTTTTCATCTATGAATATACTTTTTTCTAATTCGTTTCTTCGCTTGCAAAGACAACACGGTCAACTAATTTCTAATTATTTATTTCCATACATTTCCAATGCTGCATCAAGGTATGCGTAAACATCCGAAGGGTGCTTTTCTCCTGGTTTTTGTTTTTCTCTTTTTTTTCCAAGTCTCACAACAACCATTTTTTGATCAGGAATGCAAAGGATGTATTGACCTAAAATTCCTCTTGCATAAAAAATAGCGTGTCCTTTGCCTGTTTGTTTGGCAGGTAAGTAATTTGGTATAAGCCACCAGGCATAACCATATTGATCAATTTTTTTCCCTTCAACGTCAACAAGGTCTGCACATTTTATAGAGTTTAAAACATATTCAGTAGAGATTACCTGCGTACCATTCCACTTGCCACTATCTAAGTAAAGCTCTCCCAATCTGGCAAAGTCACGGGCATTAGAATTGAAGCAGCAGTATGCTTTTTCCATTCCGTCTTCATGGTCGAGGCTCCAAAACGCTTTGTTTTTTGCACCAATCGGCTTCCACAATTTTTCAGAAGCGTAATCACTTATTTTTTTCCCAGTAGCTTTTTCTAAAATTAGTCCAAGCAATACAGAGTTTCCACTTAAGTATTTAAAAACTTTACCGGGTTCATCTTTCACCGCATATTGGTCTGTCAACTTTTTCAGATCGGAGCCATAGTAAGCGGCAGCGGGATATGCAAAAGGGCTAACATAATTTTCGTCAAAGTTAATTCCTGATGACATTGTCAATAATTCTTTGATCGTTAGTTTTGCGTTTTCACCTGAGTTATATTCTGGCAAAAAATCACCAACGGGTTGATCCACACTTTTAATTTTCCCTTCGTCGATTGCTGCGCCAATTAACATGCTGGTAAATGTTTTTGCCATAGAAAAGGAGTTGCTGTATGAATCTTCTCCATATCCGTCCCAATATTGTTCGTGTATAATGGAATCATTTTTTATGATAACATATGCAACAGTTTGCATCGCATCAAATTCTTTTAAAGTTGTTTGCGCAATTTTTTTTGAGTTGTAAAATTTTGAATTGCGCCAATTCTGTTCATTGCCCGCAGCAACTTCTCTGTTGCTAAAAATTTTATATTCATCAATACTTGGACCCGATCGCCCTTTTAAATAGGTGTTCGCAACGCCTTTATACAAGTATGTTTTTCCAGAAAAAATAATTCCTAGATTAATAATTCCCAAAATGATCAAAAGCCACTTACCGATTTTTTTTAAAATTTTCATGAGGTTTAATTAACTTAGAATGTACACATCAAAATTACACCATTCTAAGTAATATTAAACACGCAACAGGAGATATAATTGTGTGTGTACACAAATTTAAATAATGGATTTGACTAAGGTTGGCGACACGTTGTGATGGCAACAAGTTTTTAAATAGAGCGCCTAAATCTGATAAATTAAAAGTCGCAAGAAAAAATGTTAGAAATAAACGATCAAAATTTTGATTTTGAAGTACGGCGTTTTTCGAATGCACTTGGCGCTATAAAGCGTAAAGAAACTTCAAACCCTCCGCGAGCCTTACTAACAGTTTTTAAATTTGAAACGTTAATATCATAACTTACCCCGATGGCGTAATTTGCATATTCAAATTTTACAACTGCTATAAAAGCATCCTGGATACGATAATAGCCACCAAGCGATAAGGCCATTGGTTTTTTGTTGCCCGTATATTTTGATGCTTCTTGCAAAATATATTGCAATGCCAATCCGGGAGTGATTTCTTTTGTTGGCCCCTGGATAAGAATCATATACGATGGCTTTAAAACAACATTGGTATTTTTTATCCCTATCGAGGCATCACCATGAAGCGCAATTTTCATGAATAATTTTTGTGATTTATCACCATAATAGCTATATGCCGGTTGGTGAGGATGAAATACAGAAGCTCCAATAGTCACTGTTCTTGAATCATTGGCTGAAATATACATTTCGCTATTCGAAAAACTGTACTCAACTCCAGCTCCAAGGTCAGCAAAGGAGCAGCTGCTGGCAGTGCTTGTTTCGCCCGTTGGAAGGCCGTAATCATAAGCAAGTCCATTGTATTGATTTCCCCATTGTAATTCTGACAAGTTGATACTGCGTTGTGCATAACCAGCCATTAATCCTCCGGAAAGCAAACTTTTATTAGTTAGTTTAATAATACCAGACAAATGAAAATTTGCTTGGGTTGATGCCATTTTAGCATCACCGGCTTTATCAGAGAAAAAATCAATTCCAATTCCAAGATGATTTTTTTTAGATTTTAACAGTCTCATGTCTCCTGAAAAAGCAAATGTTTTATAAGGAGACGCCACAGACTGCCATTGATTTTTGTAATTTACAATAGCTCTGATGTCATGCTGTACCCCTGCATCAGCCGGGTTTAGCTGTAAGGAAGTTTCATCGAATTGCGAAAAGTGGATATCCTGTGCAAAAGAAGAAGCTGTTGTTAACAAACCCACAAGTAATAAGAAGCTCAACGCCTTTCGGAATGGTACAATACAAATTATTTTCTTTATTTTCATTTTCAATGTTGGGATTAATATTATTTAACGAGTGTTATGTTGCCGTGTTTCTTTACTAGTTCACCCTTAACAGTAGCACTTAAGTAATATACAAATACAGCAGGATCCAATTTTTTCCCGTTTATTGCACCATCCCAACCATTAGAAGGGCTGTCTGTTTCAAAAACTTTTTCTCCCCATCGGTCATAGATTGCAAACTCAAGGGCTGTGACGCAGTTACCATAAACAAATAAAATGTCGTTTTCATTATCACCGTTAGGAGAAAAAACGTTAGGCACAAACAATTCACCACATTCAACTTCAACAAAAACTGTAACGGTATCACTTGCAGAGCATCCACCTTGTGTGACTGTTAATGTATATGTAGTCGTTACTGATGGAGTTGCAATAGTTGAAGAACAACTCGTACAACTTAATGAGCCTGGAGGAGCCCAGCTATATGTTGCCCCAGCTCCTGCAACACCGCTAAGAACTGTGCTTCCACCAGAGGTGATTGAAACATCCGCACCTGCGTCAACAGCTGGTCCTCCAACAGAACCAACGAATCCTGTAGCCGACAGAATACAACCTAACGAGTCTGTGATAGTAACAGTATATGTTCCTGTAGACAAGTTTGTTGCAGTTGTTGTTCCATCACCTATTGGTGCACCCGGACTCCAGTCGTAGGTATAAGCTCCTGTACCTCCACCAGCCGTTACTGTTGCAGAGCCGTTCGAGCTTCCACAATTGGCAGCCGTTGTAGTAATTCCAGCTGTAATTGCAGTTGGTTGTGAAATAGTAACAGAAGTTGTTCCTGAACAGCCAAGGCTATCTGTAACAGTCACTATATATGTTCCTGCTGTTAATCCTGCGGCTGTAGAAGCGGATCCTGCTCCACCTGTCCATGAATAAGTTAAACTACCTACTCCTCCTGTTGCAGTTACTGCTGCACTTCCAGTACTTGCTGCATTACAATTTACATTTGTTTGTGATGCGATACTAACAGTTGGACCACCGGTATTTGTTATTGTAACTGTTGAAGAGGAGGAAGGGCAAGGTGCATTTGAAATAGTCCACATAAATACATTTGCACCGGCTCCTAATCCGGTCACTCCGGAAGTTGCAGAGCCTGGAGTTGTTATTGTTCCAGCGCCACTGACCAAGGTCCATATTCCTGTTCCTGTTGTTGGAATATTTCCTGCCAATGTTGTAAATGTATTACACAAACTTTGATTTGGACCTGCGGTAGCAACGCTAGGGGCTGCTACGCCTGTTATAGTTACAGTGGATGTTGATGGAGGGCAAGGAGCACTACTGATTGTCCACATAAACAAATTTGCGCCAACACCTAATCCTGTTATCCCTGATGTGGGAGATGATGGCGTAGTAATCGTTCCAGCACCACTTACTAATGTCCATACACCGGTTCCAACAGTCGGAGTATTGCCTGCGAGAGTTGCTGATGTGCCACACACTATTTGAGCTGTTCCTGCAACTGAAGTTGTTGGTCCACCAGTATTTGTGATTGTAACTGTGCTTGTAGAAGGAGCACAAGGGGCATTGTCAATGGTCCACATAAACACGTTTGCTCCTGCTCCTAATCCTGTTACCGTAGATGATGCAGAAGAAGGAGTTGTAACGGTTCCAGCACCACTTACCAGTGTCCAAGTTCCTGTACCTGAAGTGGCTGTATTTCCTGCTAAAGTTGCTGAGGTGCTGCAAACCGTTTGGTTAGGCCCCGCAGCAGCAACGGTAGGCGCAGCAACGCCTGTTATGGTAACTGTGCTAGTTGATGCAGGACAAGGCGCATTGCTGATGGTCCATTGGAAAACATTCGCACCAACTCCAAGTCCTGTTAACCCGGAAGTTGGCGATGTTGGTGTTGTGATGGTTCCTGCGCCACTGACCAAGGTCCATAAGCCTGTTCCAATAGTTGCAGTGTTCCCGCTTAAAGTTGCAGTAGTTCCGCATACGGTTTGATTTACTCCTGCAGAAGCTGTTGTTGTTGGTCCAGCAGGCTGAGTGATTGTAATGGTTGCTGTTCCTGGACAACCATTGTTGTCTAATATATTCAGTGTATATGTTCCTGCGGCAAGACCAGTGAAACTTTGAGTTCCAGCAACATTTGTAAAGGAGGCAACTGTAGTAGCGCCATTTGTTAAGGAGTAGTCCCATGGACTTGCTCCACCACTGGTTGACACATCAAAACTTCCTGTTGATCCTCCGAAGCAGGAGACATTCACTTGTGATGAAACGCTTGCTGTTAAAGGAGGGCAGCTAGAGCAAATAGGTAATGCGGTGTATGCAGCAGAATTAGCAAGCGTGATCACATTTCCGTTTGAATCCGTCACGTGAATCGGATAAGTTCCCGGAAGTGTTGCGGTAGTTGATGTTGAAAAGGTGGTCCAGGTTGTGACTGGTGTTCCTGCAACAGTAAAGATTCCGCAATAAGAACCGAAACCGGAATTACAAGGTGTTGTTGTTGTGGAGTATTGCCATGTGTATGGACCTGTTCCGCCCGAAACTGTAGCAGAAAGGCCCGCGCTCTGACAAAGCGCCAAAGTTGCACAAACGTTAACGGTAATATTAACTATATCGGAACCACAAGCAAGCGTGTAAGTTATCGGAAAGGTTCCTGGTCCGGAGACAGCAGGATCAAATACTCCTGTAGTAGCGTTTACGCCAACGCCGCTCCATGTTCCACCTGGCGTAGCCCCTTGCAAAGTAATTGGAGCCGCGGAGTTACAAATAGTAGTTGGAGCACAAATTGTTGCATCACAACATGTAAGTGCAATAGGTGCACACGCTCCTGCAGTGATCTGTTGTATATATCCTGTGCGGATAGCTGTACCAGAGTTTCCTGTAGTTCCGCAAGCAATAATATCTCCGGAAGGAGTTACATGCACATCGTATACATTAAATGATACAGGATAGGTAGCAAGCACTACTAAATTGGCATCATATTTAACAACAGCGCCTTGTGAACCTACATAAACATTTCCGCAATCATCAATGTCAATACCGCTGTTTTTTACTTGGCCCCCTGTAAAACTGCCACCAGCAATAGCTGCAGACGTTATTACATTCGCTGTGACTAACGAACGTTTGTCTACAGCGCTTCCTTTGTGGGTGTATACAAAGTTTGTGTTTGCTTTGATCGCGCAAATTCCGGTATTATTATATCTCCAGTTTTCACATTTATATCCAAAGCCGTATCCGTTAGTTTTGTGGTAAGCGACAGAGGAGCTTCCTGTCGGACAAAAAGAAAAATTCTGATCAATAAATCCAATAGAGTCGTGTGTTAAATAATAAAATTTACCATTGCCACAGGAGGTGATTGATCGCACTTCCTGTGTTGGAAAGAGCGCCCCTCCGGTAACTTGAACACTGGCAGTTATACTTCCTGTTGACGTATTTACATTATATATATATGGAAGAGGTGGTAAAAACCCGCCTGTTCCGGCGATAACCAATTCTGTCTGATCACAGTTGAATGCAATGTTCCAGAATTCAGTACTCGCAAAAATTCCTCCCGGACTAGTGTTGCTCCATACCAGGGTTCCTGCCGTATTTACTTTTAATATTTGAGCACTCGACCCTTGGGTAACATATGAATTCCCTGCGTTATCTGTTGCAAAAGTCCCCAGCCAATTGGTAGTATCATAAGGCGTGTTATAGGTCCACTGTAACACACCTGTTGAATTGTATTTCAATAGCTGCAAAGGAGTAACACCACCTATAATGTATACATTTCCTGCGGCATCTTTTTCACACTCCCAAACACAATCCCAATTGGTAGCAAATGCGGGGGTTACAGTCCAAGGATCAATGATAACCGTCTTCGTGTTATCGAAAGGAGCTAATTGAAACGAAACACTATTTCCTGTTTTTACAAATTGTGATTCAATGATTGCAGAAGTATTATTTTCATAAAATGTTATAGGAGCATGGTCAATGAACTTTCCAAATTTTGTTTTTATATTCAGATCGTTGTTATTGAAAGATAATTTTTCCGAATCATTATATTTCATTTTTATTTGAGAAGGGTCAGCTCCCGGATGAAGAATGATTGAATATTTTATTCCTGTTGTCGGATGAAAAACGTATTCCACATCAATGTTAGGATAAAGATTTTTGTAGGTGATCTTTTGATATCCCGGAATAAAGTTTTCGTTTGTCTCTTTTCCATTGTTTTTGTAGGTATAACTGAAATAACTTTCAAACTTGTCGGTAGCAATTATTTGCACATCTGGATTTGAATTTTCCCATTCAAAAGCAACCTGATCTGTTGAATATTCCAGTCGATGTTCATCGGCTTCCCCTTTTTTATATTCTTCTAGAGAGGTGATTTTTTTCTTGCTTTCTTTCTCCTTTTCTTTCGTGCTTTCTTCCTCTTTTTTCCAAGTTTTTAAGAAACTATAGGTAAGCCCCTTTTTTGTAAAGTAAGCTCTTGTGCCTCCATTGTCGTAGGCGAAAAACACTTTTTCAGTGGAGTTTGGAACATGAAATTGTCCTTGATTTTCAATAAAACATTTTGGATGACTATATTTTATTCCCCAGGATTTTGAATTGCTTCCTGCGTTAACAGAAAATGATATTGAAAATAAGAACGCGATTACAAGAACTGACAGAGGGGCTATTCGCTTCATGATTGTTTTTTTATTTAGAGTAAGGAACTTGAATGGACTAATGTAATAAAAAAAGCGCTATTTGAAACATGTGGCGCTGCGTCTTTCAATTTGTTCAATTGGAACCAGTAAGTCTGTATAACCGAACGGCACGAAACCAATGAAAGATTGACAGGATGAATAATTTGAATTGATTCAAAAAAAGACCCGCCTTCTTTGCAGCACAAAGAAGGCGGGTTGAGGTCCCGTGCGGATTTGAACCGCAGTAGGAGCTTTTGCAGAGCTCAGCCTAACCGCTCGGCCACAGGACCTTTTGATTGTAATAGGCGACAAAAATACGAAATTTCAGTAAACAACAATTATTTTTTGTGGATATAATTGTATTCAACCAACCAGCGGGTACTTTTTATTTTGCTGTGAAATTTACTCAGAAATTACGATGGCCACTTTGTCCACATTTCCATTCATGGGTGGATTTATTTTTGTAACGGTTACTTCCACTTTAATTAACCCTTTCAATTCTTTTTTTAGCTCATTTACGATTCGTTGTCCTACTTGTTCTATCAGTTTTGAGCGAATAGCCATTTGTGTTTTCACAATATTGTAAACTACAACATAGTCTATTGTTTTGTCTAAGTCATCCGTTAATGCAGCGGCCGTAAAATCGGTGTCCATAGCGACATCAACAATATAATTACAACCAACTTTAGCTTCTTCATCCAAACAGCCGTGAAAAGCATAAATATTAATTCCCTGAACAAGTATTTTGTGCATCCTAAAAAGTATTTGGTATCAAACAGTGATTTTTTAATGAACTAATTGATACTGTTTATTGCTGTTTCCAATCGTTTTACCACTTCATCTTTGCCTAACAGTTCGACCATTTCAAACAACATAGGGCCTCCACCAACACCGCTCAAACAAACGCGGAACAGCTGCATTACTTGACCTGCGCCAACACCAACTTTTTCTGCTGTCTCTTTGAATGTTGATTCTGTTTCTGCAGCAGTAAAACTGGTCAACCCTTTAAAAGATTCTGTTACCGTTTTTATAAAATTCGCACTTTGTTCGTTCCATCTTTTTTTAATTACATCAGCATCATAAGCCGATGGAGCAATAAAGAAATAGTTTCCGTTTGCCCAGAACTCAGAAACAAAATGAGCTTTTTCTTTTACTAATCTACATACATTTTCCACAAAATGTTGCTCTGCAGTAATTCCTTTTTCTTTTAAAATAGGAATGAATAACGCTGCTAGAGCGGCATCGCTCTTCATTCTCAAATATTGTTGATTGAACCATTTGGTTTTTTCAGGATCAAATTTTGCTCCCGATTTATTCACGCGTTCAAATGAAAAAGCTTGTATGAGCTCTTCCATAGAGAAGATCTCTTGTGTCGTTCCAGGGTTCCATCCTAGCATGGCTAACATATTTACAAAGGCTTCAGGGAAAAAGCCGCTTTCGCGATAACCAACATAACTTTCTTTGGTACGCTCATCGTACCAGTTCAAAGGAAACATTGGGATTCCTGATTTATCGCGTTTCGATAACTTTCCATTACCATCTGTTTTTAGGATCAAAGGTAAATGTGCGAACAAAGGCATTTTATCTTCCATCCCTAAATAGCGGTAAATTAATACATGTGAAGGAGCAGAGGGTAGCCATTCTTCTCCACGCACAGCATGAGAAACTTCCATTTCTATGTCGTCAACAATGTGAGCCAGGTGATAAGTTGGCATTCCATCACTTTTCAATAACACTTTATCATCTACTTGTGAAGAATTTACAACCACCCAACCACGAATAATATCGTGAAAGCGGATTTCTTCGTTACGAGGAACCTTTAAGCGGATAACATGCGGTGTTGAAGCGTCTAACAATTTTTTTACTTCGTCTTCAGGCAATGTCAGCGAGTTTCGCATATTTTGGCGGCTCACCGAATTGTATTGAGGAGCAACTACTTTTGCGGCCTCTAAACGTTTACGCATTGCATCCAGCTCTTCAGCACTATCAAAAGCATAATAGGCGTGTCCGCCATCAATAAGCTGTTGAGCATATTTTGCATAAATCCCAAGTTCTTTGCGTTCACTTTGTCGATAGGGAGCATGGCTACCGTCACCGAAGCCAACACCTTCATTTGGTTCTATTCCACACCACTTTAATGATTCGATAATATATTCTTCCGCGCCTTTTACATAGCGGGTTTGGTCGGTATCTTCAATGCGAAGAATAAAGTCGCCACCATGTTTTTTTGCGAATAAATAACTAAATAAGGCTGTACGAACACCTCCCATGTGTAAACCGCCTGTTGGGCTTGGTGCAAATCGTAATCTAACTCTCCTGTTTTCCATAGTTTTTTTTAGTTTTGCAAAGATAGTAGTATATTTAAATTTTAATTAAAGAAAATCTTTTCTTACGCTATCTTCTTGTGAAAAACAGTCGAAACAGATTATCAATCGGCAAAAGAGCATGCTGGGTAGTAAAAACAAGTTGAGGCTATTTGTATCGTTGGAATAAAAATTTAATTTAACATTATGCAATTACTTACCCCACAGAAATTTAAAGATTACGAATTAATAGATGTAGGCGATTTCGAAAAGTTGGAGCGCTTCGGTCCATATATTACTATTAGGCCCGAGCCGCAAGCCGTTTGGGATAAGACATTGCCGAATACAGAATGGGAAAAACGTGCTCACATTAAATTTATGCCTCGTTCCAGTTCATCTGGAGAGTGGAAAAAATTCAAACAAATGCCAGATCAATGGCACATCAAGTACGACATTAATAATTCTGATTCGGCAATAAAATTTCGTTTGGGATTAACGTCTTTCAAGCACGTTGGAATTTTTCCTGAACAAGCTTCTAATTGGGATTTTATTTATGAGACAATAAAAAAAATGCAAACGCCTCAACCAAAAGTGTTGAATTTGTTTGCATATACAGGTGGAGCATCATTGGCTGCCAAAGCTGCTGGAGCAGATATTACACATGTTGATTCTATCAAACAAGTAGTGACTTGGAGCAAAGAGAATATGGAGCTTTCTGGATTAAACAATATACGTTGGGTAGTAGAAGACGCTTTGAAGTTTGTGAAACGTGAAGAAAAAAGAGGAAACAAATACAATGGAATTATTTTAGACCCTCCTGCATTTGGTCATGGTCCAAATGGAGAAAAATGGAAGCTAGAAGATAACATCAATGAAATGATGCAATGCGTTTTAAATTTGTTAGACGATAAAGAGCATTTCTTAATTCTTAACGCCTATTCTCTTGGCTTTTCAGCACTAATTATCGAAAACATGCTAAAAGCCAAGGCAGGAAAAAACTTAAACATTGGTGAATTATATTTACAAGCAACAGAAGGGAACAAGCTTCCACTAGGAGTTTTCGGTCGTTGGCGAAATTTCTAATTATTTTTTCTTAACTACTTTTTTGGCAGGGCTTGTCTTTTTTGCAGCTCCTCCTCCCGCAATAACAGTATACTTATAATTATAAGGCAAAAATCTTGTAAACTGCTCTTTTGTAGCATGTGCGGATACATCGGTTCCCTTTACTTTATCCACCTTTATAATGTTTGCCATTTGTTTAACTTCTTGCATCGAATTCACTTTGAACTTGAAGTAAACCACTTTCTTAGTCTTGTATAAAGTGTTGAGCTGTTTTTGTTGTGGCGGACTTAATTTTTGAGCATTCGTCTCCTTCGATAAAAGAAACAAAAAAGTAAGTAGAACTAAAGAGAAAATCTTTTTCATTTGTGAGAGCATATCGTTCTGATAAATTTAAGAAAAAGAAAACAGAATAACAACTAAACTATTCTGCTAATAATTTTTCTACGAAGCGAGTGGTTTCCTCTACATATTTTGTGTAGGCCTCACCAGTTGCGGGACCATTAAATCCCGTGTAAATTTTTCTGACCACTCCTTTTTTATCGATGTAAATGGTTGTTGGAAATGCCATTACTTTATTCAACATGGGTAATGCTTCGGAAGCTTGATCGGCTCCGGTTTTCATTGTGATTAAAAATTCATAGTTTGCGTTAAAACGAGTTTTTGAACGCTGAACATTGCTTACTGCTTTGTTAAAATCATCCGTACGTTCAAACGCTAATGCTACCACTTCCAGTCCTTTGGAATTGTATTTATCATAAAATGGCGCTAGAAATTTTGTTTCGTCCATACAATTCGGACACCAACTTCCCATGATTTGGATGATGATTACTTTGTTTTGATATTTAGTATCGTGTAACGTAACACTTTTTCCTTCCAGGTTTTTAAAATTGAAATCGACTTTTGTGTAACCAGGTTTTAAAAAAGTAAGAGAATCGGGATTACGGAGCTGGAAATTTTCATCTTGTACAGCAATAAAATTTTCGTGCCCATGTGCCCCCGAATAAAAAACACCATTTAGCAAACTATCATTACTTCTTTTTGCAACAAATAAAAAGGCGTGTGCTCCATCAAAACAGGAAACCATAAATTGTCCGTAAGCTGAATAGCCTTCTAAATAACGATAATCACCGGTTTCAGTTGTAAACGTGCCTTTTGCAATTCCGCTTTTTGTATTGAACATTCCAACCGAAAAATATTCATCTTTCGTTCCTGGTTCAAAAGTAACTTTATACCTTTCTGTTAATTCAAGTGGTTTTGTTGGTGGAAATAGAAATCGTCTACTTTCATTCTGTTTTGCGGAGAATGGAATGATGTTCTTGGTTTTTCTTGCATGGTTGATCCAAACTCCAGAAAGTGAATCCGTATAATTTTTACATCTGAACTCCGAATCAAAAACGGGCATTTTGAACATTATTGAGTCTCCTCTAAGCTTAACATCTGTTATTTGTATTCTTTCCAAACCGTTAATTATTTCTATCACATAAGGATAGTCGGAGTTACTTTTTAATTCGAAATTAAAAGGTAATTGTACAGAATCGTTTAGTTGTAGAACTCCTCTCCAGATTCCTTTTGTAATTTGCAAGTGAATCTGCGCTGTAGCGGAAATAAAAAACAAAAGCGAAACAACCAAAGTTATTCCGCTTTTGTAGATATTAGAAAATGTGTGCATCGCTTTTATTTAAATGGATAAATAAAAGTACTCAAATTTGATTAATGATTCACTACAATTTTTTTGCTGTAAGAACCACTAGCTGTTTCCACTTTTAAAAAGTAAATGCTAGATGGCAATTGGGAAATGTCGATTGTTTTTTCTTTTGCGTCCGAATTCAGATTAGAAAAAACTAATTTCCCCGTAACGTCAAAAAGTTGAATGTCTTTTTTCTCCGAATCATTAAAAGCAATTGTCAGTTGATCATTTGCTGGATTTGGATAAACCACAAAAGCACTAGTTTCAGCAATTGGGTCGTTGATTCCAACATTTAAATCGCTACAGATTTTGATAAAATTATCGGTGGTATTGTTGTGAGTTGTCAACCAATCGGTACGTTTTTCCGATAATGTTTCCCATACAACCGTTCCGTTAGCAACCAGTGGTTTAATTCCTCTCAATACTTCACTGATTTTATCTTCAATACCAGCAGACAAAAGATTTCTGAAATTAAACATGATTGTAGATGCATAAAATGTATTTGATGATGCGGGATTAAAATTGATTGCAAAAATGTAATCGTTTATCTCTGCCAACAGAGCGGTTACATCTGTCGTGTCTGTCACCAGCCAAGAACAACCATTTCCCATATCTAAAAGTTCAGCAGGATTATTTGTCATAAAAGTAGAGCTTGTTGCTCCGCCTGGATGCCATACTCCAACAGGTAATGGATCGCTAATATGACTTTTTGTTCCACCCCCCCACAAAACAACTGGCGTCCAAGTTATCCATGGAAATGTTCTTCCTTTTAAACCGCTTTTCCAAAGTGTCCAGTTGCCATCCATGTTGTCCCATTCTGTAGATTGATAAATAAATCCTCCAACATTTGTTCTGGTAGTTAATCCGCAAGAATCTAATAAATGACTTAAATCCGCATAGTTGTAAGGATTAAATCCTGGATTCATAACATTGTTTGTATCCAAATGGTTGTGTGGATCTACTTCTACATAAGATAAATTATCCATGTATTGCATCAAATCAGATGGATTTGTAGGAGCCGATTCTTGAGTAATACAAGCACGAATAAAATTGGACTCTACTTGCATGTCCCATTTTGCACCATTTGCATTTACGCTGTCGGCAATTTCCAACACTTTTGCTTTTATTACACTGTAATTTGTGTTATAGTTAACACCTGCAGCAGGATCGCTCATTTCGTTGTGAGAGCCTAAATTCAAGTGTAAAACATTGGTTTGTGCACACACGTTTATAACAACTAATGGTAGCACAAAAGCGGAAAGGAGCAATTTCTTTTTCATGTGTTGAGGTTTTAAAATTTGTCGGTATGACAATGGAATTTTATAATGGGTTAATGCTTAAGTGTTTTTTATTTAATATTTCAGGATTTTTTTGGTTCTACTTCCTATTTGTACAACATATATACCTTTAGGAAAACCAGAAATATCAATTTGCTTTTTCCCTTCGATTGTAGTGTGATAAACTATTTCTCCTAAAATATTTAAAATAATTAAGTCGGATTTTTCTTTTTCAGAAATTTCGATGTTTATTTTTTCACTGCTCGGATTAGGAAAAATATTTATTGCAGATTCATCATCATTTAAATTAACAATACCCGTATTTGTTCCTGTATTTATTTTCCACAAATCATTTAATAGTAATGAACCACCCGCTCCGTCAGACATATTACCACCAAACAACCAAAAATTTCCTGTTGCATCGGTCCAAGAAATTCCCATTCGCCTTGCCCCAGGAATATTGCTTGTGCTTCCAACACCCATTGTGCCGTATGTTCCAGCTTGATCGGTTGCATTATCGCCCGCTACCCAAGTCCATTCATTCATTGTTAAATCATATTTCCACAAATCATTAATTCTTCCGAAAGGAGGACCAATGTTTCCCCAAGCACCAAACAACCAAAAATCTCCATTGCTATCTTTACTAGAAATACTCATTTGACGAGCACCAGGAATATTTGTTGGAGAAGCAATTCCTTGAATGCCATAGTTTGCAGGCTGAAAGGTAGAATCGGCTCCCGACACCCAAGTCCATTGATTACTCACATCATTGTATTTCCACAAATCATTTAAATAAGATGCAGAACCACTCAATGGATAACCATATCCGCCCATCATCCAAAAGTTATTACTATTATCTATCCAAGAAATTCCTGCTTGTCGTGCACCCGGAACATTTGTTGCAGAAGCTATTCCCAATGTCCCATACATCCCATTTTGATTGCTAATACTTGATCCCGATATCCAAGTCCATTGATTGGTACTAATTGTATATTTCCATAAATCATTCACTCTTGTGGATGCTGCTATTTGTCCACCAAATAAATACAAAACATCCGAATCGATCCATGAAACACAACCAAAGCGCGCCCCTGGAACATTAGAAGAACTTGCTAAACCAAGAGAACCATAAACACCTGTTTGATTAATGGCGTTTGACCCCGACATCCAAGTCCATTGATTTGTAGCAATAGTGTATTTCCACAAATCGTTTAAATAACCAATAGCACCCGCTTGTGCAAACCCGTTCCCACCAAACAACCAAAGATTTCCGCTGCTGTCTTTCCAAGTAATGCTGTTTTGACGACCGCCTGGAAAGTTGCTAGAACTAGGAACTCCCAGTGTTCCGTAAACACCATGCTGATTTAAAACAGTTGATCCCGATACCCAAGTCCATTGGTTTGTAGCAATAGAATATTTCCAAAGATCATCCATCTTTCCTTGTGAGGCTGTTGTAGAATATCCGTTTCCTCCAAAAAGCCAAAGGTTATTACTGTTGTCAACCCATGAACAACCATTTTCTCTTCCTCCAGGAATATTAGAAGAAGAAGCGATTCCTATCGTTCCATAAACGCCTTGTTGTTCAACCGTATCAGAGCCCGATACCCAAGTTATTATGGGAGGACTTTGTGCTAATAAAGAAAAAGGGATTGCAAAAAGAAGAGCGAAGAGTAGATTTTTTTTCATCTGTCCGTTTTAGTTTGAGTTATGACAAAGGAATTAAAAAAAGGTTTAATCAGAAAATAAAAAAACGTCACACAATTTTGTGTGACGTTTAGATTGCTTCGTTCCTCGCAAGGAAGATTCTAAGAACGAATTCTTCTAACTCTCCGACAAGAGAGTCCTAAATATTAAAATTAATTCCTTGAGCCAACGGTAAACTGGTTCCGTAATTAATTGTATTTGTTTGTCTGCGCATATAAGCTTTCCAAGCATCTGAACCTGATTCGCGTCCACCACCTGTTTCTTTTTCTCCACCAAATGCACCGCCAATTTCCGCACCGGAAGTTCCAATGTTTACGTTAGCAATTCCACAATCAGAACCAGCTTGTGATAAAAATAATTCCATCTCACGCATATTGTTTGTGAAAATAGCAGATGATAAACCTTGAGGAACACCATTTTGCATGGCGATTGCTTCTTCAATGGTTTTGTATTTCATTACATATAATATAGGAGCAAATGTTTCTTCTTGTACAATGTGATATTCATTTTTTGCTTCAATGATGCATGGTTTTACATAACATCCGCTTTCATATCCTTCTCCAGTTAATACACCACCATCTACAATTATTTTTCCGCCTTCTTGTTTTGCTTTTTCAATGGCATTTAAATAATCATCTGTAGCATTTTTATCAATCAACGGACCCACGTGATTGTTTGAATCCAATGGATTTCCAATTTTTAATTGTCCATAAGCATTTTTCAAAACAGCAATTGTTTTATCGTAGACACTTTCGTGGATGATTAATCTACGAGTGGAAGTACAACGTTGTCCCGCAGTTCCTACTGCGCCAAAAACAGCACCAACTAAAACCATAGAAAGGTCAGCGTGTTCAGAAACGATGATTGCATTGTTACCTCCTAATTCTAGTATGGTATTTCCAAAACGTTCAGCAACTGTTTTTGAAACATGTCTTCCAATACGTGTCGATCCTGTAAAAGAAACTAATGGAATACGTTTATCGTTATTAATTAAGTCGCCAGATTCGTTCCCGATCACAAGACAGCTAACTCCTTCTGGAACATTATTTTTCTTTAATACTTCGGCAATTATATTTTGACATGCAATTGCACATAAAGGAGTTTTTGAACTTGGTTTCCAGATACAAACATCTCCACAAACCCAAGCTAAAGCAGCATTCCAGCTCCATACAGCCACAGGAAAATTAAATGCAGAAATAATACCTACAACGCCAAATGGGTGCCACTGCTCATACATGCGGTGCATTGGTCGTTCGCTATGCATCGTTAAGCCATATAGCTGACGAGACAAACCTACTGCAAAGTCGCAGATATCAATCATTTCTTGTACTTCTCCTAATCCTTCTTGCAAACTTTTCCCCATTTCATATGAAACAAGTTTTCCCAAAGGCTCTTTGTATTTACGAAGTTGATCTCCCATTTGACGAACAATTTCGCCACGTTTGGGAGCAGGCATCAAGCGCCATGATTTAAAAGCTTCCTCCGCCGATTTCATCACAGCGATATAATCTTCTGCAGAAGCGGCATTGATACTGCCAATTAGTTGACCATCAACCGGAGAATAAGAGTCGATCTTTTTTCCTTGCGTTTGAATATGTTTTAATCCGGTTGAAGCACCGTAATTAGTTTCTTTGATTCCAAGTTCTTTTAGAACACTTTCGATTCCAAAACTTTTTGCTGTTAATGTATCTGACATGATTTTTTTATTGGAAAACAAATTTAATTAAAAAGAGTCAAAAGGAAACTTTTGTTTTGAATAATTTGGCTAATTTTTATTTGCCGCAGTCTTCGGTTTTACAATTGCCGAAAACTTTGCAGCGATATAGGTTGAAACGGGGCTGAAATTTTGAGCAACAATCTTTTTGGGTGCGTTCTCTCTGGACGAAAAACGAGAAGTTGCTATTCCTGCAGTAATTGTTTTTGCTGTTTTATCAAGTATAGAGTAGTGGACAGTAATTTCTCTTTGATAAATATCTTGTGTAATATCATAGGAGTTTATGTCGTTTTTGATATCAAGTTCATTGATAAAAATAAAATAGTCGGCAGAATACTTTTTATGCAGATAGCTTAACAGTTCCGTGTTGGTAATCTTTGTATTCATGAACTTTTTGTCGTTGTTCATCTCAACAGCGATTTCCCCATTTTTAATTCCGTTTTGTTTTTTGTTGATTGCTGTAGCTTCGGTTGGTTTACTAACCAGATCATAGGAGATGTTGGTTGATTTGTAAGTATATTCCAGATCCTTCCACATTTTTGCTGAATCTGAATAAAATGAGATAACAGGAGAGATGCTTTGGAATTTTAATTTTAATTGTGTATCCAGCTGATGTCGAAAATTTTCTCTAATCGTTTCAAAATCCCATTTTGTTTCTTGATTTATTTTTTGATCGATATCACTCATGTAGAGTTTTGGTTCGAAAGGGATGATCATTATTTTACCTCCTAACGTAGTTGGATCGGAGTTGTTGGTGCGAGTTCCTTCCTGTGAAAAAGACACGGCACAAAAAGATAAAAACATAAACAGCAGACAGTATTTTATAGTGCGCACGATCAAAACAATAAAATTATTTAAAAAAATGTCTGATTATATCGTTCCCGTTTGCATACAACAACAATGCCAATAGCAACACCATTCCTGCATACTGAGCATATTCCATAAATTTCTCATTTGGTTTTCTGCGGGTAATTATTTCATATAATAAAAACATAACGTGTCCGCCATCCAAAGATGGAATAGGAAGAATATTCATAATAGCAAGGACAATGCTTAAGAATGCCGTAAACGACCAGAATCCCAGCCAATCCCAAGAAGTACTATATGCACTTGCTATCGTTCCGAACCCCCCTATTTGTTTGTGTGCATCTTTTACTGTAAATATGACTTTGAATTGTTTCAAATAACTTCCAAATGTTTCATAAGCCTTGTTCACGCCAGCCGGAAAGGCCGCAAAGAAGCTATATTTGGTTGTATCCGTTTTTAAGAAATCGGTAAGCGGTTTGTTAATGAAACCAATTGTGCCTTCAGCAGTTGCCGTTACATTTTTTACTAACGTATCATTTCCTCTCAGTATCTGTATCTCTGATGCTACACCCGGATGTTTTTTTAAATTTTCTGAAACTTCATTGTAGAAACTGATGGGGGTATTATTCATTCCGATAATGCGGTCCCCTTTTTGAATGCCCGATTGTGCTGCAGGAAGATTTGGGATTACAGAATCAACAACGCAAGGCATGCGCGGAGCGATAAACCCAAATGATTTACTTTCCTTGATCATATCGCTGATGTTTAGATCACTAACCGGTATATCTATTTTGGTTCCATTGCGATCAACCTGAATACTTTTGGCTTTGTTGAGAACAATAAATCCAGTTACTCTGTCAAAATTAGGAACAACAATATTATTTATAGAAAGAATTTTATCTCCATCACGCAATCCGATATTCTTTGCAAGAGAATCGCAGGCAATACCATATTTTAAATTTGCAGTAGGTAAATGTTCTTCCCCCCAGGCAAATAATACCATCGCATAAATTAAAATTCCAAGGATTACATTTACAGTTACACCTCCTAACATGATAATCAAACGTTGCCAAGCAGGTTTTGAACGAAATTCCCAATCTTGTGCAGGTAATTTCATTTGTTCTTTATCCATGGACTCATCAATCATTCCTGATATTTTAACATATCCACCTAAAGGAAGCCACCCGATACCATATTCCGTATCGCCACGTTTTACTTTGAATAAAGAGAACCAAGGATCAAAAAATAAATAGAATTTTTCTACTTTGGTCTTAAATAATTTTGCCGGAATAAAATGCCCTAATTCATGCAATACAATTAGGATTGAAAGACTTAATATAAATTGTGATACTTGAGTTAATACGCCCATTTGTTGTTTAATTTTTTAAAATTCTACTTGCAGCTTCGCGCGTTTCTTTGTCGGTCGCCACATAATCACTATAGTTTGGTTTTTCAATAAAAAAAATGGTTTGCAAACATTTTTCTACTAGATCACTCATCTGTAAAAACCCGATTTTGTCTTTTAAAAACGCTTCCACTGCAATTTCATTCGCGGCATTTAGAATACAAGGAGCATTCCCGCCCTTGTTCATTGCCTCAAAAGCAAGTGCAAGGTTACGAAATGTTTTTGTATCCGCTTTTTCAAATGTCAGTTGAGGATAATTCATAAAATTGAAACGAGGGAAATCAGATTTTATTCTGTTCGGGTATCCAATGGCATATTGTATTGGCAGCTTCATATCTGGTAGTCCCATTTGCGCCTTCATGCTGCCATCTGTAAATTGTACCAATGAATGTATGATACTTTGAGGGTGAACAATAACATCAATTTGTTCCGGTTTTAAACCGAACAGCCATTTGGCTTCAATTACTTCTAAGCCTTTGTTCATCAATGATGCAGAATCGATGGTTATCTTTGCACCCATTTCCCAATTCGGATGTTTTAAAGCTTGTTCTTTTTTTACTGTCGATAAAAAGGCTGTCTCTTTCCCTCTGAAAGGTCCGCCGGAAGCGGTTAAATAGATTTTTTCTATCGGGTTGTGAAATTCGCCTGCAAGACATTGAAAGATGGCGGAATGTTCTGAATCAACCGGATATAAATTTACGCCTTTTTCTTTTGCTAATGAAGTCACCAGGTCCCCTGCAACAACAAGGGTTTCTTTGTTAGCAAGTGCAATTTGTTTTCCGGCCTTTATTGCTGAAATGGTTGATTCCAATCCTGCATAACCTACAATAGCAGCAATGACAGTTTCGATGCTATCCATCTGAACAACTTCTGCGATTGCTTTATTGCCCGCAAATACTTTTATATCATACGCGGCTAGCGCGGCTTTTACATATTGGTATTTGCTTTCATCTGCAATTACAACCGTATTCGGATTAAACTCAATGGCTTGTTGAATAAGAAGATCTGCATTGCCGTTGCCTGTCAATACCTCCACGCAAAAAGAATCTGCATTTGCCCTAATCACCTCCAGCGCCTGAGTTCCAATAGAACCAGTGCTTCCAAGTATTGCTATGTTTTTTTTCTTTTCCACGTATTTAGAATATCATATACTCTTGAGGATTAATCGCTGTTCCGTTGTACCACAATTCAAAATGCAAATGCGGTCCCGTTGTTTGTTCGCCAGAATTACCAATAATCGCAATTGCTTCGCCTGCATTTATATAATCGCCAACCTTCTTTAATAGAACCGAATTGTGCTTGTATACTGAAATTAGATTATTAGAATGTTGAATGGTAATCGTGTATCCTGTTTCAGATGACCAGGAAGCTAGTATGACAGTCCCATCCAAAGTAGCTTTAATTGCTTCGTTTTCGGGACCAACAATATCAATTCCATAGTGTTGTTCTTTCCCATTAAATTGTGCGGAAACAATACCTTTTAGTGGAGTAAAAAAAGAGAAGTTACTGATTCCGCTTTTACTGCTTTCGGTCCCATAAGCCAAACTGTACTGATCTTGAGACTCAATGGAATGCTTTAAACTGGCTTCGTTGGCGGTTGCGCCTAATCGCAATTTATCATATTCCTTGCTTTTGTCCGGCCGGTTTTGGGCGCTATCTGTTTTAATATTGCCTTTCAATACGTTATTGACATTGTTTGTAAAAATATTTTGTTCTGTTAATGCTTGCTCTAAGGAGTCGGATCTCAAGGTTAGCGAAATCAATTGCCTCCGCATTCCAACATCTGCATAACCTGGAATGTATTCTCTTAAAGGAGTAAAGGCGATTAAAGAAGTCACTAACATTACCATCACAATGGTCACGGACCCCAGCAAAATTAATAAGCCTAAAGGAGTTAATCGAAGAGAAAAATTTTCTTCGAACGTATCATCATTCATTACCACTAAACGGTAACGATGAAGCAAACGCTGCAAAAATTTAACTTTAGTATCCTTTTCTTCGGTCATATAACTCACAAATGTCGCAAAATAATTTGGTAAAATTTGTATTAATTATAGTTGAAACGGTGGAATAATTGGAAAATATGATGTTTTTTACTAAAAATAAAATAATTTTGTCTTTATTCAGTTATAAAATGTTGTGATTAATTGCAGCATGCGAATATTGAAAGTAAACAGAGGGTGTAGAAATTGAAAACGGTCAGATGAAAAACAGAAACAGTTATTTTTTAAAGTATTGTGTCTTTGGATTTTTGCTTGTTCTGACGGGTGCATGCTCAACTACTAAAAATACATTTGTGCACCGCGGTTGGCATAATATGACCGCTCGCTACAATGGTTATTTTTACTCCAATGAGAATATCAAAGAAACGGTAAAAAAAATAGAGAAATCAACTAAAGATGATTTTTCGAAACTGATTCCTTTGTTTATATACACTGACAATAAAACATCAAAAAATTATTATTCCGATTTCGATAAAACAATTAAGAAATCATCTATCGTAATCCAGCGACATACGATCACCAATAAAAAAACAAAAAAGGAGATTCCTAATGCTTGCAAATGGATCGATGAAAATTATATATTAATTGGGAAGGCTCACTTTTATAAACGGGATCTTTTTTCTGCTTTGGAAGCATTTGAATATGTTTCCAAAATTTACCCGAATCCAGAGGCAAAATATTATGGAATGCTTTGGATGATCAGAACAAATAACGAGATAGGAAGTTATTCCTTGTCTGAATCTACGATTGATGAAATAAGAAACGCAAAAGATTTCCCTTCCGACAAAGCCTATCAGCAAGAGTTTGCAGCAGTAACGGCAGATTTTTATATACGAAGAGAAGAATATTCTCCTGCAATTCGCTCCTTAACAAAGGCAATAGCACTTACTAGTAACAAAACAAAAAAAGCCAGATATACATACGTCCTGGCTCAGTTGTATCAAAAACTTGGTGACAATAAAAAGGCGTCCCAATATTTTGGAATGGTTCCTCATTTACACCCAAACTACGACATGGCTTTTAACGCCCAAATTAACCAGGCGAAGCTATATGACATTAGTACAGGAGACAGTAAAATCATTAAAAAGCAATTAATGCATATGCTTAAAGATGATAAGAACATTGAGTTTCAGGATCAAATCTACTATGCCTTAGCAGAGATTGCAGGCAAAGAAAAAGACATGGATTTAGCAATCGCTTATTTAGGAAAGTCTATAAAAGCAAGCACCTCAAACAATACTCAAAGGGCGTTATCCTATTTGAAACGTGCTGATATTTATTTTGAAAAGCCTGATTATAAAGTCGCACAAGCGAATTATGATAGCACCATGAATTTTTTACCTAAGGATTATGTTGATTATAGCGTGATAAATGATAAGAAGAAAAGCTTGACAACATTAGTGAACAATTTGAATATAATAACACTTGAAGATAGTTTGCAAGTGCTTGCTAAAATGACTGAAAAAGATCGGAATGCAGCGATCGATAAAATTATTTCAAAGCTAGAAGAAGAAGAAAAACAAAAAGAAGAGGAGCGATTAAATACTTTGACAAGCCTTCAAAATACAACTACAGCTCCTACAAATACAAATACAATAGGCAGTGCAAGTGCATGGTATTTCTATAATACAGCAACGGTGAGTTTTGGTGCAGGCGAGTTTACAAAAAAATGGGGTGCTCGCAAGCTTGAAGACAATTGGAGAAGAAGTGAAAAAGATGTTGTAATTCAAAACGCACTGAATGACAATGCCGATAGCCCGGAAGATTCTACAACGGCATTAACAACAGTTAAGACGCTTCCCGGTTCAAAAAACAAGAAAGACAGAAATTATTATCTAAAAAACGTTCCTTTTACAACAGAAGCTGTAGCGAAATCAAACATGAAAATAGTTGATGCGTATTATAATGTAGGATCCATTTATAAAGAACAATTACTAAATAATAAAAAATCAGTGGAAGCTTTCGAAGAATTGCTGAAACGATTCCCAGAAAACAAATACAAACTATCCAGCTATTATCAGTTATATAGAACGTATTTGGCGATGAATAATCAGCCGAAATCCGATTATTTTAAAAACATGTTGCTGAATGATTTTCCGGATACAGAATATGCAAAAATTATAAAAAATCCGGACGCAGCTAAAGAAATGCTAGCCACAAAAAGCCAGGTTGAAAAATTTTATGCAGAGGCTTACCAAAATTATTCAGAGGCAAAATATCCCGAAGTGCTTGCAAATTGTAAGATAGCTGATTCTTTGTATTCGAAAAGCAATTTGATGCCTCAGTTCTCTTTACTAAAAGCATTAAGTATTGGACATACGCAGGATATCGGTTCTTTTGAAGCGGCATTGACACAAATAGTGATAAAATATCCTAAAGACCCTGTTAAGGATAAAGCACAAGAGTTGATTGATATGATCAAAAAGCAAAGAAACTCTTCCTCCGCTATTGCTGATAGTGTTCCAGTAAAGGCGTTATCGAAATTTAATTTTAAGGAAGATGGAGTTTATTTTTGTTTGATTATCATTGAAAATGGGAAAGGAGATTTGAATAAATTTAAAACAAGACTTTCTGATTTCAATACCATGAATTATAGCACGGAAGATATTGGAATTTCAAGTGTGCTATTAGATATTACGCATCAGCTAATAAGCGTGAAAACATTCGATGGCAAAGCAAAAGCAATGGACTATTACAGCAGCATAAAATCTAAAAATGAACTTTTTGTAGACTTGCTTACCGGCACTTTTCAATCGTTTATTATCTCGGAAGAGAACTATTCAATATTTTACAAGGATAAAAATATCAGTGATTATCAGCAGTTTTTTACCCAAAACTTTAAATAATTTGGATTTTCGAGACTTTTTTTACTATTTTTACTCAAAATCGATCAATAGCTAACAAAATGTTCAATAAAAACATGGTTAAAAACAATCTACCGGATAGTCAATCTGTAAATATTATTGGTGTAGGAACACTAATTGAAGGCGATATCACAACAAATGGCGATATGCGCATTGACGGAACCCTTACCGGGTCAATAAATGTGAAAGGCAAATTAGTAATCGGGGTGTCGGGGAGCGTTGAAGGCGAGGTTATTTGCCAGAATGCGGATATTTCAGGAACAATAAAAGGGAAGATTGGCGTGGCTGAATTATTGTCGTTAAAAGCGTCATCAAAATTATCGGGAGATATTATTACCAATAAAATATCAATTGAGCCAGGAGCAAACTTTTCTGGAACTTGCAGCATGGGTGGCGTTATTAAAGACATAAAAGGTGAAAGAACAGAAACCACTCTTGCCGAACAAACAGCCTAACATTTACCTCAAATATTCCGGAATGGGAATAAAAATGGCTGCAATTATGGGTGGAGGAACTTATGGTGGTATTCAGTTAGATAAATGGCTTGGTTTAAAATTTCCCATCTTCACATTAGTATTAGCAATGGTTTCGGTGTTTGTTGCCATCTACATTTTCATCAAAGATTTTATTAAAAAGTAGTATGGGAACAACTTTCCGCAAATTTTTCATTCAATTAACGGTGTTTTCAATTGTTTCTTTGGCAATTCAATCGACTTGGCAGCATTTTGCATCTGTTCATTTTCAAACCAGTTTATACTGGGTTATTTTGCTTTTTTTCATTTTAACTACTGCTTTTATTCATGTTCTTTTGGTAAAAGTGTCGGAAAAAGACCCAAGAAAATTTGTGACCTATTTTATGGGAATGACAGCGATGAAATTGTTCGCTTATTTGATCATAATTTTGGCTTATGGATTAACCAATAGAGAAACGGCTCAAGGTTTCATTATTTGTTTTTTAATAACCTACTTTTTATACAGTGGATTTGAGGTAGTTACGTTGATGCGTCATTTCAAAAAGTAAAAAATTTGTCGCCCATTATCCTCCCTTAGTAACACCCATTATCCTATTGATAGAAATCATCAAAAAAAAGGTCTTTTTTATTTTAAATCTCAACTATAATTACATAGATTTGCACCCGAATTTGAAAAACAGTGTAACGTATTTTGTGTAATGGCGAATAGAATCAATATTTTCAAGCGTATTTTAGTCCTTTTTGTAGTGCTTTTTACCAATCTTTCGGTATTTGCTTCCGATCCAGACAATAAACCAACTCCAGCAAACACTCACAATGGCGAAGGAACAAGCGAATCAGAAGGTCACAAAGACGAAAAATTCAATGCAGGTGAGTTAATCATTGGCCACATTACCGATTCACACGAATGGCATATTGCTGGTCATGGCGAACATGCAATTGCACTTCCACTTCCAATTATTGTTTATTCTACTGAAAAAGGATTCAGTGTTTTCCTTTCAAATAAAATTGAAGAAGAAAAAGTTTATAACGGATATACGATTGAAAAAAATCACATCGTTGCAGTAGATGAGGATGGAAAAGTAGATGAAGAGGCAACAGCAAAATTGTGGGATTTTTCTATTACCAAAAACGTTTTAGCAATGTTCGTGAGTTTTGCATTGATGCTTTGGATGTTTATTTCCGCTGCAAAAATGTATAAACGCAATCCAGGAAAAGCTCCAAAAGGAATGCAAGGATTATTAGAGCCTTTGATTATTTTTGTGAGAGACGATATCGCTAAATCAGCAATCGGAGAAAAAAAATACAAAAGATACCTTCCATTTTTATTGACTGTTTTCTTTTTCATTTTCATTAACAATTTATTAGGACTTATCCCAGTTATTCCGGGTGGCGCAAACGTTACAGGAAACATTGCTATTGGAATGGTGTTAGCAGCAGTAGTATTTATTATTACCGTTGTTACAGCAAACAAACATTACTGGAGACATATTCTTGCAATGCCTGGTGTTCCAATTGGGGTATTGGTTTTGCTAACTCCTATTGAAATTTTTGGAATGTTTTTGAAACCATTTGTATTGATGATTCGATTGTTCGCTAATATGTTGGCTGGTCACATCATTGCATTGTCGTTCTTCAGTTTGATTTTTATTTTCGCTGAAATGAGCACAGGATTAGGTTGGGGCGTTGGTGTGTTTTCAGTAGCGTTTACCATTTTTATGGGAATGTTGGAATTGTTGGTTTGTTTTTTACAAGCCTATGTATTCACTTTATTAGCAGCAATGTATTTTGGTTCTGCAATAGATGAAGGACACGACACACACAACCATCACGATGATCACGATCACTCTAGAAATTTCTAGATAAAATATTACCTACCGAATTCCTTTGCGGTAGATTAAATCAGAGGAGAAAAAAAACAAAACACTATGTTATCATCAATTTTATTAGATGCAGTAACTTCAGGAGCTAACGTTGGTATCGGTTACGGTATCGCTGGTTTAGGTGCTGGTTTAGCTGCAGTAGGTGCAGGACTTGGTATTGGCCGTATCGGTGGAAGTGCGTTAGAGTCTATCGCTCGTCAACCAGAGGCTATCAACGACATCCGTTCAAACATGATTTTGACGGCTGCTCTTGTTGAGGGTGCTGCGTTCTTCGCAATGGTAATCGGACTTCTTGTAATTTTCTTGAAGTAAGAGAACAAATTTTCTGTACTGCAACGGTTGGTTGCAGTACAGATTTTTAAAACGAAACAAAGATTTATAATTTATAATTCATCATTTATAATTTTAAAACATGGAATTAGTTAAACCCGAATTTGGTCTTATTTTTTGGATGGTCATTTCCTTCGGATTGATTATGTTGATCCTTAGAAAATTTGCATGGAAACCAATATTGAATATGTTACACGAAAGAGAAACATCTATTCAAGATGCATTGGATTCAGCAGAGAAAGCAAAAGAAGAAATGAAAACTTTGCAATCTAGCAATGAGAAAATTTTAGCAGATGCAAGAAATGAGCGCGATCAACTTTTAAAAGATGCACGTGAAATCAGAGAGAAAATGATTGCTGATGCAAAAGGAATTGCAACAAAAGAAGGAGAAAGAATGTTGACGATTGCTCGTGAAAATATTCAAAACGAAAAAATGGCTGCTATCACTGAATTGAAAAATCAAGTAGCAACTTTATCAATAGAAATTGCAGAGAAAATTTTGAAATCAGAATTGTCATCTGACGAAAAACAAAAATCATTGGTGAACACGTTATTAAAAGACGTTAACTTAAATTAGTTCAAGGTTCAAGGTTCAATGTTGGAAAGTAAATAAGCCAGCTTTAAACTTTAAAACTTTAAACTTTAAACTGAGTAAAAATGCAAGGAACAAGAGTAGCATCGCGATACGCAAAATCATTCATAGACCTTACTATTGAGCAAGGCTCTTTGGAAAAAGCTTATGGCGATATGAAAACAATCGTTGATTTGTGTAAGTCCAATCACGATTTTGTAACATTCTTAAAAAGCCCGATTATTAAAACAGATAAAAAACAGGCTGTTTTAAAAGAAATATTTGCTGGAAAATTAAACAAAGTTACAGATGCATACATTCATTTAATTACTGCGAAAAAAAGAGAAATATATTTGGCAGAAATTGCAGATGAGTTTGTGAATCAATACAAAGAGAAAAAGAAAATTTTAACAGCAGTAGTTACTTCAGCAAGCGGATTGGATGACACCACTCGTAAAAAAGTAATGGAAATTGTAAAAGGAGTAAGTACAAGTGAAGTAGTATTAGAAGAAAAAATCGATAAAAATATTATTGGCGGATTTGTATTGAGAGTTGGGGACAAACAAATTGATGCAAGTATCGCGCGTAAATTAAATTTATTGAAACGTAGCTTTAACGAAAACCCGTTCATCAAAGAATTTTAATTAGAACAATTAACGAAAAGAAGAAGCGAAGAACACTTCAACTTTGAACTTTAAAACTTTATAACTTTTAACTAAATAAAAATGGCAGAAGTAAAACCGGCAGAAGTATCTGCAATCTTAAGACAGCAATTATCTGGTTTCAAATCGGAGCAGGAATTAGAAGAAGTTGGAACCGTATTGCAAGTAGGTGATGGTATCGCTCGTATTTATGGACTTTCAAAAGTTCAATCAGGAGAGTTGATCGAATTCGCTAGCGGATTAAAAGGAATTGTATTGAACTTGGAGGAAGACAACGTTGGAGCTGTAACTTTAGGTTCATCAAATGATATCAAAGAAGGGGATGTTGTAAAACGTACAGGAAAAATTGCTTCCCTAATGGTAGGTGAAGGAATGTTGGGTCGTGTTGTTGATACAATGGGAAATCCAATTGATGGTAAAGGACCAATCACAGGAAAATTATATGAAATGCCATTGGAGCGTAAAGCACCAGGTGTTATCTATCGTCAGCCAGTTACGGAGCCGTTACAAACAGGATTGAAAGCGATTGATGCGATGATTCCTATCGGTCGTGGACAACGTGAGTTAATCATTGGTGACCGTCAAACAGGAAAAACAGCAGTTGCGATTGATACTATCATCAACCAAAAAGAATTTTACGAAGCAGGACAACCCGTGTTTTGTATCTATGTAGCGATTGGACAAAAAGGGTCTACAGTAGCTAATATTCAACGTGTATTAGAAGAAAATGGTGCAATGGCATATACTGTAATTGTAGCAGCAACAGCATCAGATCCTGCTCCAATGCAATTCTACGCTCCTTTCGCAGGTGCTGCAATTGGTGAGTTTT